>Ga0185307_1000899_pt1 | contig 17497 bp, 16 predicted proteins | sample LHCtaG_FD_128010 | JGI IMG/M metagenome (GOLD analysis project Ga0185307, IMG submission 128010) | Hot spring microbial communities from Little Hot Creek, USA to study Microbial Dark Matter (Phase II) - LHC4sed_matched (SPADES... | ecosystem: Environmental > Aquatic > Thermal springs > Hot... | reverse complement strand
GAGTTTTTTGGGCAAACCCACCAGCCTAAGTCCCATTAACAACTAAACGTGCTTCTTTTCTCATTCGCCAAATTTGCTGATAAGCTTTCCGTATAAGAAGTGTCAGTTCGCCCGTCGAGCCATATCACAGCTTACCCTAAGCTCTATTGACTCTCCAACTCATCATCCAAAAAGTAAAAAGCAACTCTAACTTTTAGGGTTTTCCTCTAGCTTCTCCTTTCACTCGACAGTTGTTCATCAAAATTAGCTTTTTAGTTAGGCTCCTACAACTCGATTTTGGTTACTGAAACTCCTCTTTTCTCCAATTCGTGAATAAACGGGTTTATGCCTAAAGAATCGCTGGCAATGTGTCCCGTAACTATCAGGTTTCCTTTTCCTTCCGCCTTCAGTTTTTCTAAATCTGCAGGGCTTATGTGAATGTATATTACTGTTCCAACACCGTGTTCAAAATATGTTTTGGCGATTTCATAACCTCCGTTGGTGCCGGCGGCATGGGAGACGACAACCTTTCCAGCTTTGTTTTCGGGTTTTCCAAGGCAAATTTTGATTTTTGTTAGGGCGTTTCTGAATTCTGGAAGCTCCATCAATGCCGACACTACATCTCCAACCTTGGAGTTGTTTTTGATTTTGCTGTTTACCTGTTTGATCATCCTTTGTCTTCCAATTTCATCTAGAGGAGTATGAATATTCATGAAGGGAATATTCAAAAGCCTTGCAAAGTCAACTGCATGTAGATAGTTTCGTGTATGCATTTCCACCTCTAACTGTTCAAGCTTTCTGCTCACAGCCTTTTCAGCCTCTTCAAAGGGAACACCAGCCTCAACCATTTGATGAACATGCCTCTTAAACACTTGAGGAAAATTAAGAACTGCAGACCCTCCTGCTGGGTGGTGGGCGATGACGGCATCAAAGCCCAAATGTTTTGCAAGCAAAAGCTCCGGCGCTCCAGCATCTATGCAAAAAAGAACTCTTTTGAGGTTCTTCCCTTTAACGAATATCGCGCTGTCTTCGGGAACCTCTTTAAACCCGGCAAGTTTCAAGGATAACTCCATAATTTCTTCAGTGTTCATATCCATCTCTTACAACAGCTGAAGACTTAAGCTTTGGTGACGTTATAGTAAAATTTTATCTGGACATACATATAGCTTTAATCTGGAAGTGTAAAGGGGATGGATGTTTTCGAAGCCATTAAGGGAAGACGAAGCATCAGAGCCTTCAAGAATGCTGATGTTTCGCCGGAAATTGTTGAAAGGCTTATTGACGCAGCAAGGTGGGCTCCTTCCGCTGGGAACATTCAACCATGGGAGTTCATAATTGTTAGAGACTCCGAAACTAAGAGGAAGCTGGCTGAGGCTGCTTTGGGACAGTCCTTTATTGAAGAGGCGCCGGTGGTCATTGTTGTGTGTGCAGATGAAGAGCGGTCTGCACGGGGCTACGGCGCAAGAGGAAGAACCTTATATTGTATACAGGACACGGCTGCGGCCATACAAAACATTCATCTGGCTGCCTACTCTTTGGGTTTGGGCACATGCTGGGTTGGCGCCTTCCGTGAAGAGGAGGCAAGAAAAGTTCTGAACATTCCAGAAGGGGTGAGGCCAGTAGCCATAATCCCAGTTGGTTATCCAGCCGAGTCACCTTCGCCACGAAGTAGAAGACCCCTAAAACAGATAGTTCATTATGAGAAATTCTAGGCGGATAGTCTTATGAAAATGCGAAGCTTTTATTTAGGCGAATTAACGTGGCTTGACGTGGAAGAATTTCTAAAAGCACATAAAACTGTAATGGTGCCCGTGGGAAGTTGCGAACAGCACGGCCCCCACTTGCCGTTGGACACAGACGCCTACGACGCCTTTTGGCTTTCTTTAAAGGCCGCGGAAAAGGCGCAATGCGCCCTTGTGGCTCCTCCAATTTATTATGGTGTTTCATTACATCATATGGACTTTCCAGGAACTATAACGTTAAGTCCCCAAACCCTTGAACAAGTAGCATACGAAGTTGGCGTCTGCCTTACAAAGCATGGGTTCAACAAAATACTTTTTGAGAACGGCCACGGCGGAAACACTCCAGCCTTAGAGGCGGCAGCCCAAAGAATTAAGGCTGAAACCAACGCGTTTGTGGCCATAGACACTGTCAGCTTAATACCCGACTTCGTCGAGAAATTCATAGAAACACCCTACGATGCCCATGCTGGAGAATTTGAAACTTCAACAACCCTGGCGAACCGTGAAAGCCTTGTTGTTAAAGAACGTATTGCAAAGCCACAGTTAACCCTTCCAAAGTCGAAATACACAAAGATTGGGCTAAAAGAAGCTGGGCCTAAGGTTTCATGGGCTTTTCGGACAAAGGAGCTAAGCAATACTGGGGTTATAGGCGACCCTACAAAGGCGTCAAAGGATAAAGGCGAAAAAGCTTGGAAACTCGCCATAGAAAGACTTGTAGACTTTCTGAAGGAGCTTGACAGCATGTGAATCTTTAACCTTAATAAGCGAGGCTTTTCTTCTATCAAATGAGGAAGGATTTTGCTATACTCTGAAATTGCAGATGCCTATGAAAAAATTGAGGCTACGACTAAAAGGCTTGAAATGACAGACCTGCTAGTCGACCTCCTCAAGAAGACCCCTAAAGAAATCATCGATAAGGTTGTTTACTTAACCCAAGGCAAAATCTATCCAGACTTTATCAAGCTGGAAATAGGAGTAGCTGAAAGGCTTGCCATAAAGGCTCTTGCCCGCGCCTCCGGAAGAAGAGAAAGCGAAATTGAAGAGGACATGAAAAAAAGCGGAGACATTGGCGAAACAGCCCAGAAGTTTATAGCCCAGAAAAGGCAGATAACCTTCTTCCAGCAGCCCCTAACAGTTCAAAGGGTCTACGAAACATTTGATAAAATGGCAAGGGCTTCCGGCTCCGGAGCTGTCGACACGAAGATTTCACTTTTGGCTGGCCTTCTCGCGGACGCGACGCCGAAAGAAGCCAAATATATAATGCGAACCGTCACTGGAAACCTTCGCCTCGGCATTGCAGACATGACGGTTTTAGATGCTTTGGCAATAGCCTATGGTGGTGGAAAAGAAGCCCGTGAACTTATAGAGCGGGCTTACAACATTTCTTCAGACCTTGGAAGAGTAGCCAAAGTCCTCGCCGAAAAAGGATTAAGCGGAATTAAAAAGTTCCAGGTCGTTGTGGGCGAGCCTATAAGACCTATGCTGGCTGAAAGGCTCTCATCACCCGAGGAAATCCTCGAAAAGCTCGGCGGAAAATGCATAGCCGAATACAAGTATGACGGCGAAAGAATCCAAGCCCACAAAAAAGGCGATGAAATAACGCTTTATTCTAGGCGCCTCGAAGACATTTCAGACCAATACCCAGACGCCATCGAACTTCTAAAGCAGCATGTTTTAGCTAAAGAGGCCATTTTGGAAGCTGAATGTGTGGCCATAGACCCCGACACTGGTGAGATGAGACCCTTCCAAGAGCTTATGCACCGCCGACGCAAATACGGCATTGAAAAGGCCATGGAGGAGTATCCCGTCTCGCTGTTCATGTTTGACGCATTATACGTGGATGGAAAAGACTTAACACTTGAGCCGTACCCAGTTAGGCGAAAAACCCTAGAAAGCGTGGTTAAGGAAGGCGAAAGAGTTAAAATCGCCAAACACATCATCACAGACAACGTCAAAGAGCTTGAAAGCTTCTTTTTAGAAGCAATAGAAGAAGGCTGCGAAGGCTTAATGTGCAAATCCATAGCCGAGGACTCTGTTTATCAAGCGGGAGCACGAGGCTGGCTTTGGATAAAATATAAACGCGACTACAAGAGCGAAATGACCGACACCGTAGACCTAGTAATCGTCGGCGCATTCCACGGAAGGGGAAAACGCGCCGGAACCTATGGCGCTCTTCTTTTGGCAGCCTACAACCCAGACAACGACACCTTCGAAACGGTGACAAAATGTGGAACAGGCTTCACAGACGAGGACTTGGCAAAGCTGCCCGAAATGATGAAAAAGCATGTTATACAGCATAAGCATCCACGGGTTAACTCCATGATTGAAGCCGACGTATGGTTTGAGCCGAAGGTTGTCATCGAAGTTCTAGGCGCAGAAATAACCCTAAGCCCAATCCACACATGCGCCATGGACGCCATACGCAAAGGAAGCGGACTGGCCATACGCTTCCCAAGGTTTACGGGCAATTATAGGCTTGATAAGGCGGCGGAGGATGCTACAACCATAAGCGAAATCATCGAAATGTACCAGAAACAGCTGAAAAAGATTGTTGAAAGCTAACCGTTAAAAAGCAGTAGTCCCAGCTCTGTATAACAAAACTGCAAGCGTGGGTTTCCTATTTATGGACTTTTACATTTCCCTTCTTCTCCGCTTTCAGCTTATTATCCAGTTCTTCACAGCGTTTGTACCATAAGATCTCATAATCCTTTTCGGGAACAACCCTACCTTTGAGGTCGGCTATTGTACGGATATTCTCCTTCTCACACCATTCAACGCATACTCTATACGCATCCCAATCAAGTTCTTCGTCCTCCCAATAAACGGGAACTTGAGAAAAGCCACGTAAGAATGCGGCAAAAGCCTTAGTGTGCCCATCTACAAGGATAATCTTGTCTCCAAGCTTCTTCACCGGTATAGGCTCCATTAATTCCGGAGCTTCTGGAAAGGTTTTCATCACTTCAACAAGCTTTTCTAAACAAATGTAGAGCTGAGTTGGCTGTATCACATCAAGCCTCATCATAAATTTCTTGGCCATGGTTTCATGTCCACGCCTATTTATAAAATTCGTCGCGATATATTAACGGCTTGCATTTTGAAAAACCGCAGTTAATTCCAAAGGGTGAGATTTATACCGTGGATGGCGCCTAAAAAGCCGGGGGTGGGAGTTGAACCCACATATAGCTGCTCTGCAGGCAGCCGCCTGAACCGTTCGGCCACCCCGGCGCTTTCTATTATTAGGGATTTGTGTTGGCTGTAATAAAGGTTTTATTGGTTTAGCCCTATTTTTTGGAGGATTTCTTTGTAGATTTTTGTGGCTGTTTCTTCGTCTGGCACGTTTTTTATTAGCATGCGTCCTCCGTTGAATAGTGTTATTTCATAGTTTTTGTGGGTGAAGACTATGGCCATTGAAGATTTTATGCGAATTTTGAAGTTTTCTTTTATTTTTGTGTGGATTGCTTCTAGGTTTAGTTTTGTTGGTTTTTCTGGGTTTATGTTGACTGTGTTTCGGCCGCATAGCCAAACTAGTTTTTCGCGGGGTTTTTGGGGTGTTGTTTCGCCTTGGCATGCTGGGCAGTTTGGTCTTTTATGGATTTCTATGGTGGTGAAGTACATGTCGTTGAAGTCGCATATCATGAGTTTACCCTTTAACGTTGTGCCTATTCCAGCTAGAAGTTTTATGGTTTCCATGGCTTGCATAGTTCCTATTATTCCCGGGGTTGCGCCGAGCACTCCTCTAACGTCACATGTAAGCAGTGTGCTGTCATCAAGGTTGGGTAAGACGCACTCAAGGCACGGTGTTTCGGGAGGAGCAAAAACTGAGAGGTTTCCTTCAACGCCTATTGCTGCCCCAAAAACGTAGGGGACTTTAAGTTTTGCGCTTGCACGGTTAACGAGGTAGCGGGTGCGCATGTTATCTAAACCATCAACAACACAGTCGACGCCGCTTAGAAGTTTTTCAACGTTGTCGGCGTTTACGTTTTCTGGAACTGCTTCGACTTGGATGTAGGGGTTTACTTCCATAAGCCTTTTCGCTGAAACCTCAGCTTTAGGATAGCCCAAATCTTTCGGCGTGTATAAGACTTGTCTATGAAGGTTATTGGGCTCAACGGTGTCTTGGTCTATGAGACGCAAGTAGCCAACACCAGCTAAGGCCAAGTAAAGCGATGAGACTGTTCCAAGTCCGCCAAGCCCGACGACTGCAACTTTCGCCTTTGCAAGCTTTTCTTGTCCTAGGCGGCCGAGTTCTTTTAGGACTAGTTGGCGACTGTAAAATTCGTCGTATGGGATTGGTGGTTTCCCCCTTTTTGCCATTGAAACCAGCCTTCAGAATCTATTGCTGTTTTCTAGGTTTATATTACCCTTTTTCAAGAATTGACTTTTGTATATTTCCCTAACCCGCTGTATGGTGTCCGCCTCTTCCGGTGTTTTTTCTTCTCTTATGCGGGTTATCCGTGCGAACCGCAAGGCCATGCCACACTTGTATTTTGGGCTTTTCTGGATTTCGTTGTAGGCAACCTCAACAACTATTTTCGGTATCACAAAAACCCTTCTAGGCTCCTCTTTTATGGCTAATTCTTTGAGGCGCTTTGTCATTTCAATGATTTCCGCGTCAGTTAAACCCTTAAAAGTCTTACCAACAGTTAGAAACTCGCCTGTTTCGGCGTCCCGCGCCGCCAAGTAATAGTCGGAAAGCCACTCGCGTCTCCGCCCATAACCATACTCAGCCGCAACAATCACAAGATCTAGGGGTTCAAGGGTCGGCTTTATCTTAAGCCAACGTTTTCCGCGAATTCCGGGAACATAGTCGCTGTCGATTTTTTTGGCCATAAGTCCTTCATGTCCAGCACTTGTGGCTTCTTTGAGGAACTGCTCTGCCTCTTCGACGCTACCTGTTATAGTTTGTTTTGTAAGGGGAATTTCGCCGGCGTTTTCAGCTAAGATTTGTCTTCGCTGCACGTATGGAAGTGCTATTAGGCTTTGTCCGTTTAAGTATAAAATGTCAAAGAGGAAAAGTTTTATGGGGATGGCTTCAGTCATGTCTTCAACTTCGTGAACTCTTTTGAACCTTCGCATCAAATGCTGAAAGGGAAGTGGATGTCCTTCATTGTTGACGGCTATAACCTCGCCTTCTAGAATAGCTTCTTCCCCCTTCACATTATTTTTCACAGCGTCAGCTATTTCTGGGAGGCTTTCAGTCACATCGGTTAGTCTGCGGCTGAAAATTTTGACAATCTCGCCATGTTTGTGAATTTGGACTCTAGCTCCGTCAAGTTTGTATTCGAAGGCGGTTTTTCCGCCATGCTCTTTTAAGGCTTCAGCCACGTCGTTTACCATCTGCGCCAACATCAGCCTAACAGGTCTGAAAACTTTAAAACCCACTTTCGAGAGCCCTTCTTCGCCCTCGGTTTTCGCTATGGCCGCCACAGAGCCTATGTCACCTAAAACCATGCTGGCCCTCTGAACCATATCCAGTGGAACGTGAAAAGCTGCGGAAACCGCCTGCTCCATCAAGCCTTCGTGAAAGCCTGTTCGCATCTCTCCAATAATTATTTTGACTAAGTATTTGGCCTCAAGAGGGGAAGCTGAACTCAGCAGCGTTTCTATTAAACGCTCCTTTTTCTCCCTAGAACCATGCCCGGTAGCCTCGGCTATGGCCTCAAAACTTTCTCTCACATCGGTTATCGTTAAAGCCCTTTCAAATAGCGGCATCTGCCTTTTGACTCTGCTGTTTTCAAAAACAACTTTTGTCGCTGCACCTATGTCCCCGGTTTTGCCGAAAGCGTCCATGAAAACTCTCCAGTCAACTCCTGTTATGCGCCTAATTATTTCGCTAAGCGTTGCCCAGCTTACCTCGAGGGTTTGCTGACTCCCTTTTGGTAGAGCTCTCCCCAAAATCATTGAGACGGCGGGTTCAACCTCTTTGGGCTCTAGGCTTTTTAGGAAGTCTGCAACGAGATTCACCATGGGGATTCGTTTTTTCATTCCTTCCAGTTTTTCGCATAGTTCTGCAAGAGCGGAGAAGTTCGTTGGCATAATCTGCCCTTTCAGTGGTTCTAAAATGAATATTGGCGAGGTTTGTTAAATATATTGCACAAAGAAAAAGAGCTTTGGGCTTTCTAGAAGGATTCTTCCAGCTTTGCTTTGACCTCTTTTATCTTTTTCTCCAACTCTTCAACTTTCTCTTTTTGCGCTAACGCCTTATAGCAGTCCCTTGCATATTCCAGTGCAGTCACACCGAATCTGTCGAAGCCCTTGTTGAAAGATAAATCCGCAGATTTTAGGAAGTATTCAACAGCCTTTTCATAATTTTTAAGCATGAAGGAGCATTCGCCAGCTTTGAAAAGCGAGTAAGCTGCGTCAAAGAAGTTGTTCGCCTTTTGGTAAAGCTCAGATGCTTTCAGAAAGTTCTCTATTGCCTCCTCATACTTGCCCAGCTCATAGAGAGTGTTTCCAGTCTTATGCAGTTTAACAGGGTCTTTTTCTTCCGCCATCACAACCAACCCACGTGCCACTTACAGTATTTGGAGGTGGCAATTTAGGCTTTCTCTATTTCAGCGCCCAACTTTGGGTTGAAAAGCTTTTCCATGCGGTTTCATGCTCAACGGTTTTAATAGACGTTGTATTCCACCAGCCACAAACGCAAGAGACCTTGCAATATCTATGAAGGGGTAAGCCAATATCCGCTGGTACTTTCCATCCCCCGCTTTAAATGTTTTATAGGCGTATAATGCCATAAGCCCTACCAGAGGGAAAAACAACAATGCAAAAAGGGTGAAAAGGTACTCTGTGGACCATGTGAAAAACATGTAGACCATTAGAGATAGGATTATGAAAAACCATAGGGCGAAACACGCTATGCTTAACAAAACCCATTTGGATAGCATGCTGTTAACCCCCTTAACCTTTGGCACTAAGCCGCCTCCCTGACCATAGCGGAAGGTCTGCTTCAGAAGCCCCGACAATGTTGAGCGATGTTTATGCTTTACAGAAATTTCAGGGGTAAGGAGTATCTTGTATCCCTTCTCGCAAACCCTTTCGGCGAACTCCAACTCATCAAAGCCGTATTCAAATCTTTCATCAAAAAAGCCCGTCTTTTCCACGGCTTCCCTTTTAACGGCAAAGTTGCATCCAACAGGATAATAAATCGGGGAGCTTATTTTCTCTATTAACGTCTTCTTCTTAAATATCCTCATCACTGGGATTATGCTTTCATCCGCATACCGCGCCAGAAAATCGTCATTATACCTTAAGATTTGGCCGCCGACACATCCAATCTCTGGATCTTGAAAGCTTGCAACGATTTTTTTAACCCAGTTCCTTGGGACAACACAGTCGTGGTCGGTAAAGGCTATAATCTCCCCAGTGCTGTTTTTTATGCCGGCATTCCTTGCAGCGTTAACTCCCGGTTTCTCCTCTTTTAAAAGTTTAACCGGATAGCGTGAAACTATTTCCCTTGTGCTATCAGTGGAGCACCCATCCACAACTATTATCTCAAGCTTGTCTTTGTCGTAATCAACACGCATTAAGGATTCTAGGAGATCCTTTATTTCCGCCGCTCCGTTTTTAACTGGAACGACGATCGAAACTTTAGGGTATGCCTCCTTTTCCCCTATCAACTGCCACCCTTCAGGTTTATTCTCCCTTCAGGATTTCCTCCACGGCTTTTTCAACAGCCTGCCGACTGTTTAATTTGGGTTTCCAGCCCAGTTTTTTAAGTTTATTAACGTTTAACAGCATAAATTTTACGTCTCCTTTCCATCCTCTCCCCCCGTCAACGCCTCCGGTAAATATGTACTGAACATTGCTGAGGCCCATTTTCTCGCAGACGATATCTGCTATTTCTTTAACGGTTATCTGGTCTTCCGATCCGACATTGAAAATTTCAACCTTTTCACGGCTTAGATTTGTGCCTATTAGAATTGCGTTTACACAGTCTTCAACATGTAGATAGGATTTCGTTTGGGTTCCATCTCCAAGTATTTCAAGCTTTTTAGGGTTTTCCCTAAGTTTTCTTATAAAGTCGCAGATTACCCCGTGCCGGGCTCTTGAGCCAACTATGTTTGCAAGTCTGTAGATCACTGTTTTAAAACCATAAGTGTAGGCGTAGCTTATTATTAGGGCTTCTGAGGCAAGCTTTGAAGCGCCATAAACCGAAATAGGCTTAAGGGGAGCGTATTCCTCGGGGGTTGGAATTTCCAACGCATCGCCATAGACGGTTGAGGTGGAAGCAAAAGCTAGGGCTTTTACACTGCCCACTTTGCGGATTGCTTCAAGTAAATTGAAGGTTGCAAGCACATTTTGTTCGTAATGGACTTTAGGATTCTCTGAGCTAACTCTGACCTCGGGGTTCGCCGCTAAATGGAAAACCGTTTCACATCCATCCAAGGTTTTCCAGACCTTTTCGGGAGATAGAAGATCGCCCATCACAAACTTGAAGTTGGGCGCCCCCAGCCATTTTTTAAGGTTCTCCATTCTTCCGGCGCTAAGGTTGTCAAAAACCACAACTTCAACATGGTTTTGGCATAGCTTATCAACGAGGTGGCTTCCTATAAAGCCGGCCCCACCTGTTATGAAGACTCTTCCGAGGTGAGAATTCAATGGCGTTTCGCTCCCATTGAAACCAGATTGTTTGAGTGATTATTGGTTATGCGATATGTTTATCTGTGTTTTGCTAAGGCAACCCATAAATGGTCGCTTTCCGGGCGTGGAAGAGCCTCTGCCGTTCCACCTTCGCGGATTATCAAGCGCTCCTTTGCAGAGGGGAGAAATTCTCCTATTATAGAAGCCGCTATGTTTTGTTCTCTTAGTCTTTGGACAATTTTTTCTGCGAATCCATCTTTTGAGGCTATGAGTAGGGCTCCAGAGCTTATCAATTGAAGGGGGTCTATTTTGAAGAAATTGCAAATTTTGATTGTTTCTTCGGCTATTGGAATTTTTTCTTCAAAAACTTTTACGCCGAGGTTTGAAGCGTCAGCCATTTCGTGGATGCCTCCGAGAACACCGCCTTCCGTCGGGTCGTGCATGGCATTTACGCCGCCGGTTTCAAAGGCTAGAACAGCATCTTTTACAACGCTTATTTTTTCAAAAAATTTCTGTGCCGACTCTAATAGTTCTGCGCTGACTCCTTTTTCACGTAACAGTTCATAATGTTCTGTTGCAAGTATAGCGGTTCCTTCAACTCCAGCACTTTTAGTCAGAATCAGCTTGTCGCCGGCTTTAGCTCCTCCAGCTGTAACATATTTTCCTTTTTCAGCAATTCCCATGGCACATCCTATAACTATTGGGCTAACAAGCCCCGGTGTAACTTCGCAGTGTCCTCCTATTATGGCCATTCCCAGCGCTTTTGACGCCTTATCCATTTGGGAACATATGGCTTCTACTATTTGTCTATCAGCATTCTCTGAGAGAAGGATGCATGAGGAGAAAAATGCTGGTTTAACGCCAAAAGTTGCAATGTCGTTGGCGTTGATGTTGACTGCAAGCCATCCTATCTGCGCGATGGCTCCGGTTATTGGGTCCATGGAGACTATTAGGGATTTATCGCCGATGTCTATTACAGCGCCGTCAAAGCCGGCGGAAGGCCCTAAAACAACTTCTTGGCGTTTTGCCCCCAGGTTCTTGAACACGATTTCTTTTAAAATTTCAACGGGAACTTTTCCAAGCGGCAGTTTCATTTTTCCACCCTTCACTTTTCGCTTTAAGGATTAAAGTTGGCTTTTAAGCTGTGGCAAAGCACGCTTAACAACTCTCACTATGGGGGTTGCCACGATCAACCCAATCGTCATTTGCCCAATGTTTACGGGTACTTCGGCAAAGGCGAAGACTCCGAGAAAGAGCTGTTCATAAAGAAAGTAGCCGAAAACCATCAATAACCCTCCAAGGATGCATGAGACAATCGCAAAGCCGAATTCGGGTTCAGAAACAAAGGCGAGAGCCGCTACCAGTAAAACCGCGAAGACTCCTATTCCAAACCAAAACTCGGCGGGAATAAAAATCGTTGAAGCTGGATTTTCGGCGGAAAACATGCTAGAATAGAGTTCCACAAAACCGCTGTAGTAGAGGAAGCCCACAAGACTGACAAGCATTCCGACAAGAACCCCCATTTCAGAAGTGAAAAACTTCAACTCACGTTTAGTGTAAGACTTAGCGAGGGCATATCCCTTTCGACTAAGAAAGCCGACAACAAATCCTTCCGCAGCTTTGATTATAAGCGTTGCAGGGGCATAATAATAATATCCGAGAAAAATGTCCGCCAGCATTGAGCCAACCCCGCCAGCAAAGGCCCCCACAAAAGGGCCGAAAAGCAAAGCTGCCGTGTAAACCATAGTCTCGCCAATGTTAAAGTAGCCCCTCGTGCTGGGCACATAAACTGTGAAACTGATTGTGGCCACGCAAACAAGCGCTGTAAAAACTCCTATGACACTCAACTGTTTCGTAAGGTTTGACGTTTTAAGAGACATCTTCTACACCATCTGAAGATAGTATAGTAATAACTTAACTATTTTAATTTATTGCAATGAACTTGCAAAAATTATTACAGAAGAAGCTTTAGGTCGTCGAATGCCCGAAGAACTTCTTTTCCGCGTTTGGTGATTTTAAAAAATTTTCGCCCTTCCTTGCTGTAGCTTGTTATGAGGCCTTTCTTTGAAAGTTCCTTTAGATGTTGGTAAACGGCGGCTCTGGTCATGATTTTTCCAAGCTCCTTCCATAGCTCATAGCCGTAGGCATCTCTTCCGCTTACGATTCTCAATATTTTCTCTTTTGTGCTTAACTCTAATCCGACAAGTGCTGTCTTTCTCTTCTTCGTTAAGGCTTGTAGAACATCTGTTGCTTTAAGTCCACTTCCAGTTATCAAACACACAATTTTGTCCGACGCGTCCATTAAACCTTGATTTACAAGTTTTTTAACAGCGGCGTAAGTTGCGGCGCTTGCTGGTTCGGCGAAGATTCCTTCAAATTTCGCCATTTCCCGCTCCGCCGAGAAAATTTCTTCATCGGAGACCGCCACCGCCAATCCCCTCGACTCTTTTATGGCTTGGAGTGCAAAGCCTCCATAGGTGGGATTTTTAACTAAGATGGCGAGGGCGTGAGTTGAGGGCTTCGATTTTAAGACTGGTTTTGGTATCTTCCGAAGGTAGGAATTAACTATTGGCGAGCATCCTTCAGCTTGGACGCCAACCATTTTAGGAAGAGTGTCCACCTTGTCAGCCTTTTCAAGTTCCTTGAATCCCTTCCATATGGCATATAATGTTCCGCCGCTTCCCATGGGAACCGCTAACCATTCTGGAACACCAATCTGTTCGAAAACCTCGTAGGCTATGGTTTTCAGCGCCTCCAACGCTAAAGGGTTTAGTTCCACTGAACCTTGATACCAGCCTGTTTCCATTGCTATTTCCTCAGCCCTCTCCAAGGATTCGTCAACTATCTCGCCAAATTCTTCGATTACGGCATTATAAATGAGCATTTGAGCAAGTTTTCCAACATCCACACTTTCTGGAACCACAACATGGCAGACAAGCCCAAACTTTGCACAGTAGGCGGACAAAGAAGCCCCCATGTTCCCATTTGTGGCGCAGACAACCGATTTATAACCCAAATCCAAGGCGTTGGAAACCAACAACGCGGCGCATCTGTCCCTAAAAGAGTTTGTGGGGTTTCGGGTTTCATCTTTAAAATAGACGTTGGTCAGCCCAACGTTTTTGGCTAACCTCCGCGTTTTGTGAATGGGGGTCCCGCCTTCCCCCATGGAGGCAACGTTTCTAACCTCTGGCATAAAGTGTCTGTAACGCCAAAAGGAAAAACGCCCCACAAACTTTGCAGTCTTAAACATTTCATAATCATACTTATACTCCAGGATACCACCACACTTGCTGCATAGGCACTTTGGCGGATAACCATTAAATTTTGAACCACAAGCGCTGCACTCTAGGAACGTCATTCCTTTAACTCCTACAAGTTGGCTTGCCAAGATTAATTTATAGGAAGTGCCCCGCTTTTAATCTAATGTCTGAAACAGTTGCGCGAATATCGTTTCTGATAAAACCATGCCGGAAAAGCTCTGCGTCTCTAACCTTTCTGGCAGACTGAACAGCCACCCTTTTCCTCCATAACTTCTTAATATTTAGTAGGGGATAGCTAAAGCCCTTAAGAGTTTCTTTAGCCTCTAGAGGGCGTCCCATTATCATAAAGCTGACTCCAGCTAAAAAGGCTAAGGCCGAGTATAGGGAAAATCGCCACCAGAGGTTTCTTAATTCATAGTTTTTAATCATTGTGCAAATCCTATTTTTAACCGAGTGCCGCAGTTTCCTTGGATTCAAAGCCCTCATGGGTTCTCCGTCATGAAACACCACGGCGGATGGAACAAACACTATTTTGTATCCGAGCAATCTAACTCTGAAGGAAAAGTCCGTATCATCATCATAGATAAAGTAGTCGGGGTCGAAGCCTCCAGCTTTTTCGAAAACTTCCCGCAGTACTAGGCATCCAGCGGAGGACGCAGCGAAAATTTCAAATATGTTTTGAAAATCGTCTGCTTTAAGGCCTCTTGTTGTGTACCATGTTCCCAAAGCGTCAATTGCCAATCCAGCGTTATCCATGAGACTGCTGTTCCATGTTGCCAATATTTTTGCTTGTGCAACGCCTATTTTCTCGTCGCCTTCCATAACTTTTACAAGCTCAGTTAACCAGTCTTCAGTTACATAAGTGTCGTTGTCGATGAATGCCAAATACTTGCTGTACGGGTTTAAAACATGTCTTTCAACGTTGTGGGAGGCGGATGGTCCAATATCATAGTCATAGTGGATAAATTTTACTGTTGGAAAACGCCGCCTAATCCACGTTGCCAAATTTTCGGTTAGGCAATCTACAACAATAACTTCATAGCGGGGATATTTTGTCCTTAATAAATAGCTTAAGCACTTCTCAAGCTGGCTTGTTCCCTTAAAGTTGACTACAACCACGGAAACCATGGGCCATTCATTTTGCAATCGGAGAAACCACCATGCACGCTTAAGGTTATGATATTTTGTCTACTACTTCCACCCATTTCCGCATGTTTTCTATTTGAACTTTCCAAAACTTGACGTGCTCAATACGCTTAGCCAGTTTGTCCAAGTTTCTACTGAGGTGGTCGGCTAATTCAAGGTAGCAGTCTGCATAACTCTTCGCTGAAAATTCCGCTGTGTCGCAAACCTTCCATAAATGCTCGTTCATTTCCAGTCCGTTCACCTCCTTCTGCAAGTCTTTAAAAATGCTTCTGCCTCGTTTGACATGCCTGCCTGAAGGTTTGCCTAGGCAAACATTGTCGCCTAAATGGTCGGCTATTTTCTTGAGGAAAACTCCAGACCAAATGTCGTCAAACCTGTCGATGTTGTTGAAGTTCATGTAAAGCTGGTAGAAGGCTGGCACAATTTTGGGAAGGAAAGAAGTGTTCATGCTGCAGATTGCAAAGTATGTCCCTTTCCCCACGATTACTTTATCCCGCTTATGTCCCCTGCTCTCTATTGCACATTTGCCGTCCAACCCACCATAATAGAGTATGGTCAACGCATCTAAGTCTGGTTGCGCACTCCAAAGCCCCATGTTTAACACGCATTTTCCGCCATCATTAGTCCAAACATAGTTCTCCCTTCTACAAGCTGGGTCATAGGGATGCCCCCTTGGAAAAATATTCTGACCCCCATTTAAAGTGAGGTTTTCAATAGTATTATACCATCTCCCAGAAGCGTTAACGGTGACTCCATCATCGTTGGACAAATTGTCGATATGTGCTTCTAAAAAACCGCTTGAAAAGTAAACATCATCATCCAACTCCAATATTATAGTGGCTCCATCTTCATACGCCTTTAAAAATCCGAAGGAAGACTCGGCGTGGCATTTTTCCGGAATCAATTTAAGATATTTCCTATAGGATTTTCCGAATCTATCTTTAAACCACTTCGCCCTTTCTCTGGGGCCGTAAAACTCGTGGTGCACGCCTGACAAAAGCTTCTCGTTCACCTTGCGAACGTTTTCATTCCCCTCATCTATTACCAAAATTTTGGCCTCTATAGAAGAGCAATCTCTAAGCTTGCTCAAGTTTTCCAGAGGATTTATGGAAGCTGTCACCAAATAGACTTGCGTTTGAAACACCCATGTCGGCCTCTCTGGCTACTGCAAGTTCATGCCATATTCTGTCTATAAGCTTTTGTAATTTCAAGTTAACTTCCAAACGGTTTAGGGTTCTAAGCTTGGCAGAACAGCGAGAATAGCTGAAACTTCCCGAGAGATCAGCCTATCAAATTTTAGTTCTCCTTCCAAGTCGCGTTCGTTTTCTAAGGACTTTACTCCAAAATCAATATCATGCAAAACTTTGTGGTCTCTAATTATTCTTGGCCCAGGATCTTTCGGCTTTTTCAGTTCTATCATCGCTGGCAGGAGCATGAAAATGATGAAGGCTAATACTCCGAAAAACAGCATCGTGACCGAAACTGGAGTCGGAGTCGGAGCCATTACTTACCTTTTCAGTGTTTTGAAGAATTGCAATATAACAGTTTCCATTCCCAGAATGCACTGTTTTATCCCATTTATTGCAGTTTCTACCCGTCAGCCTTGCCAGAACAATGTCCAAAAAAGCCTTCGTACATATCGGAATGTTGTATAGGAATGTGAAAAGTAAGAGGGGGATAAGCCACTGGGCCCTTGTTCTGCCGTCAAGATAAGCTCCGATGCCAACCTCGTAAAAAGGCGCAAAGTTTCCTACAGCACTGTATAGGGAAATAGACATCATCGTCAAAAATGGGGTTAGCCATTGAGAGAATTTCAAAAGAAAAAGGGGAACGCCAATAATCCATGAGATGAGGACAATGAGGGGCATGAAGTAAACGTTAAGCAATAATAACCCGTCAACTTTTTCAAAAAACCTAAGTTTATCGCTTTTCAAAACGTTTAACATATGCTTAAAGGCGCACTGCATATGTCCCTTTGCCCATCTATACCGCTGTTTCCAGTAGGCTTGCCAGCTTTCAACAGCCTCTTCATAGCATTCGGCGTCTGAAACATACTTAACCTTGTAGCCTGCAAGGTAAACCCTGAAGGTCAAGTCTGTGTCTTCTGCAAGTATGTGCTCATCCCAACCTCCCAGCGACTCTAAGAGTTCACGGCGAAAGCCGCCAACAGTACCTCCGAATTGGGTTATCAAATTGAGTTTGTCGCGGGCTTCCTGGTCGACGCGGTATCCGCCTATCCTTTCCAGTGCAACAAGCCTTGTTACAATGTTTTGCGGCTCATTTAAAACTATGACTCTGCCCTGCACAGCTCCAACCTTTGGATCTGCAAACTCTTCCACAAGTCTTTCCACAATGTCTCTTTGCGGGTAATAGTCTGCATCAAAGCACAGAACTATTTCACCGCTTGCATGTTTTAATCCAGCGTTTAAGGCTGCCGCCTTTCCACGTCCACCCTCACTTCTGTCGCGTGTAACAACTTTGATGTGAGGGAAGGCCATGGAATAATGCTCCGCTATTTTCCCAGTTTCATCCGTCGAAGCATCATCAACAACTATTACTTGCAACTTATCTTGAGGATAGGTTAACTCCGTCATCCTTTGGAGGAGCCTTCCAATGACGCGCTCTTCGTTGCGGGCGGGAATCAAAATCGAAACCGTAGGCTTGTAAGCTGAATTTTGTAAATTGAGACTTGTCTTACCTTTTTGAGGGTTTTTAAGAACAGTTATGGTGAAAATGTAGTGGCGGACAAGATAGGCAACCATCAAAGCAGTTAATAGGAAAAACAAC
>Ga0185307_1000898_pt1 | contig 17505 bp, 19 predicted proteins | sample LHCtaG_FD_128010 | JGI IMG/M metagenome (GOLD analysis project Ga0185307, IMG submission 128010) | Hot spring microbial communities from Little Hot Creek, USA to study Microbial Dark Matter (Phase II) - LHC4sed_matched (SPADES... | ecosystem: Environmental > Aquatic > Thermal springs > Hot... | reverse complement strand
CAACCGTCCTCATCCCTTGGGCGTTAAACGCCTTTAAGGTTGGGGTTGGGCCGCCGCCGGAAATGCGGGCAGCTTAGTTTTCACCAAGATAGACTGGAAGACTTCTAAGCGCATATAAATGTTTCTGCACACCTTAATATGGGTTGTTGTTTGCTGATCAGCAATCTTCAATAACCGCCGGCAGTTCCTTCAAGCTTTTGACAATTTTGTCTGGTTTAACCCTTCTGAGGGGTTGAGTTGGCCAGTCTGTTGCGGACGTTCTTCTTACAACGAGGATCGCCTTCATTCCAACTTTTTGGGCGCCTGTAATGTCTATGTCCGGTGTGTCGCCGACGAAACAAGCCTTGGAAGGCTCGGTTTCAAGTATTGTTAGGGCTTTTTTAAAGATTTCTGGGCTTGGTTTGCGCTTATTAATTTCGGCGGAAATCACAATGGCATCAAAGAAATCTTTCAATTTGTATTTTTCAAGCAGTTTTCTGGCGCATTCCGGAAGAGCAAAATTAGAAACTATGCCCAGCTTGTATTTTCCGTACAGCTTTTCTAAGACTGTTAAGGCTTCTTCATCCACTTTGACGTAAATGCTGAGCTCTTCGGCGAAGGCTTCCGTTCCCCTAACTACAATAGGGTCTGTGGGATTACAGTCGAAGCCAAGCTTTTTCAATGTTTGCCAAACTCGAACATTAAAGTGGGGCTCTTCAAGGTTTTGGCTGGTCTCCATGTATATTCGGTCTCTTACCTCAAAATAAACGCGTTTAAAGTCTTCGAATGATACGTTAACGCCATTTTCAACCATGAAACCATAAAGCTTTCTAAGGCAGGGCGGATAGAAGGTGTTACCGCCCTCTATTAAAAGCAGAGTATCAAATAAGTCGAAGAGCACAGCTTTAACTTTCAAAGGCTAACCCTTAAAACAGTGTTGGATGAGGTTTTGCTTGAAAACCTTTGCGTTTTATGTCAACAGCTTTCTCAGTGTTTCCGCCTCGTAGCAACCCATTATGGAGTTGTTTACGGCTTTATTCCGCTTCTCAAAAGTTTCAAAGGTTTCCTTTAGAGTGTTTGGTTTCCAAGCTGATTGGGGGTCTGCGATGATGGCTAACATTCCAAAAGCCTTGTTGATGCCCGTCTTTAAAGCTTGTTTTCCACCAAGTTTTGCTGTGTGTCTTACTATTTTGCCGTTGACATGGGGCCATTTTCTTCTGCATTCTTGTATGGTTGCCCATGCCATTTCATAAGTGTGGTCGCTGCTTCCGTCGTCCACAACTATGATTTCGCAGAACCCCATGTACTGGGCGGCACTTTTGAATAGGCTGGTGAGAAACATAGGGATCAGTTTTTCACAGTTATAGGCTGGAACAATTATGGAGACTGATGGCTTAAAAATGCTTTTGGGTTTGAATTGCACAGTTTTCTCCTTCCCCTCGCTGATAATTGTTTAAGCTTTGAGAGATAAAGCAAGTATTCCCGTGGGAAAATATTTCAGGAAAGAACATCAGGTGAATATTTATTAGATTTTTAGAAGGCTTAAATAAGGCTTGCAAGAGTTTCTTGATTCTTAGGAAAGGCGGAAACAGTTATGGAGGATATTTCAAGGTACTATGCCCTCCTTAAGGATCCGACTCGGCGGAAGATAATTGAGATTTTGGGCAGTCAAGAGAAGATTGGGTTTAAGGAGCTTCGTGAAACATTGGGTGTCGGCGTCGGCACCATCTACTATCATTTGGACATGCTTTCAGACTTTATTGAGCAGGATAAGCAACGCAAATATCGGCTGAACGCGAAGGGACAGATGCTTTACAGAGTTTTGAAGGATGGAAGTGTCCCGGCGAGCCTAGCAATGGGCGAAACCATGAGCCACCGGGTAATTAAGTGGTTTTTCCTATCTCCCGTGTTCGCTTTAACCGCCAAGCCCTACATGTTTTTGCCAGTCTCCGCCGTCATACTGTTTTTGGGGGCTTTAGGCGTCTACATGGCTGGGCTTGAGCCGGCCCTACTCTTCTATTTTGAAGGGGTCACGCGCAGTCCCACAAGCTTGGCTTTGCTCTTCATTCTTAACTGGATAGGCTTATTCCTGTTCACAGAAGCCCTAGCAATCGCCTTTTTTAGGCGGGTTGGAAATGATTTACAGCTTTTCGTATGTTTGGGGTTGGCGGCGCTTCCATTGGCTGTTTATCCCTACATATATTTGGCTATTCCAACGGCTTTGGAAGCCTTAGCCATATACAGTTGGGAGCTGGTAAAGACTGTGAGGGATGGCATACTTGTGGTTTTGCAGGTTTGGAGTATACTGCTGGTTTCGGCGGCGGTCTGCCATGGAAAGGGCTTGAGACTGGACAAGGGCATAATCATAAGCCTAACAGCCACATACATAAACATAGCCGCGCTGTTCATGCTTGGAAAAATCGTTTAGCAGAAGGTTCAAGGCGCGGTTTACGTTAGAAGTTACGGCGCATGAGACGTTAAAGGGACCCCGAAAAACACAACCGACAACATAATCCATTGTGATTACCTAAAGATTTTTAAACATGTTCCGCAATCTTTAAAAGTGTCTAAAAGGGGAGAAAGTGAGAAAAGATGAAACTTCCGTCTAAAAAGGCTTTAGTGGTAGCTATTATAGTTTCAATGGCTGTTTCTATGGCTTTCTTGCCAACCCTCGCATGCGTCGACTACGTTCCTAGAAAGATTCCACCAATAGTTTCTACGGATTGGCTCCTATGTAATCTCGGCCGTAAAGACCTAGTTATACTTGACATTAGAAGCCCAGAGGCTTATGATGAAGGTCACATTCCAGGAGCCATAAACGTCCCCGAGCACTTGTGGTATATAAATGATCCATTTACGGTTTCCGTTGAAACTCCATGGATGGAGATGCCACCAGTCGATGAATTGTTTGCATTAATTGGCGGTGCTGGCATAACCAAGTACTCCTGTGTAGTTGTTGTGGGCAGCACAAGCGGACCATTAGATCCCATTCCCTTGGCCTTTTACGCCACTGCTGGCATCACCAGAGTCGCCATAACATTGCTTTATGCTGGCGTTAGAAACGTCGCCATCCTCGACGGTGGATACGACAAATGGGTATACGAAGGAAAACCAGTTTCCACAGAGCCAGTTACACCCACACCAGTAACGTATGATGGTAAAGTGAAAGAAGATATGCTTGTTTCAATGGAGTATGTCGCAGAAGCCATCGGAAAATCCATAATTATTGACGCCAGAGACGAAGTAGTATACAATTGCATGGTGCAAGAACCTTGGTGTGCATACGTAGGGCATATTCCAACCGCTAAAAACCTGCCAACTCCATCCCTATGGAACGTCAAAACAGACGGAAATGGATATGCAGTTTACATAACCTACAAGCATATTGTTGCACTCTGGCTAATGGCTTGGAAGGTCATCGGCTGGAACCGCTATAAAGAGATAATTGCTTATTGCGGTGTCGGCGGATACGCAAGCACAACGTACTTCATACTGAAAGAAGTGCTCGGATACCCCAACGTGAAGTTCTACGACGGCTCAGCGCAGGAATGGACATTCTCTGGTATGCCAGTAGAATGCTAGATGAACCATTACCCCCAACTTTTTCCCATTTTTGTTTTGAAACAATTAACCTATAGGTTCGAGGTTTCTAGAACTTTCGATAAGCAAAGTTCGAGTTTTTTGGAAACGGTTTTCTTAAAAGCCAGTTTAACAAAGTCTATTTCGGTGAAAAACATGAAAAACACAAGAAAAACAATATTTGCTTCGATTTTGGCTTTACTATTGGCTGCACAAGCCCTTGCGGTTTTAAGTCCAATGGCCCTTGCCGACGAATCTCCAGAGAATGTTCAAAGTTTACCAGCTAAATGTGAACAATGGGGAACAACATGGTACAGGTTTGAAACACCATTAATAACCTTGATCTTTCCGGCGAGGGGCACAAAACCCATGTTTCTATGGTGGTACACAAAAGATAACAGCACAATATACGTGGTCAAGTTTCAAGGAGTGATCGAGTACCTCGCCATCGACAAACCCTATTATAGGCATAGGTTCCACGCAGACAACACAACAATAAACGTAACACTATGGGGAAGCTACATCGAACCAAAACTGTACCAGAAACGTTATCAATTTGGAAATAACTGGTACATGAGCAGAGTTGAAGAATTCAAAGAGCTTTTGTCAGGTTTGCATAGGGCTTACTTGCCATTCAGTGCGTGCAACTGGACGCTGACTAGACCAGAATATGTTGAAGAGAAAGGCTACTGGACCTTCAATTTCACTTTAACTAAAGTCAACGGCCATCCAAACTTGAAGTTCGCGGAGAACAATATTGAAATCAGATGCAGATTCTACAACACAACAACCACAGAGACACCTGATCCAAAGTACTCCGACTATAACTATACTGTTGCGGCTGGACAGTTGAAGTTCGACTTTGTTGTGAAGCATTGGGAATGGAACATAGATAAAATTAACGGCTTCCTTAGAAAATGTGGTCTCGAGATACCTGAAAGCAGAACAGGTTTAGCCTTATGGATCAACATGGCATCTATAAAGCTCGAAGACTTACCACGCGCTGAAAATGAAGTACGCTATCAAGCAGAACATCAGGTTGAGACGGCATCTCAAATGCGGGAAGTGATAGTTAACGGTGAACGCTACACAGTGAGCGGGAACGAAACGAGTAGGGATGAAAATCCGGTTCAAGCTACATTGCAGCTTAAGGAAAGGTTTAGGGAGCGCATAAGGCTTCACTTTGCCCGCGGCGAAAAAGATGTTCCAGTAGGGTTCTTGGAGTTTGTTCCATGGGCAAGGCTGCTACATCCAAACGGCACAACCTATGACTATGTAAATGTTACAGCGTCTTACATTGCAGCCGGCGGCCACTTGAGACTGTTCATCTGCTATCCATACTTTGGAAACTACACGCTGGAGCATGACCCAACCATAGGCTTAGCGTCAGCTCCACTCATTCCAGAGTTGATAACCACGAAGTTGCTATGGATTCTGGTCGGCGCTACTGTTGTTATTGGTGTGGCTGTTGCTGCTGTGAAGTTGCTTAAGAAGCCTGTCAACATTCTTGCTGTTAAATAGTCTCTTTCCCTTTCTTTTTCTTTTGGATGTATTCTGGTTTTTGAAGTAAAAGCTTATATTGTGTAGCACTACATACTATTTTGGATACGTATGAACATGAGGGGAGAAGACGACGAAATCCGCTGGCAAGTGGTTAAAGCCATGCTGGACGAATTCCCAACACTAAGAGAAAAAGTTAAACATTACATAGAAAAACAGCAAAAGAAACAATAAACTTTCAAGAATGGTTTTTCTTCAACAGATGGGCTGGCGGAACCTTAACATTATTTTTACCGTTTCCATCATCCACCTTTAAAAGCTCTGTTATTTCGCGATAACGCTGAAGATACTCTAAACCTTTAGATGTCGCCTTATAGATTTCTTTGCCGTTTTCAACTTTCCTGTCGATGAGGCTTACCTTCTCCATAAACTTCAAATAATCATTGAGCTGCGTAAAACTTAGATTCGCCCTATACATTATCTGGGTTTTCAAAACTCCCTCCCTGGCTATTTCAAGAATCTCCGCAATAATGTAGAGTTTGTCCCGCCTTTTCTGCTGAGGGTCGAGGCCCCAAACATTCATTTTTACAAAGCCCTCTCACAACAGTTTCATGACATAAAAAGATGCGGCACATTTTAAGCGGTGTTTCCACAAGCCTACTATTACTGTTCTTGTAATATTTTCTAGAAGAATCCTCTATCCGGCTTTTAACGCGACGAAGTGCCTTTCAGAAAGAGTCTTATCTTACATGAATAGAAAAAATAACCTGCGATAAAAGGAGAGGTGAAGGCAGGAATGCTTGTTGGCTTGATGTCGGACACCCATGACTACTTGCCTATGGTGGAAAAAGCCATAAAAAGGTTCAACGAGGAAGGGGTTGAACTTGTGCTACATGCCGGAGACTACGTGGCGCCCTTTGTCATCCCAAAGTTTAAAGAGTTAAAGGCGAAGTTGATAGGAGTTTTCGGCAACAACGACGGAGACCGGGAACTTTTAAAAAAGCGGTTCAGCGAAAACCCAAAACTGGAAATGCGTGGAAACTTTGCAGAAATAAAGCTCGGCGACGTGAAAATCGCGCTTTTACACGGGCATGAAGAAGAACTTTTGAAGGCTTTAATTGAAAGCGAAAAATTCAACGTGGTAGTTTACGGACACACGCATAAAGCGGAAATCTACAAAAGTGGCAAAACAATGGTGATAAACCCCGGAGAGGTCTGCGGCTACCTTAGCGGCAAATCAACAATCGCACTACTAAACATTGAAAAACTTGAAGCAAAAATAGTGAACCTATAGGGCTTCTTTAGGCTTTTTCCACCCTAAGCTTTTCACCCTCTTCCACCTTCTCAAGAACCTTTGGGTCTCCAAGAATTTTGCCAACCACGTTGACTGGACTATAAGGCTTTATCACATTTGGAGATGGACTTGAAAGCGTAGGCCCAAAAAACAAGCATAGGGCTGGACCCTCAGGCCAGTAGGCTACATCACCATAATCCACCACGTCTTTCGCTTTTTCCAAACCAACCTTGAAAGGCGCTTCAAAATAGATTTCCTTGCCCCAAAAATCCGCCCTCGCCTCAAATGGTAAAGCCTTCATCAAAGCCTCAGCTGTTTTTGGATTTTCGTTGAAACGAATCTCACATTCAACGGTTACACCGGACTCGAATGTGATTTTTATCTTCTCTCTCCGCTCCATTGTCATTCACTTTTCTAAATTAAAAACCTCAAGATATGGCTATGTAAACTTTCTTGTCGTCTAAGGGGTATTCATGCCATTGGGCTTCAATTTCGTTTCGGCTTTTATGGAGTTGCACTTTTTTGGCGCGGACGAGCTCCGCCATCTCGCCTATGTATGGTTTTAGAAGCTTCATGCTTTCTTCGTCCAGTCCCGCCACGTGGACGGTTTCAAGGATATCTGTTGGCACGTAGCCCAACTCTTTTCGCAGGGATTGAATTCTTCTAGCTATGTCGCGCATGAGACCTTCGCCGAGAAGCATTTCGTCTCTATAAATGTCTAGGTATATGTTTATGCCTTTTTCTGAAGCTTCAATCCATCTTCCCGCATCAACTTCAGCCTTAACCTCTTCTGGAAGTTTTTCTACGTATACCGCCTCTTTCACGTTTGCAAGCTCTAATAGAACGTCATTTAGGTTTTGAAGGGCTTTAAGGTCTCTCTCAGAAGCCACAATCAGCATTTTTCTCAAAGGCCATCTCCGCTTGAGCTTGGCTTTTTGACGCGCGGAATAAACCAGCGAAACACACTCCAACATTTTTTCAAAAGCTTCCTCCAAAGCCCCATCGCGGAGGCTTACATCTGGCTCCGGCCATTTTTCAAAGTTTATGGATTCGGGCAGCGTAGGATCGAGGCGTCGGTAGATTTTCTGGTATATGGCTTCGCATAGAAATGGCGTTACTGGATTGAATAAGAGGAGCGTCGTTTTCAGCACATGCCATAGGGTTGAGTATATGGCCAGTCTGCGGTTTAGGGTTTCAGGGTCGTCAGTCCAAAGCTCTTTTCTTATCATCGGCACGTACAGGCGGCTCACCGTTTCGACAACGAACTCTTCAAGTTCTGCAAGCGCTACATTGAATTCGCATTTTTCCAGCCTCGCCGTATAATCACTTATAGTTTTTTGAAGTTTCGAGAGTAGCCAAAGATCTGGTTTTTTAAGCAAGCCGCCCTCTTTCGCCGATCTAAGCGTGTGTTTTTGGGGGTTGAAGTTGTCGTATTCGGCGTTTTGCACAAAGAATCTGTTCAAGTGATATAGGGTTGCAAGCACTTGGTATGGGCGGCGGTTCATCTCGTTTAAGTCGAAGTTCATGAAGTCTATGGGCGAGCATTTCCGCAGCATGTAGAACCGGAAGACGTCGGCTGAAGCCTTCTCTAAAAGCTTGTTCACTTCTATGATGTTGCCTAGGCTTTTGCTCATCTTTCTGCCCTTAGCGTCTTGGGTTAACCCTTGAAATAGGAAAGCCTTGTAGGGAGCCTCTGCCCTTCCAGTTAAAATCACATGCTCTAGTAAGAGGGAGTTTGCCCAGCCGCGGGTTTGATCTATTCCCTCCGTGAGGAAAGCCGCTGGCACATATTTGGCAAACTCTTCATCTGTAAACCTTGCATAAGGCGATGCGCCACTGTTGTGCCAAGTGTCTAGGACGAAGGGTTCCCGGTGCATTATGCCTCCGCATTTTTCGCATTTCATCTTTATCCAGTCTATCCATGGCTTATGAAGTTCAAAGTTTGGCGGAGGCTTTTCCAAAGCCTTTTCAACGAGTTCCTTTTTGCTTGCAATGAAAGTTTTCGTTCCACATTTTTCACACACCCATATGGGCAGTGGAGCACCCCAAACGCGTTCTCGTGAAATGCACCATGGTTTGCCCTCTTTTAGGAAGGATAGGAAACGGTTTTTCGGGGCTTCGAAGAAGTATTCGACCTTCTCCGCGGCAGCCACAACCTTGTCGTTTATGCGGTCTGTTCGTAGGAAATATTCGCGTCTAGCCAGCCAAACCAGCTTGTGGTGGGAGCGCCAGCAAGTCGGATACTCATGTCTTATCTTGTCAGCTTTGACAAGCAAGCCTCTCTTGCGAAGCTCCTCAATGACCGTGGCGTCGGCGTCTCTTGCAAAAACCCCTTGGAAAAATCCCGCCTCACTGGTGAATTTTACCTCGTCGTCAAAGGGGGCGAAAACCGGAACACCTCTTTTCTGGGCGGCGACAAAGTCTTCTTCACCATTGCCAGGTGAAAGATGCACAACACCGGTGGCAGTGTTCACGTCCACAAATTCTTCGCAGACAACCCGATGCACAAGCGGATGACTGTCAAGTTCCGCTTGTTTTGGAATCAGATCCTTAAACGGGTAATCGTACTTTACGCCTTCTAGGCTTTTGCCCAAAACTGTTTCAACAACCGCGTACTCTTTTATGCCAAGCTCCTGCATCACGGGTTCGACGCGCTGCTTAACCATTATCCACTTTTCGTTGCCAACCTGGACTTTGGCGTATTCGGCTTCGGGGTGGACAGCCAACATCAAGTCTGTTATAACCGTGAAGGGCATGGTTGTCCAAACCAAGAAATACTCGTCCGGTTTGTCGGCAACTCTGAACTTGAAGTACAGGGACGGGTCTTCCACCTCCACGTACGAGCCTTCATAACCCACTTCCGCGCTGCTTAGGCTTGTTTGGCATCCGGGGCAGTAGGCCACCACATAGTAGCCTTCTTCTAGGAGGCCTTGTTCCCAAGCGCGTTTTAGGTACTGCCACTCCCGTTCTATGTATTCGTCTTTATAGGTCCAGTACGCCTTTTTCTGGTCTATGAACACGCCGAGTTTGCGGTCGGCTTCCACCCACTCCTTGTGATAGCGCATAATCGTCTTCTTGCATTCTTCAATGAAGCGTTCTTCGCCAACTCGCTCCAACAGTTCGCGCTTGTTTCGTACACCTAACAGCTTTTCCACTTCTAGCTCCACAGGCAAGCCTTGACAGTCCCAGCCCGCCCAGAAGGGAACAAAATAGCCTTGCATTGTTCTCCATCTGAACCATAAGTCCTTAATTACGCGGCCTCTAGCGTGGCCCACGTGGGGTATGCCGTTTAATGTTGGCGGCCCTTCAACCCAGCCTAAAACGCCAATGTTGCTTTTTTCGCTATGTTCCATCAGCCCCTCTTGTATGCGGTTTTTCTCCCAGAACTCGCGGATTTCTCTTTCAATTTCAAGCGGGCGATAATCCATACTCAACGGCGTGTCAGAGTTAGCTTTTGATTTGGCGGTCACCTTTCACCACAACACACCCGCAAACACATCAGAATAGCCCAAGCAAAATATAACCTTTTTGAATTAGAAATTGCTGTCCAAGTCAAGTTTAAGATTGCCCAAAGCCCTAAATTGGAGGCCTCTCTCCTATAGCTTTTGGTTGTTGGAAAAGCCAACACGGACAGCGCCTCTCTAGTTTTTCAGCCAACATACCAACGAATAAACAGACAACATTGTTACGGCAACTTCAACAGCGACGGCAGCTTGCCGCATATAGAAAGGGTTGTCCATGGCAAAAGGGTACAGCACCCAGAACATTTCAGGGTGGGTAAACATGTCTAGGAATATGTGGCTGAAACCGCCGAAAAGGCTTAACAAGTATATGTTCAACAACGGATACTTCACCTTAACCGGTTTAAGCCTCAGCCAATTGTAAACAGCCCATAGTCTTTTTTCGAAAAAACGCTCAGCAATGTAGACTCCAACAGTCGTTAAGATGGGGTATATGGTTAGGGCTAATGTGAACCCATGCCAGATTCTGTGGTCTAATGGTTCTCCTAAAATGGTGTAGTATAGGGGTTCGAGGTCTATGAAGGTTGTTGAAACCGTCAAAGCCAAAGGGTCTATGCGCTTTTTATCCCTAAAATATAGGAAGAGGGAAGCCAACGCGTGAAACGGTGTGAGAGGCATTTAGCCAATCCTCCTTTTGTCAGCGTCCGTTAAACTGGCACCCTTTTTCCATTGAAGTCGCGTTTCCAAACTCCAAACTCGCCCTTAACGTTTTTCAGCTGGTTTATGTTGAAGATTGGGCCGTCCTTGCAGACGCGGAATCTACCTATAACACAGCTTCCGCATATTCCAATGGCGCACCGCATAATCCTTTCAAGGCTTGCTTCGGCGTACACGCCAAACTTTTCAGCGCAGTCCAAAACCGCCCGCGTCATGGGTTCCGGTCCACAAGTGTAAACTATATCGAGCTTTCTTTTCGCCATCACAGACTCTGCAAGGGTTGAAGCCAAACCCCTAAAGCCGTAGCTTCCATCCTCGGTGGCTGCCAAAACGTTTTCTTCTCCGCAAAAATCCCTCAACTTATCTATGAAAATTAGCTCGTCCCTTGTTTTGGCACCCACAACCACAATGGTTTCTGAAGCCTTTTGAGCGGCCAGTTCCTTGGCTAAAAAGACTAAGGGGGCTATGCCAACACCGCCTCCCACTAGCAGAGCCTTACCCCTTCTAACGGTGAAGCTGTTTCCGAAAGGTCCCCGTACCCCTATCCAGTCGCCCGTCTTCAAGTTGTGCAATGCTCTTGTTGCTTCGCCAACCCGTTTAACAGCCACCGAAACCTTCGCGTCTCCACGATCCGCGTCGAAAACACTCAGAGGAATTTCGTCTATTCCCGGAACCCACAACATTAAAAATTGTCCGGGCTTCGCTTTGGCACACAGCTTATCCCGGAAGGTGAGGGTTTTTACTGTGGGGCTGACTGTTTCTATGCTTAGGATGCGGGTTGCCCGATGCTTGTTAGCTGCGGTGCGCCAAGCCGACAATCTCGTTCACACTCCTAAAACCCTTCCTTTTGAGGTAGGCGTCTATTCCCTTAGCTATAGACTTGAAAACGTTTGGTCCTTTTAGGGCTATAGCTGTTCCTATTTGGACGGCTGAAGCTCCAGCAAGCATGAACTCCACAGCGTCCCGCCAGCTCGTTATGCCACCACATCCAATTATTGGTACTTTAACTCTTTCATAAATGTCGTAGACGCATCGAACCGCAACTGGTTTTATGGCGGGACCGGACAAACCGCCCCTTTTGTTGCCAAGAATAGGTTTGGCTGTTTCAATGTCTATAGCCATCGCCTTAACCGTGTTTATGGCGGTTATAGCGTCCGCTCCAGCCTCAACAGCGATTTCAGCTATTTCGGCTATATCCGCCACGTTAGGCGAAAGCTTTACAAAGACGGGCTTATCCACAACCTTTTTAACCCTTCCCACAACTTCAGCTAAAACTTTAGGGTTCTGCCCAATCTCAGCACCCGTCTCTTTAACATGGGGACATGAAACGTTAAGCTCCACGGCGTCGGCTCCAGCCTTCACAGCTTTTTCCGCCACGACAGCATATTCCTCGGCTGAAAAACCATAAACACTCACTATAACGGGAACACTTAGAACAGCTTTGGCTTCCCTAATGTCTAGGGTGAACTCTTCTATTCCTGGGTTTGGAAGCCCCATAGCGTTTATTAAGCCACATGCAACCTGAACAACCGTCGGGTTTGCATAGCCGTTTCTAGGCTTTAAACCAACAGACTTCGTCACAACGGCGCTTGCACCGCCCTCTACTATGCCTTTTAGGGTTTCGGCCGAATACCCCAAAATTCCAGAAGCAAGCATAGTAGGGTTGGAGAGGCTTAAACCAGCCAATTCAACCCTTAAACTTTCACTTTTCAACGGTTCTTACACCCGGGGCTTTTGTTATGGTTGTCGCTTTTAAAAGATAAACTTTCGTTTCAGAATTCTTTATTTATGTAAGCCGCTAGATATTGTCGTTGGAACGCTGAGGAGAAAATGATGAAAGCAACAGTTATTCCCACCATGTTTGGTGTTTTAGCCTTCGATGAGGGTAATAGGCTTATAGCCCATTCGCTTTTCCCCAAAAAGCCCGAGGAAGCGGCGAAAGCCATTCTGGAAATCGAATCTGGAAAAGCTGTTAAAGAAATTGCAGACTTAATAAGCCACTTGAAAAATAACGGCTACACGGTTTTTGTTTTTGAAAACCAGGCTTTGGCGGCTGAAGTTAAAGAGAAATTTTCTGTTTCAACAGAGTTTTCAAAAGTTTCAGATGCTGGACAACTTTTACGCTCCAACATTGAAGGCTACGCCATAGAAACCGGGTTTGTCAAAGACTACGCCGAGTTTCAGCGTTGGATGCACAGCGTCTCCATGGAAATAGCCAAACTTAAAGTGAAGGGAGCTGTTGAAAAAAGAGACTTGCTTGTCGCCCAAGCCATCCAAACCTTGGACGATTTAGATAAAACGATAAACCTGTTCATGAGCCGTCTCCGGGAATGGTACGGCATACACTTTCCAGAGCTCGACCGCTTACTAGAGAAACATGAAACCTACGCCCGCCTAGTAGTAAGCATCGGGAACCGTGAAAACTTCACCGCGGAAAAACTTGAAAAAGAAGGCTTGCTGAAACAGAAAGCTGAACAAATAACCAACGCCGCCAAAACCTCTATGGGTGCAGAGCTTTCCGAAAGAGACCTAGCCCAAATACAAGCTTTAAGCCGAACGGTGTTGGATTTATACGACCTAAGAGAGTCTATGGAAAAATACATAGACGACGTTATGGAGGAGGTAGCTCCAAACATAAAGGCTTTGACCGGCGCCCTTTTAGGTGCTAGGCTCATTGCTTTGGCTGGAGGCTTAACCAATTTGGCTAAGATACCAGCCAGCACGTTGCAAGTGCTTGGAGCAGAGAAAGCCCTTTTCCGTTCACTGAAAACTGGAACCAGACCGCCTAAGCATGGCATAATATTTCAGCATCCATACTTACATGAAGCGAAAAAATGGCAGAGAGGCAAAATTGCAAGGGCTTTAGCTGGAAAACTTGCCATAGCCGCCCGAACAGACGTTTTCGGAGGTAGGTACATAGGCGACGAGTTGAAAACCGACCTTGAAAAGCGGATTGAGGAAATTCGCCAAAAATATGCTGAGCCACCGAAAGTTTCCAAGGTTGAGGAGAAGAAGCCTAAACCCAAACATGAAAAGAAACGGTGGAAACGAAAACATGCAAGTTAAACCCCACCCACGCTTTCAACAAGTCTATATAGTAACTTTAGATGATGGAAGCGAGAGACTTGCCACCCGAAACCTTGCGCCTGGCAGAACAGTTTACGGCGAAAAACTCGTGCGATTTGAAGGTGTGGAATATCGCCTCTGGGATCCGTATAGAAGCAAACTGGCAGCCGCCATCTTAAAAGGTGTTAAAAAGGTTCCAATAGAGCCGAATCATCAAGTGCTTTATTTGGGCGCCGCTTCGGGCACTACAGCTAGCCATGTCTCCGACATTGTAGGTGAGAAGGGCCACGTTTACTGCGTTGAGTTTGCGGCTAGAGCCCTCCGAGAACTCGTGAACAACGTTTGCCCTTATAGGCTTAATATGACGCCTATACTGGAGGACGCCCGCTTTCCAGAGAAATACGCCATTTTCATCCGCGGCAAGGTAGACGACATTTACTGCGACGTAGCTCAGCCTGAACAGGCGAAAATTTTGGCAGATAACGCCGACTTATACCTCAAAAATGGCGGGTGGATAATGTTGGCCGTGAAAGCCCAAAGCATAGACGTCACAAAAGAGCCATCTGAAGTTTACAGGCGGGAGCTGAAAGTTCTGGAAAGCAGAGGCTTCACCATAGAAGACATCGTGCACTTGGAACCCTACGATAAGGCCCATGCCATGATAGTGGCAAATTTCAGATGACAATTTTGAAAGTGTATATGCTTATATTGAAGGCTGCTTTGAATATTCTTGTGAAGTCCGATGACTTATCGGGAGACGGATAAGATAAAGGCGGTGGAAGCTATACTGAAGGAGGCTAGTTTCACCGTCTCCCAGAGATGCTGTGCTAGACCAAGCTGTTTCGACATAGCCGCCAGAAAAAAGGAGTCCCTAATTTTCATAAAGGCTCAACACGATATCGGGTGTGTATCGCCCTACGACTCCTTAGAACTGAGAATCATAGCCGAACAAGTTTCGGCGGCTTCACTTTTCATAAGCGAGAAAACCCGCGATAAGCGACTAGAAGATGACACTGTTTATTCCCGATATAACGTTTTGGCTGTGACTCCCAAAACCTTCGAAAACATTGTTTTGAGGGGCGTGTACCCGCTAGTCCAGGCTGGGCCGGGCGGATATTATGTGGAGATAGATGGTGAAGCCATAAGAAGACGCAGACAAGAGTTGGGCTTGTCCGTGGGCGAGGTAGCTGAGAAAATAGGTATTTCGAGGAGAACGCTTTACGGCTACGAGAGAGGCATGGCGAAAGCTTCAGTAACGGCGGCGTACAACCTCCTCTGCACTTTGGGGATTCCAGTAGCCAAACCAGTCGACATTTTTGAAGCGCCAAAAAACCGTAAAAAAACCTTAATGGCAAAGGCTAGGCAAATATTCACACGAAACAAACTGCTTAATAGGATTTTCAAAAAACTTGCAGGCTACAATATTGTGGCTGTTAGGAAAGCGCCCTTTGACTTCGTTGTTACGGTTCCAGAAGAAAACATGAAAATAATTGGTGGGGTGGCGGATGAACAGGAAACAACGTTATTAAATCGGAGGGTTGAAGAAATCTTAAGCCTAAGTGAGATAGTCCAAGCTCACCCGGTTCTAGTGACGGATGGACGGAAACCACCGTTGGACAAGGATATTCCATGTGTAAACGGCGAAGAAATATCTAAAATAAAACGTCCAGAAGACTTGTGCAAGCTTAAATGAGCCTTGTCTGTTTGGAATCGTTTTCCCTTTTAACCTTTTTGGCAGGCCTCCAACTCCTTCGAACAAATTCCGGATATTCCTTAAAGGTTTCGAGGCATCGATGCAGAAACTCTATGGTTTTTGGGTCTGTGGGGTAGCCGCACCCAAAATCGCCATACCTAGCCTTCAACTCGGCTATTTCGCGGTCTCGTTCCACTTTGGCTATTATGGAGGCGGCGGAAACAACTGGATATTTACGATCCGCCTTGTGTTCAGAGACTATTTCAACTTTGAAGGGTAGAAACTCCAAGATTTGCTGTTTGAAGCGTTCCTCAAAAACGTCTGAAGCATCCACGTAGGCTACATCCGGATGGAGAAGCTCTATTACTTTGGCCATGGCTTGAGCTTCCAACCAGTTAAGTCTACGAAATTTTCTGCCCTTCTCGACAACTTTGTCTATTTCCGCTGGTGAAAGCTTTACAACGGCGTGTTTTTTGGCTATATGCTTTATCTCGAAGGCGAGAGCTTCCCTTCTGCTTGGCGAAAGAAGCTTCGAGTCTTTAACGCCTAATTGAACAAGTTTCGGAATATCTTCACTGTCAATTAGGATTCCCGCTATGACTAGGGGCCCTATAACGGATCCACGTCCAGCATCGTCAACACCGGCAACCAACATCCACGAAACCTTCGGTTATACACATACTGGCTTGTCTGTTAAAGGTTTTTAGGTTATGGTGGTTTAGTTGGAATAGAATATCGCAATATTTAATAAGCAGTATTAAGCATCCATTACTTACGAGGCGCTATAAGTGGGATTTATAGGCGACGTTGCCAGGGCAATCCTCATATTGACCGTGGTTTGCTGGTTCTACCTTATAATAGAGTTTGCAGTGATAGGACAATATCCTTTAGCCCTATTTCTTTTCATCGGCTCACTGGTTCCATTATCAATGATTTTTTATGAATACAGAAAAAGCAAGATGAAGAATGCTCGGTAATTCATTGTTTACTTGTTGTTCCCGCCAAAAAGAGTAACGCCTTATCCACAACTGTTTGATGAAGCTTATCGCGATTTTCAAAAGTAACCGTGAATATTTCCGCGTCTGGACGCCTCTTCACCTCGTCTATAGTTTTGTCTTGAGCCTTCCAGTGAACCACACCGACCACGAGTTTGCCGCTTTCAACAGCTTGTTGGACGGCTTTTCTAAATTTTTCTGAAAAAAGCTCCATAGGCCCAATTTCATCTATGGCTACGACATCACATTCGCTTATAGCCTTCAAAATGGCATAGACGCCTACGCCTTCTAAGTCGGCGAGGTTCACACGATATTTGCCAACCCGTGGACCTGTTTTCTGGTCTACGTGAGCAAGCCATCCTCGCTTATCGCTTGCCAAATCCAGAATCTCGAAACCTATACGAGTTCCGCCTAAGCGTACTTCGCGGCTTATCATCCCGCCGACGCTGTAACCTCTGGTTCTCAATGCTTCGACAACCTTCAGCAGCAGTGTTGTTTTTCCAACACTTGGACTGCCAGTCAACAAGAGCATGCGTTTATGCAAACCTTTCCGCCCTGTTCTACCTATGCGTTACATTCAATTAGCCTTAAAGGTTTTTAGCGTGCCTTGGGCTTTACCAGAAGTCTAATATTCGACGCTTTCCGAAACATTTAGCAAGCCAGAAGCCGAAGCGGCTGGTTTAAACGATCCACTAGCCCTATCTGGGTGGGGCATAGCGAAGACATGAGAAGACTGAACAGTGAAATAGACTTTCCAACAGAAATTGTTGAAGAAAGTGATGTTCGCGTGCTTGTTCCAAAACTGTCCGCCTTTGTGGAAAAGCCCGGCGAATATGCGCCTTCAAAGGCTCCAGTGTTCTACAACCCGGTGATGGAGCTTAACCGCGATATAGCTGTTCTCGCTTTGCAGGCTTATCAGCGAACCATAGGCCGCGAAATCATTGTGTGCGAACCTTTGGCTGGCTGTGGTGTAAGAGGAATACGCTTTGCCAAGGAAGTTGAAGGCGTCAAAAAAGTTGTGATAAACGATATCAACAGGAAAGCCTACAAGCTGGCAAAATACAACGTTGAACTAAACGGGCTTGGCAATCGTGTGACTGTGCGGAATATGGATGCAAACCTTTTGTTGGCGAAGTATGCTGCGCCGCGCAAACGTTTTGACGCTGTAGACATAGACCCCTTCGGTTCTCCAGTGCCATTTCTGGATTCAGCCATCAGAGC
>Ga0185307_1000896_pt1 | contig 17527 bp, 17 predicted proteins | sample LHCtaG_FD_128010 | JGI IMG/M metagenome (GOLD analysis project Ga0185307, IMG submission 128010) | Hot spring microbial communities from Little Hot Creek, USA to study Microbial Dark Matter (Phase II) - LHC4sed_matched (SPADES... | ecosystem: Environmental > Aquatic > Thermal springs > Hot... | reverse complement strand
CCTTCTCAAATACTATAACGGGATTTATGTCTAGTTCACTTATGTATGGTTGTTCGAGGGAGAGTTGGGAGAGCTTCATAAGCCCTTCTGCTAATGCATCTATATCTCTTTCTTTCCCTCCCCTATACCCTTTCAGTATCCGGCTTGCACGTATTTCTTCTATCATGTGATACGCGCTTAATTCACGGATTGGTGCAAGCCTAAAGCTTACATCTTTATAAGCTTCAACATATATCCCTCCCAACCCGAACATTATAACTGGTCCGAAGAGCGGGTCTCTCTTAACACCGAAGATTACTTCAACACCATTCCTAACCATTTCTTGAACCGTTACACCCCATATCCTCGCATTTGGAGCATTCTTCTTAACATTACTTATTATCCTACTATAAGCTGCTTTCACTTCTTCAAGGTTTTCTAATTTTATCTCTACTCCGCCGATGTCAAACTTGTGCACTATATCTGGAGAGGCTATCTTCATCACGACCGGATAACCTATCTTCTCTGCAGCTTCTACAGCTTCATCTACATTCTTGGCTACGATCCATTCAGCAGTCTTGAACCCATAACATTTCAATACTTCAAAAGCCTCAACATCAGGCATATATTTTCTTCCTTCAGCTAAAGCTCTCCGAATTATTTCTTCAGCTTTCTCTCTATTTACTATGAATGTTCTTATACTTGTCCTAGGTCTACTCAACCATTCTCCATAGCTGTATAGTGCTGCTAAAGCTCTCACAGCATCTTCAGGAAAGTTATAATTAGGTATCTTTGAGTTCTCAAGTATGTCTATAGCTGAGGATATATCACTTACACCCATAAAGCATGTAAGTATAGGTTTCTTATATTTCGGGGCTATATCAACTACTACCCTCGCTATATCATCAACAGTCGTCATCGCCTGAGGTGTCAAGATTATTATTGCAGCATCTACATTCTCATCAGATAATACATGGTTTAATGCATGCTGGTATCTTAAATGATTAGCATCTCCTATTAGGTCTATTGGATTCTTGATGCTTGCAGCAGGTGAAAGTCCAGCTCTCAGATTCTTCTTTGTTTCTTCACTTAAAGATGCAAGCTTCAGCCTGCATCTAACCACTGCGTCTGTAGCGAGTACTGCTGGTCCACCTGCATTACTTATAATAGCTACTCTATTCCCTTTAGGTATAGGCTGAGTTGAGAATACTTTAGCATAATTAAATAATTCTTCAACTGATTCTACTCTAATTACTCCAGACTGATTAAATATCGCATCATAGACTTCATCTGAACTTGCCAAAGCTCCAGTATGGCTTGAAGCTGCACCCGCTCCCTCAGGTGTTCTACCAGCTTTTATAGCTATAACCGGCTTACCTACTTCTCCAGTAATATATCTTACACTTTCAATGAATCTTCTACCATGAGACAGGTCTTCAATATACATTAAGATCACCTTTGTTTCAGGGTCCTCTTTCAAATACTCAAGTACATCTATTTCATTGACATCTGCTTTGTTCCCAAGACTCACAACCTTCGAGAACCCTATCCTATATTGTCTAGCATATTCTAGAGCTGCTACACATATTGCTCCACTCTGAGATATTAAAGCTGTTTGACCTGCCAATGGCATCTCTCGAGAAAATGTAGCATTCATTCTAATGTTCGGGTCAGTATTTATTATTCCTAAACAGTTGGGACCTATTATTCTCAAGCCTCCTCTCTTCGCTATTGATACTACTTCTTCTTCTAGTTTTGCACCTTCTGGCCCAATCTCTTTGAATCCTGCTGAGATTACGACCGCAGACCTTACACCGACTTCAACGCATTCTTCTAGAACTTGTGGTACAACAATATTTGGTACAACTATTATTGCTAAGTCTATTTCATCAGGTATAGAAGAGATGTTTGGATAAGCTTTTATTCCAAGTAGTGCTCTAGCTTTCGGATTAACAGGATATATTACACCCGTAAAGTGGCCTTCAATTAGGTTTCTAAGGATTGCATGCCCAACACTCTCAGAATGTCTTGAAGCACCCACTACAGCCACTGAGTTTGGGTAAAAGAATCTATGGAGACTCAATATCCCCACAGACACAATCCTTCAACGTGTATTTAAGAATGAAAATTCGTAGACTATATACTCTCTATACTGATAGGTACTCATCTTTACTTTCATAGGACTACACTCTAGGTAGAATGAAGATGAAGATGCTCTCTACTCTCTAAGCTTCTATTTTTCTTAATGCCTCAAGTACTATCTCTGCAGCTTCTTTTACCCATTCAGTTATCTTTTCTTTCATCCTCACTCTACTCTTATCAACAAGATTATCTGTTATAATTAGTACAGCCCCAGTCTTTATTCTACGTAGATAACCTAGAGCGAATATTGTTGCACACTCCATTTCTACTGCGGTTGCTCCAACCTTCACCCATTGAGATATAAATTCCTCATCTTCAGCATAGAATGCATCACTAGAAACTACTGGGCTTATTAAAAACCTCTTAACCCTACTCCTCGCCTCGTTAACTAATGCCTCTAAAACATCATAGGATGGAACGGTTGGAGGAGCCAACCCAGGCATATATGCTGATATTGTTCCTGACCCTTTATAATAGCACGCTATATTCGGTATAACTATGTCTCCTAGATTCAATTCTCTTACCAGACCACCTGCTGTACCTAATCTAACGATTATTTTTGCTCCAAGCATTCTTAATTCTTCGATGACTATCGCAGTAGATGGTCCACCTATGCCATGGCAAGCTACTGTAATTACCTGGTCTTTATAATTCCCAGTATACGTTTTGAGGCCTCTATTAGAAGAGACTAACCTCGGTTCTTCAAGCATTCCAGCTATGTAGTCAACTCTATCTGGATCACCTGCCACTATAACTTTCTCTGCTATATCTATAGGTCGCGCTAATATGTGAATTGGCTCACCTAGAAAAATATTAACTCACCTATAAAAATATCAAAAAACACCTATAAAAATATTAAAAACAAATAGAGGAAGGGGCTGGCCGATTAGCTTTAGTAACTGTAAGACCGGCAGAGGAAGAAGCTCCTACAAATGTAGAGTCTGGAATGTGAATATTGTAGATTGAGGGGTAGAGGGAAGTTTAAGCTACATCCAGGAGCAGTATACCTATACCTTAAAGATGGGAAGATTAGGGTATCAGCAGACATGGATTATGTATATCAGAATTGTAGAAGAGGGCTTATACAGAATATTAGATTTCTTTATAGGATGTTTAATATGATTTCAGGTCTAGTGGGTATGATGTGGTAATCGTTGAGAAAGCTTATGATGACAGCTTAAAAAATATGTATTAGGAATGAAGTTGGAAAGAATAGGATTAGATATAATGGTTTGATTGTATGGATTGTAGGCGGGCTCTCAGATATTGAAGACTTCGAGAAGAAGAAACACTATATGAAGAGTGTAGATGAAGGCTTTATCCTGGAAGCTGTAAGAGGGATAGAGTAATGCATATATCTCATATAGTTCTATAGTAGAGTTCTAAAAATAATTTATCATAGAGTTTCTTGACCAGATAGGTTGGAGGAAAACCAACAACCATAAGCCCGCAGACCAAGAAGAATAAGTGTAGACTAGCAATTATGGGTCAGTAGACTCAAAGTCTACAACTTCAAGTAGATACACTACAACCAAGATAACAGAACAGATTGGGAATCCAAATAAAACAGATCTCATATTATACTCAGCTTCTTTAATTTAGTGGGGATATTAATAATTTTTATTCTTATTTTTATCCATGTCACCCTACTTTATATTCTCTTTAACTAATCTTCTCTCAGAAGCTTCTGTGGCTACTGCAAGTGTAGCTCCAATCTCTATAGTATCTAGCTCATAGAGGTTTGCTAAGTAGTTTAGGTAGGAGACTGCTTCGATATGTCCGACACCTATCATTTCATAAAAACTTATCAGCATCTACGCTTAAACTTTACTTATGAATTCCTGTATCTATGAGACTCCTTTAAATGTGGTCTTAGGCTACATATGGACGGAGAGGGGATTAAGAGAAATGAGTTTCTATAGTGATGAAGAATGTTTCAGAGATCATCTAGAATCACTGTCGCTGAAATTAAATAATGAGAGATTGATAGATTTAGAGAAGATGCTTGATAGCTATTTTAGTGGGGAGCCAACCCAATTAGATTACCCTCTAGATATTTCTGGGACAGATTTCCAGAGGAGAGTTTGGGAAGCCGTTAGACAGATACCCTATGGGCAGGTTAGAAGCTATAAATGGGTTGCTGGTAAAATCGGTAATCCGAAAGCAGCTAGAGCAGTAGGCAAAGCTATATCACGTAATCCTGTTGTACTGATCATCCCCTGTCATAGAGTGATCCGAAGCAATGGCTCACTAGGAAATTACGGTGACATGGATTGGCTTAAAGAGAGATTATTAAGATTAGAGAGAGCAGAAATAGTTTCATGAAGATTTGATTATTCATAGATTGAAGTTCCCATCATTTAAAAATTTCTCCATCTATTGGAAGTTGTAACCAGTATTTACGGATTTTCAGGATTTCTTGGGACCTGTCAACTTTTAATTAAGCTTTCCTTATTTATAAGTTTTAATTTTTTAGATGGTGGAGTGGAGAAGCTGTTCTCCAAATTGGCATCATAAAAGGTATTACCTAGTTGACAGGATCATTTCTTGATATTGTGCATTGCTATCAAGTCTTTCTCAAAAATTCTTAAATCCCTAGGTATCTCAATGTTTATGGGATCCTTAAGAGTAAGATTCTTCTGCTTCTTCATAGCCCAAACTTGAGAGTTGAATTTTACCAATTTCTCCGTATATACTGCATAACGTGTAGACCATTCAGCCTTTGGAAAACTCTGTAAATGGATGCTCTTTTTAGAATACATTCTTCTCCATATCTCCTCCGTGATAAAGGGCGTTATTGGTGCAAGAAGTATTAGGATTGTTTTCAGCACGGTATGTAATGTATACCATGCTGCTCTTTGTTCTTGAGGAGTGAAGCCTTTTAATCCATATGCTCTAGCTTTACTCAACTCGATATAATGGTCTGCGAATATACTCCAAGTAAAGTATCTTATCTTTGTTGCTGGAATGAAGAAGTTGAATTCCCTATATCCCTCTAAGCTCTTCTTAATCGTCTTAGAAAGCTCGGAGAGGACCCATTTATCAGCTGGAGTTAATTCAACTTTTCTAGGAATAGGGAAGGAGGAAATATATCTAGCGATATTCCATAACTTTGTTATGAATTTCCCAGCATTTTGAATTCTCTGTTCTGAGATTCTAAAGTCTTCGCCGAGACTTGCTTCTTGAGCACTCCAGAATCGGAAAACATCGGCACCATATTTCTCTAATATCGGGATGGGATCGATAACGTTTCCTCTACTCTTACTCATCTTCTGACCATATTCATCTAACCCCATTCCTCCTATCCATACATGGTAGAATGGATACCTGCCAGTTAGTTGATAACACCTCAGTATAGTATAGTATAACCATGTCCTGACGATATCCTTACCTTGCGGTCTTATCCCATTCGGATAACTAAGCTTAAAGAATCTTTTATCCTTCATATATCTTGAAATGAATAATGGAGATATACTTGAATCCATCCATGTATCAAACGTTCTTTCTTCTCCTGCAAACTCACAACTTCCACACTTAATACACTTCTCAATGGGCGGTTTATCTCTCCACGGTCTATAATATCTTCCAGGCTCGGGAACATATGGCTCACTACATTTTAAACAATACCATATAGGTATCTCTGTAGCATAGTATCTTCTCCTGCTTATAGGCCAATCTATTCTCAGGGAGTTTATCCAATCTATCAAGAGACGTTTATGATGGGGTGGATGGAACTTCATCTTCTCTATTATACTCAATAAATCATCTACAAAATCCAGTTGTTTTAGATAATATTCTTCCATAGGTATAATCTCTATAGGAGTTTTACTCCTCTCGCATATCGGCGTCCTATGTATTATCTCTTCAATCTTAACAACCAAGCCAGCTTCCTCTAAGTCTCTAGTGATCGCTTCTCTAGCATCTGCTACTCTCATCCCCGAGTATTTCCCAGCCACTTCAGTCATTCTACCTTCCTCATTTATTGCAACAACTTCCTGTAATCCAAGTTCTCTAAAGAGTAAGACATCCGTGTAATCTCCGTAGCTACAAACCATTACTGCCCCAGTCCCAAACTCTGGTTTTGCAGCAGGATGGGGTATTATCTCTACTTCTTGTCCATAGATAGGGACTATCGCATGTTTCCAATGTAAGTGAGAATATCTATTATCGTTTGGGTTAACTATCACTGCTTTACATGAAACTAGTAGCTCAGGTCTAGTAGTAGCTATAATGAGAATGCTATCGTCTTCTTTTACTTTAAACTTAATGAACACCAATTTTGCAGGCATTTCTTCATAATCTATTTCAGCATCTGCTAGTGTAGTTCCACATTCCCAGCAATAATTATTAGGTCTGGTTGCTGTATAGATTAGTCCACGTTTCCATAATTCTATAAATGTTGCTTGAGTAAGTTTACGATATTCTTCTGAGTCAGTTTTATAGTAGTTTTCAAAGTCTCCACTTAAACCCATCCTCTTCATTATCCAAATCATTTCAGATTCAAGATCATCTAGTGCATGGCTGCATAATTCAATGAATCTCTCCCGTGGAGTATCTCTGATAGAGACTTTGTATGTTCTCTCAACATATAACTCAACTGGTAGCCCATTTCTATCTATACCTATTGGGAAGTATACTGGTCGACCACTCATCCTAGCAGTTCTAGCAATCATATCTATCTGAGAGTATTGAGCAGCAGCTCCAATATGCCATGGTCTCCCACTTGGGTAAGGTGGGGGAGTATCAATAACGAACAGCTTTTTCCTTGGACTCAATCTAACTTTATAGATTCCTTCTTCCAACCATTTCTCAAATATTCTTGTCTCCCATGAAGGCTGCCATCTCTTCTCTTCTATCCTTGGTTTAAACTCCATATCTTCTCGCCTTTAACTCTTCTCTTAAAGAGGAAGACTCCTTAAATTAATTTTTTCCCTCGTGTATGATACCGTAACCTAGGGGATGTTTTATGGATCCTCTAGGTCATTAAAAATAAAGTTGGTGTAGGTAAAGGTCTTGTTCAGATTCCAAGCTTATCAAGCTTCTTTCTTACTCGATTTATTGTATCAGCTTTTAATGGTTTTGCGAACTCAGGTGCTTCCTGTTCTACAGTCTTCCTCTTAACAAATAATCCACATCTACCATCTGGGAGCAGTTTGACCTGTATGCATTGAGAATATGGGCATTTGAAACCTATACATGCAGCATTAACCCAGCCGCACCACGGTGGATTCCTCTTAAAGTCTAAAACTTTTTTACCGCATCTAAAGAATCTACAAAGAGGATTACATGTTTCTGTGGGCTCTCTACTAAGAACCCATCCCAATCTTTATTCACCTATTAATACTCAGGCACCAGTATATTCATACAACTTACCTAGTTATTAATCTTCTTTTCTTACTTCTATATATTATGAGAACTCCGAGGGTTACTAGTAGTAGGGAGAACATTACTGACACTATTAATGCTAGAGTCTCTAGGGGCAGTATATTTCCAAGTAGGGTAACATAGCTGGTTAGTCTAATAATATGCTCCCGTGGCCCATCTACTAATATTGTCTCTCTCCAGATCAAGTTTCCCGAAATTTTCACATCTACAGTTATGAAACCTGCATGGGGTATTGTTATGCTGGAGATAGCATCTATAGGTCCGCTGTAGATCTGATGTCCACCTAGCTTAATTATCATTTCACCTGTTTTCATGGCATTCCCAAATGAATCTATTATCTTTATAGCAAGTGGAAAGTTTATCTTTTCAATATGCATCGTTAGAGAATTGTTAAATATATTGAACTCTTCTCTATAGAAAATAGTATTGTTTTTATGCACTTCTATCTTATATCTTCCAGGGAAAATCTTCAGAAGTACCTCTCCATTTATATCTGTCATACCAGTGTACTGGTCTCCTGAATCTAGATCTACTAAAGTCACGCTATACTCAGCCAGCGGCTGTTTACTGTAATCTCTTAAGAATAAACTAATGCTTGACTTAGCAATCTTGATAGTAATAGGACTCCTAGCAGATAAATGGTCAATCCTAACCTCACTCATCTTCTTATTCAACTTATATACTTGGATAGTGTATTCTCCTGCTTGAGCTACTCCTCTAGATAGAGGCATGTTTACAAAGGTTACTCTTCCACCCTCATCAGTTTGTTGTTGTGTAAAGTTTTGAGACCTCCAATTACTTAACGAGACTAGAAAGTTCCTTAATGGTTTACCCTCTTCGTCTAGTACGGTTACTTCAATACTTCCAAGCTCTAGGACTAAATCCATAGATTGAGAGCTTACCAACTTTCTCTTGCTTGAATATATTGTATATTCTACTCCTTTTATAGTGTATGTTACATTTAAGGTGTACTCGCCAATCCACTCAAGGCTAGATGAAGGTATTTGAACAAACCTAGCTACGCCTTTATCTGTTCTAATCGTTTTGGTATAATTGCCCGCCTGCAGCTTTACATTCACTCTACTAATCTGCTCACCCTCCATATTCAATGCAGTTATGTTTAAACTTAGAAGTTCCAGAGTATATTCGAGTTTTTGAACTGGTTGATTTATTTCAAGATCGGTGAAGTGAAGAATTGTGTAGCCTTCAACAAAAATAGTTAAGTCGTATCCTTTAATATCATTTAATAATGTGTATGGGATCTTGTTTAATATAGCTTTACCTTCCTCGTTAGTTACTGCGTTGTACTCTGCTATTCTGGTTTTGCTTAGCAATCTTATCTGTGCAGATGGTACTGGCTTCTTATCTAAGTCTACTAGCTCAATCTCTACATTTGAGATATTTGCTATTATGGTTTTACTTTTTTCTCTAGGGAAATCTATTATTGCCTCCGCTATGATTACTTTATCAAGTTTTGCTTGAAGAACATACGTCCCCTCACTTAATCCACTAAATATCGCGTATCCTGTAGTATTCGTTATAAATCTATAACTCTCTATTCCTTTCGTGATTGTTACTTCAATTCTTTCTAATGGATTACCAGATGGGTCTACAACTCTTACTATAAGTTCAGGTAGTTGCGCTTTTACAAGTGATGCCATGGAAAATACTGTTAATAAAATTATTACAATTAGAAATATTTTTGATGGAGACCATCTAAGTAATTTTCTATCTATCTTCATGATCATTCTTCACACTCCTTTCAAACGTTTTCATTTTATATTGTAAAGTTGAGCTAAGTATGTATGTGCTGCTTCTAAAACATTTCTTGCAGTTCTAAATGTAAGCTTTCTCATAGCTTTTGGATAGTCTAACCATATGTACCCCTTATGCTCATAAGAAAGTCTAACTTCTTTTGTATTTGACTTAGCAAGATAGAAGACTACACGCTTCCTAACTAATTCACCCAACTTTCTATAGAAGTATTCAATCTCCTTCCTGAAATCCTTGACAATCTCTATATTATTTATCCCGGTTTCTTCCCAGACTTCTCTTCTCACCGTATCGAGTTCATTTTCACCTTCTTCAATAGCACCTTTAGGGAAATCCCAATGACCAGCTTCATAATGCAGCAGCAGATACTCGATAACGTCTTCAGAAAGATAAAACACTACTGCGCCCGCAGACCTTTCTTCCAACATCTAAAACACCATCTAGACCTAATTTTTCCATGAACAATCCAATTAAATAACATTCGCTCTTTAGTAAGATTTCTGTGGCTGTTTTCTTTTTCTTTTCTTTATGAATGTTTTCAGTCTTCTTTCCAGTGAGTTTGCTTGCTCAAGGCTTACTGAAAACCTTTACACGTAAACCATTTGGGAAGTTTAAGCTTCATCCAGGCTTACTCTTCCTATACTTTAGGGATGGAGGGTTGAGGGTTCTTGCAGATATAGACAATGTATTTCATAAATGTATGATGGGCTGAAGGAGAATATAGTATGTTTAATTATTTAAGGTCTAGAGCCATCGACTTCTATCAGCTCGTAGCTATCATAGTCTTCAAGATCCATGATTGCATGGCATACAGGGCATTCAACCCTACCATCTATAGCTTCAACCCTATAAACCCCCTCTTCTCTCATAATTATCAATCATTAATTGAGGCTACCCAACGATAAACATTCTAGGCGATTCTAGGGAAAAAAGAATATAGGGTTACCCTCACCTCATTTGTTTAATGTATCAAGATAGAGGGTCTAAATCCAATAACAATATTTCCTTAGTTATAAAATTTATGGAATATTACTTTAAGACTTGGACTTCCGCCATCTTGTTATTAGGTTTAGTCTTCAATGTTTTCCCGAAGTTCCTGAATTCTCTTTCTATCTCATTTTCATAGGCTGGCCTCGTTACTGCAACTATAGCCGGACCTTTACCTGATACTCCGCATGCAAGTATATTCTTCTTCAATACTGCTAACATTGGTCTACAGTCTATGTTTAGAGCAGAGGCTATTATAAAACCATTAATTATCATGGCATCCCATATGAGGCCATTCAATGCTAATGTAACAGCTCTACTTGATAGAGTTCTAATATTTTTGAAAATATCTACGTTTAACTCCCTAGTATATGTCTTCTCCTCGGATATACTTATCAAGATGCTTAGGTCTTCTTCTATATTCCAGTGTGTAAGTATTTCTCTCTTATAATTATCTGTAACATTTACACCACCTATCATGCATGTTACAGCATCATCAAATGCTCCTGTAATAGTTACACCAGCTTCCATGCAGGCATCAACAGCTAAGTTAACAGCCTCTATGAAGTTTAATTTAATACCTAAGAGTCTTGAGACTGCAAGTACAACTGCATCAGAAACTGCGCTTGAACTCTTCAAACCTTTAGCAACAGGTATGTTGGAATATATATCTAAATGTATACCGGCTTTTTCCTCTCCCACGATATTCAATAGTTTATTTACTGTTTTTTCTAGAAGCACTGTATCTTCAATCTTTTCATCCTCTACTTTAACCTCCAAATCCAGCTCTCTCTTATTACTCTCAAAAAGTTCTGCCTCAACTATCGTTGTTAGGTCTACCCCTAATGCTGCCCCCAACCCGGTTGGGATAGCATTAACAATTGAGACTGCTCCATGTACTATTGCTCTAGTTTTCATTCCTTCCCCGCTCCTTTAATGCCTCCTCTGCAACTCTCAATAAGACATCCTTGGGGGGATGTAAACCCGTCCAGAGCTCAAAAGCCTTGACAGCCTGCTCGATAAGTGGTTTTAATCCATTTATTGTTTCTGCTCCTGCTTTCTCAGCTTCTTCTAAAAGCTTAGTCTTTAAGGGATTGTAGACAAGGTCTAGTACCGTTGAGTTTCCTGGGATGTCGTTAGAAGATAGTGGAGTTTCATCTTGATGAGGCCACATGCCTATGGGGGTTGCATTGATTATTATAGATGATGTTCTAGAATATCTTCGTACCTCTGCGAGGCTTGTCGACCTCATTTCTAGATCATGCATCTTAAACATTCTAACCAATGCAGCAGCCTTCCAAATCCTTCTATTAGCGATAACTATTTCTTTTATCCCAAGATTTTTCAAGGCTACTACTGCTGCTCTTGCCGCACCTCCAGCTCCTATAATCAACGCTTTTCCCTTAAGGGTACTCCTTGAATCAAGTAGGGATCTCCTGATACCTTCTACATCAGTATTATATCCTATCAATTCATTATTCTTCAATACGACTGTGTTTACTGCTCTAGTCTCCTTTGCTGTTGGATCAAGCACATCTAGAAGCTTGATTATTGATACTTTATAAGGTATTGTAACATTAAAGCCTACAACATTTAATGATTTCAATCCTTTAACTACCCTAGGTAGGTATCTCGACTCAATATCAAATGCTAGATAAACAATATTCAATCCTAGATGTTTAAATGCGGAATTATGTAGCTGGGGAGAGATAGAATGCTTTACTGGATGACCTATTAAGCAGCAGAGTCTAGTCTCAGAGTCTATCTCCATATCTCCTTGCTCTCCAGCATAGTTATTATCTCAATTATTTCCCCAACGGTTGGTTGACCTGCAGCTACTTCTTCTCCTGGAAGACATGTGTAGATTATTGGTGAGCCCATCAATATTGAAAGTATACGTGATAGTAGACCTTTCTCTCCCAACCCAAATGCTATGAGCTTCTCAGGTGGATAAATCTTGTAGAGTCGGAGTATCCTTAGATTTTCTTCAAAACCATTAACCTTTGTAACTATTTTTGCAATATCACCTAATTTAAGCATTTCTGAAGTTATCAGACTTAGTTCATCGAGGCTTGGAGTATTATCAAACACATGCCATGAAATAATCCTAGCACTTTCTCTGTTAAATTTCAGCATAGAATCTTTTACTGTTTTAAGTTCTAAATCAATATATGCAGGCTTAAGTCTAAGCAATTCCTCTAATAATTTGATTCTTAATTCCTCTTCTCCTCTAAACTCTCCACCTTCCCATTGTGGTCTTACAGTTACAATTAATCTATTACTTAAGTCTAATACTAGTTTCGTTAATTTCTCTATAGAAGGATTCTCTAGATAATCTATCCGGAGCTCGACTAAGTCTCCTCCAATATCTAATGCTCTCTTAGCTTTCCATTCTAGTTCATTAATATTTCTAGCTTTAACACTTACACAGATTTTAGGCTTCATTTCTTATCTTTCAATAATGAATTCATCAACTATTTTTCCAAAATGCCTAGCTTTAAGTTCAGGAACATGGACGGTAATTTCATCTCCAGGTTTTATCTCAGTAATAGGGATTGGTGAGCCATCGCTTCTTACAAGACTGATTGTTTCAGCATCCTGTAAGATTACTGACCCTTCTATATCTTTAACCCTAGCCTTGACTAATTTTAGTGGCCTCCTCTCAATTTTAACTCTACCGATTGAGGATATCCGTGCTTTTCCACTACTTGAAACTATCAATACCCGCATGCCTGACGATAATTCTGAGAGATACCTAGTTGATGCATCAGGCATCATTACATAACAGTGTACCGCTCCAGCATTTACTCTAAACGGTCTAGGAGATGTAAATGCTGAGCCTATGCTTTCATTATGTATTAAGAAGAAGAATTGAGCAGTATTACCTACAAGTAACCCTTCTCCTGTATTAAGAATTGTAACTGTATCTACGCATACCCTCTCCCCCATTCCTGCATTCTTGACCTCAATAATTTCTGCGTACTCTAATCCTATCATGTTGATTGACTTAATGATTTCGTAAATTATATCTAGATCATCAACACTATCTACCTTGACTACTACTCCATCAACTCCTTTCTCTAATACTCCTAGGAGTGTTTCAGTTTCATTAAGGTTTGAAGAATAGGCATATAGTTTAACGTCAGAGTCTTGGAGTTGAGCTACTAGGTTTTCTAGAGGTATAATCTTCCATGAAGGTGTATCTACAAAGATAATTTTAGCACCTGTGGATACAGCTTCCAAGACTTTCTCAATATCTCCAGCTTCTTCTATCTTGACTTTCACAGGCTTCAGTTTTCTCTCTCCAAGTACTTCGACTACCCCATTCTCTCTCTCAAGGTAAACATTAAGGTAATCTTGCAGATCTTCAGGGATACTACATGGAATCTTACAGTATACATCTTTAATGCCGAGAGATAATGCATGCTCTATTATTCTTCTATCTGGATAGCTTGGAGAGATTATAATTTGTTTATTCATAATTTCTTCCACCCGCCAATATTTGCAATGCTTCTTCAACGGTTCTACCTTCTATTACTACCGCTCTAAGAGCTCTCGTGATGAGCTCTGGTTCTTCATGTTGAAAGACGTTCCTACCAAATGTTATTCCGAATCCTCCTGCTCTTATAACTGCTTCAGCAAGCTCTAGTACCTGTCTATCATTATCTAGTTTTGGTCCACCAGCTGCAACTACTGGTACTGGGCACCCTTTCACTATAGGCTTTATCTCGTCAGGGTTTGAGGAAGGCATGGGTACCTTCACGATATCTGCTCCTAGTTCAGCGGCTACTCTAGCTACATGAGCAATTACATTTGGGTCATTTGAGTTTTTGATATTCTCCCCTCTAGGATACATCATTGCTATGAGTGGAATCCCCCATTCATCGCATTCGTCAGCCATCATGCCTAGCTTAATTAGCATATCTTGTTCATCTTTGTTACCTATGTTTATGTGGAGAGATATAGCATCTGCTCCAAGTCTTATTGCCTCTCTTATTGTTCCGATTCTAACCTTCCAGTTAGGGTTAACTGATAAATTGGTTGAAGCTGATAGGTGGACTATGAAGCCTATTGTCAATGGTGAGGGCAGGCTCTTGAATATTCCTTTATGTGCTAGTACTGCTGTAGCCCCTCCTTTCTCAACTTTCTTGATTGTTTCATAAATATTGTCTACCCCCTTTATAGGACCTACAGTTACTCCATGGTCCATAGGGATGCAGAGCATTCTATTATTGAAAGTTATTCTAGATATTCTAACTTGTTTACCAGAGACCATTCTCCATCACTCCAAGTACCCCTTAACTGTAAGGAGCTCAGCTGTGAGGATAGCTGTACCGGCTGCGCCTCTAATCCTATTATGGCTTAAAACAAAGTATTTTAGAACATTCTCAGACTCACCTCTCCTTACTCTTCCAATAACTATGCTCATCCCTGGGATTGTTCCAGCATATACGTCTAGTCTAGGTTGAGGTCTATCTTCTATGTCGGTAACAAGTATAGGCTCTTTTGGAGCAGTTGGGAGGTTAAGCTTTTGAGGCTCACCTCTAAACTTTTTGAATGCTTCAATAGCTTCATCTAATTGAATGTCTTTCTTAGTCTCAACATATACTGCTTCTAAATGTCCATCGATCGTTGGGACTCTAGCGCATGATGCTTCAATAGGGAATCTCGCATATTCTATACTGCTACCATTGAATCTCCCCAGAATCTTCTTTGCTTCCTCCGAGATTTTCTCTTCTTCTTTCTTTATGTATGGTATTATGTTTCCGAGGATAGAGTAGGATGGCACTCCTGGGAAGCCTGCACCGGTTATTGCTTGATATGTTGCTACAACTACCTTGCTTAACCCATATTGGTCTAAGATTGGTTTAAGGGAAAGAACAAGCCCTACAGCTGTACAGTTAGGTGTAGTTACTATAAATCCTTCAGTTCTCTTCTTTTGGATGCTTATTAGTTCAAGGTGTTCCGGGTTTACTTCAGGTATTATTAATGGTACGTCAGGCTTCATTCTATGTGCTGATGCTTCACTAACAACTGGGAGGCCATGCTCAATGAATCTAGGCTCAATTTCTCTTGCAGCATCCGAAGGTAGTGATGAAAAAATCAAATCGGCATCGAACTTTCTTGGATCTGGTTCTACGACTTCAATGTCTTCAACTTCTCTAGGAACATTTCTTAGGGTCTTCACCGCCTCACCATACTTTTTCCCTATACTTTTCTTCCCAGACAATGTCGATATCTTAAACCATGGATGGTTTACTAACAAATCAATGTATTCTACTCCAACCATCCCTGTTGCTCCCAGAATACCTATTTTTATAGTCTTCATGCTGTCGCCTCCTTCTTTAACTCATCTATCAGCATCTTCTTTGCTCTATCGATATCTCTGCTAGATAGTATCAATCTAATTGATGAGCTTATAGTTAGTAGACCGTAGACGTTTATCCCAGATTCTGCTAGAGGTTTAGTAACTCTATAGATTACTCCAGGGCTCGTCTCAAGCATTCTCCCAGATATTACTAACATCGATAGGTCTTGATAGAAGCTGATAGCTTTACCTATATCATTTGATACTAAAGCTGAGTGTATATCAGCTATGATCCCGTCTTTTTCTTCAATGTAGAGGACTATGGAATGTTCCTCACTAGTTACCGCTATAATCTTTAGACCTTTCTCTTTTAGCTTGCTTATTAATTTCTCGAAAGCTGCAGCCCCATCAAGTTGATCCCCAATAATTGTTGTCATAGTTATCTTAATAGGCGGTGAATATACTTCTATCTCTGGTTCATAGCCTTTGATTATCGTTCCACCATTACTTAATAGTTCTTTTAAACTGGCAATTCTAAGTCTTAGATTTTTACCTAAGTATCTCAGTGCCTTCGTATGGATTACTTTCGAGCCTCCTCTTACTAGAGCTTGAACTTCCTTGAAGTCTAGCTCACTCAATATCTTTGCATCTTCAACTATATCTGGATCAACTGAGAATATTCCAGGGACATCTTTAACTAATACTATTTCTTCAGCATTTAGACAACTTCCTATTAGAACTGCTGTCGTGTCGCTACCCCCTCTACCTAACGTTGTTATCTTTCCCTCACTTGTTATTCCTATGAATCCGCAGATTACAGGTGTAACTCCTTCAGATATTAATGGTATGATCTTTTCCTCTATTTTCTTCTTCGTTTCTTCATATATTGGCTCTGCATCAAGATGTTTACTATTTGTTATTACTGGCCACTTATCATCGGATGGGTCGATGAATAATGCGTTTACTCCATGTTCTCTTAAAGCTAGTGTAAAGAGCCTTACACTGGTTCTCTCACCCATCGCTAGTATCTCATCTATTAATGATGGGTCAGGATTCTTTGATAGATTCTTAACTGTCTCTACTAGTTCATCTGTTACACCCTTTAATGCTGAGACAACCACTACAACTCCGTAGCCATTATCTATCAGCTTCTTTACCCAGTTTGCAGCATCGGCAATAGCTGAAACATCCTTGAAGACAGATCCGCCCAATTTAACTACTATACTCTTAACCAAATAGAACACACCCCCAATATAGGAAAAACTTGTTTAGGCGCCCCAGCTTACGCCGGGGCAGAATAATAATAGCTCCAGAAGGCGAAGAAGACGATAGTAGCATTGTTTGAGACTATCATCTTCTTCAGCTCCTGGAGCTTTGCCTATATTGGGATCAAGGTTCTAATTAAACTTTTCCCGTAATTGACAACGCTCTTTAATAAGATTTTGTGGCTGCTCCTTATGTTCTTTTATGGATGTTCTTGGTCTTCTTTCTAGTGAGTTTGCTTGTTCAAGGCTTTTTAGGGCTGTTAGGTGGTGTTTACTGTCCTAGGTGTGGTTCTAGAAGTATTAAGGGTCATGGAAGATATAGATGTGGTCTTAAATACTATTTCTGTAGGTCTTGTAGGAGGAGGTTTAACGATAAGACAGACACCATACTCCACTATCCTAGGATAAGCATTAGATAATGGCTATCCATCCATAAAGGAATATGAAGAGATAACCTGAAACTATATCTAGCAGTATTTAAGATATGTAGAAGATCGAGAAACTCAAACCCAATACAAGCAATAATAGAAATCATAAAAACAATTTATATATAATAACAGCCACAACATTTTTAGTAAAAGAGCGTTTAAATTATCTTATCCTCTACCGCAAGTAGTACATGAAGCAGATAATTAATAGGCTTCTGTAAAAAGAGGAGGCAAAAAATCTTATCAGATGAGGTTCAAAA
>Ga0185307_1000895_pt1 | contig 17558 bp, 19 predicted proteins | sample LHCtaG_FD_128010 | JGI IMG/M metagenome (GOLD analysis project Ga0185307, IMG submission 128010) | Hot spring microbial communities from Little Hot Creek, USA to study Microbial Dark Matter (Phase II) - LHC4sed_matched (SPADES... | ecosystem: Environmental > Aquatic > Thermal springs > Hot... | reverse complement strand
TCTAGACTCATTTAATTCACCTGAGACTTTAATCTTATTCCAACCTATTAGTTTTTCTTTTTATTTCAAGAATTAATTACAATACGATGATGTGAATAATGCGTTGAGAATTGACTATTCAATAAAAGGGTTGGACAGATATATTGAAATCTATTTAAAGAAGGAGGATGGAATATGGTAATCTTGAAATGCTTTATACATTACTATCCTTATCACTTCTTCATTTGAATGTTGAAGCTAGATTTCAGTATTTTTAATTCTCTTGCTGATGTCTTCTAGCTGACACAATTATTATGGTTTTTCATTGTAGCATCTCAATCATTGATAATGGTGTTAAAATATTGTAACACAAATCCAGCTGGTATCGAATATACTAGGTTATTTTTATCTTAAAGATTGATTGTGCATTTTCTGTCGTCTTTTCTTCAACCTTATCAATTGAGATAGATTTCAGCCTACTTATCCATTCTGCTGAAATCTTAATATTTGATGGTTTATTGATTTCACCTGGGATAGGTGATAGAGCGGGTGCATCAGACTCAAGTAAAAGATTTTCTAAGGGTATTCTTTTCACTATTTTTTGCTTCTGCTGGCTTCTAGCTATTGAAGGTGGGATGCTAAAGTAATATCCTTTCTTTACTGCTTCTTCAGCATGAGATGCAGAACCGTCAAAAGCATGCATTATCGTTTCCTTAGCATTATGTTTAAACAGTATTTGTAGTGCGTATTTGCCTGCAGATCTAGAATGTACTATTAATGGTAGGCTAAGTCTTCTAGCAAGCTCGATAAACTCTACAAAGATTCTCTCCTGTAGGTTCTTATCAACATTTATTGAAGGATGGTAGTCTAATCCAACTTCACCTATTGCAGTTATTTTATCTGAATTCTTTTCAATTAATTCTACTATTTTTTCATAATCTTCCAATCCGTATGGCATAAGACCAATCGAGGGATAGATAGTTTTGTAATCGCTTAATTCAAGAAGCTTTATGGAATCTTTAAATCCGAGGCTTGAACTAATGAATGCTTGCACTCCAACATTCTTTGCTTCATTAATTATCTGGCTAAGTCTATCTTGGAAAACACTATCTGTGAGATGACAGTGAACGTCAATCATCATTTCTATATAGTTTCATTGGTTTACCCAATTCAAATATCTTATATCTTAATATTCTATTCTCCACTCTCTTAATTAGAAGTTGATCGATTAATTATGTGTGAGGCTGCGTGCTATATCAGTAGATTAGGAAATTTTTTAAGAGAGTATGTGAATCATTATTATATGCCATATGTGTATCAAGGAGTTGAGATTAGCTGGCTTGGGCATGATTCTTTTTATGTCAGGCATTCTGATAAGAGGATATACTTCGACCCATACAAGATAAAGCCGAAAGAAAAAGCAACCCACATATTTATATCTCATGACCATTTCGATCATCTCAGCTTGGATGACTTAAGAAAAATAGCTACAGCGGATACAGAGATTGTAGCTGCAGAACCCTGTAGGAAGCAGATTAGCTCTCTGAAAACAGGCTTGTTAAAGTTTGTTAAGCCCGGAGAAGAGTTAGAGGTTTCAGGAGTAGGCGTAAAGGTTATCCCTGCGTATAATATTAATAAGTTTAGAGAGCCTGGCGTTGTATATCATCCTAAGATGGCTGGCGGAGTTGGATACATAGTTGAAGTAGGTGGAGTTAAAATATACCATGCTGGAGATACAGATTTCATTCCTGAGATGAAGGACTTAAAGGTAGATGTGGCATTAATACCTGTTAGTGGGACATTCGTAATGACTGCGGACGAAGCAGCTCAAGCAGTAAATGAATTTAAGCCTAAGATCGCTATACCTATGCATTATGGAGCTATAGTTGGAAGTAGTAGGGATGTTGAAGAATTTAAGAAAAAAGCAAAAGTAGAAGTAGTAGTACTTGAAAAAGAGTGAGTATGAGTATGAGTGAGTGTAGCCATGAATATGTTTACGGTGGGTTGGTAAACGTTTTCGATGGAAAGAAACTGCTTAAAGTCTTTGAATATTGGAAGTGTAGAAGATGTGGTAAGGTAAGAGTTGGGTATAGGTCTCCAGGCTATACTTCCCCAACTGATGGTCTTCTACCAGAACCTAGAGATGATGGAAGATGGATGATCCTAATATGCAAACAAACTAAGAATGTAGAAGCATACTATGTAAAATCTAGAGAGAAAATCATACATACATGTAGAAACCGTGAAAAAGAATTATACATTGATGATGAATATAAGATTTTAAGTAAGGATATGGAGGAGCTGGAAGGCCACTATGGTTTCCTACTAGAAGAAATATCCCCAGGAGTAATTGATATCTCGAAAGACCCCGTAAAGATCATTAAATCTAGTTAGATTATAGTCTCCTTCATCTCTACAAGCTTACATGTAATCTTTTCAATATCTTCTTCATTATTATAGAAGTCCACAGATATTCTTAGGATTCCCGGTCTAGCTGAGACTACAATCCTACTTCTTAATATTTTTTCAGCAACATCATAGGAATTTCTTGTTGAGAGACTTACTATCCCACTCATTCTATCTTTCTCAATTGGAGAGAAGATTTTGAAATTCTTCTCAACTAATTCATTTATGAGAGTTGATGTAAGACTCTGTATCCTTCTCCAGCTGGATTCTATATTGATTTTCTGAAAGAATCTAAGAGATTCTGCTAACCCGACTACGGTTGGCCCAGCCCAGCTACCCCATTCATATCTAGAAGCGCTACTAGCTGGTTGAGAGTCTAGTAAGGGTAGAGGTCTCTCAAACAATCTAGTCTCTCCTCTAACTCTTCTCTCAATTACAGAGTCTCCTACACCTAGCCAGCCTGTCCAACAATTTGTTAAGACAGTATCTAGTAGTTCTTTTTTAATGCATAAGAATGCTGCTCCACTAGGTGCTAGTAGCCACTTATATGATCCACAAACAGCTATATCGATGCCTAGACCTCTTAGGTCGATCGGGAATACTCCAGCAGCATGGAATATGTCGCTCAACAATATAGCTCCTTTTTCATGAGCTATTCTGGAGATCGTTCTCAAGTCTTCAACGTATCCTGTAAGCCATCCAACTAAGTCTACTGATACTAGTTGAGTATGTTCATCTATCAGCTTTTCGTATTGTTCTATTGGGATTCTTCCATCAATATATCTTGCAACTTTAATTTCTCTAATCATCTTATTCCTTAAGAGAGAGGAGAAAACGTTGAAATTTGTTGGAAAATTATGTTCAGCAATTACTATGTTTGATTCTCTCCTCCATTTTATTGAGGAGGCAGCAGCAATTAATCCTGTAGATGTATTTGGTATAAGTGCTACTTCATCTTCTTTAACTCCAACCATCGAAGAAAATAATCTTCGAGCCTCAATTACATCTTTTATAACCCTATCCCAATCCTCACCTTCATACATCCATTTATCAATAAACTCAACTATAGCTCTGTGAACTTGCTTTGACATGACTCCGCTGGACGCAGTATCTAGATACGTGTATCGGGAGAGGAGAGGGAAATCCGATCTTAATCTTTCAAAATCCATAAATAACTTTATCCAACTACCCGGTAATAAATCATTCTTTCTTGAAAATCCTCAAAGTAGAGCATAGATTATGATACTGGTTCATAGATTACTCCTAGCTGTTTTGCATAATTGTATGCTTCTAGTATTTCTTCTCTATATGGTCTCCTAGCAATATCTTTATAGAGTTCAGGCTTTAAGATGACTTTATGTTCAGGTCTATACTGCTCCATAATATTCACTAAAACCTTATCTTTGATGTTATCTGCTATCCATTTAAGTATCGGCTTGGTATCACATTCAAGATGGTTTGGGAGTACGAGATGCCTAATAATCATGTCGCCATTCTCTGATGCAATTAGATGATTTCTAGTTACTACTTCTCTATAACCTTTCTTTGAGCCGACTTTCGAAAGCCTCTTAGCGCACTCATCACTCCAATACTTGAAGTCCGGTAACCATATATCAACGATGTCTACTAGCAGTTTCATTGCTTCTTCACTCATGTACATGTTACTATTCCACAGGATTGGAACATTTACATCTAGATACTTAAGAGATTCAAGGATTATGTGGAGATTAGGAGTAGGCTCACCTCCAACATAATTTATATTTGCAGCTCCATCTATTCTAAGCCTTCTAGCAATAGATGCAAGTCTCCTTGCATCAGATTCTACACCTGCATCCGCAATACTTCCACTAGGTTGTGAGATATCCCAGTTTTGACAGAATACACAGTGGAAAGTGCATGATGCGAAGAAGATTGTACCTGAGCCTCCCTTACCTTCTATGCCTATGAGAGGTGCTTCCTCACCATAATGATGGAAGAAGCTAGATACGTATCCTCTATGATCAAGTTTACATACGCCTATCCGCCCCTCTAGTCTATTGACACTGCATCTCCATTCACAGAAATGACATCTCTTCAATATACGGTATGCAAGATTAATCTTTAAGTCTAAGAAAGAAGGTTCTGCAATCTTCAATTTATCTAGATTAGCGCCTTTCTCAAAATATTCATTGAATAACTCTAAGGCTTCTCTATGTAGTTCATCATTATATTTCCACAATTCTTCATCTGAAGCATCATCAAGCTTGACATCTATAGGGATAGACTTTAATATCATAAACTTCGCTGGAGTCTTATTCAACATGACTGACCTATACCATCTTAGTCTTTTTACGACTTCATCATTACGCCATACGAGTACTGCGTCAGGCCTATACAATACTATACTCAACTTCCAGTAGTCCCCAGGTATATCTCTTCTTGAGGAGATTGTTAAATATTTCTATATTTCGCTGTGAGCCTTATCCACTGTCTTTTCAAATAAGATTTTTCTAATAGTTAGCTATGTATGGATGTATGGTTTCTAGAAGACATAATCCATCTGCTCTTAAATATTTTTCAAAACTGACTGATAGAGAGCATGCAATATTCGAGGCTGGCATATCTCTTGGAACAATTTTCCACCAACTTGTAGGCATGCCTGTAAACTTGGGAAAGAAGGAAGAGCTTGAAAGAGCTCTAAGTAATGCCTTCTGTACTCAGCCATTTAGAGTAGAAACAGAGATAAAGATTAATGTTGAGAAAATTGCAAGAGGGTTGATTGAGCCATACAATTATGGTGTAATTGCCCCGGAATCTCTTGATGTTAAAGTCATAGTAGAGTATGGTGATGTAAGAGTTAAAGCAAGACTGAGGTGGATTGATGAGTTAGGCTATCCATTGATGTATATTGAAGATGTTACCTGAATGAGGGTAGCCTAACCCCTCTCTGCCCTTGATATCTCCCTTGGTATGGTTTCTCTACAGCAGATGATAGCTTAGCGAAGACAACATGTAGGAATCTATCCCCATGGTAAAGCTTTACTGGGAAATCTCCGCCTACAAGCTCTATAGTTAGTTCTCCTTCAAAGTTTGCATCGATGATTGTTGGTGGTATCGTTAATCCGACTCTTGCATAGCTACTCCTCAAGTTTACGAAACCCATCAAGTCTACTGGAAGCTTGATGTACTCAAGAGTATGGAGTAGGACGTGTTCATGAGGCTGTATTATGAAGTCTTCTCCTTCTTCGATAGTATAGAATTCCTCGATCTTCTCTGTATTCCTAGTGTCTAGAGGCTTATCGGTTTTCTTCATTCTAGCGACCATCCTACCTATTCTAAGGTCTACACCATTCTCTCTAACAATGGATTCATCAAAAGGCTCTATAATTAGACGTCCACCCTTAATGTATGCCCAGAGGTCGAAATCACTTAAGATCAAGTTTCCCAACTTTTACGTGGATTAACTTCTCTTTAAAACTATGGTTTATCATAGATAACTGATCGACTGGGCAGAGTATCTCGGTTATACGTATATAATATCCATATCTTTTACTATGTAGACTTTACATCCAGTATTTTTTCTAAGTTTATCTTCAAGCTCTTTTTCCATACCTTCCCAAGCTGGATATAGATGATTTACAATGAGCAGCTTAGGCTTCGCTCTTCTCCCAATCTCTATTAATTCTTCATCAGAAGTATGTTTTCCTAGGAGTAATCTTTTCGGGAATGAACATTCATGTATGAGTATGTCTACGCCTTCTGCAAGCTTTACCATCTTCTCATCATACATAGAGTCTCCAGAATACGCTATGCTTACATTATCTACTTCCAGCCTATATGCTAAACCATTATAATGCTCAACAGATGCGGCATAAACTCTAAGATTGCCTGATTCTTCCACGAGACCCTCCCCCACCTCATGGATTCTAAGAAAATCTAGATTACCCATCATTTCTGAAAGATACCCATATACGCCTTCATGAGAACACAATTTGTCTATAAAGCTTGATAAACCAGTTGGACCATAGATGTTAAGAATTCGAGGGTTTTGGAGAGGACCACCAAGCTCATTAAACATCCTAATCTTTATCAATGCTGGAAGATCCAGTGTATGGTCTAAGTGAAAATGAGTTATGAATAATCTATCGATAGAATTGGGGTTAATATGCATCCTCCTCAGTTTCTCTATAGTTCCTGGTCCAATATCTAAGAGCATCCTACCTATAGGATACTCTATGAGAAATGATGTTGAGAATCTATTTTTTGTTGGAATTATTGAGCCCGACCCTAGAACTATTATCTTCAGAGTATTCACATCCTCTTAGAGAGTATATCAATCCAGGGATTATCTCTAAGATAGGAGGGAAGGGTTTCTCCATTATTATAGTCTGGAGGTTTACTCTTTGTTTGCTGGCTTATTCTTTCTTCACCGATTATGGAGATTTTTGTCTTTTCTAGCTCACTAATCCTACTTGCTAGTATTCTCTGCTCTCTCTCTAATCTATCCAGCCTAGCCTCCATTTCTTCAAGTATCCTCGTAATCCTAGAGATCTCAGACCTTAGGAGAGTAATCTCGTTAAAAGGAACATTATGAGTATTTTTTCGAATATCTTCTACTTTTTCTTTTCTATTATTGTTTAGTCTAGGAGGTATAATTTCTTCTGCGCCCATCATGTCATAGATTATTAAACCTACCCCATACTTAACTAAGACGCTTTCATCAATAATCTTTGAGCATCTTCTCGGTACTGCAAGAATTACACCATCGTATTTACTTTGAAGTTTCAGGGTCTCAATTAAGGTTTCATGTATAATGGGTCTTGAATTACATGAATCTTCACTTAGAATATTTACAGCTATCTCTACTTTACCATCAGAAAGGATTAGTTGACTATCCACCTCAATCGATCCATTGTTTCTCGATACCTCATAGAACCCTTCATCTATTAGTAGACTAGATATTATATCTTCTATTGTTGGTCTCCTACGCATAGTTTAACCATCCCTCCATCCTTTCCCATCTCCACTTAAAATCATAGGGAACAGCATATCCATAGACTATACATCCTCTCCAAACAGAGTATGTTGGCTCTCTAGCAACTGTTGCTTGAATATTCTCTATCCCCTTCTCTTTCAACATAACCCTTATCTTCTCATCTGGAGTGACGGCGACTCCTTCTAACTCCTTGGGTGTATTCCAGTTAAAGTTTCCGCCTGACAAGATAATCTTAGAGTATAGATGAGGTTGAAGTTCAATAGAGCATCTCTCAACTGCTTGAATTATGGCTTCCGCCATATCTGTCATTCCATAGAAGTATGTATCTCCTATCTTGACGTCGCTTGGTCTAGGCATCCCTCTTTTGAAGTAGCTTTGAAAGATCTCATGTCCAGGATTGAAGACATATTCACCGATCAAGAATCTCATCCAACTTTCATCTCCTAGATCTATCTTAATCCTCGTACCCTCTATCCTTATCTCCCTCTTTACTCTGTCTGGATTCCTCCTAGCAAAATCTATAGCTTCTTCAAGCCGTCTCGGTAGGAGGCCTATCTGCTCTTTAACTCTTCTAACTAGTTTTTCTTCTTTAGCTAAGTCTCCATAACCAGTATCTTTGAGGATCTCTGAGGTTAAAACATTTGCTGCGCTTCCACCCCTATTGAGAGCTAGAACCGCATTTCTTATCGGATACATTGAGATTGGGCATACCTGGGTATTCCCATGACCGCTTTCAACAACTACACATGTTGGGATCTTATGAGCAATAGCAACTGCTAGAGGTTGAGGAATTATCGTAGCAGCTCTAACAAGCGTTCTTTCAGTGTTTAGTTCTCCAAATATATCGAATAATTGCTCATACATATATCTAGGAGCTACAACCGCTAGGCTTGCAACAAGATAGAATCCCTTAAAATCTGGGTCGCTTGGAGCAAAGTTTTCAAGAGCATACCTAGTTAATTCTTTCGTTACTTGCCAAGCTTTCACATCATTTCTCTCCACTATACCATTCCTCATAGGGTAGACTAGTCTTTCTGCAACGTCCTCTCTTGATTCAAGGAATAGTGGGAGTTCTTTTCCGACTACGATATCTCTACTCACACCCATCACTCTAGACATAATAGAGCTCTTTTCGGTAAAGTATCCTCTATTCTCTGTTACTTCGGGTATCTCACCGATCGTTATAGGACCGTACTTAAAATCGCTTGTACCATAATCTATCCCGAAAACATGTGAACGTTTGTATTCTTCATTCAATGTTGACTCACCTCATTTATTAAGATTTTCCTAAAAAGCTTCGAGTAGATTTTTTCAATGCAGCCAATGTCTTTTGAACCAACTCTATGGCTTACAATAATCCTACCGACAGCGGGATATGTCTCAACTTGAATTTCAGAACCTCCAAGCTTCAATCTCTTTACTTCATTAGAGTTAAGATGTAAACCTAGCTCTTTAGCTACACTCTCTACATTGATATTTCTAAAACAATAATAAATATCAATGTACCAGCAATCGGTAAGTAAGCATTCAAGAAGCTTCTTGAACGTCTCCACGTTCGGGAAACCAACCCTACTTTTTAATGATAATAGAATCTCCAATCCATCAATACTCTCTACAGTATATTCTATCTCTAACTCATCTTTTACTACTCTTCTATCTATTTTTATCCATCCATTTGAAGATAGATTTAACGATACTCTTTCCCATCCTCCTGGTTCTTGATAGAACCTACATGCAAGCTTTATGTCGGAAATAGGCTTGTCCAAGTTATTCCGTAAAATTGGTCAATTTACTAAGATATATTTCTTAGAGACTCCACTGAAAATGGGAAACACTAATTAATTGAAGACTTCCTCGGTGATCTCATGGTTAAAGTCTGGAGGAAAGCATCCTGGATAAGTATTAGAGGGGGGTTTTAACGATGCTGTTAAGCTACGATGATAATTGTCTCTTAATAATGTTTAACATTAAAGTTGGTGCGGAGGTGCCTTTACATAGTCATCCCCAATACCAGTATGGGCTAATTATCAAAGGAAGAGGATACTTTACAACTAGAAAAGACAAGATAGAGGTCTCAGAAGGCGATTCATATTCTATCTCAGCCAATGAGGAACATGGATTCTACGCCATCGAAGACGTATTAATAATAGACGTTTTTGTACCACCCAGAACAGACTATATTAACCTAGCACGGAAGCCAGATGTAGAAGCCTAATTCATACCCACCATTGAAAGAATAGACCTCAAGTATTCAATCTAGGATGACCTATTAATGAGAATTATAGGCTCCACTACACTAATGCAGCTGACAGTAATATTCCTACAATCCCGATACAGGATAGTAAGCTGGTAGGCATCTTAAATGAGCGAAAATAGGGGTTCTCAAGTTAAGTAAATGGGAGTCCTGGTGATTTTAGTCCTTTACTTTATTTAACTGGATTGACAGCTTACCGAGTCATTAGTGATGAGGCTCCAACTTAATTAGTAGATTACCGAGAAGCACAGATCAATCTTGATGAAGCATATAATCCATCTTACTCTCTATACGGATTGTAGTATATGCTTGTGTCCCTAGAGATTTCTAACCATTTTGGATCAGTAGCGTTAAATAGATGGGAGAAGCTGGTAATGGGGGAGAAGAGAGGAGATGCCTAGAGTTAAGAAGATCTCAGAAATCTTAGATATACTCCACCAGAAAGACCAGATCCGAAATATAGGTATAATTGCCCATGTAGACCATGGTAAGACTACTACGACTGATAGCTTACTCGCAGCTGCAGGTTTACTTTCTCCAACATTAGCTGGAAAAGCACTAGCACTAGACTACCTAGAAGAAGAGCAGCAAAGGCAGATGACGATCAAGGCTGCTAATATATCTCTCTACTACGAGATGGACAGTAAACCATACGTGATAAACTTGATAGATACTCCAGGTCACGTAGATTTTAGTGGTAGAGTAACTAGGGCGTTGAGAGCTATAGACGGAGCGGTAGTCGTCGTAGATGCTGTTGAAGGGGTGATGACGCAGACTGAGACTGTTATTAGGCAAGCTGTCCAAGAAAGAGTAAAGCCAGTGCTATACATTAATAAGATTGATAGATTGATTAAAGAACTTAGACTTACTCCTGAAAAGATACAGGAAACCTTGGTGAGGATAGTCCTAGAAGTTAATAGGCTGATAGAGATGTATGCTGAGCCAGAGTATAGAGAGAAGTGGAAGGTAAGCTTTCAAGCGGGCAGTGTAGCTATTGGTAGTGCGAAAGATAGATGGGGGTTCACGCTCCAGCAAGCTCAAAAGAAGGGAATAAAATTCTCAGATGTTCTAAAAGCCTTTACAAACAATGATATAGAATGGCTTAGGGAGAACACGCCCCTCCATGAAGCTATACTCGAGATGGTTATAACACATCACCCTCCACCGCATATTGCTCAGAAGTATAGGATACCAAAGATCTGGAAAGGAAATATAGAAGATGAGGTAGGAGAAGCAATGTTGAACTGTGATGAGAAAGGACCAGTAGTAATGGTTGTTACAGATGTAAAAGTTGATCCGCAAGCTGGAGTAGTGGCCACGGGAAGACTATTCAGTGGGACTGTAAATGAGGGGGACTATATACTAATAGTTGGAAGAAACATTAGGAAGAGGATCCAGCAGGTTACAGTTTACATGGGTCCAAATAGAGAGATTGTTGGAACTCTACCCGCAGGGAATATTCCCGCACTCCTTGGAATAGAAGAAGCTAGAGCGGGAGATACTTTAGCGACTGTTGAAACTATACCTTTTGAATCTTTAAAGTATGTATCTGAACCGGTTGTTACAATATCTGTTGAGCCTAAGCATAGTAGAGACCTCCCGAAGCTAGTAGACTTCTTGAATAAGCTTAGCATCGAAGACCCCACCCTTGTAACTACTGTAAGACCTGAAACAGGCGAGTACCTTATAAGCGGTATGGGTACTCTTCATCTAGAGATTGCTTTAACATGGATAGCTAAAGCTGGTCTTGAAGTAGTAGCTAGTAAACCAATAATCCTCTACAGAGAAACCATCACTCAGAGGGGTAGAGTATTTGAAGGGAAATCCCCAAATAGGCATAATAGAATCTATATCCAAGTCGAACCACTTGAAGAAGAGATCATAGAGCTTATTAGAAGAGGAGAGTTATTTGATGAGATGGATAGAAAGCAGATAGCTAAGATACTTAGAGACCATGGATGGGATGCAGATATGGCTAGAGGTGTCTGGGCGATCGACCCTAGAGGAAACATCCTTGTTGACATGACTAAGGGTGCACAATACCTTCAAGAAAGCAAAATGATGATTATCGGAGGATTCCAGAGAGTTGTACAAGAAGGCCCGTTGGCTGGAGAGAATATGCGTGGTGTGAAAGCTATATTGGTAAATGTTGAACTACATGAAGATCCTGTTCATAGAGGATATGCTCAGATAGCTCCAGCAACCTGGAGAAGCATGTATGCAAGCATATTAAGTGCAAACCCGATACTCCTTGAACCGGTTTTAAAGATTGAGGCTAAAGTCCCACCAGACTTAATGGGTGCGGTTACAAGCGTTGTAACATCTAAGAGAGGTAGAATCCTACAGATTGCTCAACAAGAATATATAACAGTAGTCTCTGGAGAGATTCCTGCAGCTGAGACCTTCGATTTAAGCGAGGTTATGCGTGGAGCAACAATGGGTAAAGCATTCTGGGCAACAGAATTCTATGCTTGGAAGCCCGTGCCCTCATCAATAAGAGATAAAGTCATAGAAGAGATAAGGAAGAGAAAGGGACTCCCATTAAGTATACCGAAGATATCGGATTTCGTAGAAGAAGAATAAAGTAGAATGGATCTTCTAGAAAACTTTTAATAATCATTACAATCAATAATACTACGTGTGTAGGAGTATGTATTCTCGAAAAAGTATTAAAGGTATTTCTAGAGTATTCGCTCTACTTGTCGCAATAATCGTAATACTTGTTGCTGTAGTAGCTATTGAGCCATTTTTAATTTCCGCCAGAGAAATAACTGTTACTAGAACCTACACTACGACTGTGGGAGCAGCTCAAACTATAACTCAGACTGTTACCATTGAAAAAACAGTAACGGGAGTTGCTAGAGATGTAGTTTGGGAGAATGTTCAAAAAAGAGGGACAATAATAGTTGGGACATCTCCAGACTGGCCTCCATTCGAGTTCTTAGATCCACAAACAGGTAAATTAACAGGTTTTGAAGTAGAATTGATGGAGTTAATTGCTGAGAGACTTGGGTTAAAAGTAGATTGGAGAACGATGGATTTCGCTACGATTATAGTTGCAGTTGAGCATAAAGATATAGACTTGGGGGTTAGCGGTTTCTCGGTAACCCCTGAAAGACTTGAAGTAGTTCAGTACACTCTATATCACACTATAACTGAATCACAGTTAATAATGCTGAAAGATAAAGCTGAGAAGCTGGGAATAACTCGACTTGAGAAACTTGAACAAGTTGCAGATTACAAGCTAGTTGTAGGTACGGGGTCTGGAACGACTCAAGAAGCAGAGTTAATGGATCTAGTTAAGAGGGGGGTAATTTCTTCGGGGGCTGCTAGGTCTTATGATGATTTTGGTGTAGCTCTAGAAGACTTAAAGCTAGGTAGGATTGATGCACTCTATGCAGAGACACCTGTAACTACTTGGTGGATAATGACTGAAGAAACACCGTTAGTCGTTGTCTTCAGTAAACCATACTGGCCAGTTGCATTTATAGCTCATAAAGATTCAGATGAGCTTGTATCGAAAATAAATGGAGTACTTGCTGAATTAATAGTTGAAGGTAAAGTTACTGAACTATATAAGAAGTGGACTACACCTCCAAGCTAGATAACCTGATAAGTAACCATGACGCCGCTTGAACAAATAATATTCCTGCTGAAAGCAGTCCCAGTAACCCTTGCAATATCATTCCTATCTTTTTTACTCGGGCTAGGCCTAGGAGTATCTCTGGCATTCATGAGAATTTATGGCGTAGCTCCTCTAAGATATTTTTCAGATAGTTATGAGAAGTTTTTTAGGTCTGTTCCAGTGCTCGCAGTAATGCTACTTTTGTATTTCGGTATTGGGCCTTTAGTCCCGATCTTTAAAGACCCATTTTTCACTTCTGTAATCTCTTTAGGAATAGTTAGTGGAGCAAACCAATCCCAGATCTTTAGAAGTGCTATTGGCAGTGTAGGTAGAACACAGATGCTTGCAGCTGTATCTATTGGTTTAACACAATTAAAAGCAATGAGGTATGTTATTCTACCACAAGCATTGTTTCTAGCAGTACCAGGCTTAGGTAGCGAAATTGCACTACTAATAAAAGATTCAGCATACTCATTCATCATCGGAGTGGTAGAATTAATGAAGCACACAGATATTCTTAGAGCATCACAAAGATCGTTAATCCTCCCTTACATCGCTTCTGCGATAATATATGTAGTCATGACTTTCCCAGTCGCGACTTACCTAGATAAATGGGGCAGCCGTAAGAAGAGGGAGCTGGGGCTATGACAAGCGTACTAGAATGCCGAGACTTAACGAAAGTTTATGGAAAAGTCGTAGCAGTAAATAATGTTTCTCTAGGAATAGGTAGAGGTGAGACAAAAGTAATTTTTGGTCCAAGTGGTTCTGGCAAATCAACATTATTAAGGTGTCTAGGTTTACTTGAGAAGCCTACGAGAGGCTCAATATACTTTAATGGAGTGGACGTTTATGCTTCTAAGCAGGACTTGAATAGACTTAGAGCTAGAATAGGGTTTGTTTTCCAAGATCCTTCACTCTTTCGGCATTTAACAGCTCTAGGAAATGTAATGCTAGGCTTAAAACATGTATTAGGTTTATCAGATGCTGAAGCAAGAAGAAAAGCTTATGAAGCATTAAAGCTCGTCAAAATGGAAGATTGGGCTAACTATTATCCAGCTCAGCTTTCTGGAGGTCAGCAACAGAGAGTTGGGATCGCTAGAGCAATTTCCATGGATCCGGAAGTAGTACTTTTTGATGAACCTACGGCTGCTCTAGATGTTGAGTTGAAATGGGAGGTTATAGCTGTAATGAAGGATCTTGCAGATAGAGGTACAACAATGCTTGTAGCAACCCACGAGCTCCGCTTTGCAAGGGAAGTTGCAGATGAAATGATATTCATGGACCAGGGTCAAATATTAGAAGTTGGTTCTCCAGACCACTTCTTCACATCTCCAAATACTGAGAGAGCTAAGAAATTCATGGCCAAGATCTTGGGGTGATACATTAATAGATGTTATTCCTGCTCGATTATTCAACCTTCATAATAAGTGGTTTCCTCATAACAGTGGAGGTAACCCTCATAGGGGTTGGGTTAGGATTAATACTAGGTATCTTAGCAGCATTAGGAGATATTTTCGGAGGTAGGATCGTTAAGATAATCGTAAATGTTTATGTTGAATTCTTTAGAGGTTCACCATTGATTGTTCAACTCTTCATATTCTACTTCACCATCCCAATGATAACTGGTATTAGTATGGACGTTATGGTTACAGCTATATTGACTTTAGCATTGAATAGTGGAGCTTACCAGAAAGGATACTTGAAAGGTGCTATGGAAGCAGTCTTCAAGGATCAGCTAATGGCGGCCCTATCGCTTGGGCTGCCTATGTGGAAGATCTTCCTTTACGTTGTTGTTCCACAAGCATTAAGAATTGTTATACCTGCATGGTCGAATGAGCTTGCATCGATGGGTAAAAGCACTACAGCTCTAATAGTTATAGGTGTTAGAGAGTTCCTGAATACTGGGATATCTATTACAGCTCAAACTTTTAGACCTCTTGAAACTTATGCTTTCATAACTATAACGTACTTCATCTGGATATACTCGATGTTGAAAGCCCTTGATATACTGTACAATAGGATAAAGATTCCAGGTCTGGAGCCCATTATATAAATTCTAAGAAGAATCTTCTTTTTCAGATGCTTCAGATTGTTCCATCTTACTTCTGACTAGAATACTGATTCTTCCTGCGATCTTCTCAGCGATCTCAATGAATGCTCTACTAGCTGGAGAATCTGGGTCTCTAATAATTACCGGTCTACCTAGGTCACCACTCTCTCTAACCTCTGGGCATAAAGGTACTTCACCAAGATATGGGATTCCAAGTTCCTGGCATATTTTGTACACGTTCCCAGACCCGAAAATCTCTATTCTGGAACCACAATTTGGGCAGACAAAGTAACTCATATTCTCCACTATACCTACTACTTCAACGTTAAGCTTCTTGAACATTCTTAAGGCTTTCAATGCAATTCTTAAAGCTGCATCTTGAGGAGTAGTAACGATAACTACACCTGTAAGAGGAATTGCTTGAGCAAGGCTAAGTGAAGCATCTCCAGTACCTGGTGGGAGGTCGACGATTAAGTAGTCTATATCAGCCCAATCTACTTGATTCAACATTTCTTCTATCGCCTTCCCTACTAATGGTCCTCTCCATATTATCGGTGTATCCTCTGGTGCGAGAAGTCCAATAGACATAACTTTAATACCCATATAGGATAATGCTGGCTCAACTCTATCTCCACCTACATAGAAGGGTGGGCGTATTATATCAAGCATCTTAGGTATAGTTGGTCCATAGATATCTGCATCGAGTAATCCTACACTAGCTTTTCTCAATGATAATGCTAGAGCTAAATTCACAGCTACTGTCGATTTCCCTACACCACCCTTACCACTAGCAATCGCAATTATATTCTTCACACCCAGTATACTCTTTTGACCTGGATAAGGAAGAACTCTAGAAGAAACCTTTACCTTAACTTCTTTAACACCGCTTAACTTCTCAACAACTTCTTTAGCATTCTTCTCTAAGACGCTCCTAAGAGGACATGCAGGAGTTGTAAGCTCGAGAATAAAAGATACAACCCCATCTGCCTCAATCTTCAAATCTTTAACCATACCTAAGCTCACGATATCTTTCCCAAGCTCAGGGTCTACAACATTCTTCAATGCTTCCAAAACATCTCTCTCAGAAACCAAGGTACACCATTAACATAATCTTTACAGTCTAATAAATACATTGCTTAACAATACTCTTTCATAAGGAGGAATAGTGTAATAGATTGTATACCGTAAAAGGTAAACTGTAAACCATCTACCACTTCCTATCTTCGTAGACTGATACCTATTTAATTCAATATATAATGAACTAATTTTCCAAGTATACGACACCCAAACCGATTTGTTTCAAGAAAAAAGAGATCTTCTATTTTCCTGTTTACTTATTTAACGTAAGTATTTATATTAGAAATCTTAATGAAAAATTTATATTACTTAATCCTATATGCAGTGGATTAGCTTGGCTGGTTATAATCCGTCATATAATGAATTACCAGTTTTTCTGGATTATTCAGTTAAAAGTTTAATCTTAGATGTTTTACCTTTTACCCATGAGCAATCAGCATAAAAGTAAAAGAATGAGAGATAGTGGAAGTATAGTGAAGAAGAAGAAATCGGTAAAGAAGAGTTCATTGGTTTCAAAGAGAATAGATGAGAAGTTTTGGAGGCTTGCTATTGAGAGTGCAAAGAGGCAGCCCAGATTAGCTTTTTATTCTCCTATTGCAAGCGCTGTTTTAAATTATTGGAAGAATATTATTCCAAGATTTAGTATGAGTGATTTACTTGCAAAGATTATTGAGAAGGAGATTGCATCTAGATGGCCACAGTTATATGTTAGAGCTAGGAAATCTCTCGGTGTGAAGAAGGGTGGAAAGTAGATATGAAGCCTATAGTTTATGTTACTAGGACTATTCCTGAAGTAGGTTTAGCATTGCTTAAACAGTATTGTGAAGTAATCTATCGAGATGAGATTTCACCACCAAGTAGAGAAGAGATATTGAGAAATGTAGAGAATGTTGACGCGATTTATTGTACACTTAATGAAAGGATGGATAAAGAAGTCTTGGATGCCTCACCTAGATTAAAAGTTATTGGGACTATGAGTGTAGGTGTAGACCACATAGACGTAGAATATGCAACAAGCCGGGGCATATACATCGTATACACGCCTGGGGTTCTCACAGAGACAACTGCTGATCTAGCTTTTGCTTTAATCTTAGCAACTGCTAGAAGAGTTGTTGAAGGCGATAGGATGATTAGAGAAGGTAGATGGAAGCTGGCTTGGGCTCCTACCATGATGCTTGGATACGATGTACAT
>Ga0185307_1000892_pt1 | contig 17577 bp, 17 predicted proteins | sample LHCtaG_FD_128010 | JGI IMG/M metagenome (GOLD analysis project Ga0185307, IMG submission 128010) | Hot spring microbial communities from Little Hot Creek, USA to study Microbial Dark Matter (Phase II) - LHC4sed_matched (SPADES... | ecosystem: Environmental > Aquatic > Thermal springs > Hot... | reverse complement strand
TTTCTTCTTCTTCTTCAAAGATATTAGTTCGTCTTTTGCTTCAAAATGGCCGAAAGGACGATGACAACACCATCATCGTCATTGAAGTTAAGTATTACATTGGTGTAATTTATATCTTAAACGTGGGAACAAAACGCGTGTGGAATCCTGTTGTAGGTAAGGCTTGATTCTATTTCTTTTTGCGCTTTATGACAGTGATTACGGCTCCAAATAGGATTAATAATGCAGTGTAGGCGGCTGTTTGGGGCGTTTGGGCTGGGTTTTGTTTTGTTAGGGATATTGAATATCCCCCAACGGGAACCGAGGGAACCATCACCATTGCTGGGTCTGATTGAGCCGTGTTACCTGCGGCATCCGTGACTTCTAGTGATATGTAGTAGGTGCCTGCTGCTGTTGGCTTGAATGTCCACGTTGTTGTGCCTGTCCCTACCAGCTGGTTGTTCAAGTACCATCGATATGTGTACGGGGGTGTTCCGCCACTAACTGTTGACGTGAAGGTTACTTGTTGACCTAATGGTACTGTAGCGGTCATGGGACTTATTGAAACGCCTAATGGCGGGGCTTGCTTAAAGAAGGCTTTTAGAACATAGTTTGCGTTCATGGTTACCGTGTATGCTGTGGTTGTACCAACGTTTGTGCCGTTAAGCTCCCAATGGTCAAAAATGTAGCCGCTGCCTGGATTGGCTGTTACTTGGACTTGGGTGCCCGCCACATAGGTGTATGTACCCGGTGCAGGATTTGTTGTGCCGCCTGTTGTGGCTTCAACTTTCAGTCTATAAGTTACCACTTGTGTGTAGTGGGCTGTTGCCGTATGAGGGGCATTCATAACAACTGTTATTATTGCCACACCTGTGCCTTGAGAAATGCCGTCTATATCCCAGTACTGAAATGTGTAGCCAGACACCGTTGGAGCGGTTAGCTGAACACTTTGCGATGAATCATACCAGTCTTCTCCAGGAATCGTCGTTATGCCCGGCGGGTCTGTTCGCACAGTTAGGTAGTATTGGGTCTTGTAGGAGGCGCTTATCGTTAAGGGCGCGTTTACAGTTTGTGGCGAAGATGGGTTAACACCGACAAGAATATAGCGTACGCCTGGGGCCGCGTCTGGAACAATGCCTTGATAAGTGTATGTGATTTGTGAGCCGGCTAAAACCCAAACTGTGAAGGGAACTGTTTCCGTCGGGTCTGTGTCAGCCATGTAGGTGACTGTTGGCGCAACTTCAGAACCAGTCTGGGTGAAGGTTACCGCATACTGGGTCTTCCAGTTTGCCACAGCAGTTTTTGGACTATTCATCGTTATTGGGTTGCTTTGGGCATAGTTGTTGCCCGAAGCGTCCCCGCCCCAGCTGGTGAATACCCTACGAGTTCCGTTTCCGTGGTCAACCACGCCCGTGTTTAAGGTAGCGTAGGCGGTGGATCCGCTGTCATACCATCCTTGTCCGCCAACGGTGCCGTAGGAAGAAAAGACGGCTAAATAGTATTGTAGCTTGTAGACTAGGGCGATGGTTTTAGCTCCATCCATTATGACGCTGGCTGAGGGGTCATAATGGTCAAACTTGTATCTTGTGCCGAGGGAGACATCGATAACGTCTTGTGGAGTGCTAACCGCTACCGTTGTGTCAGCGTCAACCCACTCAGTCCAAGGCGTTACCTTCTCCACATTTGGATATGTAGTTCCACACCGAGTGTATGTGACTTTAAATGTTCCACCCAACGCTTCGCTTGGGCTGGCTGTAACGGTTATTTGATATTGAACTTTATAATTGCCAACAACCGTTATGCTGGTGGTAACCGTTATGGGCGATGCTGGACCTGAAACATTGATAAGCACAAATCTTTTGCCAGACACGGTGCTCGAAACCGTTTCCTCGTAGGAATATGTGATTACACTGCCTTCGTCAACCCAGAAGCTGGATGGTAAGTCGCTATAGGTTTTGGGGGACCCGTTAATCGTCAAGACTGTATTCAAAGCTGTGTCGTCTAAACCGGTATGGTCAAAATTAACCTTGTATTGCGTAACATAATGTGCAGTAACGGTTTTGGCCTTATCCATAAACACCGTGGTGCTTGTTGATGATGGGTCAGCTATCTCCGACATATCCTCCGTTGTCCAGCCGTTAAAACGGTAGCGGGAGGCTTCCGGAACGATGCCTATAAACTCTGGGGCAAATATGGAAGCGTGTGTTCCAGCGTCGTACCATCCAACTCCAGCGGGAGTTGTGACCCCCGGCGGATCTGTTGTTAAGCTGAGATAATATTGAATAACATAGTGAGCTGTGGCTGTGTGATTGGCATCCATGTAAATGGAGATTTCGTTAACGCCGGACGCTTGTGGTATTCCGTCTACATCCCAATAACTGAAACGATACCTAATGTTGTCAGCAGGCCCAGGGAAATATTCCGGAGCAGTTAAATTAACAAGGGTATATGCGTTATACCATCCCTCCCCAGGAATTGTTCCGATCCCCGCCGGATCGGTTCGAACTGTTAGGTAATATTGTTTTGGTGGTGGCGGTGTTGTAACCTCAAACCGGCAGTCAACATAATGGTGTTCACAAGTTCCGGCAGAGTCGGATGCTTCTCTCACGTGAAGCTTCCACGTTCCGAGAGGGGCGTTTAATGGCAACGGATAGCTTCCAATCATCTCCGTTACACCCGTAGTCCAGCTGCCAACATAAATCCATGTCCCATTTGGCAGCTCAAGTTTAAAGCGGTAATAATTATACGTTTTCAATCCCATTGTTTTGAAGTACACTGTTTCGCCCTGGGCAAACGATGTTTTCAGGTTTGTATATGTTGAATCTGTTGTCCAAACAATTCTGTCGATGTAAACGGTTTTTGTTCTTTTGAGAACATCATTCTCATAAAGTTTCACAGTCCAATAGCCAAAAATGTTTGAAAAAGTAGGAAGAATTGTCAAGCTGTCTTCAAATGAGCTTACACCGGTGCATGTTGGACTTCGCCTTTTTTCGACACCAGCCGGATCAAAATACTTAATGTAATAATAATTATTCCTGTTTAGCCCGCTTGCCTTAGCGTAGATGTAAATGCTATCGTGGCTGTCCCAAGTTGCTACTAAATTTAAGCCATTTTTAAATGTTGTAGTGGCAATATTTACTCCATCAGTGGCCGTTACAGTATAATCTCCATGAATCCCGTCTAAAGGATATTGACATGTAAAATATCCAAACTCGTCCGTAAATGTTTGCACCACATCCACTACAGAGTCTGGCCGAACAATTGTTAAATTGACCTGTGTGAAAGGCTTAAACCCGTAACCAAAAAGATAGGCTGTCTCCGACGGGTCATATTCCCTCTTGTTTGACCAAACAACCGGAGGGACGTATTCCGCCTGGCTTATTACCAAGAGAAGTGGTAAAGGTAATCCAATAATTATGAAAGCCAAAAGTAAAGCTCTAATGTAGATTTTCGACAGCAACCCTTCTTTCTCCCTCGGCACTTATAATATTGGTGCTTAAAAACATAAAAGCATTATGGAATTAACTTCTATTCAAAAAGTTTAATGACTTAATGAATTGAGATAATCGTGGGAACCTGATTATCGTTCTTGCATTAATACCCTTTTTATTCTTTAACTAATTCCCATTCCCAGTGTTTAACGCTCATAACTATAAATAGCAACTACCTTTAAAACTGCCGAAAGCTAAGGAGGCTCTTGTTCTAAAATAGTTTGTACCGCGCTAGGATATATCTGGATTTGGAATATTAATTATGAACAAATTATGCCCCTATTATCGTAGGGGTTAGTTTGGACAAGCACCAACTGCGTAAAACGTTGGAAAGGATGGGTTATTCCAGGAAAGTTGTTGATGTTGTTTTAAGGTGGTACGAGTGAATTATGTGTTTATACTGTTTTCTTTTCACCGATTATTTCCATCAAAAATTCTTTAACTGGCTTTGTGAAGGTTTCCCGCACTTTTCTTAGGAGCTCTTCACCGTTTTTTGTTAGGGCGTAGTGTCTTATCTTACGTTTGCCTTTAACAGTCCATTGGCTGCTTGCAAACCCCTCTTTTTCAAGCCTATGGAGAAAGGGGTAGACTATGCTTGGTTTAAGGGTTCTCCCCGTAAGTCTCTTAAACTCGGCTATAAGCTCGTATCCATGCCTCGGCTTGTGGAATAAAAGCCAAAGAATTATTGGCTTTTCGAGACTTCGGATGAAGGCGTCGCCGATTTTAACCATAGACCTTCATAAAAACTTTAAAAATCATGCTATATCAATTTTCCGTTTCGACAACAGCACTTATATCAGTGTTACAGCTACGTTTAAAACGGCTTAACGGTGAAAGATTTATCCATGGTTGAGCTTGAAAAAGACCTTGTAAAAGCCACCGTTAGAGGCTTCAGCAGAGTCATAATCCTCTGGCTTTTGAACCAGAAACCCATGTCAGGATACAGCACATTTAAAGAGTTGAGGAGGCTTACCGGCTGGAGTTTCCATCCCGGAGTTGTTTATCCCCTTCTTTACGAGCTTGAGGAAAACGGGCTAATAGAGGGAAAATGGGTGGAAAAAGGAAGGCGGCGCATTAAATATTACACAACAACAAAAAATGGAATTGCCGTTTTAAACCGTGTTAGAGAACTTCTTGAGGCACCCGTTAAAGAGGTTTTAAAAGATCTAATCTCCTAATTTATTTATTGACTGTTTTAGGTCAAAAATATTTTTACCCGTTAAATGCTCAATTTTGGCTGGTGAATTTGGTGCAGCTTTCTCCTTTAAGTGATGCGGTTAGGCGGACGTGCAATGTGCTTAAGATTGGGGCTTCCATGCAGGTTTTGGACTATGAGCAGCGTTTCTCCTCTCTAAAGAGCTTTTACGAAGACTTGCTTTCAAACCTTGTTAAAATGGGATTCAATGTCAAGGAGGCTTATGAAACGGCTGTTCAATTTTTTGGCAGTTCTTCTGTACGTTTTGCGGGCATAGATGGAACTATGTATTCGCGGCCCCTTTTTGACCTTGTTGTTTTCTTCGGCGGCGCCTACGCTTCCACTGGAACATTAACCTTCCACGAGGATAAGCCTCCCACCGTGAAATATGACGTGCGAACAGTTCGCCATGGTGCTGGAATATCCAGCGTGGTGCCCATATACGTGAATGAAATTCCAGACGTGGACCAAGCCTTTTTTGAGGTTTCCCAGCCGAATGAGGTGAGCCTTGCAAAACCGCTCACAGAAGAGTCAATTATCAATAATGCTACAGTTGCCAATTGGATCATGACCTTCGCTGAGTATTATTTGGCTTATAGGCTGGCCGTGGATGCGGAAAAGAATGTTCGAATAATCCTTTTGGATAGAAGCCTCTCCATCGAGCGGGCAAGCCTCCTCTACGACACTTCGAAGCGGGCTTTGTGGAAAGTAAAAAGCAACATATTGGGCTACGAGGTTGAGGGAGAACCCATAGACATCAACGATTTGACCATTGCCAGACAGTATGTATGCAATCAGCGTTTAGGCTTGCCCCCTCCAAGGGCAGACTACCTCCGCTACGCCATAATAGAGCTGCTTAAACGGAACGGCGCGCTGACAAGGAAACAAATTTTGGCAGACTTTGACATAAAAGATGAGAAAAGAGCCAAAAGGGTTGAACTCACCTTAAAGAATCTTTTAAAAAAGGGCTTTTTAAGTGAAAGGGGCGAAGTTTACGTCTTAAACCAAAAGTATGCGAGAACATGGGAGCGCATCAAAAAACTGGTCGTTAGCATAGGCGACAGATTCTTTTTCGCGGAAAACCCTGAAACCAACAACCTCATGAAAATAGTGAAGAATGGAAAAGAACATTGGCTTACAACCCTCGACTTAGCTTTCTTGACGCTTTTCACCCTCCATATGCTCATGGAAGAGTGCTGGATTAGACGTATACTGCTTATAGGCTTGACCAAGGACACCGCGGCAAGAGATTTTAAGCGTCAGCTTATCCCGATAATGTGCAACAACGACTTGTTAAAGGCGAAAATTTCCCAAGAGGAGTTGGAGAAGCTTCCAAACACGGATCGCATGATTCTCCAGTCGGCAAGCATTTTAAACGCGGACAAAATCGCACCTCCGTGGAGCCTTATAGAGTATGATTCAGCATTCAGAACCATGGTTTTGGACAAGCAGAACAGGAAGGGCTACATTTCAGGAGCCATAAAAAACAAGATAGGATTAGAAAGGGTTTTCCTAAAAACCTATGTGCAGCTGAGCCAAGCTAAAACAGATCCGATGCTGCGAAGCAACGTACTCCTCGTAGACCGCCTCGTCTACCCAGAATATGACTATAAGCCTGAAACCACCGTTGAGTTTTGGAACGAGCTTAGCGACGGCACAAAAGAACCTGTTGAAGTAATCCTCTTCATGGATAAAGACATGCCCAACAAGCTTCAAAACTTAACCATGAGCATTTTAGTGGCTATGGCGCCCTCAAACATTCCAGAAGCTTTCGGCCACAACACGCCGCTTTTCATCGCCGACAAAATCGCAAAATGGAATTATAGCCAATTTAAACGTGTTGTGGACACCACTGCCGAGTGGATTCTCAACAACCATAAATTGAGAAGGTTCATATTTTATATGAGCACGTTTAGAGAGAGGCGGACAGCCATTGAAGCCGCAAGAAGAGAACAAATTTAACAGCCTATGCTTCACAGATTTTAATGGAAAATTCCGTGCTAGGCTGGCCGCTGTGATGCCCCGCTTCTTCGGCGGAGCGGAAGAATCCAAACTAGCGGGGACAAGTGCCCGCTACCAGTGCCGTATAAAGGTGGAATACCAAAAAGACTTGATGGGACTACTGGAGGAGGGCATGCTCCTAGCCGTTAAAAACTTTAAGCAGGCACTTCTAGGCGAGGAACGCTACACGCTTATGGAGATAAGCCGCGTTTGGCCTGAACACTTCGGCTTGAAGGGCCTATCAGACCATGGCTATTATCCAATGCAGTTTGAAATCATTGAGCAGTCGGAGGCGGATTGGCTTACAGACGACCGTTCAACCATGATGATTCAGATAGACGCCATCCCCATAAACTACGACTTGGTCATAGATAAGAACTGCAACTACAAGTTTGTTAAGGGCTTCTCCTACCCCGTGGTGGGCAGCCCCGTTTACATTTTAAACGGTGAAATGATAAACCGCATGTATAACCAGAAAATAACCGAAAAGCTGGGCGTAGACCCGTCTAAAACGGTGGAGGATGCAAGGCTTGACCCAAGGCTTGGGGTTGTCAAAATGTTTCAGACAAGCAACGCCGTTATCCCAATATATGTGGATTTTGAAAAGCTTGTCCGCTACCATTTTGGGGTTTTCGCCTTTACAGGCGGTGGAAAAAGCAACCTCATGTCCAACATTTTGAGGCGCATTTTATTACACACAAGCGACGTTAAAGTTGTGGTTTTCGACATAAGCTGCGAATACATATTCCTCCTCCTAGACCTGCTTGCGGACGAGGCTATTCCAGCAAAAGTTATCCTCGAACATAGAATCGACTCCATAGAACAGTTTTTCAACTCCGTTGTCAAGCCCCGCGAATACGAGATGGATGAACGCATAAAGGCTGGATTAAAGTGTATAATGGAGCAGGCCAGAGTGGCTTTCTACACGAGGCCCAAGCAGAAGATTCCCACCTACGCCCAGTTTTTAGACGAGTTAAGCGAGCAGAGGAAGGGCAACGCAGACAAACCTCACTATTTGAACGCCATTGACAGAATCCACGACGCTATACTGGATTACATGGAGACCCACGGACTTAGCGAAAACCAAGAGGTGAACGAAGACTTCGTCAAATACGTAGACAAAATCTGTGTGGAAACAATGGAGGAGTTCAGAGTCCACGACAAAAGCGCCCTATACGCTTGGGCAACAACAAGAACCACCATACTAGACCAAATAAGAAAACGCCAAGAAGAAATGAAAGAGGAGACAGGCGGGCTTACGGCTGAAAAAATAAGGGAACTCCTAGAAGGCGACACGAGGCTTGTGTGCATCTCCATATCAGACCCAACAACCATAAAAGAACTGGTCGTAACTTTAACGTATGATTTGCTCATCCGCAGAAAACGCATGTTCCAAGTGAAACCATACATCCTCCTAGTCTTTGACGAAGCCCAAGAATTCATCCCGGAACTCTCAGGCGCAGCAGGCATAGACAAAAAATGCAGCAAACAAGTAGAGACGCTTCTACGCCAAGGCCGCAAATATGGTTTAGGCGTTTGCATAGCAACCCAACGCATAGCCTACCTAAACACCAACGCCTTACAGCAACTGCACACATATTTTGTAGGAACACTGCCCCGCCCATACGACCGCGCGTTAATAAGCGACACCTTCATGATAGACAAAGGCATACTGGAGAAAACCCTAGAATTCGCGCCAGGCGAATGGCTCTTATCCAGCTACATAGCCACAGGCATAGAAAACGTTCCCATATTCATCAAGGCAGACAACGCAGAAAAAGAAATAGAAAAATTCCTAAAAAACGCTTCTTAAGTCTTTTCGCTGGAATGGTTTAAATGCCTTTCGTGATAGTAAGAATTCCTAAGAAAATTGCAAAACAATGGATTTTAAGGCATGAAAGAGATGGCTTGACGAATATAAGATATCTACTTTCTTAAAATTCCATTATGAACTGCAAAACTATGAGCATACACCTGAAAGCCTATTTTTATTTAACATGCACTTTCAAAAGCGAGGAGGGCAACCTATGAGGGCAAGTTTTTGGGTTAGAGAAAAGAAGCTCAACGACATTGTGGAATTAATCTTAATAAGGGCACACGCCGAATCATTAACGTGATAACGATGCAAAAACTTGCCGGATACAGGATAGAAATAGATGAGAAAGTTACACAAGGCATGAAACTACCTGAGACTATGATTCTTTATGCCGTGGACATGGAACACATGGTTTTAACAGCTAAACCGAACAAAACTTTGGAGGAGAAGGCTATACAAAAGCAGAAGTGAGGGTTGTCGCGGAGAAAAATAAGCATGTTATTCTTATTCCAATGAAAATATGCAATTTTTATCGGCTTGATGAAAGTGATTACACCGTTATGGTTTCCAACAAAGACCCCACAATCATTATGATAGCCATTTAGCAAGATTTCTCGCAACATTAAAGGAGAAAATAGAGTAACGAGAAAGAGATGTTTAGGCTAATCCGCATTTTTTGAGGAGTTTTTGCCATCTTTGGTCTGTTATTCGCTGGATTTCGTCAACCAGTTTCGCATATTTTGGAGTGAACAAGTGTCTAAAGCGTCCCTGCACTGCCAAATATTCTTTAACTGGTTTTTTCTTTTGGGGTGCCATGGCTATGACTTTGCTGGGTGTTGATAGTTGGTATTCGCCGTTTATGTATTCCCATAGGGGGAATATGCATGTTTCTACTGCTACGCGGGAAAGCTCTATGGACTTGGCTGGGTCGCTTCGCCACCCGCGGGGGCAAGGCGCAAAAACGTGTAGGAATGCTGGGCCTTCCACCTCTAGACCTCTGCGCACTTTTGTTATTAGATCTCGCCAATAATAGGGTGCGGCTGTAGCTACGTATGGAATTTCATGGGCCACCATGATGTCGGCTATAGGCTTCTTGGGTTCAAGCTTGCCTGGAATGACTTCGCCGGCAGGCGATGTAGTTGTGGACGCGCCTAGAGGAGTGCCTCCGCTTCGTTGGATGCCGGTATTCATGTACGCTTCATTATCGTAGAGCACGAATAGGAAGTCGTGGCCCCTTTCAACAGCGCCGGAGAGGGCTTGGATGCCTATGTCGTAGGTGCCTCCGTCTCCAGCTATGGCGATGACATCTACATGCTCGTCTTTTATGCGTCCCTTTTTCCGCATTATTTTGATGGCTGTCTCTATGCCCGAGGCGTTAGCGGCTGCGTTTTCGAAGGCTGTATGGAGCCACGGCACAGCCCAAGAAGTGTAGGGGTATATGGTTGAGACCACTTCCATACATCCCGTTGCCATAGTCACTATGGTGGGTCCTCTAACAGCCTTCAAAATAAGCCTCATAACCATTGCCGGTGCGCAGCCTGCGCATGCCCTGTGTCCAGACATGAAGAGGTCTGGTTTTTCGGCTATGTCTTTTGCCGTAAACTTCCATTCTTCGCTTTGCGTTTGCCTATCCCTCCTTTACTCCCTTAAACCAACATAGCGTATGGGCGTTTCAACACGGTTTTTTTCAACTATTTCTTGAAGGTCTTTGTAGATGGCGTGTATCTGCATGGGGCTTGTGTCCCTTCCGCCAAGCCCGTAAATGTAGTTGACAACGAAAGGCCGCTTGCCAGAATCATAAAGGGTATGACGAACCTCGTGGAAGACTGCTCCGCCATGGCCGCCAAAACTAATGCTCTTGTCCATTATGGCTATGGCTTTCACATTTTCCAATGCTTTTCGAATGCCTTCCACTGGCAGCGGTCTGAAAGCGCGTATTCGCAGTAGCCCCGCCTTAACGCCTTTGTCTCTTAGCTCATCTACAACGGTTTTAACAGTGCCAGCTGTGGAGCCCACGCAGACCGTGGCGATTTCAGCGTCCTCGAGGAAGTAGGGGTCGAGAAGCCCGTCGCCGTAGCTTCTTCCGCTTATCTGGGCGTATTCATCGTGCACTTGCCTAATAACTTCAAGCGCCTTTTTCATGGCTTCCTCTTGTTGACGTTTAAACTCGAAGTAGTAGTTTGGGAAGGCCAGTGGTCCAAGGGTCATGGGATTTTCGGGGTCGAGCTTGAGGGGTGCATACTTCCCTTCATGGGTGAGCACCTTTGGAAATTGGCGGATTCCAACAAACTTTTTGACGGTTTCATCTGGCAGGACGTTCACGTTTTCCACAGAATGGCTTAATTGGAAGCCGTCAAGGCAAACCATGGCTGGCAATAGGACTTCTGGATGTTCAGCTATTCGAAAAGCCTGTATAACCGAGTCGTAAACTTCTTGGGCGTTTTCGGCGTAAATCTGTATCCAGCCGCTGTCCCTCTGGGCCATAGTGTCAGATTGGTCACCGTGAATGTTTATGGGCGCGGACAAGGCACGGTTTGCAATGGCCATAACCACCGGTGCGCGGCATCCAGAAGTCACGAAGAGCATTTCATGCATTAAGGCTAAACCCGCAGAAGCTGAAGCTGTAAAGGTTCTTGCGCCTGTTAACGACGCTGCAAGACACGCTGTTAATGCGCTATGCTCAGATTCCGTACAGACAAAGGCTGTTTCAACCTCGCCGTTAGCCACATACTCGCTGAACCTTTCAACAATAATTGTTTGTGGCGTAATAGGGTAAGCAGCCACAACATCCACATCACACTGCTTAACTGCATAGGCAACAGCTTCATCGCCGTTTAAAGCCAAAACCTTCTGTTCAGCAACACTTTTCATCAACAACGCCTCCTCTATTCAAGTTTCATTTCAATCGCCTTGACGGGGCACTCGTTGGCGCAAACCCCGCAACCTTTGCAATAGTTGTAGTCGAATTCTATGTCGCCCTTATCCGCCCTCCAGCGTATAGCCCCATCTGGACAGAAAATAACGCATAATAGGCATCGAGTACATTTTTCCAAATCCCTTATGGGCTTATAGGTTTTCCAGTCTCCCGTTAGGAATTCAGTGTTCGGCTTCCAACACACCGCCGCTATAGAGATTTCCTTCCAACCTTTCTCTTGGGATGTCATGCGGAACGCGCCTCCTTGTAGGCTTCTTCTATAACTGCGAAGTTTTTCTCGGCTACGTCGCTCCTAAAACGTTCCTTAACCGTCTTCTTTACGCTTTCTAGGCTGACCACCCCAGTTGCGCGGGCAACCGCGCCGAGCATGGCTGTGCTTGTTATGGGCAAACCCAAAATTTTTATAGCTATTTCGGTGGCTGGAACAGTCCAAACTTCTATATTATTCCCATTAAGCATCTGTTTAACTTCGGCGGGGCTGTCCTTCGAGTTAATTATAAGCTTCCCTTTTTCGCCAAGTCCCTCCGTTACTGGCACAGCCTTAAGCAATGTTGGGTCTAAAACAACAACAACGTCCGGATTGTAAACGGCACAGTGAATTTTAATGGGCTCAGTGCTTATTCTGGTGAAGGCTGCAACGGGCGCGCCCATCCTTTCAGGGCCAAACTCTGGAAAGGATTGAATGTATTTACCCTCGTAGACGGCGGCTCTTGCAAGCAGCTCGCTGGCCGTCCAAGCTCCTTGACCGCCCCTTCCATGCCATCTAACTTCAATGATTTTTTTCAAGGCCTAACTCTCCTTATATAGACTTCTCAAAATTAGTAACACCGCCATATACGGTTTTTGGCAAACAATTTATAGTACAATAGGTAATAATCATCTGAGTTGTTGAGCGTTGGAATTTTGCAAGATAAGAGAAGTGGAATCTGAAGAAGTTGATTCTTTGATATACCTTTGCATTCCGCGAGAGCGAAGGAATGTTCCAGCCTTTGTTGAAGGAGCAAACATCAAGCGAGCTTGGGCGGAGAAATCCTTTCAAATGTTTGGCGGAATAGCGAAGATGGCGTATTTAGACTCAAATCCTATAGGTCTAATCCAGTACCAGCCTAAACCCGAAGAGAGATTACTGGAAATAAAATGCATATTCGTTCCAGACGCTAAAAATCACCGGCGGGGTGTTGGAAAAGCTCTCTTAAAAGCTTTAATAAAAGACATGGAAAAGCCCAAACCATACTTTGGCAACATGCCTCCCTTAGCGCTGGTTACATGGGCCTTCAGCATTCCGGGATATTATCCTCAAAACATGTTTTATCTAAAAATGGGGTTCAAAAAAGCCGTGGAAAGCGACCCAAATCTGCTTTACTACCCGTTGAAGGCGGGGTATATTTACCAGCCGAAGGCTGGAAGATTTATTCCACAAGCAGAAGACAAGAGCAAAGCTTTGATTTTCTATGATCCCTCATGTCCCTTCTGCATGCATTTTGTTGAACAAATAAAGGCATCTATAGGGGAGGTGGCGCCAAGCCTTCCAGTGCGGATGATAAACATGTTTGAAGAATGGGAAGAAGTCCGGAAGCGGGGACAAGTCCCCTACTGTGCTGTTAATGGGAAGCCCATAACCGCCTTCTTTGTGGATAAGGAAAACTTCCAAAAAGAAGTCAAAGCCGCGCTGGCAGAAACATAAAATGCTGATATGGTTCACGTCATCAGCGGCTTATAAAGCTTCAAATAATCCGTCGCCGTTGGGAAGACCGTCCTAACCCTTTCAAGGCGTTTCCTAGCGTTTATACTATGCTCCAGCATTGTAAAGGCCCTTGGTGTGCTAAACCTTTCAATCTCGCCGTTTTCCCTTTTGCGCATCACCTTTATGCAGTCGTCCACAATGCAGTTTAGCACACAAGCCCCACAGTATATGCAAAGCTCCTCCGTTACGCCAACCTCGCCGGTGAACTGCCAATAAAGCGCGTTGGTGGGACAAGCCTTAATGCATAATTTGCACTCCACGCCTTTGCATGTCCGCTTGTCAATAGTTATCCTTCCATCAACAAAAAATTCCTTAACCCCTAAAGGCTTGAGAAGTTCTTGACGACGCTTCTGCTTCTCTTTCTGGATGGTTTCAACCAGCATGCTAAATATGTCAGAAACCGTGGACCCACTTGAATCGGCTTTCTGTTTCTCCATCCAGATTCATCTTGGCTGAATGCTCTACTGGGAAATTATTAACCCTTCAAAGATTATTAACTGTTCTATCCCATATGGTAAAGAAATCATTGGATGTAGCACAGAACAATTAAAAACATGGGGTCAGCTATCTAATTCTTAAACTTTTTCAAATCGCTGGCAGTGCTAGGTTCGCTTATTCTTCGAAGAGTTTCTTTAAGTGATAGTTGTTTTCGCCTTGCTCACTGTTTTCCTGTTTTTCCAGCTCTGGAATGGCCATAACTTTGGTGGATACGTTAAGCTTCTGCTCTAATTCGCCTATTCTGGACTCAAGCTTCTCTATGCTTTCAGTCTTTAGCTTAAGCTTCTGCTCTAACTCTTTGATGGCCAACTTCTCTTCCAGCAGTCTTGCCCTTTCTTCAAGGGTTTTCTCCTTCTCTTCCAGAGAGTGGAGTTGAAATTCTAGTTCTGCCTTCTTCTTTTGAAGGTCTTCAATTTCATGCCACAGTGACAACCTCTGCACACCAGCCTTTTCTTCTAGCAAAGACAAAATAATAGGGTTGTGAATTTCGAATCAGTATCGGAATTCAACAAAACCAACAAGAAAGAGTTATAACATACCCATACATTAACCTCTCGTTGGCGATCCTGAATGTGCGAGTTTAAAGTAATCCTAAATGGAAAAGAAGTTTGGAACGATGTTGTTTACGCAAAAGTTGAAGGGGGAAAGGTAATCCTAAGAGATGTGGCTGGACAATCAAAGGAATTTAAAAACTGCAAAATCATAGAAGTAGACGTAAACGCAACAAAACTGGTTTTAGCTGGTTCCTAAACAAATGGGACGGAGAGAAAGCCTAAAGCCAAACCGAGAAGGATTGGAAAAGGAAGACCCGGGAAAATTCCATCCCGCTCCAGCATCCTAAAAGCCAAGAAACAGCCCAGCAAAACCCCGAACATAGAGGCAACGCATGGAAGAGGGCCAAAGTAAAGCAGCATATGTCCCACGAGCATGGAGTAGAAAGTTAAATCCCCCAAACCCATTTGAATATTTCTAAAGGAGAAACTTAAACCCCTAAGCTTCTCAAGTCCAGCACGGGCTATTTTCCCAACTGGTCCATGATAGACTGCAAACATGTCATAAACTGCCAAAAAACATAGGATAAACACGACACTCAGGGTTTGAATGGACGCCCCAAGAAGTGCCCCCAAGGCACCTCCCAAAAAAAGAGTTATGAAATCACCCAATCGGCTCTTTGTTCTAAAAATAATGAAGCCCGCGAGAAAAGTTGTCAGCGCTGAAACTGCGATTAGAACCCCGATGGGTAAAGGCGCAATTAGCAGAAACAACGCATAAAGATATATAAATGAAAGCAGAAAAACAGCCGCGGTTAATGCAGAACCAGTAACGAGGACAATAAGCCTATAGCTTTTCCTTTCAAGGAGAAAAAACAAGAGCAAGGCGCCGGCACTAACTAAGATCACAAAGTATAACGCGTTTCCAACGGAGCCCGCAGGGCTTTCGGGAAAGGGCGTAATACTATAAAGCTCCATTGTAGACGTTAGTAGCAGATAGGCGCAGCCAACAGCGAAGAGCAAGCTGACAAAGATGGGTATTAAATGAACCAGTTCGGCTTTAAAATTCTGGTTCAAGGCTTTCACCAAGCTCAGCCGAGGCTTATCTGAACCTTCGAGTAACATTTGTTGCAGAATAAACTTTTCTTCCTATCCGTTTCGAAAATGGAGTTGGAAAAATACATAACGCAAAATGGGTTAACACAATGCGCCAAACCCAAAGTATGTCCAAGCTCGTGAACAGCCTCCTTGGTGCTTCTTTCAACAAAGACCTCAAAGTTTGGAGAACTGCCGTAAAACTCAGGTCTAAGCCTCCATAAAGATATTATAGCGGCTTTTCCAGGGCATTCGGCTTCTCCGAAGACGAAGTTTAACCCAGGAACGTAAACGTCGACGTCGACGACGCCCAAAACACGGTCATAAGTCGGTGTTTTATAAGCGTAATTCTTCACCAAGCCTAGGATTATGTCGGAGCGATACTGCCTCCTCGATTTGTCAAAAGCTTCGGGGGGCAAAACCAAAGCGCCAGAAATTATTTCGCATTCCGACCCAAGAAAAGCCATATTCAAGTTTTCACAAACCCTCTGCAGAAGGTTTAAGGCGATATCGCTAATCCTCAAAATTCCCAGTTTCATCCGCCACTAAACCTCGAAAATGTCTCCGGGTTTGGGCGCCACGGCTTCCAACCCCACTTCCTTTTTTATCCAACTGGCGAAAAGTTCACAGTTTCCCTCAGCTCCGTGAACCACGTAAACTTTGGCTTTGCCGTTAATCCTATTGATGGCCTCCTTCAGCTCTTTTGCACCACAATGGGACGAGAAATCAAAGTGCTTAACCGTTGCCTTAACCTTCCTAAGTTTTCCATCAATAACACAGACACCTTTCTCTAGAAGCTCTCTTCCAGGGGTTCCAGGTATCTGGTAACTAACAAGAAAAACAGCGTTTTGAGATTTTTTCCCAATTTTAGAAATGTAAAAGGCTGCTGGGCCTCCTTTAAGCATTCCAGCTGGCGATATTATTACACACGGCGTTTTTGTCGCTTTTCTACGGTCTCTCCAACCCTCCACCCAATTGACGGAGTGGATGGCGTCCATAAAAAGCTTCGGATCCCTTAAAAATCGCATGTGATTCATCAATAATCTGCTGGCTTCCCGCGCCATGCCATCAAAATAAACCGCATGCTCAAAATGATGGGCCGCAAGGATGCAGGCTATTTCTTGAGATCTTCCAATGCTAAAGGCTGGCACAAGGACTGTTCCACCCCTTTCCACAACTTCGGTAACAGCTTCTACAAAGCTTTTCTCAAGCTCCAACCGATCTGGGTGGTCTTCGTTGGCGTATGTGCTCTCGATTATGACAGCGTCCAAATCGCCGTGATCCATTTTTGCGCCTTCAAGAAGCCTAGTGTCTATAAGGTTGAAATCGCCAGTGTAGAGAAGCCTCCTTCCCTCAGCCTCAACAAGCACTTGAGCGCTTCCCGGAATGTGGCCGGCGTTGCGGAATTCGAAGGTTATGTCGCCCACGGTTTCTTTAACGCCAAAATCCACATGATTAATGTTCCTCATCATGGTCCTAACTTCCAGATACTCGTAAGGGAGATAATAGCTGGAGAGGTGGATGAAATCTGAGATTAGTAGCTGGCTTAGCTCCGCCGTAAGCTTGTTGGTGTAAACGGGCTTTTTCCCGTGGATGAAGAATACCGGAATGGCTCCGGAGTGGTCTAGGTGGCTGTGGCCCAAAATTATGGCGTCAACCTCTTTTGGGGGGACATGCATAGGGAATCCTGGTTCATGATTCAACATGACACCGTAGTCTAGCAGAACCTGCGTTTTGGCTGTTCGAACAGCTATAGCTGCCCTGCCAACCTCACGGGTTGCCCCCAGAAATCTTATCTGCAATGGACTCATTCTGCTTCAACCATTTAACGCAGTAAACATTCGCGTTGCTATTTTAAAAATGTATTGACTTTCCAGCGTAAAACACGCTAACAAAACCTCGTTTAATGGCCTTTAAAACTTCGTCTAAATCTGTAGAGGCTTTAATCTCAGTGTAAACTGTCCAAAGTTCATCCACTCTATGAGCGTCGCTTCCGGCCACTCCCGGCAGATTCATTGTTCTGGCGAGTTCTTCCGCTAACATGTTAAGTTGACGGGAGCAACCACCATTCAAAACCTCAATTGCGTCTATGCTATAGTTTCTTGCAGAATTACCTAAACCAAAAGCCCTGTAGGGATGCGCAGCAATTATCACGCCACCTCTGCTCCGCGCAAAATCAATTACGTTTTCGACCGTCCATGGTTGCGGGGGCACCTCTACAACGCCTAAAAGAATTAGGTCGCCGTTCACTGTGCTCACTTCAACGCCTGGAATAATCAATATGTCCGAGTAGACGGAAGCTAAATCCCGCACTTTAAAGTAGCCCTTTACA
>Ga0185307_1000891_pt1 | contig 17583 bp, 17 predicted proteins | sample LHCtaG_FD_128010 | JGI IMG/M metagenome (GOLD analysis project Ga0185307, IMG submission 128010) | Hot spring microbial communities from Little Hot Creek, USA to study Microbial Dark Matter (Phase II) - LHC4sed_matched (SPADES... | ecosystem: Environmental > Aquatic > Thermal springs > Hot... | reverse complement strand
GAAAAATTCCAGAATGCACTTGTCCTATGGGAACTTGCCCATTCCCTCTGGCTGACGCGGGCAGAGTGGCTGAAACATTAGTTTATGCAGGAGTGAAAAACGTTGCCATTTTAAATGGTGGACACGAAACATGGGCGGATGAAGGAAAACCCCTATCAAAAGAGGATGTAAAAGCTACGCCTACAGTTTACAATGGAAAAACGCAGGATTCCTTAATCGTCACGAAGGACTACGTTTTGGAGAAGGTGAGTTCAAGAAACTCTGACACATTAATAATTGATACACGGGATCCCGAAGTATATTTTGGAATTTCAGTGGAAGATTTTTCTCCTGTTCCGGGACACATTAAGGGTGCCAAGAATCTTCCCGCTCCATGGCTTTGGACAAACCTCAGAACATACAGACCTTTAGATACCATAAGGGACGTCGTCGCCTCAGTTGTGGGAGACGACAAGTCTAGGGAAATAATCCTATACTGTGGCGTGGGCGGATACACCTTCATGTGGGGATTCATTTTAACAGAGGCTCTGGGGTATACAAACGTTAAACTTTACGATGGAGCATACGAGGATTGGGCGAATTTTAAACCTCAAGGCCCAATAGTAAAATACAAGTGGGAATAAACGCTGTCTTCAAGCCCTAACAACAAGTTCCCCACTTTTATTCTTACAGCCGACGACAGCTTAATGTCCCAATCTAAACACGGTTTATATTCCAGCTATATGGTGTGCTTTCCAACAAACATTCTAGCTGAATCAGAACTAAAGGAGTATTGTCAGCCGCTGAAATGTTATCCTGACGGAAAAGCCAGAAGAGCGCCGCTTTCACTTCGGGTAATAGAAGCTGTCCTACATTACTCCGGCTTCGAAAAAAACGAGTACGCTACTGTTCCTAGATATAACTTAAAAAAGTTTGTGGGAGAAGAAACTAAAGTAATCGCCGTTTCAACAATGGATCCAGAAGGATTAGGGCCTTTAACCCAAACGTTACAGCTTTTTTACGGCATAAACACTGAACCATACACTAAAACGGCTTTTAACCGTTTAATGACGGAAATAAAGACATTAAAAAAGAAATACAAGCAGATCAAGGTTGTTGTCGGTGGTCCGGGCGCTTGGCAGCTTTCCTCCCACGAATTACTCGAAAAACATGGAATCGACCACCTTATAATAGGTGAGGTGGAAAGGATAGCTCCAAAGCTTTTTGGAAGCTTAGCTGCAGAAGAAAAAGCTTCATTTCCAAAAATTATTGTAAGCGAACCTGCCGATGTAGACATAATCCCTTCAATTCTCGACGCAACGATCAATGGTCTTGTAGAGGTAAGCAGAGGCTGCGGGAGAGGCTGCTCATGGTGTTTCTCTTCAACAAGCGGTAGAATGCGATGCTTACCTATTGAAAAAATAAAGAAGTCAGTCAAAGCGAATCTGAAGGGAAAAACCGCAGAGATAACCCTGCAAAGTGATGATATACTGCTTTATGAATCGAACTCGAAAAGGTTTATTCCGGACCCTGATGCAGTACTTTCACTCATGAAAGAGCTGTATTCAATTGATAAAGTGGGCAGCGTTCTACCCATACACTTTTCCATCGCTTCAATAGCTGCGGACCCGGACCTTCTCAGCAAACTCACAGCCTTAATCAAGGAAAAATCCGTTAACCTCAACTCGGAAAAATTTGTGGTTCAGATAGGAATCGAAACTGGAAGCCCACGAATAATAGAGAGATGTATGCGTGGAAAAACGCTTCCCTTCAATCCCTACGAATGGCCTAAAATCGTAAAGGAAGCTTTAAAAACCTTAGATGAAGAAGGCTGGTTCTGTTATGGAACATTGATTTTCGGCTTTCCCGAAGAAGATGAAGGGGATATTAATCAAACAATCGAGCTAATTAGAAACTTAAAAGGCTTAAAAGCGATCATTGTCCCATTAATCTTTACCTTCCTAAACACGGAAAGTGAAAAAGCCAAATCTCCAAAGAAAGAAACGTTGTGGAAGTATCTCCCGTTACTTTATGAAATTCAAAGGCATAACGAGAAAACAGCTTCCCGTTATGGAAACCTCAGTCACATCAAGTTCCTCAAGAAAACCCCATTAACGGAACGTCGAAATCTGAACTTCTTGAGGCGGCACGTGTGCATGGCAAATTAGACTTCGACGTGGCTGTTGTGGGCGGGGGACCTTCCGGAGCTATTGCAGCCCTGAAATGTTCACTGTTAGGCTTTAAGGTAGCTCTGCTTGAAAAGACACCGTTCCAAAGCAAGCCGTGCGGAGGCCTATTAACGCAGAAAAGCCTACAAGCATTAAACAAAGTGGTTGATGGGGAAATTCCAGAAAGCGTTTTCAGTCGCCCTTCAACCCTTAAAGTTTGCTATGTTTACCCCAATGAGGGAAAAAGCTGCATTGTGAATTATGAAGTCTTAAACGTTAAAAGGGACTTATTTGACAGCTGGTTACGCGAATACGACTCAAAACGTGGAGTAAAAGTTTTGAGGAACGCAGAATTAATAAAGTTGACGAACACCCAACCGGTCAGAATTATTGTAAAAAACTATAGGGGGCACCTAAGTTTAAACGTGAAATACTTAGTGGGAGCGGACGGTGTCTACTCTAAAGTCCGCAGGCAGCTTTTCCCAACCGTGCACTTTGAAACAGCCCCAGCAATTCAAGAATATTGGAAATGGAAAGGCAATCTTAAAAACTACTTTTACATATTCTTCAAGAGGGAGTTGACGAGGGCTTACGCCTACCTAATTCCAAAGGACGGAATTCTCATCGCTGGGATTTGGACTCCCAGAGAGAACTTTAAAATGTTAAAGGCACGGATGGCGCTGTTCAAAAAACTGCTTAAAGAAAAGTTATCTATTGAACCTAACTCTGTGTTGAAACGTGAAATTTGGGCTATTCCATACCAGCATGCTCTGGAAGGATTAGGAAACGTTATATTAGTTGGAGACGCTGGAGGATTCTGCAACACTTTAACCGGAGAGGGAATAAGCTACGCCATGGAAAGCGCTTTAGCGGCAGGTGAAAGCATTTGGGAAGCATCAAATAAAGACTGTGAGGCCGTGCAGGTTTATCGAGAGAAAGTGAAAGAAATCGTCGCGTTCCTATGGGAAAAGCGTGAGACGGCAACTAGTTTAAATGATGAAGACTGTAAAAGTTTTGTTGAGTTTTTGGAGAAAGCATACTAAATGAAAAAAGGAGGCTTTCACTTCAACCTTGAACTTAAATATTGAAGATATGATTGGTCACGGTATATAGTTTTCCCATCTATACTTGTTATGTTAAATGTGCAGAAGGGTATTATCTTGTCATTTGGTGTTACCAAGTGCACACAGCATTTTTTAGACCTATTCACATCGATGTTCCAGATGTCTTGAAAGGGCATCCCTGAAATCGACAAATAGTATTCTTGTAGGCATTCTGCAAGCTCGCCGAAATCGCCAGTGTAAAATTTACATGAGCATGCACATGTTTCAGAGGGTTTCCAATAATCCTTAATCACGTCTCGAGCATGTTTTGGTTGAATTTTACCCTTTCTACTGCTAATAATTTCTTGTATCTCCTTTTCCGACGGAAAGTCTGTTACCGGCAACAATTCTCCATTTTTAGTCAATATCGAAACGTTGGTGAACGAGCAGTGGGACTCGCATCCTCTGCCAAGATTTATCGGCACAAAATTGTTTGCTCTTAATTCACCTTCAGTTTGTTCCTCTATCGCCTTAAGCATGTCTGGAATCGTCACTCTGGAATTGTTATCCGGTTGATGCGGGTATCTTCCAAAGTAGCTAATCGGCTGGAAATGAACGCCCCTGACGGTTGGAATCCATTTCTTTGCAAACTTTATAATTTCACCTACTTTATGAAAATTGACGTCTCTAACAACGGTAGGGACTAGTATTACGCCTAATCCTAGGTCAGCACAGTTTTTGATGGCTTTACATTTAATTTCTGTTAAGGCGGTGCCCCTCAACTTTAAATATACATCGTCGGTTACTCCGTCGAATTGTAGGTATATCAGGTTTGCGCCATTTTCCTTTAAGCTTTCAAGGTATTCTTTGTCCCTTGCGATTCTGACACCATTAGTGTTAATCATTACGGTGTTGAATCCGAGCTTTTTGGCTAAAGCCACCATGTCGGGGAGGTCGTCGCGAACGGTGGGTTCGCCGCCGCTAAATTGGACTGGTGGAACGGAAGTTTTGCATTCGTATCGGAGCACCGTTTTAAGCATGCGTTCAACATCGTCCAACGTAACATCATACGTGTATTTTTCGTTGGCACTTGCAAAACATACAGGGCAATTTAAATTGCACCTATTCGTAATTTCAACAACAACGAAGCAGGCTTTTCGGAGATGATCTGGACATAGGCCGCAGTCAAAGGGGCAGCCTCGCTCTGCTTCGGTGACGTTTTCGTCGCCCTCTAAGCGTTCAGGTTCCCAGTCGTTAAGGCTTTCCCATAAAAGCCATGATTTAACACCACTCCAAATCAAAGTTTTAAAGCTGCCATGCTGTGAACAATCCTTCACCATGTAAACGTTATCATCGCTTTCACCAACAATCCTCGCTGGGATCTTCTGCAAACAGACTGGACAAAGGCTTTCAGTCCTTTTTAAAAGCATGCTTTCATCCAGCCTAACAAAGGCTACTATTCGGTTTAGTAGCGACAATTAAAACGTAACGCACAATGTCCCTATAAAACAGGTTTTCCAGACCTTTCAAAGCCTTCGGATCCAAGCCGTCAGAATTTAACAACAATTGAACGCCGAAAGGCAACAGTTTATCAGAGTGATCCTCAAAGTAGAGATCCACAAAATTTTCCTGTTTTAACAATTCAAGAAGAATTTCCAACGTCTCAGCGTTTGCCAAGCAAAGGGCAAATGTCAAATCGTTTTTCTCTTGTTTATGAAGCTTTCTTTCCAAAAGAAAATCGGCTAAAACAAGTTTTCCTCCAGGCTTTAAAACTTGACGCACCTCGCGGAGAACTTTCTTCTTGTCTGGAAAAAGGTTAAAGGCGCATTCGCAAAGGACAACATCAAAAAATGAACCTTTAAAAGGTAAAAATTCAGCGTCGCCCACTAAGAACTCAAGGTTTTCGCGTGCACGACCACCGGAAGCTTTAGTTCTGCTTTCTTTAACAAACTTTTTTGACAGGTCAACGCCGATAACTTTGCAGCCGAAGTTTTTAGAGATTGTAAGTGCGGAGTCTCCTTTTCCAGATGCTACATCGAGAACAAGTGAATCCTCGTTCACCCCGGCCAATTCTCCTATTCTTAATGTTACTTCCAACCCACCTGGATGTAGACTCCCGCCGTAAATTGTGCATACTGCTTCTTCATAGAATTTTGTTGAGAATATTTTCACGGGCTCCGACGCGTTTTTCATAGGTGTTCTCAGTTCACCAGTTTAATGCTTACGTTTAAAAGTTACTCTCTCCGGCAAAAATTTTAAGATGTACTTCGGTATCCTTCTCACTTCTCATATTGGATAATATTGGTCTGGGAAGAGGATGCAAAACAATAAGGAAAGTTTAAACGTTAAAGACAAAACGTTCGTTGATGAATTCTTAAGAAAAGAGGAATTTAGGGAAATACGTTACTGTATTCAGTGCGGAGTTTGCACGGGTGCCTGTCCATTAGCCTCTTTCGGAAGCCAGAATCCACGAAAAATTATGGCTATGATTCGTGAGGGGCTTAAACCGGCGATTCTTGAAGTTTTAGATCGGTGCTTACTGTGTGGGCAGTGTCAAATGCTTTGCCCAAGAGGTATACAACATAAAGAGGTGTTGCTTAAACTTAGAGAATTAAGTTTTAGTATGGGTAGAGTTTGTGAAGGGTTATCCTTCGTAAACGACTTGCTAAGTGAACAATACAATCCCTACATGCAGCCGCCGGAAGCTAGAACCCAATGGATGGAATCCGCTGGAATAAATGTCGAAATTAAAGAAAAAAGTAAAATAATCTATTTTGTTGGATGCACATCGTCTTACATGGATGTCAGCCAAGAAATACCGAAAACCATCGCCAAGATTCTAACAAAGATGAAGGAGGATTGGACGGTTCTCAAGGGGGAGAGATGCTGCGGCATGCCTTTCCTATTCATAGGCAACACAGATAAAGCCAAAGAGTTTGCTGCCCGAAACGTGGAGGAAATAGGGAAGACAGGCGCGGAGGTTGTAATCACAGGCTGTCCAACGTGCTGGCATACAATCAAATACAGGTATCCAAAGCTTCTTAACGCACCTTTAAGCTTCAAGGTTTTACATATAACCGAGTATTTAACGGAGAAGTTGGCTTCAGGCGAGATTAAACTCAAAAACAAACTGACTGAAAGAATTACCTTTCACGACCCATGTGACCTTGCAAGATACTCTATGGTTGATCCTCCAAGAAAAATCTTGAAGGCAATCGCGGAAGACTTCGTTGAAATGCCGTTTCACGGCAAAGACACAATATGCTGTGGTGGCGGAGGACTAATGGAGGCGGTGGATTCAAACCTACGTTCAAACGTTACAATGAAGAGGATAAGGCTTGCGGAGAAGGTCGGCGCCAAGATACTTGCAACTTCATGTGGCGGATGCAAGTATTACCTTTCCCAAGCGGCAACTCAATCCAACAGCGAAATAATCGTGAAAGACCTTACAGAACTGGTTTACGAGTGTATGGAATAGGGGAGGGCAGAAATGAGTGAAAAACCAGCTATTGGAGTATTCATATGCCATTGTGGAGGAAACATAAGCGACACCGTGGACGTGGAAAAACTCAGAGAGGAAATATCCAAGCTGGAAGACGTAAAAGTGGCTAAGACATACAAGTATGTTTGCAGCGATCCAGGCCAGGAAATGATAAGAGACGCCATAAAGGAGTACAATTTAAACCGAGTTGTGATAGCCGCATGTTCACCTAGAATGCACATGGAAACGTTCAGGCAAACTGTGGAGAAGGCTGGGTTAAACAAGTACCTTGTAGAAATAGCAAACATTAGAGAACAATGCAGTTGGGTGCACAGCGACAGGGAAGAAGCCACGTTAAAGGCTGTAGATTTGGTTCGCGCCGCGGTGGCAAGGGCGAGGTTCTTGGAACCTCTTGAACCCAAAAGCATACCTGTAAGCCAAAACGTTCTTGTTATAGGTGGAGGGATAGCCGGCATTATCACGTCCTTAGAGTTGGCAGATAAAGGTTATCAAGTATACATCGTGGAGAAAAGCCCAACAATTGGGGGACATATGGCTCAACTCAGTAAAACTTTCCCGACGCTTGATTGTTCCCAATGTATTCTTACGCCTAAAATGGTTGCTGCCGCACAGCATCCAAACATAAAAATAATTGCTTTGGCGAATGTGGAAGCCATTGAAGGTTTTCCTGGAAACTATAGGGTTTTAGTCAGGAAAAAACCTAGGTTTGTAAACGATAACTGTAAGGCTTGCGGGGAATGCGAAAAAGTATGTCCTGTAAAGGTTCCAAGCAAGTTTGACGTCGGTCTTGTTATGCGAAAAGCGATCTATAAGCCTTTCCAGCAAGCGATTCCAAAGACATACCTTATAGACAGCGAAAATTGCCTTCACTTCACAAAAGGGGTGTGTGGGCTATGCCAGAGATTCTGCAAGGCAAACGCTATAGATTTCAACCAGAAAGAGGAACTTATAGAGCTAGAAGTCGGCTCAATAGTTGTATGTACGGGCTACGATCAAATTGACCCTTCAAAGCTTGAAGAGTACAATTTTGGCCAGCATCCAGACATCATCACAAACCTTCAATTTGAACGTCTGGTAGCGCTTGGCCTATACAAACCATCAAATGGAAAAACGCCGAAGAAAGTCGCTTTTATCCTATGCGCGGGCAGCAGAATGAAAAACACGGATAGAGGTGTCGAGCACTGCTGCAACGTGGGCTGCATGGTAGCCATAAAGCAGGCCATGCTGCTTAAAATGGTTGTTCCAGACGCTGAACCCAGCATTTTTTACACAGATATAAGGGCTGGAAACAAAGGATGCGAAGAATTCTACAATAAAGCCCTAGAGCAAGGAATCCGCTTCATAAGGGGACGTGTATCAAGGATAATTCCAGACGGGGACGACTTGATCATTAACGCTGAAAACACACTGCTTGGAACATACTTCGAAGAAAAATTTGACCTCGTCGTGTTAAGTCTAGGCATCATTTCCAGCGTTGAAACTGAAGAACTGGCAAAGAAACTGCATGGTCAAATAGGCTCAGACAGTTTCCTGACGGAGCGCCATTACAAGTTAAGGCCTGTGGACGGCATCCGCGATGGAATCTTCGCCGCCGGATGCGCCTTAAGCCCCAAAGACATCAGAGAGTCAACGATAGAAGCTATGGCTGCAGCCTCGAGGGTGGCGGGCTTTCTAGGCAAAGGCGAAATAGCTGTTTCACCGGAAGTAATTGAGATAACACAGGAAAAATGCAATAAATGCGAAGTCTGCATCACAGTTTGCCCCGTTAACGCAATCCAGAAGACAAGCAACGGGATAGAAGTGAACCCCGTCTCCTGCATTGGATGCGGGGTCTGTGTGCCGAGGTGCCCGCAAAACGCCATTGACCTTAAAAACTGCACTGAAAGCCAACTGATAGCTCAGATTCGCGCATTATGCGAAAGTGGAAAATCTCCAAAGGTGTTGGCATTTCTGGAAAAAGAGATAGCTTATGGATGCGCTGACTTAGCTGGACAAAGCAGAGTATCCTATCCGCTTAACGTTGAGATCATAGCGGTTCCAAGCACTGGAAGGGTCGGATTAAGGCATATTCTGGAAGCTTTCGCTTCAGGTGCAGATGGAATACTGCTAGTTGAAGATCACGGCGGCGTATTTAAGGAGGAAAAGCTAAGGCAGTGTATTTCTGACGTGAAAAAGGAACTTCAAAGATATGGGATAGAGTTTCTCCGCATAATGACTGCTTCAACAACCCTTCCTGAATACAAACGACTGCAGAACACGTTTGAAACTTTCACGGCGAGAATTCTGAAGATGGGTCCCATTCCAAGCGAAACTAGATCGAAAATCAAAGCTGCGCTTGAGCGGGTAAGTTTAAATGCATAAACGCTTGAAGTGAAAGCCGCCTTGTTTATTTGTGCATCCCTTTTGTTTTGGGCCTCCGCGCTCCTAATTTTATTGTTAGTCCAGTATGTGTTTAAACATCCTACAACTCGTCTTGTTCCTAAAGCGTTAAGACACACTTGGTTTGCTGGACTTGGCAGGACAACTGCCATTATCCTCTTTTGCACACCCATGTTCTTGGCAGGTATGTGGGCTGCCGCATTCACAGTCTTTGCAGTTTTAATGGTTATGTTTAGGAAAGAAAGCTGGATGCTCATAATAGATGATTTGGAGAATCACCGTAAAGATAAGAGAGGAATTTTTCAACACAGCAAGGACTGTTACATGGTTGGTGGGAAAACCGCAACTTTCATGAGAAAATACTTGGAAAGAAATAAAATAAATCCTTTTGAGGATTAACGTGACTTGGCGTCTATTAGTTTTTCAGCCTTCAACACTTTTGCTTTGACAACGTTTTCAAGCAGGTAAACTTCGCCGCATTTTGGACACATTATACCGTCAACGGCGCCGCTTATGCCACGGTATTCCATGTTTACGGATGCAGCCCTCATGGGAACCTTACATCTAAAACAGTGCCATTCCACAGTTTGCGCTCCAACCAGTTTGCTGTCTTTATGAGTCGGTTTATACGCGTAAACGTTATGAACCTTGTAATTGCCCCCGCCCATTGGAGAATACTCAACGTAGAAGGTTTTTTCATTCATTTTAGTTTTTGCAAAGAATCTTTCCTGGCCTGGAATGAAGAGTTTTTGGCCAGTTGTTTCAGCGTGATGTATGACCTTTATGATTTCTTCGTCGGATATGTTGATTGATCTCGCGTTTTCTTCTGCATGATCCGTTTTCTGAATTTTTATATTTGAAATTTCAGACATGAAATTTCACCAATTTTACATGGCTCGGAATAATGATGCATGGAGTATCCACATATAAAAAGGTTTAGGACTACTTCACATTCATGAAACGGTGGACTATCTTCGGTATACCCCATATTTTTCGACGGTTTTTATAACGGTCCAAATGTTTTCTGGAGGTGTCTCTGCAGGTATTGCCGTTGACGATGCAATGATGAAACCACCGCTGGGCATTAAATCTTGAAGCAATGATTTAATGTATTTTTCAACTTCATGGGGAGTTGCGTTCAAAAGCATTGTTGGAGGTATACCACCCATGACGCATGTATGGCCTCCCAGAACTTCCTTGGCTTTTCTTATGTCTGTTTTTTCGAAGAGCCCTATGCCCCAGCCTTTCGGCAGTTCAAGTATCTTGTTCAAATGGGCGTCATGTCTACCCTCAAAAGCAACAAGACATTTCCTTCCTAGATTGTATGACTCATTTATTATCCTTTTGAGATACGGCCAGTAGAATTCATCGTAAAGTTTTGGTGAAAGGTACTCGTTCAAGTGAAGCGGCATGAAAGTGAAATGCGCCTCTTTGAATTTTGGAAGGTTTTCCAAGGTTAACTTCAACAGGAAATCGGAGGCTTGCTTGACTTTAGCAGGCACCTGTCTTATGTCAAGCAATATGCCAGTTATCGTCCTTAAGAAGTCGCCCAGAAAATCTGCTGGCACGCTTGCGCCAGCCAATCCAAGCCTTGGATAGCCCAGCTCGGCGAGGTCTTTCATAAAGGCAACGAGGAAATCTGCGTAGCGGCGACCTTCTAAGGTTGCTCTTGCAATTGTTGCCATAAATTCCGCTGAGCCTGGTTTTCGCAGTGATCTATGGGCTCTTGGTATAACTACTTCAGCCATGAAACCCACGTAATCCTCAAGAAGCTTGTCATATTCATCTTGCTTCATGAACTCTCCGCCGAGAAACTGGAATGATCCAGCGTTAACGGGTAGTTCTCGTCCCGGCCAAGCAGTGTAAGTGTCGCCTAAAATGTCATGCATCGGTCCGGTTAATGGGAAAAGGAATCTTGAAACATCCGGATGATCTCTTAAAGCGAAACCCAGCAGAGAACCTGAACTAATCAGGGAAATCGGCGGGAAATCTATCGGAAAGTCGATTGCGGTTTTCAAGAGGGCTTTATGGGCTTTCTCATAATCAAAGAACAAATTATGCACCGTGATGCCAGCCCATCTTGCTTTGAACCCGAAATCTATGTTAAGTTCAAGAGGCACTCTGTCTGGCTCTTTGAGGCTAGCTGCTGTTAGGATGCGTTCAAGCTTTTCCTGAGCAATTTGTTCAGCATTCATGCATTTCACCAATCACGTAAATCATTTTACAAGCCTAAAATAGCTAATGGGAAGCAATAAATAACTTTTCAACTTGTTCATTGAAACATTAACAAAATACTCTAAACGGAAGCGCTAAACCTGTAACCGTTTACAAGTTGGAGAGAACATAAACTTCACGAGAGAAACTACTTTTGCAGGGAAGAAAATTTATTGTCTACCGTGTATAATCACACGCCACAACGGGGGATGAAATGCTAAGAGGTTTAACCAATAAACTTAAGGTTTTAATTGTGGCTCAGGGGCTCTATAACATTCCGTTCAGCTTTTGCTCACAATACAACATGCTTTTTGCCCAAGCTTTGGGAGCAAGCGGCAGCAACATAGGATTGATTACAGCTATAAGTGCATTGGCGATGCTTATAGTGTCGCCTCTTTTGGGATTGACTTTAGAGAGGCATTCTCTTAAAAAAATAATGATTCTGGGCCTTGTTTGCGATACTTTCGCTTTAGCCATTTTCGCCCTAGCTGGAAAATGGTGGATGCTTATTCCAGGTTTCATTCTATATGGCCAGTTAATTAGGCAAGTATCCATTATGGACATATTCCTGATAACGGTTACTGAACCGGATAGAAGGGGCACCCTTATGGGTGTATCGAGAGTAACGTGGGGAGTGACAGGCATCTCTGCATCCCTGATTGCAGCTGCCGTTGTCACCTATTTTGGAGGCATAAACGCGCAGGGCATCCGCTCATTATATTACATCTCAATTATTCTTCTTCTATTCATCACTATCATGGTGTTTTTTGGGTTGGATGAGACGGGACTTTCCAACAACAGAAAAAATGAAACGCTTGAAGAGGAAAGTGGCGTAAGAGAATACCTAAAGTTCTTTAGAGGCGAAAAACACTTAAAACACTGGATTGTTATAAGGCTTTGCCGCGACGGTTTTATGTCTCTGCAGGCGATTTTCGTCCCTTTGTGGATGGTGAATTTTAAGGGCGCCGACGCTGCAATGTTAGGCGTATTGTCAACTTTATCTGCAATATCTTCAATCCTGATGCATATTCCTGCGGGGAAGCTTGCAGATAAAATTGGTAGGAAAAAAACCTTTTTCTTATTCTCCAGCCTCTACTGTTTAGGCATAATCACTTTGATTTTGGCGCCGTCGTTCGAATTTTTAGTTTTGGCATACATCCTTGGGTGGGGTATGGGGGGCATGGGTGGCGTCGCCCTCACAATCCTTATGACAATGTGGTGGGAGGGGATCCCGACAGAAAACAGAGGAAAACTTTATGGAGTGGAAGGTATAATAAGTGCTTCTTCAAGGATTCCCATTACAGCTGTTGGAGGCATCCTATGGGATAAAGGCTTACAAACCATGGTTTTGACGTTGCCAGTTTTAGCCGAACTCTTTATAGTAATACCCGTAATGTACACCGTCCCAGAAACATTCAAAAACAAAAATGATCTATCAGTTGGCGGAAGCAGAATTTGAAACTATCTACACCATGCTAAAACTTTATGCTTTTAAAAGACTGGGGGCAGGCGAGTTTCGCTGTGGGCTGGCGTGTTGGCTGTAACCCGCCTTCTGTCGTGTGGCATTCGGCTTATCGGGCTACCTGCGCTTCGGGTAGAATCCTCATCAGCGCTGTTTGCCCTTTCCACGTGCAGGACGGCCGTTTCACCGGTTCCACCCGGCATCCTCGACAACTTAGCATGCCTCATTGGCATTTGCTCAAGTGGACGTTTCGTTTCTGCTCCGTTGCCGGGGCTCTCGCCCCACGCCCTTGCGGGCGTTGCACTTCTACACGTGGGCGGAGTTTCCTCAGGCCTCATGAAGAGTCGGCCCGAAAGCCACACGCCAACTCGCCAGCCCAAAAGTATTTATAGTGAATGTGTTCAAATAAATGTGTTTTGGAAAAACTATTTTGTACGTTGGCGAATATTGTGTGTTGTGTGATGTTATGGTTAAATGGGTTGTTTTGGTTACTGGCACGCCATGTGTTGGCAAGACTTCTGTGGCGCGTTTGCTGGCGGAGAGGCTTAACGCGTTATACATAAACCTAACTGAGTTGGCGGTTAAGGAAAACCTTATTTTGGAAAGAGACGAGAAAAGAAACACCGTTATTGTGGATGAAAAGCGTATGAAAAAGGCAATCAGCAAACTCATAGAGGGATGGGGTGAGCAAACAGTGGTTGTTGATGGACACTATGCTGCGAGCGTTGTCCCCAAAAAGCTTGCAACCCACGTTTTTGTTTTGCGCCGAGACCCGGTGGAGCTGCGGAAGTTTATGGAGAAGGCTGGGTTTTCGGGCAACAAGCTTTGGGAGAATTTGGCTGCGGAAATCTTGGACGTTTGCCTCGTGGACGCCTTAGAGGCTTATGGCAGCGAAAAGGTGTGCGAGATTGACGTATCCGGTAAAAATGTCGAGGCAATCGTGGCAGAAATTCTCCAAGTTTTGAACGGTTCCAGAAAATGCTTTGTGGGGATTGTGGATTGGCTTGGGAAACTGGAGCGGGAAGGGTTTCTAGAAGAATACTTGAAAATTTAAAAGCCTCTTTCAGCCCTTTAGGCTTTGAAGAATTTGCCGCGTGGTTAAAAGCATTATTTTTCTCCTATTAGCGTAGGCTTTCGCGTGGTCGCTGAACTGTTCTCCAACAATTATGGGATTGGGCAACCCAACTTCTTCGGCGGCTTTGTCGAGGTTAATTATAACGTTTATGCCTATGGTTCTCTTCCAGTCCTTAACCCAAACACACTGAGTTAAGCGTCCTTTTTGGACTATTAAGTCGAAGGTTCTTTGAACCCCACGATATCCTTCTAGGCTGACGTTCTCCTCCACCTTATAGCCCTTTTTCCGAAAGTACTGAATCACCGCCTCTTTAAGATTAAATTCTTTTTTCTGCTCCGTTTTTTCGGCGTTCATCGGCACCCTCTGAAGCTTGTGTTAAGCGTTATTTATCCGTGCTGTGAAAAAGTTTTCGGAGTAGAAGCCTATGCCCAACTATGCAGTTGTGGCTTGCGGCAAGTGCGGCGGATACTTGTTTGCGAAGACGGATCAAAAAACGAGGACATGTCCATACTGTGGCTCAAAGATACTTCTGGAAAAGGCCAAGAAAGTTGCTTTTGCCAAAACTGCCAACGAGGCTTCACTTTTGCTACGTAGGATTAAAGAAAAGAAGCAAAAGTTAATGTTTGAAGGCTATTTTGAGGAGAGCCATTAACCCTATCCCTAGGAGAATTACGATAAACTGGGCCAGCGACTCCCTTGCAAGGCTTTTCTTGTGAAGTTCAGGCATCAAGTCGGTGGCAGCTATGTAGATGAAACCGCCCGCAGCAAAAGGCACTAGAAGCGTTTCTATGCTTTGCAAGCATGCCAAAAAATATGTTAGAAGAGCACCAGCCACAGCGGTTACGGCCGAGATGAAGTTAAAGGTTAAAGCCTTTTTTCGGTTCAGCCCCCCATATATTAGCACGCCGAAATCGCCGAGTTCTTGTGGAATCTCGTGCAGAATCACGGCCATCGTTGTGGCGAAGCCCAGTTGATAACTGCCGGAAGCTGATGACACAATGTACGTGGCTGCAATTATCATTCCGTCAATAAAGTTGTGAATTCCATCTCCAATGAGGTTTAAGTATACGAAGGCGTGGGTTGGACATTCCCTCTCGTGGCAGTGGCGCCAGTAAAAGAACTTTTCAAGGGCAAAAAAGACAATTATGCCGGCTATCACGTAAAAGAAGACCGTTGTTGCATCTTTTCCGGATTCTATAGCTTCTGGAAGCAAATGTAGAAAGGCTCCACCGATTAATGTGCCGGATGCAAACCCAACCAACAGCATTGTTACGCGGTTCAGCCGCTCCTCTCGCATCCCAGCGAAAAATATCCCTACAAATGCTATAAGACTGACAGCTGTTACGGATGCGAGAATCATTATTAAATCGATCATCAAACCTTATGGTTAGACTGTTTCCTTATTAGAGTATCGGTTTAAGTTTTCAAAGTTTGAAGCATTTCACAAGCCTTACACAAATCTTGTGTGGTTGGCTCACCGCAATGGCTGCACTCTTTTAAGACTTCAGCGGTGACAGTTTTCTCCATAACATGTCTAATTCGCTCTGCTGCCTTAAACACGGTGTATTTTATCCCGGCATGTTTCTCCTCCATGCGGTTTAAGAACTGGCGAATATCGCTTCGGAGAGCTTCAGACGCATAGGGGCACGGCGTGCTTTGGAACTTTATCTTTTTAACATAGGCAAATAGGGCTGTCTCTTTTTCTGGGATTTCGCAGAAAGGCTTAACACGCCTAACAAGTTTTGGGTGCACATCGTTTGTGACCGGCTTTTCTCTGGCTATGCGCATGATGTCGCCGTGAAGCATGTTTAAAAGCACTGTTTGAGCCTCGTCATCCAACGTGTGGGCTGTTGCAAGCTTGTCCGCCTCCACTTTTCTGGCGATCAAGTTTAGGGCTTTTCGCCTTAAAACCCCACAGTAAGCGCATGGGGTTAACCTGCTTTCGTCAGCGGCCCTAATTCTTTCAACAATTTCGTCGAGAGTGAAGCCATAAAGCTCTTTAAAAGAGATTGTATGGTGCTCCACGCCGAGTTTTCTGCAGTTTTCTCTCGCAATTTTTAGGGCTTCATCTCTGTAGCCGGCTATTCCTTCATCAACGGAAACAGCCACAATTGAAGCCTTCGGATAGTCGCGTTCTATTTTGGCGAGTATGTGGAGGAGACTTACGCTGTCTTTCCCGCCTGAAACCGCTACGGCTATTCTGTCGTCGAAGTCGAACATTTTGTATTTCGCTATGGTGGCTCTAACCTTGCTTTCGATGGATTTTACGAAGCAACCCTTGCAAAGCATCTCGCCGGAATACTGCCTAAAAAAGAAGGCTGGCCTGCGCTTGCAGACAGTGCAGATGGGGCTGTCCATCAACAATGCCCTTGTCTCATGGTTTACTGTTTACGCTTAAGGTTTTTAAACGTGATTAGGGTTTCTAGTGCTGAAAGTGAAAGAGTTGGCTAAAAAACCGCTTAGACGCCTAGAATTCAACGAAGTAGTCTACACAAGCGAAAGGTGGAAACTTCTCGAAGGGCTGAGGGCTAAAGCGATACGCCTCATGGAGGCTCTGGAAAAGTTCAACATAGAATCCATAGTTCATGGCAGCATCGCTAGAGGAGATGTTACAGATAAAAGCGATGTAGACGTCTTCATACCAAACCAGCCCTCATCCTTCCTCGTGGAAACAGCCCTTGAAAACGCTGGCGTATCGGTGAACCGGCGGCTTGTGGTGCAGGCTACACCAGCCTATGCCATGAAAGCCTACATCGAAATAGACGAAAGAACAAGCGTCTCTTTCCCATTGATGAAAATGCGCAATGTGGAACGCGAATTCTACCGGTTCGGCGGAGAAGCAACCCTAAAAGATTTAAAGGCTGGACTGCGTTTTCCCGGCGTAGACAAGCGGCTAATGCTAATTGAGCCAACAGAGAAGGGACATAGGGAAAGCTCCATCATCGGATGCGAAGAACAAGTCGCTAGGCTTCTTGGCATATCTGTAGAAACGGTCCTTGACAGGGTTCACGCCCTCCTAAGAAGGGACGAGATTGGCAGAACAGGAGTTTTCATCGAAAGGGAGTTGGCGGAAGGCGAAACCTTCGAACAAGTCTTGAAAAAGCTTGCAAAGGAAAACCCGGCGGTTAGGCGAAGGCTAAGGTCTGTGTAGCGTAAAAACTATTTCTCTCAAAATTTTTATATTTGGTAGTGCAAAACAAACTGCTGAGGCGCACTTGTATGCCGTTGACATTAAAGGTTCGAGACGTAATGGAAAATAATGTTGTAGTAGTCGACGGAAATCTTCCAGCAAAAGAGGCTTTAAATAAAATGTTGAAAAATGGCGTATGGTCTGTTGTTGTCAGCATAAACGATTTACCGATAGGGGTTGTTACGGAGCGAGATTTATTAAGGAGGGTAATCGCTAAGGGCCGAAATATCGATAAAGTATTGTTGAAGGATGTTATGTCAAGTCCCCTCATAACTATCGACCCCGATGCACCCTTCGGAGAAGCGTGGAAGCTTATGACTGAAAAAGGCGTTAGGCGCTTATACGTCATTGAAAAGGGAAAAATAATAGGAAGAGTAACCCAAACTGGACTGTTTAAAAAGCTTTTAGATGCTGTGTTAACATTATCTTCAATAGAATACGTGATGTAAAATAAATCTAACTACTTATACTAGAACTTCATGAATTTACATGAATTCTTGAAGTTTGAATCGGAGTAGAGCAGCCATCCCGCCAAGAGCAACAAGTTTTGCTCCAGCCTCGTGTTCTGTGC
>Ga0185307_1000888_pt1 | contig 17620 bp, 17 predicted proteins | sample LHCtaG_FD_128010 | JGI IMG/M metagenome (GOLD analysis project Ga0185307, IMG submission 128010) | Hot spring microbial communities from Little Hot Creek, USA to study Microbial Dark Matter (Phase II) - LHC4sed_matched (SPADES... | ecosystem: Environmental > Aquatic > Thermal springs > Hot... | reverse complement strand
AAGAAATAATGGATTTTGTTAATAAAAGAGTTGCATATTATAAAGCTATAAGAGAAGTTGAATTTAGAAAAGAGTTGCCTTTATCAACTGTTGGAAAAATATTAAAAAGAGTTTTAAAAGAAGAATCATTAGCTAATTAATAGAACTCATCTTTAAACTCTAGCCCCTTCTTCCAATGCTATTGATTTATTCATTGTAGATTTATTCGCCAAACATCCTTCAAATGCTCAATTCATCGCGTATTTTATGCTTGGAGGAAGGTTTTGAGTTGAGTTCTAAACTTTATTCTTCCAGAGCTTTAAGGTTTAAAAGGAGATCTTTAAATTTCTTTATATATTTGCAATTGCTATATGATCTCTATCATCTTTAAATCCGCATTGCTTACATTCTAAGTAATGGAGATTTCTACTATATTCTTAAGTTCATTATTGCACTTTGGACATTTCTTTGATGTATCTTTAGGATCTACATAATAATATATTGTTGCTATCTTATTCCAATTTACAATACTCGTTAAATAATTCATTATTTTTCCATAAAACCATGTATGAATCTTGTAATTAAGTCTTTGTTTTTTAAAGTTATTGCTTAAATCCTCATATACAATTATACTTCATAGCATTTTTAACGATTTCACTGAAAATCTTTAACAAAAACCCCTATATTTCTTAGCCTTAATTTCTTCCGTAACCTTGTAGCAGGTGTTTTATACCTCTTCTCAGTAAATTCATCAATCTCCTTACCCTTTGTCGTTTAGAAATATCCCACTTTATTCTGTTAATTAAGATTCTTTTATAACAATCGTATTAATATTCTTATGAATTTTAAAGTTTTGTAGGTAGACCACCGCCTTTGTCCGCTGGTTCTGCCAACCGAGCATATATCGTAAGGAAGCCTTTTCTTACCTTTGGCTTTATTGGCTTCCACTCACTCAGTCTCTTTTTAATTTCGCTTTCGGAAATCTTTAAATTTATTTTTCTACGTGGGATATCAATTTCTATAATGTCTCCATCTTGCACAATAGCAATAGGGCCTCCAACCGCTGCCTCAGGGCAGACTTGACATACTCCTAGTCCACGGGCAAAACCTGAAATCTTACCATCAGTAATGAAAGCACAAGATGTTTCTAGATTTAAGGCGCAAAGAAAGCCAAGAACTTTAAAAGTCTCAGATATCCCAGGCCCACCTCTAGGGCCTTCATATCTTACAACAATAGCAGTGCCAGGTTTTATTTCTCTATTAGCAAGTGCCCTTAATGCATCCTCTTGTGAGTTAAAGACAGCTGCTGGTCCCTCAAAGATTAACATGTTTTTTGGTACTACCGTAGGTCTTACTATGGCACTAGTAGCAAGGTTCCCTCTGAGTACAGCCAATCCTTCTTCGAAAACTGGTCTTGATAATGGTCTGATAATCTCATCATTTCGGATTTGAACATTCTGTAGATTCTCTCTCAAAGTTTTTCCTGTTACAGTTAGTACATCTAAATGAAGCTTATTTGCCAATCTACTCATCACTCCAGGAACTCCGCCAGCTTCATCAAAATCACTCATACTGTATGGACCATTTGGTCTAACCGCTAGAATACAAGGAGTCTCTTTACCAAGCTTATCAATTAAGTCAATGTTTATTTGATCATCCATGCCAAGCTCTCTTGCAATCGCAAGTATGTGAAGTACTGCATTTGAGCTTCCTCCAATTGCGTGTAGGACTCTTATCATGTTTTCAAGAGCTTCTTTAGTCATTATGCGAGATGATGTTATACCCTTACGTACAAGGTCTACTATACGCTTACCTGATTCCTTAGCTATCCAGAGACGTTTTGCAGAAACTGCTGGAGCAGTAGCACTGCCAGGAAGAGACATTCCAACAGCCTCCGAAAGACATTGCATAGTATTTGCGGTTCCTAACAATGCGCAAGCACCAGGACCCGGACATACATAATTTTCCATTTCTACAAGCTCTTCATAAGGAACTTCTTCCATTTTAAGCTGGGCTTTCCATGCAGCTATATCCAATTCGTTAGTCGCAATACCTTTACCATGGTACTTTCCTAAAAGCATTGGTCCCCCGGGAACAATAATACAGGGTATGTCTAATCTGGCTGCTGCAAGAAGATGTGCAGGAACATTTTTATCGCAAGAAGATATCATAACTATTCCATCCAGCGAGTGAAGTTCAACACATGCCTCAACAGAAGCACAAACTATGTCTCTTGTTGGAGTATCATACTTAATGCCATACCGTCCTGCAGTTATTGTTGGACATTGAGCAAAATCATTCCATTCAAAAGGTGTACCACCTGCTTGCCAAACTCCAGCTTTAACAGCATCTGCAATTGATTTAAGATGAACATGACCGGGACTAAGTTCACTCCATGTATTTGCAATACCAATTAAAGGTCTTTTTAGATCATCATCCGTATAACCTACCGCTTTCCAAAGAGCACGCTGAATCGCTTGTTCAGGCTCCTGAAGAATTGCACGAGATCTCCACACATTTGTCAAGCAAATCACCTAACACGATATGTTTCATTATATCTAATGCTGCTCTTTAAACATCGCTCATATAACCTACTGCTTTCCACAAAGCTCTTTGTCATATATCGAGAGGTATCCAAAATTTTGTAAGATTTCCATCTTTTCATGCTTCCTCCCTCTTTTTACTACTTTTATTGTTTAGATTTTATATAAACTTTTCATTAGATTATGAAGACTGTTAACTTAAGGCTACTTTCTTTTCAATTTATTAAATCAAGATTCTATTGAATTCCTTATTCCAAATGTTTTCTTCTATGCCTTATCTTAAGAAATGTCATTAGCTAAAATATACCATGGTCCTTTACAGTATAAATTGTAGGATTATTAATACAAGCTTCTTTTATTTCCTCTAAAAATGTTAAACATTCTCCTATTCCTCTACCTCTAGTTACTTGTAAAGCGATTACTTCTTTAGTTTTAATTTCTCTAGTTGCCCATAAATAGGCTTTTTTTGTTAAATTAAAGACTATTGTCCATTAGCAGCTATAAAGCCTCTTTCCTTCTTTATTTTATTCTTTGAAATTATTTCTCCAACTTTTAAAACCATTTCCTAAATTGATTCATAACTTATTTTAAATCCTATCTTTTTCTAATAATTTACTTACTTCTCTTAAGCTTAATCCTTTTTTGTAAGCTCTAAACTGAAATTGCTTTTACGTTAAGAAATATTCTTCTATCAGAAAATATTAAATAAAGTTAGTTTTGCTTACCTAATCTTATCATCTAAATATTCTTTATTCTTTAATGATAGGCATAAGGCCTTTTTAAGCCTTAAGTTGGCAGTCTCGTCTATTAGAAAAAACTTTTTAGCTAGTTTAAGCTATCTTTTATTTATCATGGTAAAATATGCTTATGCATAAGTGGCGTATTAAAGATCTTTTTTATAAAAATATAGAAGATCAAAAGGTATGCTAAAAGTATTTAAAAAGATTAAATAATAGATGGCAAAAAAGAAACTCGGCTTAACTAATTGCAACTCCCTTTTCGACTACGTGAATAATGTATCTAAAACCGAATAAAGCAATCATCAATGAAGGAATACTCATTAAGACTGATGCCGCTAAAAAATCAGGCCATGCAATATTCCATTCTTCCATCAATCCCCATATCCCGACTGAGATAGTTTTCGAGGCGTCCGTTTGAGTAAATGAAAATCCAAACAAAAAATCTGTCCAGCTTATGATGAAAACCATAACAGCTACAGATATTATACTTATTTTAGTAGCTGGAAGTACTATATGAGTGAAAGTTCGAAATCTTCCGGCACCGTCCACTTCCGCAGCTTCTATTATATCGTTCGGAAAATTCTTAAGGTATCCCCAAAAAATCCACTCTGCTAGTGGGAAACAAAATAATGAATTTGCTATTATCAGGCCAAATAATGTGTCGATCAAACGCGTTCTGTAAAATATCATATATAAAGGCAGACACAACAAAACCGGTGGTAGTAAATAGAAAAATAATATAAATGTTCCAAAAAATTTAGAAAATTTGTATTTATGCTCATATCTTGCAGTAACATAGGCTGAAGGCAAAGCCATCATTATTGTAAGTACCGCACTACCACCTGATACAACAATATTATTTTTTAACCAAACTAAGAAATTGGTGCGTAGAATTATTGCTTTATAATGATCAATGGTAAAATAGGTAGGTAACCGAAGCAGCTCTTCGGAGTATAGATATTCCTCAGCTTGAGTTGAGCATATAACAGCATTAAGTATAGGATACAGGGCATACATAAATAAAAATATTATAGACAAAATCCATAATATTTTTCGAGCTTTCAACATTTTATTCCCTCCATCTACCATATATGATATAAAGCATTACACACAAAAATACTAAATGGAGCGAAATTAAAGTTACTCCTATTGCAGCAGCATGCCCTATTCTCATTTTTCCGAAAAATTCTATAAATAATCTAATTGGGAGGGTTTCAGTTGAATTTGCAGGACCACCGCCCGTAGCTAGGTAAATAAAATCAAATTTAGAAATATTCCAAATAAAACGTATAAAAAATGCAATCAAAACTATTCTTTTTATATGTGGCCAAATTACTTTTCTAAAAATTTGTATCGGGCTAGCTCCGAAAATCTTTGCTGCATCTATTAAATCTCTCGGAGTGCTTCTAACCGCACCATAAATCAAAAAAAACATAAAAGGTGTATATACCCAGCTTGTAATTAATGAAACACCAAATAAAGCAGTATCGGTGTTCCCCAGTATATTTACTGTTTTTCCAAGAATTATACTACTTATCCTACCGATATCTCCATAAGCAGGATAGTACATCCATTTCCAAATTATAATGGTTGCTACAGTCGTAAGCGTATACGGAAGTATCAAGGTTGCACTTAAAATTTCTAACTTTCTGCCCTTAATTAAGAGTGCGCATCCTAACGCGAGGATGAAAGACATAAATGTAGTTAAACCTGCATAAATAAATCCTCTTATTAAATCGGGAAAAAATAATGGATGCGAGAATATTTCTTTGTAATTATTTAAAAACGTGAAATGTGATTCCTGAGTAGAAAAATCAATCGATTGAAAGCTAAGTACGATATTATAAACCAAAATTATAATGTATAAAGAAACCGCAATTAAGCCTGGCATTAACATAAAGTAAAAAAATTTCTTTTCTTCCGACATTTTATCGTATGTAAGTTATATATACAAATATATAAACTTTTATCAAGGATATGTAAAAAAACAAGGTTCTGTCAAGTTAAGTAGTACCATTTTATTTTTATTGAATATTTTTAAAAGAAGAGTGTAATTATATTAGAATTCGGTCAATTTTATTTAAGCCTCCATTAAGAATAAAATAAGAAAAAATATTATGAATGAATAAAAAAATAAAAGGAGGTAATATGACATTACTTAACTCAGCAAATCCATTATGGGAACTTAACACTGAAATTTCTCTTTTCGACCCATAATTTTTCATCGCACGTGTTATATCTAAAGCTCTGCGAGCGTTTATTTCCCAACAATCTTTCGAAGTTCTGATGCAGCCCATTTAATAGCATCCTCGGCACTCATTTGCCCATAGTAATACTTATGGAACATATCAGGAATTATCATCTCTGCACGAATTTTAGCTATATAAGGGTTATGTACCTTATTACCTGGTTCTATAAGAAAGTCGCTCGATGTCTTAGCTGCTTCTAATATCGTCTCTACAATATGATAATACTTTGAGATAATCGGATGATTTAAGTATTCTGGTTTTTTTGCAATCTCTAAATTAGCTGGTACGAAATGCAGAGGAACGGATGTCTGAAACTTCATCCAATATGGACTCTGATAAAACCATTTTAAAAATTTCACAGCTTCTTCAGGAAAAACACTTGGCTTTAATACCACAAACCAGTCACTTGTTCCATATGGATGTGGCACATCCCCCTTCTTTTTTACAGGGAAAAGTACATTGGCTATTTTTTCAGCTATTGTTGGGTTTGCCCTTACTAATGCATCTATAGGACGTGCGCCGTGATAAAAGAATATAGATGCTTTCCCAGCTTTCACATGTGAGATGGTATCTGCCCATCCAGCCCAACCATCTGCACCCGGTGGAGAATTTTCTACCAGTTTTTTGACTACTTGAAGTGCTTCTACCATTTTTGGTAAATACTCAGGTGAATCCAAAAGCACATTAAATTTATCATCAAAAATTTTCCCACCATTTGTCCAGTATAGTCCCAAAATATATTCCCAAACACCCTCCATACCTCTCCCGCCTGGAAAAACGGGCCAAAGATCTATTTTTCCATCTCTATCCAAATCTATTCTAGCTTTTTCTACTGCTTCAACAAGTTCATCCCAAGTTTCTGGAACTTTTATACCATAAGCATCAAATATGTCCCTCCTATAAAAAAGTGTTCCAACATTTACATCAAAAGGCAAAGCATATTGTTCACCATCACGCGCGAACAAAGTACCAGGAAAGTACGACTCTATAGGATAGGTTTTAACAATTTCGGTTATTGGATATAAGATTCCCATATCCAAGAGACTTAGAACATCAAATGACGCAGCCATAGTGGCAATTTCAGGCGCTTTTCCAGCTACATATTCCATCATTATTTTAGACCATTGATATCCTGTAGCAACCGGCTCAAATGATATTTTAACATGTGGATTCTCTTTTTCATATGCTTCGATAGCCTCAGATAATGCTTTTATTGTATACTCGTCAGTTTCGTGACACATAAATCTGATTAAAACACGGGGAGGAGTAGGTGAGGCTGTAGTTACTACAGTTCTTTCTTCAGTTCTTACAATTGTTGTTCCAGGTAATGTTTCAGTTTTTAAAACTGTTTGAACAACTGTAGTAGGTGTTGGAGGAGGTGGGGGTGGTGGTCTAGTTAATTCAGAAACACTATAACCAATTGCAGCAGCAGCTGCAACTGCTGCACCTGCACCAACGTATTTTATATATTTCCTTCTGTCCATTTTCTCTTCTTTCTTTTCTTCTGACATTTTTAAATCATATAAAAGTATACAATCGAATATATAAATCTTTCGGTAATAAGGGTTTTGAAAAATATTTTTAGCAAAATTTTAACCCTTTTTTAGAATTTTTATTTCATTATTATCAAATAATTTAGAACTGATCAATTAATTGAGTATTTTTTCCTTTTTTAAGCTATCGACTAATGTAGTATCACTTTAACAAAAAATCCATTCTATGTATTTTATAAGTAATTTAAATTAAGCTTACTAAAAACAAAATATTATAAAATATTATAGAAGATTAACAATTTGTGGTAAAAATAAAGGACTTAACTTAAAAAGTTTAAATAACTCTTTCCCCAATTTCTTTTATTATGGAATGGATTAAAGAAGAAGAAAGAAGAATCCCTGTTATAAGCAATGTTGATGTGCTTATTGCAGGTGGAGGAGTTGCAGGAATTGCTGCAGCTCTTGCAGCTGCAAGGTTGGGTGCGAAGGTTCTTTTAGTAGAGAGATATGGTTTTTTGGGTGGAATGGCCACAGCAGGGCTAGTTATTACAGTTCCACCAATGAACAATGGTCTTCAGCTTGAAATAGCTCAAAGGTTACAGGAAATGGGTGCCTATGCATCACTAAAAAGTTTAAGCGAATATTATTCTAAAAATGATGTAAGTGCATATACTCATGCCTTTGACCCAGAAGCTCTTAAGCTCGTTTCTATAAAAATGTTAAAAGAAAGTGGAGTGCATTTGCTCCTGCACTCATTAATAGTGAAAGCTTGTGTTGAAAATAATACCATTTACGGGGTTATAATCGAAAACAAATCTGGAAGACAAGCTATCCGAGCAAGGGTTGTTGTCGATGCTACTGGTGATGCTGATGTAGCTGCATTTGCAAATGCTCCCTTTGAGAAAGAGAAATTTGAAAATATGCTTCCGGTTACACTAATGTTTAATATAACAGGTGTTAATCTAAAAGAATTTTATAATAGTGGATTTAATTTAAGTAGAATTAGAGAAATTATAGAAGAGGGTGTGAAAACTGGAAAACTTGATTTTAAACTCAAGACTAAGCCAACAAAAAACGCTCCTGGCGTTTATGCTGAGGCTACTATTCATGAAGGGGAAATAAATGTATGGGGTGGTAGTCTAGAGGGTATAGATGGCACAAATGCCGAAGATCTTACAAAAGCAGAAATTATTACAAGAGAGGAGGCTTGGAAACTAGTTACATTTTTAAAGAGGGAGGTCCCAGGCTTTGAATCTGCAAGAATAGAGTATACTGCTACCCAAGTTGGAATAAGGGAAACACGAAGAATCTTAGGTGAATATACTTTGACAATAGAAGACATAAAAAACAAAAAAAGTTTTAAAGATATTGTAGCAAAACCCTATCTTCATAGTACTATTGCCGTACCATATCGTTGCTTAATTCCAAAAAAGATAGATAACCTTCTTGTAGCTGGTCGATGCATTTCTGTTACTTCTGATGCTCTTCCTCCACTCCGAACGATTCCTGCATGTATATCTACGGGCCAAGCAGCTGGCTCAGCAGCAGCTCTTTCTGTATCCAATAACGTAAAACCACGAATGTTGTCGATTTCTTTGCTTCAAGAAAGTCTTATAAAACAGAATGTTGATTTAGGTTTTAATTAAGAGAATAAAGTTTGCTACCTTTAGCTTAATCGATTCTTCTGGGTTTTCAATTTTATTTTCTTTATATCCAAAAACTTTAATTTGTAATTATAATTTACAGTTTTCTAAGTCTATATCTGCATTCCCCCATCTTGAGAATACTTTAGGTAAGGTACTTTATATAAGTTACTGGTACTCCTCGAATTATCTTTATAGGCTTTATAATATACTCTCTAGTTTCTTTAAACCATTTTCTTATGCAAGTTGCTTCTTTCGCTCCTTAAAACTTTTCTATTTATTAATCCTTTCTTTTGTAATTCCTTAAGCATTCTACTTATTGATCTATCTTCTATAAGGTGTGTCTTGTTTTTTTTATTTCAATTTTGAGAATCGTATTTTTCTTTCTTTTTGATTTTTATATTCTTCACTTAATAATTAATCTATTTTAATAATACTCGTGATAAAATACTTTCATATTTAATGAATTTTTATATGTTTATTTTAAAATATTGTGCTTAACTATTATCGAATTTCATTAGAGGTTCTATTGCAATCGTTGTAAATTTTTTTAATTCTTTCACGATTTTTATTCTTTTACTTGGCATAGAAGCTTTTGATATAAGAGAAAATAATGTCCGGATAAGATATATTTAAAAAATGGAGAGAATTCCTTTTAGTTGCATGGGTATTGTGTTCTCATCTCTGATTGTTTTAAGCGTAGAAAAAAGCGCGAATTAAAAGTTCTAGCTGTTTTAGAATATATATTCCACAATAGCTGTAGAAAATTCTAAGGTTCTTAGTTTAGTTATTGAACCAGTAAGTAAATTAACAGTTCATGATTTAGCTAAAAAGTTTCTACTATTAAGATTTTATCTGAACCTAAGCTTAGAAAAATGCATAGGCTATTGATGAAAACAAATTATGCATAAAGAAAGCTTGGTATATGTATAGCTGCAATTGATATTGATTCAAAAGAATTATTAACATTGAAGTTTCTTATGGAAGGCTGCTTAAATGCGTTAATAAGCTGAAGGTAATCGTAGGTATGGGCCTTGGTATCCATGAACTTTACAAAGGCTTGGATTAGAATATGAGTATTAAACATTTGGATGCTAATAGAGTAAAAAAAAGATTCTTTAGATACTTAAAAGAAAAGAACTGTTGTTTTTCACCATAAGCTAAACACTAAGGATCCTACGCAAGGAATAAACAATCTTAATCTATTCTTAAACCTTTTCATGCTATATTATTAAACTATAATGATGGAAGAAAAGTGAAATGCTTATCCGGATACTATCTTTACATTTATTCCTAATCCACCCCCTCTATTTGTTACTTTTATTTAAAAGAATTTAATACTATAACTATAGACCCATTTTTATTTAATTTATTATTTAAATCTAATTAATTTTTTAATCTGTTCCATATTGTAGTATAGTCTGGAACTTTTAATTTATTCTCAAATTGTCTAAAAAAGAAGTTAAAATAAATATGAATAAACGTAACAAATTAAGGATATAATCCCTAATTTGAATTTTTAAGGGAAAGGAAATATTAAGATAAGTATTAATGTAGATCTTAAATATTTTATTTTCACATTTTTATGTCGGGTAAGTATTAAGCAATATCTTAATATCATTAAACGAATGATAAAAGTTTACTCAGATACTTCTTTAGTACTTCATATTCTTCTAAATCTAGTGGTTGATAAGGTGATCTTGGAGGGCCGGCAGCCCTTTCACCTATTTCTGCTGTAGCCTTAAGGAATGCAACTTCATTATAAGGAGTTATATAACTGCATAACTCTGAAAATATACGATGGAGTTTGATTGCTTGTTCCAGATTTCTTTCTACGCACGATTTATATAAAGCTAGTACTGCTTTTGGCACAGCGATTCCAAATAAAGATACGATACCCTTAGCTCCTAGCAAAGAATCACTAAGGAACAATGCTTCGCTTCCAGAAAAAACATTAATTTTATCTGCAATCTTGTTCAATACTACTGTTCGATGGATAACATCGCTATTAGACTCTTTTAGAGCTTTAATTTTATCCAATTTAAGTAGTTTATTCCAAAGCTTAGGAGTTATGTTGAAACTTTTAGCAAGGGGTGGGTAATTATAAACCATTATCTGGATCTCATCAATAGCCTCGTTAATTAATTGATAGTGCTTAAGCACTACATCTTCTGTGGGATTGATGACATATGGTGGTGCTATCATCACTCCATCAGCACCTGCATTTTCAGCATATTTCGTTCTCCTTATACATTCTTTCGTGTTTTGAAAAGTAGTTCCAATAACACATGCAAGTCTTCCTGAAGCATCAACTGCGACATCTACTACTTTATTAAATTCTTCTTCACTAGGAGCGTAAAATTCTCCCATACAACCAAATATTATGAAACCATGAACACCAGACTCAGACAAAAAATTAATATTCTCCCTTAAACCTTCTAAGTCGAGCTCCTGATTCTTTTTAACTACAAATGGTACTAGTGGAAATACTCCCTCTAATCGTTTTCTATCCATGTTATGATAATTTACTTTTCCTAATATATAAATTTTTAAAAAAACAGAAAGGGATCGTTAACTTAATGTTATCCATGATATTATCCATTTTTCTGAAACTCTTGTTTTTATAACTTAGAAAATAAACATTAAATTGCTTTATTCTTCTTTTTAATTTATTAAAATCAAGATTTTTTCTTCTATGTTTTAATTTTAAAAAACTTCATTAGCCAAATGTACAATAGTTCTTTCTCAGTATAAATTGTAAGTAAGATTGTTAATACAAGTTTCTTTTATTTTCTCTATGTATGATTGGAGATATTATTATTGAAAGAAAACTTTAAAAGATTTTATAGCTCCAGTTTTTGGAGCCATGCTCGCCATATTGAACCGTTACCAAAAATAGGACACTTACATCGTTACCTAAGAATTGTGCCATTTGAGACTCGATCTGCTAAGGATTATAACAATAGCTTGGGTGAGTTCGGATAATGGGCAACAGTCCAGTGTCAATACGGAAGCCATGTAGAAGGATGCCCCATGGACCTTTATAAAGGAAGAGGACGATACCGCCCGGCTGTTCCACCTGAATACATAAGGGATATCGCGGAGGTCCCCCATCGAGAAATTAGTTAGAAGGCTGCGGTCGTCGACTTATCATACATTGAAGTAGGACAGAGAATCACTGCTTGTGATTTAGAAGAGAGAGGTCAGCACATCCAGGAAGGGGACATAGTATTAATTAAAACAGGTTATGTTGATCGATGGTGGAGGACGACCAGATTTCTTTGACCTTGCACCAGAGCTCACGCCAGAAGCTGCGGAATGGCTGGTAGACTGAGGAATTAAAGCTCTTGCAATTGACTCACCCTCTGTTGAGTTCCAGTCACCTTCACGAGGTGTAGGCATCGCAGAGGTAAATCACTTTATCTTATGGAGTAAAGACATCATAATAAATAGAGAATATACCCTGTGACAGATTGTGGGCGGACAGAGTATTTGTAGCGTTATTGCCTGTTTTGCCTGTAGTCACCTATGATTAGTCTCCAGCAAGGGTTGTAGCCATCGAGTCCCCGTTGCGCAAGTGACATTAGCCTCCTTTGTGAAATAGGTCTTATATTATGGATGGAATACAGGAGATAAGAATGCCTACGAGCTTGGAGAGTTTATGAACTCTATTCCATTGCGCGCGATTTTCCGACTATCGGAAAGAGTTCGGCGGCGGATTCTAAGATTATTATTGAAGCATTTTTCCCTAATTTATTTAATGCAGATTCAAGTGCTACACGAGGGCTTGTGGCAGGGGTGAATCCAAGTTTCTTAATTTCCTGATCTTTGAGTCCTGGAGAGATCACATATACTGTCTCAGCTTTATCCAATAACCGTCCACCTTGAACCATGTGATGAGCAACTACTTTGTTAACTTTTCCCTCTTCAAGAAGGCGAGTCGTTTGTTCTAAGTTCCGGTATCCATATTTTAGTAGCTCTGGATGCATTTTTGAAACACCCTCTGGACATGGTGTAAGGAAGATTACTATTCCACCATCTGAAAGAACCAATTCACATGTACAAAGCCCTTTAATAGCTTGCCACATTTCGAGATCAGCTGGATGAGAGTCTGCTATAACAATGTCAGCTTTTTCAGGGATCTTAACCCCATGAACCTTAATAGAAAATTTACAACCGACCTTGTGAGCCTCTTTAGGATGCCCCGCTACCAGATGGACAATATCTCCCTTGCTATCAAGAATTGTATTAACGATAAACTTTAGACCTGCACGCTCAGCTACTTCATCTATCATCTTCATAATTGGATTATCTCTACGTCCTAAGATCTGCTCCTGAGGATATTGGACGCTCTCCCAGTGAAATTCACCGCATGTTTCTTCGCTAACTACGCCGGGATTGACGATTTTTCCTCCGCCACCAAATCCGGCAGCTGGATGTGGAACAATGTTACCTACCCCAATTACGAAGTCTGCGTTATGTATCTCTTTATTAACTAAAATCTCCGTATTTCCTCGTGTGAATCCAGCGTGATAAAAGCAATTTGGATCTCGACAATCATGGTTAATCACTTTATAATCTTCGTACACTTTCCTACCAAGCTTAATGATCATCTCTTCTTCGGTCATTTTTCTATGTGTGCCAAGAGCGATAAGAAATTTAATGTCTTCTTTTTGAATACCTGCTTGCCGAAGTTCATTGAGTATGTGAGGTAAAATTATTGAGACTGGTGTTGGGCGAGATATGTCGTCTACAAGAATTAGAATTTTTTGACCTTTTTTTACCATCTGGCTCAAACTTTGCGAACCGATAGGATTAGAAAGTCCTTCTTCAATTACTTTTTTTTGATCTCGATTTGACGTTACCCTAGATGGCTTGAATATACCAATTAAGTTTCTTTCTGGAACCTCGATCGTAGGTGCCCATTGATAAGGAAACTTATAAATCATCATAATCCACCCTCTCTACACTAATAAATAACGCTCACGACAGTCTCTTAAACGTTTGCTAATATAAATATTTTTTCATGAATGTATGAAAGATATTTTGATAAGGGAAGGCTTTTGTTTCGGGTTCAACTTTATGGCAAGTTTTTATATTACATTGCCATGTAGCTTAAATTATATTGAATGTAGAAAGAACATCGGTTCTAAAAACGTCTTCAGCAGCAACAATTTTTTAGGGCAATTAATGTTGCAAGGTGTACGACCACGTCACACTCTCTTTAAAACATCCTATACACTTCTAAGTTCTAACGTTCGCTGTCATACATGTAAAAGCCCTCAATTGTATGAGGATGATCTATACCAGGGGGCTAAACTTTGGGTGGACTCTGTTAAGGTTTATCACTTCATAATCATAGTCAACAAGCTCTTTCACAACATATGAACTGAGTCTTCTAAATCATTAATACAGCAAGTAAATTTGGCTTAGGGAATAAATTCATGGAGGATCTCATCGATTATTATCTCGCAATCCTTTAGCCAACTATGCTTTGGATCGTTGGACCATGCTCCGTAAACCCTTTTTTCACCCGCCAGCATCCATAGATAGTATAGTTGGTAGCCCGGTGCAGTAACTACAGGATGATAGCCCCTTGGTATTACAACTGTATCGTTATCTTCTATAATGTAGGATTCATCAAACGGTTCCTTATCATCTGGTGCCGTATAAATCCTCTGCAGGCCAAAACCTTGGCTTAAGTTTGAAGAAATACACTTCTTCAAGCGGAATCTCGTTCACGCCTTCTCTATCATGCTTATGTGGTGGAATGCTGGACCAGTTTCCAGGAGGGTTCACTGTTTCCCCCACAATTAGCTTACAAGACTTAACATTTTCAACAACAACGAGGCGAAACCCCCTCCGCCAGTTCCATGTGCCAACAGCCTTTTCAACTACCTCATCAGGTCTCACTATTGCCGGAGGATAATCGATGTCGGCTGGAGCCTTTGAAACACCAACTTCCAGCATAGGACTTAAGCATGTAACTTTATATGTTGCCCTTTTAGGAACATAAACTGCTGTTGGCTTCTCAGAAAACACATCGGTTCTACTAGCCTCCTCTTCAAAAAAAGTCTTCTGCGATGGGCAATCTATTCCAATTTTAAACTTGCCACTAAAAATTGTCAATACAACCTCACAGCCTAACGTCTCACCATAGTACTCATCACCTTCCTCCGGCAAGAAGAGCACTCCATACTCTATATATTTTAATTCTGAATTCTTTGGGTGAACTATTGGTGTATAACCCTTCCTGAAACCCGGATTCTTATATAACCTAGTAACCAAAACTACCACCACTCATATATACAAGCGGGCACCTCATAAAGCTTTGGTTTAACAGTATTTCCACTAAATCCTACTTGATGTTCTTTTGATATCCATCCTTCATCAACAGCAATTCTACTTGCTCCAATTACTCCACCTAAGAGGTCTGCAAGCTCTTTTAGAAGTCTGAATCCTTCAGACGATCCCAATCCCCTACCTCCTGCAACTATAACCTTAGGGCTCTGTCAAGTTAAGTAATACCATATTACTTCTTTTATATTTTTCATTTTATTCATAATATTTTTTCTTATTTCTATTCCTAATGGAGGTTTTCCAATTTTTTTATGAATTCTAACAAAATTATAATCTATTTTAAAAGATTCTATCTTTTATAATTTAAATAAATCTTTCTATTAAATTCTTTAATTCATTTCCATATATTCTATGTTTAACTCTTGCTCATTTACATGCTAAATGATAATATGATACATTAATTATCTTTAAGCATTTTAATAAATTTCTCAGCTTGAAAGCTATTAATATTTTAGAAATATTATTAAATCTAAAAAGAATTAGATCTAAGATAAATATAAATTCCATATAAAACAATTTCAATAGGAATTTTTTCTCTTTTAAAAAACATAAAAAAGAAAATTAAAAAATTATAAATATGGTATTACTTAACTTGACAGAGCCAACCTTAGCTTCTGAATATTTATTTTTTTCTCTTTTTCTTTTCCAATAAATTTTGGACTTTTTATATTAGCAATTTCTGGTTTCATTTCTATAATCATACCTTTTCTTGTTACATCCTTAAACATTTTTCCTTCTCTCTCCTTTTCCTTAGGTATAACGATCTTTTTTTACATTGGTAGGAGAACCATTATATCCTACTTTATTTAAGTCTATAATATCGGCTAAGTTTTCAGCATGCCAAATTTTAACCTCAGACTTCATAGCTTTAAGCTTTTCTTTTAATGTTGGAAGTCTTGGTTTATTAACATCTTTTGTAACACTCACTAATACAGGAAAATTGCTTTCCATAATATATGATGCCTCTTCCGTCTCTGATACTACCACAATTTTATCTTCTAATACTTCTTTTATTTTTGAAACATAATATAAGCTAGGAATATTAAGATGTTCTGCAACTTCAGCTCCAACTTGACCAGTGTAGAGTATTCAGAGGAGCATTGGTCTTTACTCTTTGGTTTATACTCTGGATAGTTATGCACGACAATAGTTTAATTGAGTTTTTCGTCACCTTGAAATGAAAAAATAAACGAGTAATTATTAGGATAAACTTGAAGCTTTAGTTTAGTTTGGTTATAAAATTTTCATAGTAAAGAATAAATAAATAGATTAATAAACGATCCATATGTGGTTTAAACTTAGCTCTTTCATTAAAGGGGGATAAAGTTTATATTAAAGATATAATTGAAAATTTAAATAAATTTTCTAATCTCCTTAAATGAATATTTTATTAAATGTTTTAATGATAAAGAGAAGTATCCAGAAACAATTCTTATTATTTGTAAATTAAGAAGGAATGACTTTTATTCAAAATGTCCATTATTTAAAGAAGTTCCATTTTTGGAGGAATGAAAAATGAAAATGATATACATAGTAAAATATAAAAAAGATGGAGAAGAAAATTCGATATCTTTTCATAGTTTTTCATGGAGCGGATAGTTTTTCTGAATATTTTTTTAAAAAGATATAAAGATATAAGAATAGAGTTAAAAGAAGAAGAAATTGAAGAATTTGAAAATATTTTAAAATATGGTGATAGAAAAAATTAAAAAGCTAAGAAAGAAAAGTTTATCTTATGATAAAATTAGTGAAAAATTAGGTTTATCGCACAAAACAGTATTATTTGGAGGTAAAATTATTTAAATAAAAAATATAGAGAATATCATAAAGAAATACTTAAAAAAGAAAGAAGAGAAGCAAAAAATTAAGAAGAAAATATAAAGAATATAATAAAATTGTATTAGAATATAAAAGAAATTATAGAATATTTAAAGAAAAAGTAATGGAATTAAGAAAAATATAATGTTTATTTTCCCATTTTTATTACAATTATTATTTCAATTAATAATTTATTTAATAATTTATTATTCAAAATTTGTAGGAGGAGCAGATTCAAAAGCATTAATAACATTATCTTTCTTAGATTCGATAAATTTTAATAAAAATACGATTCATCAATTTAATTCAATAATTGTTTTAATGAATACTCTTCTAGCATTTTTAATAATTCCTATATTTTAAAAAATATTTTTGAGGGTTGAAGAAGAAAAATATTAATGGAAAAATTTGCTTTTTCTTTATTAGAATGATGAAATAAAATTTATAGAAAATAAAGATGTATGAGTTATTCTTTTGTATTCCATTAATTTTTTACTTGGCTATATTATCAGGGTATATCTTATATGAGGGTATTTTAAAAATTTTTAAAATTTCAATTTTTAAAATATAAAAATAAAAAATCTTATATTTTCATAAAAATTATTTATAAAAAATTTATAATTATAGCATGTAAAATATGGAATTTGAAGACGACCTTGTAGATAAACCTTCTAGTATTTTTTTAGGAAATTTAGCAACTATACTCCAAAAGTTCCCTAGAGAAATTCTTGCTATTTGTGTGCATAATTGATACGCATCCCATTTATCAATACCATATTTTTCTTCAAGCCATAA
>Ga0185307_1000887_pt1 | contig 17622 bp, 19 predicted proteins | sample LHCtaG_FD_128010 | JGI IMG/M metagenome (GOLD analysis project Ga0185307, IMG submission 128010) | Hot spring microbial communities from Little Hot Creek, USA to study Microbial Dark Matter (Phase II) - LHC4sed_matched (SPADES... | ecosystem: Environmental > Aquatic > Thermal springs > Hot... | reverse complement strand
GGAATTTCTTGCATGTTAATGCGGACCATGTGGGCTGGAACTTTTATGTATTCGGCGTAGGCTCCCCAAAGCCAAGTCATGTTTTCGCATAGGTTATACTTGCCCTTACTGCACATAAAGCAGTGCAAGCATGGAGCGCTGTTGCCAGCGCGAACCCTCGTGCCCTTTTTTGGCCATTCTAAACCTTCACCGACTTTAACTACGTCGCCTGCCCATTCATGTCCAAAAACTGTTGGAAGCTTTATCACTTTTTCAACGTAGCCTCTTTGGAAAATTTTAAGGTCTGTGCCGCATGTGGTGGCAGCCCTAACTTTCACGAGCACTTCTCCAGTTCCAACTCTTGGAGTTTCAATGTCTTCAATCCTCAAGTCCTTTACGCCATATAGCATCGCGGCTTTCATTTTCATCCCTCGCCGAGAACAACGACTTTTAGACTTTCCTTATTTTCCAATGCTGTTTTAAAGGCTTTGGCAGCCTCCGCTAGGGCGAAGCGGTGGGTTATCAAATCCTTAACCCTTATCTTTCCAGTTTCTATCAAATCTAAAGCCTCTCTGGTTTCCACGTGTGATGTTGAATAGGATGGAATTATTTGAAGTTCGTTGAAGAAAAAATGCTTTGGACCAATTTCCAAGAATTCTCCAGGGCTTGTAGGGGCGAAAACGCATATTTTACCGCCCCTGCGGACAATGTTGATGCTTGCCTTATAGGCTTCGATGCTTGGCGCTGTCACCACTGCTACGTCTACACCTCTATTTTGGGTTTCAGCCATGACAACCTTGCTTAAATCGGTTTTCTGCGGATTAACAACAACGTTCGCGCCGAACTTTTCAGCATGTTTTAAACGAAAATCCACCAAATCGCTTACAATAATCTTCTCGGCGCCAAAAATTTTTGAAATGGCTGTATGGATTATGCCAGTAGCTCCAGCACCGATAACCGCCACAAAGTCGCCCTTGCGGATTCCGCATTTTTTAAGGGCTCTTATGCAGCACCCAACAGGCTCTATGAGAGTTGCCTCTTCAAAAGATATGTTTTCCGGGATTTTAAGCGTGTCCAACTTTAGGTTTGGGGCTGGAACTTTGAAGTATTCTGCAAATCCGCCTGGGAAAATGTTTGTTTTATGGAATTGTTCGCAGAGGGTGAAATCTCCACGTTGGCAATAGTGGCATTTTAAGCATGCCACATGATGGTGGACGAAAACCCTGTCGCCAACATTGAATCCTTCAACTTCCGCTCCCTTTTCAACGATTATGCCTGAAGGCTCGTGTCCAAGAACTAGCGGAGCACGGCCTTTTAAGTACCAGTCCATTAGGTCTGAGCCGCATATTCCGCATGCTTTCATCTTCACTAGAACTTCGTCTCGCCTTATCTTTGGGATGGGGAGTTCTTCAACCCTTATGTCCTTTTGGCCGTAATAAACAGCGGCTTTCATTTCGGCTCAATGCCCCTTTTTGTTTTGAACGCTTAAGGCTTTTTGCCCGTTGGCATATAGCTTTTATACAAGTTCGCAAAAGAATTGAGCCATAAAAGGAACTGGTGCATGGAAATGAAAGTTGAAAAACCGGAATTGATGGCTTACATCCTAATAGTTGTGGGTTTGCTACTGCTGGTTTTCACGTTTGCCATGGCATTCCTTATGCTTACGTCCGTCTTAAGCATTACAACAGGTGTGGACCTTTCGCAAGCGCTTGGGGAAATCCTTGGACCAATAGCTGAAGCCGTCATAAAAATAATGTTTCTAGGAGTTATGGGGTGGACTGGCTCCATTGCGACCATGAGGGGCATACAACTCTACAAGGAGTCCAAACCAGCTGTGCAAACACCAAAGCTTGAAGAGAAGCCGTCAGAAAAGCATGAATAAAAGATTTTACGGGGAGCCCTTTTGCGGTTCACAATTAGAGCTCTTGGATGGATAATTGCCCTTCTATGGATTATCACACTAATTTTACCAGTCTCCGTGGTTTTATCTCTAATGAAGCTTGCTGAAGGAAAAAACATGGGCATTCAGGAACCCATATTCTCGCTTTCTAATGGAAATCTCTCCTTAACCATACCCTTATACATAAACAACACAGGCTTCTATGATATTTCAGAAGTAAACGTAAAAATAAAGATTAGTAGAGCAAACGATGTAATCGCAACTTTGTTAGAAAATTTGCCTGATATCCCAGCAGGACTGATGGTTAATGTAAGCTGCACTTTCTCCGAAAGTCTAAACGAAATTTTTCAAAGATATAGAGCACTTTTGACAGAGGATGCAAATCTGGACGTGGATGCTGCATTGCATTTTAGAGTGGCTTACGCTGTAGCCTTCAACATTGCCACGAACTTTACGACAAAGTGGGGTGCCCCCTTCCAAAACCTAACCATCTATGATATAGCTTACAACATCACAACGCATGTTCTCTCTTTTTCAATAAGTTTTAACAATCATGCATTTTTCCCCATAAACGAGCCCCTTACAATAGAGTTGTATAATTCCGACGGCAAAAAAGTTAGTTCATCCTCGCTAAGTTTGAATGTTCCTTCAGGAGAATCTTTCCAAGAAAAAATTGAAGTGAATGTTGACCCTTCAAAAATGACGAGAAGCGGTTTTATCCGCCTATTTTTTAGTGGTTTGAAAATTTTTGAGGAGGAGTGGACTTTATCATGAGCGAACTTGTTCCTAGACCGAACCGTCGAAAACTTGGCTTAAGGATTGCTAGAGCTTTTCTATTAACTGCCGCCTCTGGAATTTTCTGGCTTATAATTTGGTTTTTGGCCTCCATGCTTTTGGCAAATTTTCCAAACTATCAAATGCTTTTTACAGTTTTGGCTTGGGGCTTGCTCTTCTTCACTTTCGCCATTGCATTGGCCGAAGGAACAATTTACAAGTACCTTCTAATTATCATTCGAGCTTTCTTCCTAATAGTTTACTTGGCTTACGCAACCAACAACGGCATCCTAACTATAAACTTTGAAAACTTCGCCTTAACAGTTGAGTTTTTACCATTGCTTGCCTTAATGATTGTGATAAACCTTTTGGATATCGCTAGAGGACTGCTGCAAGCAATAGAGTTTGCAGCCCAAAGCCCCAAAGACTAGCTCACCGGAAACTTAGGGATTCTAAGTAATGCTTTACTCTTTGTAGGAATTTTGCTGCTGGCACCCCATCCACTATTCGATGGTCATATGAGAGGCTTAACATAACAAAAGGTTTGAATATGATGCTTCCATCGATGGATTTAGCTGGCTTTTCAATGATTTTTCCAACGCCAAGTATAGCGGCTTCGGGCGGGTTTATTATCGGCGTGAAAAACTCCACGTCGTACATGCCCAAGTTTGAAACAGTAAAGGTTCCACCGCTTAATTCTTCCTTTCTAAGTCTTCCCTCTCTAGCTTTTTCCATTAAATCCTTAAGGGCGCCGTCTATTTCCCTCAAAGATTTTTTATCCGCATTGTGGATTACTGGAACCACTAAGCCGTGTTCGGTGGCGACTGCCACGCCTATGTTTATGTCTTCGAAAACTTTGATCTTATCGCTTTCAAGGGTGGAGTTTATGATGGGGTTTTCCGATAGGGCTTTTGCAGCGGCTGCCACTATTATGGTGGTATAAGAGACTTGAAGCTTCTCATGAAGCTTAACAGCTTCTGAGAAATCAACGCTCATCATCACCGTGCTGTGGGGGGCTGTTCTAAAACTTGCAGAAACCCTTTCCGCTGCGGTTTTTCTATAACCTCTTAGGGGTATAACCTCCCTAATTTTCGGCTGCACTCCACGAGACTCTTCAATAAATCGTCTCACATCCTCCTCAACAATTCTTCCTTCTGGACCGGTGCCCTTCACAAGGGATAAGTCCACCCCATACTCTCTTGCTAAACGTTTCGCAGCTGGAGAAGCTGGAATCCGCTCTTTTGCTTCGGCAACCTCCTCTGGAGCTTTGAATGTAATTTCTGCTTCTGAGAGTTGTTCGTCCGGCGCCGTTATTACGGCTATAACAGCGTCTACGGGGGCTTCTTCCCCCTCGCCTACAAGAATTTTCCGCAATATGCCTGAGGCTGGGGCTTCCAAGTCGTAGGTGGCTTTTTCCGAGATTATTTCGACGATTGGCTCTCCCTTTTCAACCTTTTCGCCTTCATGTTTATACCACTTGCCAACGCTGCCCGTTCTCATGGTTAAGCTAAGCCTTGGCATAACAACCTTAGTGACCATTTTCAGACTATCTCCTTAACAGCCTTAATTATTGCCTTTTCATCTGGAATTACATACTGCTCCAATGGTGGACTGAAAGGTATTGGCGTGTCCGGTTCAGCCACCCGCTTTATGGGCGCGTCTAAATAGTCTATGGCTTCTTCAGCTACTATGGCGGCTATTTCAGCTGTTACGCCTGCCGTTTTGCAGTCCTCACTTACAACGACAAGCCTACCCGTCTTCTTTACAGAGTTTATTATCGCCTTTTTATCGAGGGGCGACAAGGTTCTCGGGTCGACAACCTCAATGCTTATGCCCTCAGCCTCTAGGGTTTCCGCAACCTTCAAGGCTTTATGAACCATGTAAAGGGTAGCCACAACCGTTACGTCTTCGCCCTCCCTTTTAACATCTGCCACTCCAAACGGCACAATATAGTCCTCTTCTGGAACCTCGCCCTCAATTGGATATAGAAGCTTATGTTCACAAAAAATCACCGGGTTGTCTCCGCGGATGGCAGCCTTCAAAAGCCCCTTAGCATCATAAGGGGTGGAAGGAACAGCAACATACAATCCCGGAACATGCATGAACCAAGCCTCCAAACACTGTGAATGATGCGCAGCAATGTTTACTCCACCTCCAAAGGGCGTTCTAACCACAAGAGGCACTTTAGCTTGTCCGCCAAACATGTATCGAAGCTTTGCCGCCTGGTTGGCGATTTGGTCCATGGCTAGGGCTGTTAAATCTCCAAACATGATTTCCGCCACCGGGCGCATCCCTGTTATTGCTGCGCCCACTGCAACGCCGACGATGGCGGATTCAGATATGGGTGTGTCCCTAACTCGTTCGTCTCCAAATTCTTCAGCCAAGCCTTCCGTTACCTTGAAGGCTCCGCCCCAATACTTGCCAATGTCCTCGCCTAAAAGGAAGACGGTTGGGTCTCTGCGCATCTCTTCTCGTAAAGCTTCGCGCAAAGCCTCCCTATAGGTTATTTTTCTCACGAATTGCTCCTCCCTATGCATAAACATCTTCTAGGGCCTCTGGGGGCTCCGGATAAGGACTTTCCATGGCATATTTGACTGCTTCCTCAATTTCGGCTGCAACTTCTTTGTCGATTTGCTGGATTTCAATATCCGACAAAATGCTGAATTGAATAAGTTTCTCCCTAAACCGTTTTATAGGGTCTTTGGCAAGCCAAGCCTCAACCTCTTCCTTCGGTCTATATTTTGCCGGATCAACGCGGGAATGCCCCCTATGCCTATAGGTTTTACATTCAATAAGCGTGGGGCCTCCTCCTCTCCGTCCTCTTTCAGCAGCCTTAAAAGCGGCTTCGTAAACGGCTAAAACATCATTTCCATCAACCACAACTCCCGGAATACCGTAGGCTGCTGCTCTGTCGGCGACGTTTTCTATCCGCATAACTAATGATTGGCGTGTTCCCATGGCATACAAGTTGTTTTCGCAGACGAAGATGACTGGCAACTGCCATATGGCTGCCATGTTTATGCCTTCGTGGAAAGTTCCTTGATTTGAGGCGCCGTCGCCGAAGAAACACGCCACAACCTGGTCTGTTTTTCTAAGTTTTATGGACAAGCCTGCACCAGCGGCTATAGGTATCCCAGCGCCTACGACGGCTGTTGCTCCCAGTACGCCTATGCTGAAGTCTGCAATGTGCATTGAACCGCCTTTGCCCTTGCAGTAGCCAGTTTTCTTCCCCAAAATTTCAGCCATGACACGTCTTACGTCAGCGCCTTTCGCTATGCAGTGTCCATGACCTCGATGGGTGCTTGTAATATAATCATTCCTTCTTAGGGCACTGCAAACGCCAACAGCCACGGCCTCTTGCCCAGTATACAAGTGTATTGTTCCCGGGACGAGGTTTTGGGCGTAAAGTTCGAAAACTTTCTCTTCAAAAAGGCGAATTTTAACCATCATCCTATACATTTCAATAAGCTTTTCTTTGGGCAGGTTCGCTGCGAATGTCAACCCTATTTGTCCTCCACAAGATTCACCTTCTCTTATAAACTGGATACTTTTAACATTATTCCTTAGCTTGGTTAGGATTAAGAAGTATGAAAGCTAAACGCTTATCATGAGAGCCACAAGCCATATAGCAAGCACCGTCAAAAACTAGAATTAAGAGTGGTTAAATGCAAAAATCCTACTCTAGGCTGCTTGGAATAGTTGGAAAACCTAACACGGGAAAATCCACATTTTTCAGTGCTGCAACGTTGGCTCCGGCTGAAATTGCCAATTACCCCTTCACAACCATTAAGCCTAACCGTGGAGTGGGCTATGTGAGGACTCCATGTGTTTGCAAAGAATTCAACGTTAAAGACACGCCTGTAAACTCTCTGTGTCTTGATGGAGTTAGGCTGATCCCAGTAGAGTTCATTGATTGCGCTGGGCTTGTTCCGGGTGCTTGGCAAGGCAGGGGTTTGGGCAACCAGTTTCTAGACGAGATTAGGAAGGCTGATGTGCTCATCCATATAGTGGATGCTTCTGGCGGAACAGACTCGGAAGGGCGGATATGCAAGCCAGGCGAACATGACCCGGTGGAAGACGTGAAGTTTTTGGAACGAGAAATAACCATGTGGATGGCCAACATCCTAAAAAGGGATTGGCCTAAAATTGCAAGAACCGCCGAATCCGAAGCGAAAGACCTTCTAACGATTCTTGAAGAGAGGCTTAGCGGCTTAGCCATCAAAAGAGCCCACATTTTTGAGGCTATAAGGCGGACTGGTTTAAACCAGGACAAGCCTACCTCTTGGAGTGAAGAAGACTTTTTAAGGTTTATTGACGCTTTGAGGCAGATTGCAAAGCCAATGTTGATAGCTGCCAACAAAATGGATATACCTACGGCTGAAGAAAACCTTGAGAGGCTTAAGAAACTAAACTACATTGTGGTCCCATGCTGCGCCGAAGCAGAACTCGCCCTAAGGAGGGCCGCTGAGAAAAAACTCATAGATTATAGGCCTGGGGACTGCAACTTTAAAATCAACAGTCCAGAAAAGCTTACCGAAAGCCAATTAAAGGCGTTAGAAACCATTAGGGAAAGAGTTCTGCTTAAATTTGGTTCAACAGGGGTGCAGGAAGCCATAAACATGGCTTATTTTAAACTTTTAAATATGATAGTAGTTTATCCAGTTGAGGATTTAGAGCACTTGTCCGACCATAATGGGCAGGTTTTGCCAGATGCTTATCTAGTGCCTTATGGGACGACGGCCCGGGAACTTGCCTATCTAATCCACACGGAGCTTGGTGAAAGCTTCATTTACGCCGTGGAGGCCAGAGAACGGAAAAGGGTTGGCGAAGACTACATGCTTAAAGACAGAGACGTCATATCAATAGTGAGCGCCAAGAAAAGAGCTTAGGATTGCCTTTATGCGCCGAAACGCCTTTTCCGCTTCTGGAAGGTGCGCACAGCCCTCAGCAAATCAATAAAACGGAAATCCGGCCAATAAACGTCTAAAAAGCAAAGTTCGCTGTAGGCTGATTGCCAAAGCAGGAAACCGCTTAGTCGTTCTTCGCCTGAAGTCCTAATAATCAAGTCGGGGTCTTGTTTGGGCAGGTGTGAAGTGTACAAGTATTTTTCGAAAATTCCTTCATTTACTTCTTCTGGCTTCAGCTCTTTCCTCTGCACTTTTTCCGCTATTTTCCTTGCAGCGTCCACTATTTCGGCCCTTCCTCCATAGGCAAAGGCTATATTTAGAAAGTGTTTGTCATAGTTTTGGGTGGCCTTCTCCACCTCTTCTACAAGTTTTTGTAGGTTTTGTGGCAGAAGGTTTATTCTCCCTATGACTTTTACGCGTACCTTGTTTTTGTGGATTCGTTCGTCTTTCAAGATTTTCTGGAGTTTTTCGCTGGCGATTTGCATGATTTTCTCAACTTCCTTTTTGGGGCGGCGGAAGTTTTCCGTTGAGAAGGCGTAAAGTGTTATGGACTTGACGTTGAGCTTTAAACACCATTCTAAGAGCTGTTCAACCTTTTCAGCTCCTTCTTTGTGGCCGAGCCATGGGTCAAGCTCTTTTTCGGCAGCCCACCTTCTATTCCCGTCAAGAATTATTGCTATATGTTCGGGTTTTTTGTCGTTTTTAACTTGGTGCCAAAGCCACTTCTCATAAAGCTTGTAGGCGCCGATAGCTGAGAGAATTGTTTTAAGCATTATTTAATCCTCGCATTTTTTAAGGCGTTTGCACATGGGCATTTGCCTCCACGTTCCGCTGGTAAAGCCTCAACAGTTTCAATTAAAAGTTGCTCTATTTTCGGCTGAACTTTTCTAGAAATGTTAAAGACCTCTCCTGGCGTTATGCGCTCCTGCATGCCGGCAGCCATGTTCGAAACGAAACAAACCGCTGCATAGCAAATTGCCAATTCCCTTGCGAGCACAGCTTCTGGAACACCGGTCATGCCAACTACATCGAAGCCCAACCGCCTAAACATTTCAATTTCAGCTGAGGTTTCAAAACGAGGGCCTTCTGTGCAAACCAGCACAGCATGGCTCCATAAAGGTAAGCTGAGCTCCTTAGCGCATTTAATGAGTGTTTCCCGTATTTCAGGGCAGTAGGGTTGGGACAAATCAATATGGGTGACTGGGGCTTCATCGTAAAAGGTTGTGGGGCGCTGTTTTGTGAAGTCGGCGAAATCGTGGGGAACAATTATGTCGCCGGGCTTGAAGTCCTTGTTTATGGCGCCCACGGCGTTTACGGCTATAATCCTTTCAGCTCCAAGTTGGTGTAACGCGTAAATGTTTGCCCTATAATTTACTTTGTGCGGCGGAACAGAATGTTCAATGCCATGTCTTGGGAGAAAAACAGCATCTTTATTCCCGATTTTCCCCATGAACATGGGTGGAGGAATGCCATAAGGTGTCCCAACACGGATTTTTTCTGCGTCTGCAAACAGTTTTTCGAAGCCTGTTCCACCGATGATTGCGATTTTAGCCTTCCTCAAACTCTTTTTGCTCCTCCGTTGTTTTCTTAAAGAATCCCCTTGCCGATCTGTGAATGACAAGTATCACGAGTAGTGAGGCTATACCGATTAGAATGCCGATTACTATTGAGAAAACCAGTGTTTCATACCCGATTTTAGGGTTAATTAGGATGCCGGAAGCAGCGTCAAGAATTTGTCTAGTCCACGCAATTAAAACTATTAGAGCGGCGTTGCGCAAAAGCCTAGCATCTCTCTCAAAGTACCAACGTATGGCTCTTCCGGTTAAAGCCACGCATATGCCTATAACCATGAGGTCTTTGGAGTCTCCGATAAAAAGGCCTGCAACCTGTGGTAAAACGCCTACCCAATTGGACAGATCCAAATTTGATTCCACAACAGCGCCCCATCCCAGATAAACGCCTATTCCCATGCATAAGAATCCAGCAAGGGCAGAAAATGTTGAAATCTGTACCTGGAGAGGCGGAGGCGAATACTCTTTCATCCACACGTAAAGCTTTTTTGCCAATCTATCTACTCCAAAGCCTTTTACAAGCATGAAGGCTCCCAAAACAATAACAAACGCCATTAAATAATAGTGGACTAAGTTGAATATGGCAAGAATGCCCAAAATTAGGAAGAGCACTCCAGGGAGCCCTAGTGCAATGCGGGAATAGCGGGGGTTTTCGACAAGCATTTTGAAATATCTAGTGAATAGGGCTGCTGTCTCTTCTATTGATTCGCTGTGCCTTACTACTAGCCTTCTAACTGATGATACGGGCACTCTGGACTCTATGAGGGGTAAAACTGCTTCATCCGAATAGCCGTCCGTAACTAATATAACTTCGTTAGCCGGAAAAGCCTTTAAAACGTCGCTTAGTTCTGCAACTATTTTTCTGTCAGCGCCAACCCCGCCAAGCTCAGAGCCTGATATAGTGGCTATTTCAAAAACCTCGTCTGGTTTTCCCTCGTTGACTAGGCGGTCGTAAATGCGCACCGCTTCAAACATTGCGTTTGCATCTGGCTCTTCTGGGTCTTTTAAGGCTAAAGCCACTGCAGCGTTAAGGTTTCCCTCCCGGCCGATTAGGGGTGTTTTGATCTCTGTTTTTTCCCCTAGGTCTCCGTCTCTGTCAACGCATAAAATTAGAATTTTTTTCTTTTCCTCTTTTTCTTCGTTCTTTGTTGTCATTGGTTTTCTGTTCCCAATCAATAAATGTGCGAGGCTACTTTAATTTTATGCTGTTCCCTTTTCCGTTAGGATTTTAAATTCCTCCCATGATAGTTTTTCGCCGCGCTTCAGTTTATCCATGGCTTGCCTTGCAATTTTTTCCAGAAGATTTTCTTCACTTTTCCTTCGTTCTTCCTCTTCTTCTGCCTTGACTTCTTCTTTCAGCTTTCTTATTTCCTCCAAAATTTTCTTTATCTCCTCCAGAAAGGGTTTCGCCTTCTCTTTTGCCTGCAAAAAGCGTTTATGAACGCTGTCCGCCTCGTTTTTAAGTTTTCTCGCTTCCTCTGCTTTTTTGAGCATTTCTTCGTGGATTTTCTGGCTTTTCTCCGCTTCCTTAATTATTCTTTCTCGAAGGAGTTTTGCTCTTGCTTCAAGAGCCTTCAATACGGCTGTTAACTCAAGTTTTTTCTGGCTTAGCTGCTCCATCCTTCTATAAACGCTTATCTGGTCTTCCAATTGTTTAACTCGTTCGACAAGCTTTTTCTCCTCTTGAAGACTCAGCGGTGTTGTCTGAATTTTCCACTCGATAGCTTCAACCTCCTTCTGCAGAGCGTTAAAGCTTCTTGAAGGTTTTTTCGCCGTTAAGGCTTCAATTTCGCTTTGTAGATTTTTGAGCTCCTTTATTTTTTGGGCAACCTCTGTCTTAAGCTGGATTCTCTGCCCTTTTAACTCTTTAACCTCGGCGTTTATTTCGTCTCTGGAACTTTTCAGTTTTTGAACCTCAGCCTTTAAGCGTTTAAACTCCTCGTTTAAGCTGTTCCTTTTTTCAGCTAACTCTTCAGCTTCCGCGTCCAGTCTCCTCTTCTGCTCTTTTAAGGCTAAAAGCCTATGGTTTAGCTCTTCGATTCTCCGAGTTTTCTCTTGCTTTGACAATCATGGTCGCCTTTTCTCTTTTCCCATTCCAGGATCTGCTGGATCAATTTTGCCCCTTCTCCTTTTGTGAATAGGGGCAGATCCCAGTTTTCCACGGTCTTCCAGCGAATCACTTCTATTTTTCCACACTTCTTGAGGATTGGCTCTTTGTATATGAGGATTCCTCTTCTCTGCCATGAAGGCGTAGTAGCTAAGTTTATTCCATGTCTAAACAAGGTTTCGTGGATTTCCTCTGTTTTCATTCCCTTCAACTTTTTAGCTATTTCTGAAGGTTTGCCTCCCATTTTTCTGAAAAACCAGTAGGCGTAAGCGTTGTTGTGGTTTCTCCAAGCGTTGGTTTGCCTCCAAGCTAAATATTTCAGTATTGCTTCCTCGTTGGGCATGACAACTATTCTGGAGTCAAAGGCCGCTGTGGCTTTTTTGTCAAAAAGCCCTTGCAAACACGTGGTGAAGGCTGCTGAGACTAGGCTTGGCATAACCGAATCTATTTTCTCCACTCTTCCACTGAAGGGAGCAGCATGTGTAAAGAGGATGTTCAGTTCGTCGCTAACCACGTAAATTAGGGTGGGGCTGAAACCTTTTTCGAAAAGCATTCTACCAGAATAGGTTAGGCATTCAGCAAACTTTTTGTCAAAGGGTTTTTCGGCGCCAACTGCTTCGGAAAGGTCTTTGAACTTCCAGCCGTCAAGTCTCACGAAAAATGGGGTTTCGGACGGAACGGAAGTTTTCGCGAAAATCTCGTTTTTAACTAGGCTTTGGTAGCTATTCAAGGATGATTCTTGCATCTACGGTTTTTGCTCCCTTCTCGTAAACCATTATGGGGTTTAAGTCAAGCTCCTTGATTTCCATATGTTCCGTTACAAGCCTCGAGGTGTTAAGCAAAATTTTGACTAGGGCTTCCGTGTCTGCTGGTGGCAGGTTCCTATAACCCTTAAGCAGCGGGTAAGCCTTAATCTCCGTCAGCATTTCACGGGCTTCCTCCTCGGTTATTGGCGCTACTTTGAAGGTTACATCTTTCAAGATTTCAACGAAAACGCCTCCAAGTCCAAACATTAGTGTTGGGCCGAACTGGGGGTCTTTTATGGCGCCGACAATAACCTCTGTTGATGGTGGAGCCATTTCCTGCACTATTACGCCCAATATTTTGGCGTCTTTCCTACGCTTTTTAACATTCTCCATTATTTGCTTGTAGGCGGCTTTAACCTCCTTTGCATTTTTGAGGTTTAAAATTACCCCGCCGATGTCCGACTTGTGGATTATGTCTGGCGAAACAATTTTTAAAACAACTGGAAAGCCTATTTCCTCTGCGAATTTGACGGCTTCATCCTCGTTTTTAGCGAGTTTGAACTTGGTTACTGGTATGCCATATTCCATGCATATTGTCTTTGCCTCAGTCTCCAACAAGTACTTTCTATTTTCTTTGGCTGCATTTGCAATTATTTCGGGAGTTTGCCTCATACTCCTGCCTCTGGAAAGTTTAATGTTTATATTTAGGCTATTTAAGGAGTTTCTTTTAGAAAAAGCCTTTTCAGCTTAATTCCTGGAGGGCCTTAATTCTTTTGACCACGTGGGGATGAGTTGAGAAGATTTCGTTTATCCTATCAATGAACGTTAATTTTTGGGATAGGATTTCTTGGACAAGCCTTTGGTCGCTTGAACTTGCCATGGATGAGAGGGTTATTGATTCTGCTTCCGCTCTATCTGGGTCTGCTATGAAGAGGGCTTTGAAAGCGTTTAAGTGCTGCATCTCCCTCCTGGCCTTTCTCATGTTCTTCGTTGTGTGTACTATTTTTGCTAAGCCTAGGGAAAGTTTTTGGGCGCCGTTTTCCACTATGGTGGCGCTGTGTCTGTCCGCGTAATACTCGCGGACTCTGCTTAGGAAGGAAACACAAACGTAGGTTAAGAACATTGAAAAGGCTATAAGGCCCATGCCGAGAAGCGCAACACCGCTGCCCTCCTCCCTTCTCCCCCTAGTATACATGGATGAAACCATTATGGAGTATCCTATGTAATAGAACAGCGCTGGAAGAAGCGAAACAATCATCATGACTTGGACGTCTCTGTGTTTTAAATGGCCAAGCTCATGGCCGATAACTGCTTCAACTTCGCCCTCATTTAGGGTTTTTAACAACCCCTCTGTGACTGCCACGCGGTTCCCAGCTATGGGCGAGCCATACGCGAAAGCGTTGGGTATGGGTATGTGCGCCAGCATAAGCCTCGGATTTTTGATGCCGCTTTTTTCGCTTAGTTTTTCCACAATTTCATGTAGCTTCGGGTTTTCATCTTTCGGAATTTCCCTTACGCGGTATATGGCGTCAATTATGTATGGTGATATTAGCCACTGAAGGAGGTTGACGGCTATTACGGTTATTCCAATGTAGATTAAGCCCACTTGGAGGAGGCTTAGAATAACGGCTAACACAAGTGTGGACAAGGTGAAGATTATCGCTAAAGACGCCACCATTGAAAGCCGAAGTTTCCAAATGCCTGGCATTTACATCACTCAATGTTCAAGCAATCAAAACCCGCTTATATATGTTACTTAAGCCATCCCGAAGAAGCCAAGAGTAATTTTATTATAGTCTGCAACGTAGTCTTTTCCATGCAAACCTTGGTTGACGACGTGGGAAGCTTCCCATTACCTAAGTATATCAAACGCGAAAACTTTGAGAAGGCATATGTCATGGCTAGAGCTTGGGTGGCTGAGGGTAAAAATCCAGCGGAAAATGGTTTTCTTTTCGAGAATTTTTACAGGGTGGTTGTTGACTCTTTCAGGATGAAGTGTGAGGCTGGCTTAGACGTTGTTAATTATCCGCAGCACTATGACATAAGGCGCCAGTTTATAGAGCCGATTCGAAAGGCTATGGAGAGAGGCACGTATATTGTTGATGAGAGGGAAGCTGTTGTTCCAGAGGTTTACGTGATTAGCAGAGAGGCTAAAAGGCTTTGTGAAGAGTTTGGCGTGGAAAGGGTTGCCCTTCGTGTTTGCGTGACAGGGGCTTTTGAGCTTTATCTTGCAGAGATTGGCACTGTTGCCTACCGGGATGTTTTGTTAATGTTTGCCGAAAGTGTACGGAGGTTTGCAGCCAACACACTTCTAAACAACAAGCATGTTAGGACAGAGGTGGTTTCTCTTGACGAGCCTAGCTTCGGCTTTCAAGACGTGGCTTCTGACAGGGACACCGTTTTGGAGGTTTTAGAAAAAGCCTTCAATTTTAGCGATGCGGTTAAGCAGATTCACCTTCACTCTCCCTCAAGGATCCCAGAGGTTTTAGATGTTAAAAACGTGGACGTGATTTCCATTGAGAGTGCGGCTTCTCCCAAAAATTTGGAAAGCATATCAAAAAGTATGTTGGAGAAAGCGGACAAACAAATTCGTGTGGGCATAGCGAGAACAGACATAGACGTCCTTCTAGCTGAGCTTTACGAAAAGGGCGTGAAAGAACCGCAGACTTGGCAAATTGTTGAGGACGTCGAAACTATAAGGCGGAGGTTTGAAGCCGCCAAAGCTAGGTTTGGAGAACGATTGGCTTTCACCGGGCCAGATTGCGGGCTTGGAGGGTGGCCGAGTCAAGAGGCTGCCCAACTTCTTTTGAAGAGGACTGTTGAAGCTGTTAAGTCTGTTAGGTAAACGTGTTTAGGGTGCGCAAAAGGCTCAAAGTTTAAATATTCGAGTCGTTTAGAGGCTGAATTCCCGGTGAAAGTTTATGCGGCTGAATAGGTTTGCGTTGATTGTTTTCCCTTCGGTGTTTGCGTTTGTGATGCTGCTGTCTGGCAGCGGCGTGGTTAAGGCACAGCAGACTTCAACGGCGAACGGTGTCGCTGAGGTTTCGGTGGGGGTTTGGCTTATAAACGTGGAGAGGGTTGATTTGGCTGCCAGTAGCTATCGTCTAGACTTCTATTTGTGGTTTAAGTTTGACCCTTCCGAGATTGATGCGTCAACGGTTAAGGAGTTTGAAATTGTTAATGGTGCGCCCACAAGAACTCCGGATATTGTCGATGAAGAGGAGGGCCGCATCGAATACCGCATCCGAGGCGAGTTTGTTAAAACTTTTGATTTTACGCGTTACCCGTTTGAAACTCACACTTTAACCATAGAGCTTGAACATAAGAGGCTTAACGCTTCAAGCCTTGTTTATGAGGCTGACCCGGAAACGGCTATAGACGAGACGGTTAATGTGGCTGGATGGGAAATCGGAGGCTTCGAAACGGCTGTTGTGGAGCACCCTTATGATAGCGAAGCGTACTCGCGGTTTGTCTTCAGCCTATACTTGAAGCGGCCTATGCTTTCATCCTTCGTTAAAAGCGTGCTTCCTATATCAATTATTACAACGATTTCGCTTTTAACCTTCTTCATGTCTCCACAAAACTTCAGCCAAAGAATAGGGTTGGCAGTTTCGACGCTCATGGCTGCTTCAGCCTTCCATCTTTCACTGCTCAGCGGCTTGCCACCCATCGGCTATTTGACTTTAGCGGATAGAATGATGATTTCTGTTTACGCCATATTCCTCTACAACTTGTCGGTTTCCGTCTACATCATGAAACTTATGGATTCTAAAAAGACTGAGGAAGCCCAAAAATTCAACAGCAAAGCACTAAGGTTCCTAGCAATTCTTATAGCTGCCCTCATAATTGTTCAACTGATCACATAACCATCACAGATATGTTTACATGTGCCAGACTTCATGCTTGCCGTGTTACAAGGCTTTTTGTGCTCGCTGAAAGGTTTCAAAACACTTGTAGGTATTCAACTGCAGACCAATTTTAGGAAATTTGCAAATTTTAAATTTGATACTCTCCCCTAGAATTTCGGCTGCTAGAGATGCAAACAGTTTAGATTATCTCGATTATTTTTGCCTCAAGTTTATTCGTGTCCAGCAAGGCAATTGTTGATTTTCCAGTTAGATAGCCGCAGACTTCGCCGGGGTTTACAACTAAGGTCTTTCCTTTTCTGTATGTTTCCGCCTTGTGAGTGTGGCCGTGAACTATTATGTTGAAGGTTTCGCTTTCGATTAGGGCCTTCAAAAGTTCTTCCTCGCTTCCATGCAATAGTGCGATTTTGGTGTTGCCAACTTTTATTTCCGCAAAGTTTCCACGGATCTCCAGTCTTGCATTTTCGCTGAACCTTTTCTTTAAAAGTTCACGGTCTCCATCGTTGTTGCCGAAAACTCCTATCATTTTCGCCATTAACTCTTTAAATTTTGGTATTACAAAGGGCGCCACATAGTCTCCGGCGTGGAGCACAAGCTCTACCCCTTCTTCGTTAAATTTTTTTATGGCTTTTTCCACCATGGGCAAGCAGTCGTGGGTGTCCGCCATCAAGCCAACAAGCATTTTGGCATTCACCTCTCTTCTGGTTATTCCATTTTAACTAGTAAATAAGCTATTCTTGAAAGGCGATAGAAGATTCTTCTAGAAAATATTACGAGAATAGTAATAGTGGGCTTGTGGAAACACCGTTTAAAACATGCCACGTGCCCTTTTCCATTTGAAACACTTGTTGAGAGGAATATTGTGGAAATGAGTGTTTGGGGCTCCAGCTCCCAGAAGAGGAGGGACAAGCTTTACATAATTGCTGAAATTCTTGAAATAGCCAGAGAAGGTGTTCTGAAAACCCAGATTATGTATAGGGCTAACCTAAGCTTTACGCAGCTTAACGACTATTTAAAGTTCATGCTTAAAATAAACCTGCTGGATAGGATAGTGGAGAATGATAAAGAATTTTATAAGGCAACACCTAAAGGCTTGGAGTTTCTGCAACGCTACCATGAGATAACAGAGCTTCTTAAATCCGATAATGGGAATGGCAAAAACAGCGTGCGGGTTCCACCTTCGCATCTGCTGAAGAGAAACCATGTTTAAACTATTTCTGTTTTTGTTGTTTTTCTATGTAGGCTTTAACCTTCTCCCTTAAAGCGGGAAACTCGTCTAGCATGGCTTTTATTACTTGCCAGCGAATTTCGTCGTTTTCCACTCTTTTAGTCATAATGAATCAAAATATTACGTAGCAATACACAATATAAACCTTTGCTTCCCAAACAGAATATACCAAAAGAAAAGGGGGAGGAGAGGCTATTTAACAGCTAAAATGTTGACAGGCTTTTTAAGCAACTTCACAGCAGCAACAGCCACACCGATAACAACACTAGCGCCCACCAGAATCCAAAGCAGCTTTGGCAGTATTGGGATGGCTTGTTCAACACCTATAGATGGGTCATGTTCAAGGATGTTATTTCCAAAGTATGGGTATCCAATGAACAGTCGTAGATGGTTTCCAGCTTGCATGTAGGCTGCTGTAACGTCTACCACTGATGGTTCGTTTGTTGTGGAGTTTATCACTAGGGCGGTGTTCACGAAGTCGAAGAATCCGGCCAATGTTTGGCTTTCCTTGGCGAACCTTAACCTAAAGCGCTCGTGCAAGCGG
>Ga0185307_1000885_pt1 | contig 17626 bp, 11 predicted proteins | sample LHCtaG_FD_128010 | JGI IMG/M metagenome (GOLD analysis project Ga0185307, IMG submission 128010) | Hot spring microbial communities from Little Hot Creek, USA to study Microbial Dark Matter (Phase II) - LHC4sed_matched (SPADES... | ecosystem: Environmental > Aquatic > Thermal springs > Hot... | reverse complement strand
CCATCCCCTTAGCCATGCCCTCCATAACAACCTCATATGCTGGCACACCAGCCCTAACAGCCTCCTCACACAGCCTGCCTATATTATCTATGTCTAAATTGACAATGGCATCCCTAATCCTGCCCAAAATCTCCTCTCTACTAACCATATGCAACACCATACCAGAAGAAGAAAGGGAATATCTATTTAAAATTTATCTCCATAGGGGGTGTGTCCAAAAATTAGTTAGATGTTGACTTTCAATTATTTATGAAGTATTCTACAAAAAATAATTGAAAGAGGTTTGGGGTATTCTAACGGTAAGAGAATATGCCCCGCTGATGGAATAAAAAATTGGCTGGTAGCTTAGTTGTATGCGAGCTATGTGGAGCCAAGGTAAAGAGCGAAAATTTGCATAAACATAGAGAAAAAGTACATCCCTCGGTTTTGACAGTCAAGTAATTATGAATTTTTGGACACGCCTCTCCAGACGGGGCGTCTGGTATAAGGCTTAAATATGTTGGAGAGAGTATTTATCAAACATGTCAGGCAGTAAGGTTATTATAAGAGGAATTGAGCAAACATGCCTTTTTGTTCAAGAGGGCGATTCTTTAAAAAATCTAGTTAAAATGAAAATAACTAATGACAACGACCTGACATATGCGGATTTGTTAATATTTTCAGAAACTGAAACTTATAAAATACCTTTAGGATTGCTGAAGAAGGGTGAGAATACATATGACGTTTATGTCCCAGATTTAAGGAAAAATTCAAGAATAAACTTTTCAATATGCGATTCTTGCGGGAATACTTTAGCCAGCGCTTCAATTGACTGGAAGCCTAAAAAATATTGGACCATATTTCTGGTTCAGTTCTCCCATCATGATCTCGGCTACACAGATTTGCCCCAAAATGTTCTTAACGAGTATACCGCTTTCTATGATCTAATTATGCAATACTGCGAGGAAACAAAAAATTGGCCGGAGGAGGTCAAGTTTAGATATCAAGTTGAACAGTTATGGTCTTTTCTCAACTACTTAAGAGCTCAATCCAAGGATAAAATTGAAAGTATTTTAGATTTAATAAGAAATGGAAGAATAGGAATTTCAGCTTTTTTCGGTAACGAGATTACTGGGCTAATGGGACACGAGGAAATTGTGAGATTGCTTTATCCAGCTTTTTATCTCAAAAAAGCCTATAATATACCTATAAAGATTGCTGAACTTAATGACGTACCGGGGCTTTCATGGGGTTTAGCCACCATTCTTTCGAACTGTGGTATTAACATAATAGCCCCGCTTCTTCCAAGATGGTATTATGGGCACTATACACCATTCTGGGATGAAGAGAAAGTTACATTTAGAAAAGAACCAGTGGTTTTTTGGTGGGAGAGTCTTGATGGGAAAAAAGTTTTGTTCTGGTATCAGAGTATGGGTTTTGGTGGGGATGTGGGCTTTAATGAAGAGTACAATAAAGTTTTTGAAAATTTACCGAGATTCCTCGAGAAACTTGAAGAAGAAGGTTATCCATTTGATGCAGTACCAATACGTCTACCTGGGGGTGCTCGCGATAATTCTCCACCATCCTTAAGACAATGTATGGTAGCTAAGGAATGGAACAGAAGATGGGCATATCCGAGAATAGTAATATCTACGTTAGATCAATTTTTTGATTACTTGGAAAAGAATTTCCCTAATGTGTTAAATGAGATGCCAACTTTTAGGGGGGAACTTCCTGATAGCGATTATCCGGTTGGGGCTACATCAACAATGCAGGCGACCATTATTAATAGGAACGCGCATGATTTAATACCTGCAGCTGAAAAGTTTGCTGCGATAGCTGATAAACTCTTTGGTTTACAATATCCATGGAAGACATATATTGAAAGAGCATACGAACATAACATTTTATATGATGAACATACATGGGGGTTATGCTGCCCATTTGGACCAGCACAAGAGGCATCCAGAATTGAAAAAGTACTGCATGCATTCAAAGCCTATAGCTTAGCACAGGACGTTCTAGTTAAAAGCGTAAATAGAATAGCCGATGAAATAAATATGCCAGAAAAAGGATGCTATATAATTGTTTTTAATAGCCTCCCATGGACGAGAACAGATATAGTTCGAGCCCAGTTAATGGAGCCTGATCCATGCGGGCATCCAATGTTTGAAGCGGAAATCGATATAACCAGGCATACGACCCTTCTCCTCTCCAGCCCAATCATCGGAAGAAAAGCATATTATCCACCAGTTGAACTTTTTAAGAAGAATTTCAGGATAATTGATCTTGAATCAGGAAGAAAAGTTACTCACCAAATAATTGCAGTAAAGGATTCTACGGCTCCTATTTTATTCGCAGCAGAGAGGGTTGGAGCTAGCAGTTATGAGGGTAGATTTGCGCAGGAGATTCTCTTCATAGCTGAGGATGTGCCTCCTTTGGGATATAAAGTTTATAGGATTGAGGAGGTAAGCGATCAGACATTTTTGCAAGATGAAGAAGTGAATGAATCTAGGGAAATTGCTATAGAAAATGAATTTTATAGGGTGGAAGTTGACCCTAAGAGCGGCATTATAAAGAGTATTTATGATAGGGAAATTGGAAGGAATCTTTTAGATGAAAATGCATCTCATAGCTTCGGTCAAATTATAGTGAGGGAAACCGCTACATCTAAAGAGTACTCTATGGAAAATATACGTGTTAGAAGGGGTTTTAATGGGCCAGTCACTAAGAGCATCATCATAGAAGGATCCGCGCTAGGTTTTCCATCGATAACTGAGGAAATAGTTCTCTATAGTGGGATTAAAAAATTAGATCTAAATGTCAGAATTTTAAAGGATTCTACGGCTCTATTAGAACTTTACATTGCTTTCCCGTTTCGTATAGATAGTCCTTGTTTCACATATGAGGGGCCGAATATAGTTGTGACACCTCCAAAAGATCAGTTCCCCGGCTCACACACTTGTTATTATCCAATTCAACATTGGGTTAACGTATATGATGAATCAAATGATTTTGGAATTACGCTTTCTTCTGTGGATGCGCACCTTGTAATGCTTGGAGGATTGTGGCCTCTTGGGGTCTCCTTTGCTCATCATGGTATTACACCGCCGGGATATCCAAGCGAAAATTTGAGAGTTAAAGAGTTTAAAAAGGGATATATCTACTCGTTTGTGCTAACTAATAATTTTAGAACGAACTTTTACATGACTCAAATAGGGGATATGCTCCTTAGGTTCTCGTTGACATCTCATGAGGGAGACTGGAGAAACATAACAGCTATTCAACATGGATGGGAAGCGATAAATCCCTTTATATCCATTTTCACGGAGGGTGGTAATAAAGGAGTTTTACCAATGGAGGCAACAAGCTTTTGCAAAATAAATCCCTCAAGCGTCATAATCACAGCCTTAAAGTACTCAGAGGAAGGAGATCTCGTATTAAGGTTATGGGAAGCGTTAGGAAGAAAAACAGATACTGAAATTGTATTACCATATCTGACAATAAAGGAAGCTTTGCTCGCAAATCTCGTTGAGGAGGAGATGAAAGAAAAAGAAGATATCAAAGTAATTAACAGCAATACGATGCTTCTAACTTTGAAACCCTTTGAAATAAAGACAATAAAACTTAAATGTATTTCAAAGATATGAAGCGCCATTTATTCAGAAATGCCTTCCCTTTAGCATATAAGAAACTATGCCTCCCCATTAAACGGAACCTAAGAAAAACAATATACCGCCTAAAAATCATAGTAAGGCGGCTTATAGATAAGTTGGACATGCCCAAAAAGGAAAAAAGATATATAGCTTACGTTAAATAAACAGTTTATTTGAGGGAATATTGTATGAAAAAAGTAACGTTTCTCTTAATAGCAGCTTTGATTTTCATGGCTTTTCCGCAGATTACATTGGCTCAAGTTAAGTACCCTAGGGAAGAAACACTTTACTACTACATAGATGGTGGACCAATAGCATGCCCTGACACCTTTAACCCGTACAATATACTATGCTGGGCTCATGTATTGAACCAGTACGTTATGGAGCACCTTTTTTACATGCCGTATTATAGCGGTGAATTTATTCCCGGATTCGATTATACCGCTGGAAGCCTAATACCTTGGCTGGCTGAGAGATATGAGATGAGTCCTGATTTCAAACAAGTAACTATATACCTAAGGAAGGAAGTTGAGTGGAGTGATGGAACACCGTTCACCGCGGAAGACGTAGCATTTACATATAAAATGCTTAAAGAGAATGCGCCAGCGCTGGGATGGAGCGGCGAGGTAGCTGATTGGATAGAAAAAGTGGAAGTGGTGGATAATTATACTGTGCAATTTACTTTGACAAAACCCAATCCGAGAATACTTAGAACCGAACTATTCACTCCAATGATATGGGGAGCTGTGGCTCCTGTTCCAAAGCATATATGGGAGGGACAAGATCCGGTTACATTCAAAAATAATCCGCCTGTGTTCACTGGTCCATATAAGCTGGTAGAGTATTCTCCTACTGGCGACTATTTTGTTTGGGAGAGAAGGGATGATTGGTGGGGTACGAAAGTTTTCGGCATTAGACCTGCGCCAAAGTATATAATATGTAAGGCATATACAAGCGAGGAAGCACTAATAATGGAGGCCGCCAGAAATATGCAAGATATTCTCGGATACATGAGTGTCGGAGGCTTCCTTAAATTAAGAGATGTTAATCCGTATGTTAGAAGCTGGTATGATCAGCCACCTTATGCATGGGGTGAAGTCTGCCCAGGCTATATGCCAATAAACTCTGCAAAATATCCATGGAACTTGAAAGAAGTAAGGTGGGCCCTATCATACGCAATAAATAGAACAGCACTCTATGAAGTGGCTTTAGAGAAAACGGCGCTGCCAATCAATAATCTATTTCCACCCTATATGATGCCACGATTCACAGATTTAGTTAATCGGATGGGAGCCAAATATCACGCAGATGAATATAATCCCGCTAAGACTGAAGAAATATTCTTAAGACTTGGGTGGAGTAAAGGTTCTGATGGAATTTGGGTTACAGAGAATGGAACACGCGTTAAGGCTGTGGCTCTAATAAATACAGGGTGGCTCTATATAAAGAAGTGGGGTCTTCAAGTAGTAGATCAACTAAGAGAGGTTGGAATAGACGTTATTCCTAAGCTTCTGGAGGGACCGGCCTTTTGGGATGCGTTAAATACTGGTGCGTGGGATATCGCACCCGCATACTGGATATGTCAATCTGTTGATGAACCCTACGCAACCTTGAATGCCTTTCATAGCAGATGGGTTGCACCATTAGGAGAATTACCATATGGAGGAGAAGGATTTCATAGATGGGTTAACAGCACATACGATGAAATTGTTGACCAAATTGCTCAGATGAGCCCTGAAGATCCGAGATATCTAGAGTTAGTTGAAAGGGCGCTAGAGATATGGTATCAAGAGTTACCAGCCATCCCGCTTAATGCACAGCCCGCCTTAATCGCATTTAATAGTTACTATTGGATTGGCTGGCCGAGCGCCGATAACCCCTATATGCAACCATACTATCAATGCGCATCATTTAGGTTTATATTATTCCAGCTTAAGCCTGCGAAAATAGATTATACAATCGTTTATTTCACGAAGGAAACTTCGAGATTCAGAGGAATAGACCTAGTCTGGTATGGACCATTTAAATCCGGAGATTCCGCTAGAATACCAGTAAGTGATGCGGAATTCTGGATCAGTAAAGGTTATGCATCACTTACACCACCAATAACGCCCATAACCGGATTAGAGGAAGTAAGCGCCAAATTAGATCAGATTTCATCATCTCTGGCGGACTTAAACACAAAAACTGGAGATATACTATCCGGAATAAGCGCTATCTCTGGAACTATAAGCAGCTTGATAATTGCGGTTATCATAGAAGCTATAGTAATAGTAGTACTTGCAATCAATTTGCTACGAAAAAGAACTTAGGGAAAAAATTCGTACAATATTTCTTTATTTCCTTTTTTGTGTTTTTAGAAGATTATAAAGTAAAAACTAAACTGAGACTCAATAGGTTTTTTAAACACGAAATTCGCTTCATAAAATTTCTACTAGTCTTAAACTTCTTATCTTTTCTTGGGTTGGTACGCCATTTTTATCCCAGCCTCTAATCCTATAATATTCTTTTAGCATAGGTTCTAGGTGGACAATCATGCCCCTAGCTGGTCCTTCTGGAAGCGGCTCTTTTAAAGATCTCTCAGGGAGCGTATCATCTTTCCTTTTAAACCCTTCCCTAACATTGAATAGTCTTGCCAGCGTTATTATTCGTTCTCCTATCTCTTTTAGTCTCATTTCATTCTCGTAGTTGAAACCGGTGCATGCGACGATCATTTGATAAATTTCCTTTAACTTCAACCCAAAGAGTGTGAAAAAGCATAGTACTGCTGAATCCACAACTGCTTTTTCATCTTGCCTATCAATTGCATGCAGAACTTTCAATCGATCATGGGAAAGGGGATCTATTCCACCCATATGCCCACACAGCTCTGTTCCTGCGGTATAAGCTCTTAAATGGCATGCTCCTCGCTCCGATATTGCATAACAAAGTCCCATACCCTGAGCCGCGCGCGGCTCGTATCCGGGCATCTCTAAACCCTTAACTTCCATCGTATAGCTCCTACTACCTGGATATTTCTCAGCAATTTTCTTGACGCCCAGCTGTAAGAAGCCGCCGATTCCCTCGCCTCTTGCTATCTTATCTGTAAGTTTTATTAATGCATCAGCATCGCCCCATTTCGCTTCAATATCATCAAGATCTTGCTTAGTGATCTCTCCCCTCTCGTATAGTTCCATAACGAAGGCAATTATGCAGCCAGTACTTATCGTATCAACACCATACATGTCGCAGATATAATTTGCATAGCAAATCGCCTGTTTATCGCTCACTCCACAGTTTGAACCCAATGCGAAAATTGTCTCGTAATCCGGCCCATCAACTTCAATGCCCTTATATAACTCATTACTCAATGAAGCAAATTTACTGCATTTAATTGGGCAATTAAGGCTGCATGAATGATCTTTTATCCATAGGGTATCGCGAAAACTTTCACCAGATATATATTCAGCTTCAGCAAACCTTCCTGTCTGGAAATTTCTTGTTGGAAGGGCTCCCATCTCATTTATTGTTAGCAATATGTTTGCTGTTCCATACATGGGTAGAGATCTTGCAGTTGCTTCACTCATTCTGAGCGAACGATAAGATATCCAAGCCATCTTCTTGAACTTCTCCTCATCATAAACATGAACTGATCCATCACCTTTTACAGCTATAGCCTTCAAGTTTTTTGATCCCATCACGGAGCCAGCCCCACCCCTTCCAGCGCAACGCAAATTTGAGAATATTCCAGCTATTGGAGAGAGCCTTTCTCCAGCTGGACCAATGCACGCAACTTTAAAGTCTTCTCCAACCATCCTTTTTACGGCAATCTCAGTTTCCGCAGTGGTAAGCCCCCATAAATGCTTTGCAGGTTTTATATCCACACTTCCATTCTCTATAACTATCATTGAGGGTTCATCAGCTCTTCCATTGATAACGATGCAATCGTAACCTGCAAACTTTAATTCTGAAGCGAAAAATCCTCCGCAGTAACTATCTAGGAGAGTCCCGGTGGCTGGGCTCTTAGTTACAATGCATAGCTTACTACTTGTGGGCGCAATGGTTCCAGTTAGGGGCCCGGTGGCAAAGATTAATGGGTTTTCCGGAGAGAGCGGGCTTATTCCAGCTCTCGCCATCTTGTATAGAATCCATAATCCTAGACCTTTTCCTCCTAAAAGTAAATAGGCAGCTTTCTCGTCTAAAGGTGAGAGTTTACATGAACCATCCGTCAGGTTAATATATAAGATTCTATCCATATAACCGCGTTTTTTAAGATCCATTTTAATACGTCTCGAGAATTAATGCTTGAGAGGGACACCAGTTTACACATTGAGGATTACCTTCACACATATTGCAAATTAGCGGATGGCCGCTTTCCTCATCAAACCTAATTACATTAACTGGACAGGCTTTCACACATTCCCTACAACTGATACATTTATCTCCATTAAATTTTATATAACCCAGGGACGGGTTTATGGTAAGAGCCCCAGTTTTACAGGCTTTTACGCATGATCCACATAAAATGCATAATATGGGCTTAAATTCTTTCATTGATTTCTCTATGCGTAAACGTGCTTTTCTTAGAGAGAAAGATCCTTCATGAGTAAAGTTGCAAATAAGCTCGCAAAGCATACATCCAGTACATTTTTCGGCGATTGCCTTTATCCGTGCACGCGTCTTTTTGATACCTATTACCTCCTCTAAGCTTTTTCCCTCATGGATTAAGGCATACAGCATGTTAAGATACTTGGCAGGATCCTCGGACTGAAAAACCTGTCTTCCAAAAACTACACCTGAGGCACCGGCCTCAAGTAATTCGATTATAACCTCTAGCGAGTCGCGAAGCGTTGCTGCCTTTGGTCCGCCAGCGCATAGAACAGGAACTCCTTTTGCAGCATTAACTATCTTTCTGAAAGAATCTACATCTTGAGTGTAAGGGACCTCTAAAATATCGGCTCCAGCCTCAACAGCCACGCGTACGCCAGTTTCTAATAGACTTACGAAGTTTGACCCTGTAACTCTCTCCCCCATTGGAACCACGGTTACTAAACATGGTAAACTGACTTTCTCACACTCTTTTAAGAAAGATTTTAGTCTCTCGTAATGACGAATCTCCTCATTTTCATCACCATAACCAGTAAAAAAATAGACAACTGCCCCCGCAGCACCTAAACTTATTAAATCTTTGGGACTGGCGATAATAATCTCTTGCGTTTTTCTTGTAGGGAGCGTATATATCCTTTCTCTAAAGGCGTTAGACCAGTCTCCTCTGACTACTAGAGCAGGAGCCCCGCGCCAGCCAAACATGTAGCTTAATCGTTTTGCTTGCCCCGGACTTAACATTACCGCGTCTAGTTTTCCTTTTAAAGCGATTTTTAAAGTATTTTCGACATTCTCTAATCCTCTTATGGGCCCGACAAGAAAGTTATGGTCAGCAGCAAGCATAACGCATTTACCATCATCAGGATCTATTATGTTGCTTAAACGAATACTTTTTCCTATATTCAAGTTAAACCTCTCCATGAAGAAGATTGTATAAATCCTTAATTTTTGAAATATTATATTTTTTAAAGGTTTCTTCCCCGATTAGAAAACCGGAAGCCCCATTCTTTAGCATTGTTTCTGCATTCTCAACGGCACTCCCAAAGAATGTTCCCATATCACTCATTAAGACTGGTATGTCGATTCCATTGACAATATTTTGACGTAAGAAGTTCCCATCTATATAAGGTACTGCTATAATATCAGCTCCAGCTTCCGCAGATACTCTTGCGGCTAGCTCAACGCATCTGAAAAAGTTTTCCTTTGTTATTCTTTCACCAAATAGGATGCACTCAACTATTAGTGGGAGACCATATCTTTCACTTTCTCGAGCAAGCGAAGAAATTGTCTCTAAATTTTTCGCTTCATCTTCATCTTTTTTATGCCCGACAATAAAGGAACTAATCACACCAGAAGCCCCCATATATAATGCGTTTTCAATCAGCGAAGAGGAATAGGAAGTATAGTCAATTTTCAAAATTAATGCTGGGATGCGCCTCCCAAGAAAATAATGAAACAATTTTTCCACCTGCTCGAGATTCAATATTATTCCATCACAAAAATCCCTTGAGATTCTAATAAGATCCTCTACACTTAATTTTTCCATCATCAAGTTTGCCTTAATTATTAGCGCTCTTTTAGTTATCGGATTAATAATCCTATTCATCCGAATTATTTTTCCATTCAATCTCGGTCCACATATTTTTAATCCCAAAAATTTATAAGAATTTCGGAACCGCATATACATTTAGAATAGTTCTACATTTAACTTGAGTATTCTCCGCATTTCGTCCTAAAATTGTTAGAGTATTGGTAAAACTGCTTAGTCAAGTTAGGACATAATATATGGGCTTTATCTCAAAGTCGTAGCCTTTTTATACACTTCGGTTGACGTAGCCCCGTAGAACAGGGCGTACGCCCCGTAGAACATAAAACTTAAATAATGAGAATAAAGGTTTCTGAATAATAGTGGGTAAAAGAATGTTGATGGTGAAAATAAATGAATAAAAAAGAGAGATTTTTAACAGCTGTTCGTGGAGAAATTCCGGATATTGTTCCTGTTTCTCCTTTAATTCATGATAGATTAGCATATAAACTACTTGGCCGAACTGGTTGGAAAGCTGTTTTTGAGATCCATCAGATGGTGGGGTCAATATGGTTTAGAGGCCCGCTTGGTGTCAGATTTGATGTAGATTGGACATGTGGATGGGGCGAAAAAATAAAGCTGATTAAGGAAGAAGATTTTAGGAAGGTTTATGAGCATGTAATTGAGACTCCGTATGGCGCACTTTCCTCTAAGGTTGTTCATGGAATAATTCCATCTGATCCAGCTCTGCAAAGAACACTTGAATATTATATAAAGACGGAGAAGGATTATAAAATCTACAATATATATCTAGAGGAGTTTCTGAGGAAAGCTGAAGCTAATATTGAGCAGGTGGTTGAAGCATACCATACTATAGGTGGCGAGGGTGTTCCGAATGTTGGTACTGCTTGTGCTTTCAGCCACTTGTGTATGATCCGTGGACCAGAAAATCTGCTGATTGACTTATATAGGAGACCACAAATAGTTAGAGAGACATTGATGCTTCTTCAAGAAGTTAAAAAGAGAGAGGTAGAAGCATTTATAGAATCACCATCAGAAGTGCTTTACTATGATGCTTGGGGAGCTTATGATATGAGCCCTAAACATTTTAGGGAATGGGTTCTTCCAGACCTGAAGATTGTTGCTGATATGGTGCGAAAAGCTGATAAATATATAGGCTTTTACATGGTCGGTAAAATTAGAGATCTACTTCCAATAGCGTTAGAAGCTAGACCGCATTTCATAGAGCCATTTGAGAAACAAAGTAATATAACATTAAAAGAGGCAAAGAAACTGTATGGTAAAAAAGTATGCATTATGGGCAATTTTGACCCGGTAATTTTAGCTTTTGGAAGCGAAGAAGACGCGGAGAAAGAAACATTACGGTGCCTAGAAGAGGGTATGGAGGGAGGCGGATACGTCTTGGTTACCGGGGATGAGGTCCCAGCAAACGCCAAAATAGAAAATTTAAAAGTGATGGTTAAAACTGTAGAAAAATACGGGAGATATTAGAGATTGTTGGTTATCACTAAATCTTCAGAGTTTAGAGATAATATTCTCTTTTTATTCCTCCATAATTAAACATCGTACTTCGAATGGATTAACGACAACTTTAACTCTTCCAGACGCGATCTCCATTTTCCCCTCCAATAAGTCCTCCACATTTGAGAATCGTGAGACATCCATTTCTTCTATTACTGTGTTAGGTGACATGTTAAATAAGAACAGGGCGCGCTTATTCTTCCCTATTCTCTCCCGGCATACTAGGGTTCCGCACCTTTTTTGTCCTATGCCTATACTCTCAAGCAAAGACAGTAAGAAAGCCATAGTGTTTCTATCTCTAAAAGCAGCGTAAGCATGCCCAATAAAAGTTCCAATAAGAAAAGCTTTTCCCATTCCGAATTCATTGACTAAACCAGCAACTTCTTTATCACATAACAATATTGGTTCTGATTCATAGATTTTATACTTTTCTACGTATAGACTTGCGAGAATACTATGTCCACTAAACCTTCCTACCCCACTAAAATATGTTACTGGCCTAATCTCCCCATAGCTCCGTTCTATTGGCGTCCATCTTGGGGGATGTGTAGGTTCATGACAGATCTCTAGTGATAAGTGTTCTGCTGAAAAAACTTCTTTAGCATCTGAGATTAATTCTCCAGGTCTTGCGAAGCCATATTTGTCATAGCGACCTGGACAAGCTTCTGAGATAAGTGCACCACCATTAGCTACGTATTCCCGTAAAATTTTGAATACGCTGTCATCTAGGGATAGGGGGAATGGTAAAATCACCACCCTATATTTGCTGAGATCCTTACTAGACGTTTCATGCGCTTCAACGAAGTCAACCCATATTCCATTCTCCCATAGCATCCTGTATATGCCGCGGATAGTGAAGGATAATTGTGAGGCAGCATTATTGCCAGTTGCCTGAGCAAAATGCCAGAGATCATCATTAATAAAGATAGCTACTTCGGGTTGAGAGAGATTTTTTTTACGAAAAAGATCTACATAGCAATTTATCTTTTCCGAAATTCTTCCAGCCTCTTTCGCACGTGATGTGAAGTTGCCGATAGAGTTAAGTAGCCCAAAACCATGTGCTTCAGACCAGAAAATTTCTGCTCTATGATTCCAGAAGGAGAGACCTTGTATACCTGCCGATAATGCGGTTAAAACCCAGCGTCGTATATCCTCTGGTGATGGCACGCGACCTAAATGTAGTGAAGTTGAAATTGGGCCACCCTGAAACTCGGCTGCCCAGCACTCACGATTAGGACCCGCAGCGCATCTTATATAATCATAAGTCATGCTTATTGATTCAACCTCATAAAGTATGCTCAATTCTTTGGAGGCCGGTTCTCCAGGTTTTGGAGAGCCGTAATCCCATTCGTGAAATGGACGCCACGCCGGGTAGCAAGAGCTACCAAAAACATCTACTTGGGAGGCCCATCTCCATTCAGCGCCACTACCAATTGACGGTGAAGCTACATGACAAAAAACTGGACGATGCTTAGGGTCATTAGATCTGAATGCCTCAGCTTTCCAGTGTAGCACTCTAGAAAAGTATATGTTGTCCATGAAGTATCGCCAATCAATATAAGATGGAACCATTGGGAATATTCTCGGAGGCTCAACTTCTTCCCAATCTCCAAATCCTGTACGCCAAGCTTTATTAAGCGAGTTTAAATCACCGTACCTCTCTTTCAACCAATCTCTGAAACTAGCTAAAGTATATGGGCAGTAGCAGAAACCTATTGAACCGGGTATTTGTCTCATAGGCCAGAAACCAATTTCCTGCCATATATTCCAGACTAAAATATTGTCGTAACGGCCTAATCTTCTAGCAACTTCCGCAATGAAGCGTCTTCCAGCTTCTCGCGCACCTGGGTGATCCCAGCAGGGACCTGGTTTTCCGTCAGCTGGCAGAAGATATTGTGTTGGATCCTCATGCTTTTCACTAGTGCTATAAACTAGGCGGCAATCCGGGTATTTCTTCCATAGCCATGCTGGAGCCTGCTCCATTGTTACACCGAAGTAAATTTGGAGATCAAGTTTTGCAGCTTCCTCTATTAATATCTCAATTTTTTCAAGATCTATTTCTCCCTCTCTTCTTTCATTGATGCACCAAGATTCTTGAATTTTAAGGGTATTGAAGCCGAGATTTTTGATTATGCGCATATCTCTTATTAATTCTTCTATTGGGCGTGAGGGCTCTCGATAAAAATGGGTTCCAAAGGGAAAGAATTCTTTAATCTTCTCTTTTGAATTGTTTTTCAAGCATAAGCGCCTCCACTTTCAAGTATTACGCGTACAAAAAACATGAAACTTTATGATCTTTATCAATCTCTATTATAGGGGGATTTTTCTCCCAGCAGACCTCTTTTGCCTCCGCGCATCTGTCACAGAATTTACATCTTGACCTAAACTTCACCATATCTTTAGGTGCCAGCCCCTCTTCTTCCTCCCTTAATTTAATTGCGCTTTTCCATCTTCTTTTTGGATCAGGTAGTGGGATGGAGTCGATGATAACCTTTACGTAAGGATGCTTCGGATTAGATATTACTTTCTCGAAGCTACCGCTTTCTACTATTGAACCCAAATACATTACGATGATTGAGTCTGCAAGTATATATGCTGTAGAAATATCATGAGTTATATAAAGAAAACTTAATCCAAAGTTCTTATTCACGTCTTTCATAAGGTTTAGTATCGAAGCCCTTAATGAGGCGTCAATCATGGATACGGGTTCATCAGCAACTACAAGTTTAGCATTAATTAGGAGAGCTCTTGCTAATAGTATTCTTTGTTTTTCTCCTCCGCTTATTTGATGCGGATACTTATCTAATATTTCTCGTCTTAATCCTATCGCCTCTATGGTCTCAGATATCATTTTGAGAGATTCGCTTCTAGAATTTGCAATCTTAAATTTTTTTAGTGGTTCCATTAAAGTGTCAATCACTTTATATCTAGGATCTAATGATTCATAGGGATCTTGAAAAACTGCTTGAACATTTCTTATATAAAGTTTCCATTCACTTCTTTTCATCTTGTATATGTCCTTGTTTTCCCAAAAAATTTTTCCAGAAGTTGGTTTTATGAAACCTAATATTAACCTGCCAACAGTGGTTTTTCCGCTACCGCTTTCCCCAACCAAAGCTATAGTTGTTGGCTTATCTTTCGGTATAGAGAATGATACGTTATCGACAGCAATTACGTGTCTTCTTTTTAACAAACCCCCTAAAGAAAATATTTTAGTAACATTATTTAGCTTCAGCATTTCGCTCATAATATCACCTTTAACTATACATGTGGCAGGCTATGAGATGATTATTATCCACGTATCTTAGTTCAGGCTCCTTTAATTTACAAATATCGGTGGATCTTGAATATCTACATCTAGGGTTAAACCTGCATCCAGCAGGTGGATTTCTTAAATCAGGTGGCAATCCGCTTAATCCTATAACTTCCCTTTTAACTCCTAAAATTGGTATGGACTCCATTAAAGTTTTAGTATAAGGATGAAGCGGGTTTTCAAATATTTTGGTGACGTCACCCATTTCAAGAATTTTACCAGCATACATTACCATGATTCTATCAGCAACCTCCGCCACAATAGCAATATCATGTGTAATTAATATGATAGATGTTCCAAAATCTTTCCTTTGCATATCCAGGAACTCAAGTATTTTTCTTTGAGTAACAACATCAACCGCGCTAGTTGGTTCATCAGCGATCACTAAACTTGGGTTTAAAATAAAAGCTAATAATAAGAGAGCTCTTTGACGCATTCCTCCACTTAGCTGACATGGATAGGCATTCAATATGTATGAGGGAAGCATAAGTCTCTTCATTATCTCCTCTGACTTTTCTTTAATTTCCTTATCGGAAAATTTAATTTTCTTATCAGTAATAACTTCCTTTATTTGATGATAAATTTTCATAACTGGATTTAAAGCGTTCATTGCAGACTGAGGTATTAAAGATATTTCTTTCCATCGTATCTTATTTAATTTTTCTTCATCAATATTTAATAAATTCAAATCTTTAAAAAACACTTGCCCGCCATTAATATAGGCAGGTGATTCTATAAGCCTTAAAACCGCGTTAGCTAACGTCGATTTTCCACATCCCGATTCACCTACAATACCAAGTATTTCTCCTCGTTTTACAGAGAAAGATACTCCATCAACGGCCCTTACTGGATTTGACCGCGTTTTATAATAGACTCTTAAGTCTTCAACTTTTAGGAGACCAGGCTCCTCCAAGCTCACTCACCCTTCAGCCTTGGATTTGCGATAACATCTAAACCACGTTGAAACAAAAAAAGAGAGAAGAAAATTAAGAAGAGCATTATGCATGGAGGAAGCCACCACCAAATAAGGTTTCTTGTAACCGCCGCGTGCATCATTGCCCAGTGAAGCATCATTCCTAATGTTATTGTATGCCTAGGACCTAAACCTAATACTTCTAAACCAACTTCTGAAATCATTGCCGCGCTTACAACCACCGCAAAATATGAGCCGAGGAATGGAAGAATGTTAGGTATCATATGTTTCAAGATAATCTCTAAACTATTTAGGCCGGAGAGTCTAGATAGATAAATGAAACCCCTTTCTTTAAGACTCAAAACTTGTGCTCTCATAGTCTTTGCGGGCCAAGCCCATGCAAAGGCCGATATTATAAGCGCCATTGTGGGTATCTCAATTCTCTCAACCACAGCAGCTATAACTATTAATATAATTAATGTAGGGGTTGTTAAAAATACCTCGGTCAAAGTGGTCAATATGCCATCTAATTTCCCTCCATGATACCCTCCGAAAAAAGCAACCATCAGCGCTATAAGGAAACCAATTATTCCAGCTAAGAAACCTATTTGAAGAGATGTTAAAGTGCCGAAACAGAGTTGAGCAAATAGGTCTCTGCCCAGACTATCAGTTCCCAGGAGATGTTTAGAGGATGGAGGAAGATCCATAGGTACACTCCCAATTTTTACTGGGTCAAAAGGAATAATATGCATGCCTACAACGGCAAATAATATTATGCATACAAGCAGGCATAATCCTGAAAAAATATATGAATTACCTTTTACGACTAATAATGTATTCTTAATCAGCGTTGCTTTCACTAACAATCTTTTTAAATGAGAATTTTTATTTATCATATTATTCATGCCTCACTCTCGGATCTATTAAGGGATACATTAAGTCGACTATAAAGCCTGCAGTTGTTACTCCGAATACATACATGAGAGCTATTCCCTGTATTAGTGGGTAATCTAATGCCGTTATAGCCCTATATAGAACATAGCCCATGCCAGGGTATCTGAATATTACTTCTACCAATATTGAACCCGTAGCTACGAATCCCATCGTTATGGCGAGATCCGTGACCTGAGGCAAAAGAGTGTTCTTTAAGCCGTAGTAGAGAAACCTTCGTCTCTCACTTAAACCCTTAGCTTTAGCTAGCATTAAATAATCTTCGCCCTTTATACTCACCATTAATCCTCTCGCTGCCAGAGTCCAGCCACCAACTCCAGTCAGAATAATTGATAGCGCAGGAAGAGCTGCATGCCACGCTATATCCGCAATTTGATGGAAAATAGATTCAAACGTTATCCCTAGCGAGTATGCCGAACCTGTTGGGAATATGGGAAATAAAAATGCAAACAAATATAGAAGACTCATGGCTACTGTATAGTATTGCATTTGACTGAGAACTATAAACAACATGAAGACCGCGTTGCGCATTTTTGAGCTTTTCCATCCAACCAGAGCACCTAGTAATACTCCTATGAAAAAGCAAGCAAAATATGAGAAATATAGTAGACCTAAAGTCCATGGAAAATGTAAGGCTATAACCTCCCTAACCTCTGTTGGAAAACGGGTTATTGAAACTCCTAAGTTGCCCTGAAGTACTGAAGACAGATAATTAATGAATTGTATGTGTAAAGGTTGCTCTAAACCAAAAATTCTCATGTACTTTTCTACAAACTCTTGCCCACCAGCTCTCACTCCCATGCGTTGCAGCTCCATTAACCTCGCTTGTAATGGGTTTCCCGGCACAAGTCTTGGAGCCAGAAAATTTATCAAAAGCCCGCCAAATAAAGATAAAAAATATACTATTGACCTACGAATTACATATGGTAAACCCACAAATCCCACCTTACCTTATCGCTCTGAAATAAGAGATTTATGATTTGTGGCTTAATTAATTTTTCTGTTTGACGGCAAGATACTGTCAAGTTATGGGTGTTGCTGGTGGTCTTTTTAGTGTTTGGTGTGGTCTTATGAAGTTGTACCAGAGGGCGAAGAGCTTTATGAAAAGTTTGATTTTGAAGATTGGTTTTTTCCTTATTGGGAAGTTGTTGAAGAACCGTTTT
>Ga0185307_1000884_pt1 | contig 17653 bp, 15 predicted proteins | sample LHCtaG_FD_128010 | JGI IMG/M metagenome (GOLD analysis project Ga0185307, IMG submission 128010) | Hot spring microbial communities from Little Hot Creek, USA to study Microbial Dark Matter (Phase II) - LHC4sed_matched (SPADES... | ecosystem: Environmental > Aquatic > Thermal springs > Hot... | reverse complement strand
AAAAATTTTTTTAGACGGATTTATTGGTATCAACAATACAAAAAAGTTTTAAGTTTTGAGTCAAGATTAACCTCGTGGTTTGACAAAATAACAGTTGTTGCAGAAAAAGACAAGCAATGGCTTGTAAAAAATATAAAGATTGAACCTCACAAAATTGAAGTTATTCCAAACGGAGTAGATATTGAACACTTTAAACCATATTCTGAAGAGTTAAGAATAAAAAATAAAGAAAAACTTGGTATTCAATCACCAGCAATAATTTTTAGAGGAATAATGAATTTTCAACCTAATATTGACGCATGTATTTGGTTTTTAGAAAATGTGTATCCTATTCTTAAAAGCAGAATTAAAAACATAAAGTTTTATATTGTAGGTCCCCATCCAGTAAAAAAAATTTTAAAGTATAAAAATGAAGATGTAATAGTTTGTGGAGAAGTTGAAGATTTAGCAGAATTTATGTCAGCTTGCGATATAAATATTTGTCCTATGATTTCAGGCTCTGGGATTAAGAACAAAATTTTAGAAGCATTAGCAGTAGGTATCCCAACGGTTGCAACATCTATTGCAGCAGAAGGTATCCCTGAACTTAAAGATGGAGAAAATATTTTAATTGCAAATACACCCACAGAGTTTGCAGAAAAAATACAATTGTTGTTAACAGATAAAGAATTATCCAAAAAAATTGTAGATAATGGTAGAAAACTTGTTGAAGAAAATTATACTTGGGAAAAACAAGCAAAGAAGTTTTTATACCTGTTTGAAGAGTTAAAAGAAAAATATAAGACAAAAAAAGTTTCTATAATAGTTCCTGCATATAATGAAGAAAAAACAATTAGTAATGTCTTACAAACATTGACCTCAGTTGATTTTTGCTTGGATAAAGAGATAATAGTTGTAGATGATGGTTCAAAAGATTCTACACGACTTATAGCAGAAGGATATAAAAATGATAATTTAAAAGTTATTTCTCATAAAACAAACCAAGGCAAAGGCACTGCTATAAAAACAGGTATCCAAAACTCAACCGGTGACATAATAGCAATACAAGATGCTGATTTAGAATATAATCCGCAGGAGTTAAGAATTCTTATGCAGCCTATAATTGATAAAAAAACTTCTGTTGTTTATGGTTCAAGATTTTTAAAGAAGAATCCTTGTATATACAAAAGTTATTATTTAGGAAATAAATTTATAAGTTTTTTAATATCGTTTTTGTTTAACCAAAAAGTTACGGATTCGTATACATGTTATAAATTGTTTCATAAAAAAGTATTTAATGAGATAAACATACAAAGTAAAAGGTTTGAGTTTGAAGCAGAAATTACCTGTAAACTTTTAAAAAACAAATATAAAATTTTAGAACTTCCAATTTCTTACAACCCACGCTCAATACAACAAGGGAAAAAAATTAAGTTCAAAGATGCAATTATAGGTATTTTAACAATTTTTAAAATTAAATTTTTTAATTAATATGTGTGGAATAGTTGGAATTTATAATTTTGGTAATAAAAAAGAAGTTAGTAAAGAAATACTTAAAAAAATGTGCGATGTTATTATTCATCGCGGCCCTGATGAAGAAGGATATTATGTTAGTTCAGAGTTCAGTTTAGGTTTAGGGATAAGAAGATTATCTATTATTGATTTGCAAACTGGTAGTCAACCTATCCATAATGAAGATAATACTATATGGGTTGTTTGTAATGGCGAGATTTACAATTTTTTGGAAGTAAGAGAAAACTTATTTCAAAACGGACATAAGTTTTATACAAAATCAGATGTTGAAACAATTGTTCATCTTTATGAAGATTTTGATGTTTCCTTGTTAGAACGTCTTCGTGGTATGTTTGCGTTCGCTTTATGGGATGAAAAAAAACAAATGTTATTTTTAGCAAGAGATAGAGTTGGTAAAAAACCTTTATATTATACATTACATAATGGGAGTGTAATTTTTGCCTCAGAAATAAAATCTATCCTTCAGTATCTTGAAACTACGCCAGAGATAAATTTTGATGCAATTGATTATTTTTTAACCTATCAATATATACCACAACCTATAACTATATTTAAAAATATATTTAAACTACCTCCTGCTTCATATATGATATGTGATAAAAATGGGAATATAAAAATAGAAAAATACTGGGAATTAGATTTTAGAAAAAAACAAAAAATTACGTTTGGTGAAGCAAAACAAAAAATTAAAGAAATTTTATCTGAAGCAACAAAATTACGACTTATAAGCGATGTTCCATTAGGCGCGTTTTTGTCAGGAGGACATGATTCAAGTATTATTGTAGGACTTATGGCAATAAACTCTAAAGAAAAAGTAAAAACATTTTCTGTTGGTTTTAAAGAACAAGATTTTTCAGAGTTAAAATATGCAAGAATTGTTGCAAAACATTTTGATACTGACCATACCGAGATTATAGTTGAGCCAAAAATGGCTGAAATTTTACCAAAACTTGTGTGGCATTATGACCAACCTTTTGCTGATACATCTATTGTACCATCATATTATGTTTCTAATGTTACAAGAAAATTTGTAAAAGTAGCGCTAAATGGTGATGGTGGAGATGAAAACTTCTGTGGATATTTAAGATATCCTGCAATAAAACTTGCTTCATTGTTTCCATTTGAAGTTTTAGGAAATAAGTTTTATACTGAACTTGGTAAACTTATACCTTTAATTGAAACAACTTCAGCAAAAAACAAACTCAGGTATCTCAGACGATTTTTCACTGCTTTAGGTAATCCAACACCAGTAAGACAAGTACTTTGGCATTGTTTTTTTACAAACGAACTAAAAAATTTTATATATTCTAATTTTATGAAATCGGTTGTTAAACAAAATGTATATAATTATTTAGTTAATACTTATTATTCAGCTAAAGCATGTGATATAATTGATAAAATTTCATATACAGATATAAACACATATCTTCCTGAAGATTTGCTTGTTAAGATGGATATAGCATCAATGGCAAACTCGCTTGAAGCACGTTCACCATTTTTAGATCATAAATTTTTAGAATTTACTGCGTCAATACCATCATCGTGGAAATTAGGATATGGATATATCACAAAATATATTTTAAAAGAAACATTTAAAGATTTTTTACCTAAACAAATAATTAAAAGACATAAACAAGGCTTTGGACTTCCAATTGGTAAATGGTTAAGATATGACCTTAAGGATTTTGTTAAAGAAATTTTATATTCTGAAAAATTTGCATCTCGTTGTTTGTTTGAACATAAAAATATAAAAATTTTGCTTGAAAAACATTTTTGTGAAAAAGAAGACCATGGATACAGAATCTTCGCACTTATAATTTTAGAATTATGGTTTAGGATTTTTATTGATAAAGAAAAATTTTAAAAAGTTCTGTTAACTAAAAATGATGTTTTTTGAAATACAAAGAATTATAATTTGGTAGCAAAAAACTGCATCAACATGGTTGTTGCAGTCCAAAATTTTTTTAATTATTTTGGAGTGGAATGACTGCGTTATTGCTAAAGATTGCAACAACGTGGTTGTTGCAGTCCAAAGGGTAAGTTTAATTTTTGGTAGTCGCAGGCTTTAGCCTGCATTATTAATTTTACTTTTAAAAATTGGAGGGTTAAACAATGCCAAATGTAAAAATAGAAATGTGGGAAGGAAGAAGTATAGAAATTAAAAAAGAGTTAGTTAAAAAAATTACAGAGGTTATATGCCAAGTATTAAACTGTCCTGCACAGGCTGTAAATATAGTAATATATGATATACCAAAACATAATTGGGGACAAGGAGGTGAACTTGCATCAGAAAAGTTTAAATAAAGATGAACAGTTTATAGTCCGATGTTTTGATCTTGCAAAAAAAGCTTTAGGATATACATCGCCTAACCCTATAGTTGGTGCTGTTATTGTTGTTCCTGAATTAAATTATAAAATTATAGGTGAAGGGTATCATACTGCTTATGGTAAACCACACGCTGAAGTTGAAGCAATAAATAATGCAATAAAAAGAGGATATAAAAATCTGTTAAAAAAATCAGTGTTATATGTAAACTTAGAACCTTGCTGCCATTATGGTAAAACACCACCGTGTGTTGATAAAATTATTGAGGTTGGTATAAAAAAAGTAGTATGTGCAATGTATGATGTTAATCCTATTGTTAGAAAAAAAGGGATTAAAAAACTTCTTGATGCAGGTGTGGACTGTAAAGTAGGTGTTCTTGAAAAAGAAGCAAAAGAATTAAATAAATTTTATATAAAATGGATGACAAAAAAATTACCTTATGTAACATTAAAAGTAGCATCAAGTTTGGATGGTAAAATTGCTACATATACGGGTGATTCAAAATGGATAACCTCTCAAGAAGCAAGAAAATATGTTTATAAATTGAGAACTATTTATGATGCAGTAATGGTAGGAATTAACACAATTGTTGTGGATAATCCACGTTTAACTTCTCACCAAAATGGAAGAAATCCTGTTCGCGTAGTGGTGGGAGATGTATCAAAGTTATCTGTTAAGAAAAAATATAATATTTTTAGCAACGATGCAAAAACATTAATTTTTACTAAAAAAAATAAAAATATAAAATTTTTTGAAAAGTTTGAAAATGTGAAAATATATTCTTATGACACAAAGTTAATACCTTTTAATTTAATACTTTCTGTTTTAGCAAAAGAACATAATATAAGTTCTGTTTTAGTAGAAGGTGGGGGTGAGACAATCTGGAATTTAATAAAAGAAAAAATGGTAGATGATATGATTATATTTTTTGCACCAAAGATTGTTGGCGGGAAAGATGCAAAAACATGGGTTGAAGGTGATGGCGTTAAATATATAAAAGATGCATACAATATTGACATTTATAATATTGAATTTTTAGGTAAAGATTTGGTATTAAATGCTAAAATGAAGTATTAGGTAAAAACTTATGTTCACAGGGATAATAGAAGATTTAGGCAAGATTATAAAAATAGATAAAACACAAGTTGTGATTAATACGAAACTTGATATAAAAATATCTGATAGTATTTCAGTTAATGGTGTATGTTTAACAGTAAAAAATGTTAAGCAAGATGGAGAAAAATTTGTTTTCTCAGCAGATATATCAAACGAAACATATAATAGGACAAACTTTAAATTTTTGAAACAGGACGATTTTGTTAATTTAGAACGTGCAATTTTAGCTAACGGAAGGTTCTCAGGACATTTTGTTTTAGGTCATGTAGATACAACAATTAAAATTTTGTCTATTGAAAATGAAAATTTTGTTTTTGAATTACCGAAAGAGTATGATAGATATATTGTAGAAAAGGGTTCGGTAGCAATTGATGGAATAAGTTTAACTGTTGCAAAAAAATATAAAGATAAATTTTCTGTAGCAATAATTCCTTATACAAAAGAAAATACAAATTTGAAATATAGAAAAGCAAAAGAAGTTGTTAATTTAGAAGTAGATATATTAGCAAAATATGTTGAAAGTTTTACAAGGAAAAAAGATGAAAATATTACTTTGGAGTTTTTGAAACAACACGGGTTTTTAAAATGAAACAAAAAGTTTTTGCTACTATAAAAGAAGCAATAAAAGAACTTAAAAAAGGAAAACCTGTTATTGTTGTTGACGACCCATCAAGAGAAAACGAAGGTGATGTGGTGATACCAGCAGAAAAGGTGACTCCATATTGGATTAATTTTATGGCAAAATATGCTCGCGGGTTAATCTGCGTTGCACTTACACAAGAAAGGTTGGAAAAACTTAAAATTTATCCTATGGTTGATAATCCTGATTTACCTCACGAAGCAGCATTTACTGTTTCAGTGGATGCAAAAGAAGGTATAACAACTGGAATTTCTGCATATGACCGTGCAACAACTATAAAAAAACTTATCTCGCCTGATGCAAAACCATCAGATTTTGTGAAACCAGGCCATGTTTTCCCATTGATGTATAAAGAAGGTGGGGTGTTAGTTAGAGCAGGACATACGGAAGCAGCAGTTGACCTTGCAAAACTTGCTGGGTTTTATCCAGCAGGTGTTATTTGCGAAATAATGAATGAAGATGGGACAATGGCAAGATTGCCACAACTTATAAAATTCGCTAAAAAACATAAACTTAAAATTATAACAATTGCTGATTTAATCAAATATAGAAGACTAAAAGAAAAACATGTTAAAAAAATTTTATCTACAAAATTGCCTACAAAATACGGCGAATTTAAACTTGTTGTATATCAAGATGTGTTAACAAAAGAACATCACCTTGTGTTAATCTCTAAAAAATTAGATGTAAGTAAACCTGTTTTAGTACGTGTTCATTCTTCTTGTTTGACAGGAGATATTTTAGGTTCGTTAAGATGTGATTGTGGATTCCAACTTGAAAATGCATTAAACATTATTGGAAAACAAGGTGGAGTGTTATTATATCTTCATCAAGAAGGAAGAGGGATCGGACTTATAAATAAAATTAAAGCATATAAACTTCAAGAAAAAGGGTTTGATACTGTAGATGCAAATTTGAAATTAGGTTTTCCAGCAGACCTTCGTGACTACGGTATTGGAGCACAAATACTTGCAGATCTTGGTATTAAAAAGATAAGGTTGTTGACAAACAATCCACAAAAAATTGTTGGTCTTGAAGGTTATGGGATAAAAATTGTAGAAAGAATACCTATTGAAATAAAACCAAAAAGTAAGTATATGCAGAAATATCTTTTAGCGAAAAAATATAAATTGGGACACTGGTTGAAACATATATAAAAATTTTATATACAACAATTTCATTCTGTAATTTATGCTCGGGTGGCGGAACAGGCAGACGCACGGGACTTAAAATCCCGGGACCCTTTAAGCGGTCGTGAGGGTTCAAATCCCTCCCCGAGCATTTTCCTCTCTTATAACACGAAAAAGTTCTGACAACTAAAAATGATTTTTTTACTCGCACGCTGATAGGACCTTATCCTTAAGGCTCAATAATTCATCGTTTTTAATTTTTTTGTCTATAATTTCTATTAAATATTATAAAATAGTTGCCTACCAAAACGAAATCAAAAAAAGAGAAATAAATATAGTGGTTGTAACCGCTAATTTTAATTACCGTTGGTAAGGCGCTGATATAAAATCAGCGAATACAAGATAGTGAGGCGCTGATTTGAAATCAGCGGATACAATCTGGTAGCAGTATTTAGGAAACCTTGACCTGACTTTAAAGAGATTACGATACAAAAAAATTGCAACAACATGGTTGTTGCAATCCAAAATGTAAGTTTAATTTTTGGTAGTTAATTTCACCAAAAAGAATCTTATTTTTTAATTTTTTGTCCCTGCAAATTGCAGAGTTTCCATAAATATTATAAATAAAAATAGTTACCAAAACGTATAACGTATTAAGGAAGGAGGTAGAAAGCTAAAATGAAAAATAAAATTTTGTTTGTAGTACGATATTTTAGCATTACTATGTTAGGTTTGGTAGTCAGTTTATTACAGGAAATGTGTGCTGAGCAAGTAGAGGCAGGTTTTGGGAAAATCAAACTGAATGGTCTTATGCAGTTTTGGTATCAAAATGATAACGCAGCTACACCAAAAGATACTTTTTGTCTTCGTCGTGCTGAGATAAAATTGTCTGGTGAAATAAAACCAGAGGTATTATGCTCTGTTATGATTGACCCAGCGCAAGTTAGAGAAGATGATAATAAAAGAAAATCACCATTACAAGATTTTGTAGTTACTTTAAAACCACATAAATGTTTTAGTATTGATTTTGGTCAGTTTAAAATCCCATTTGGTATGGAAGGGCTTGAATCATCAGCAAAACTTGATTTTGTAGAACGTGCAGCAGTTTCTTCACAGTTTAAATGGTCAGATTACAGAGATATTGGATTTACTATTAAAGGTGATTTTAAAGTAGGTAATATAAAAATTCAACCTACAGTTGGGTTATTTAACGGAGAAGGACAAAACAAGCTTGATGTAAATGCAACAAAAGACATAGCTGGGAAGTTAGTTGTAGAACCGATTGAAGGATTACATTTAGGTGTTGCTCATTATAATGGCAAAACTGCTGCTAATGAAACAGATAATATTCGCACTGGTGCAGAAATAAAGTTTGTTAAAGAACCAATTTCTGTTTATGGTGAATATGCTACTGGTAAAAGTGGTGGCAAAGAGAAACAAACTTATTATTTATCTGCGGGTTATAAAATTACAAGTTCATTACAATTTGTAGCAAGATACGATTGGTATGATTCGGATATGAATAAAAAAGATGATGAAAAACATGAGGATACAATTGGATTGAATTATTTTATTGAAAAACACAATGCAAAAATACAATTGAATTACGTTTACCGTGGAGAAAAAGCAACAAAAGTTGACGATGATGTTATCAGAGTTAATATTCAGATAAGCTATTGAGAGTTATGGTATCACCTCAATGGTTGAAACGAAATCGTAAATATGCAATTTTAGCAATTTTTGTTATCAGTGAGATTATATAACTCCAGGACCTGATATATTCTCACAATTTTTAATGGCAATACCAACACTTCTGTTGTATGAATTAAGTATTTTATTTTCTGAATTAGTTAAGAAAAAATAACTTAATTAAGCACAATAAAGATGAAATTAATAGATAGATATGGTCGCCGAATAAATTATTTGCGTATTTCTGTTACTGATAGATGTAATTTAAGATGTATTTATTGTATGCCTGAAAGTGGTATTGTATGTAAAAGACAACATGAAATTCTGAGTTATGAAGAGATTTTAAAGATTGTACAAGTTGGCCTTAGTTTAGGTATAAACAAAATTAGAATTACAGGTGGGGAACCTTTAGTCAGAAAAGATATAATTAAGTTTATATCAACTTTGTTAAAACTGAAAGGTATTTATGATTTGTCTTTAACTACGAATGGAGTGTTACTTAGTGAGTATGCTAAAGATTTATTTAGGTTGGGATTAAGAAGGATAAATATTAGTTTGGATACACTTGATAAAGAAAAATACAAAATTATAACTAAAACTGGTAATTTAGATAAAGTTTTAGAAGGTATAAACAAAGCTATAAAATTTGGTTTTGAACCAGTAAAAATTAATGTTGTGGTAATGAAAAACATAAATGAAGATGAAGTTATTGAATTTGCTAAATTGACTTTTAAAGAACCATTACATGTTAGATTTATTGAATTTATGCCAATAGGTCAAGGTATCATTAGTTGGCAAGATAAATTTATCTCTAATGTTCAATTAAAACAGTACTGTGAAAGTATAGGAGAGTTACAAGAAATAAAAAATTTTTCTAACTCTACAACATCGTCAATTTATAAGTTTAGAAATGCAAAAGGAACAATTTCTTTTATTAGCCCTATAAGTGATCCTTTCTGTTCTAAATGTTGTAGGTTAAGACTTACTTCTGATGGTAAATTAAGATTGTGTTTAGGTTCGGATAAAGAAATAAATCTGATGCAAATAGTTCGAAATTCTACTTCTGAACAGGTTTGTTTTAATAAACTTAGACAACAATTTTTGATTGCTTCCTATTTGAAACCTAAACAACATACTTTTAATTCTGTATTTTCTGAAATTTTTACTAAAAATGCTCAAACTAAAATAAATATGACAATGTGTGAAATTGGAGGGTAAGTGAAGAAACAAATTAAATTTGATATAATAGAATTTTCAGGTGGATTTGGAGATGTGGGAACTTTAATTACTTTTTTTTCTTTAGTTGAAGGGTGAGATTTTTTACTGATACAATAGATGACGCTCTTTTAAATAACGAGATAAATGTTGTGGTTCAGAGTGCTAAAGATTTAACTGATGTTATAAAAAGGGATTGAAAGTTGATGCAATAACAAAATTATTAAATACATTATCACAACAGGTCTGAATTAGAACAAATTTTTTTCTGTGTTGAATGGGAAAAATTGATGTTCTTTGAGATAAGAAAATTAACCAAATAACAATATATTTCGGATTTCGAATTTCAAATTGTGCATTGTGATTATTTTTAGCCGCAGACTTTAGCCTGCGCTTTATTATTTTACGCAGCCTGAAGGTTGCGGCTACCAGCAGATTTCGGATTTCTGTAAACATTATAGAATAGTTACCAAAACTAAATCAAAAAGGAGAAATAAATAAAGTGGTTGTAACCGCTAATTTTAATTAGCGGTTAATTTTATGTAGCGACAGTATAATGCACTGATATAAAATCAGCGAATACAATATGGTAGTTGCAATACCACGGTTATTGCAGTCCAAAAGGGTAAGTTTAATTTTTGGTAGTCGCAGGCTACAGCCTGCGTAATAATTGCAATAACACTCCAAAAAATTTGTATTCGCTAATTTTAATTAGCGCTAGTGTAATACGGTGATACGCTGATATAAAATCAGCGAATACAATATGGTGAGTATTTTTATTTATTTTGTAGTTGCAAACCTTGGTTTGCACGTATTATTTGTAGTTGCAGACCTTGGTTTGCTGAAATAAAACAAAGCAAGCTTTGCAACTACAATTTTTATTTATTTTTGTAGTAGGAAATTTTGGTTTGCTAAAAATGTGATTTGTCCTGAATGTAAAGATGCGGGTGAAATTACAAGAAATGCAACAACATGGTTGTCGCAGCCCAAAATTTTTTTAGTTATTTTGGAGTGTACTACCCGCGTTATTGGTAAAAATTGCAACATTTTTAATTTTTTGTCTATAACTTGCATAGGATTATAAAATATTCATCAAATTTTTTAAAACTTCTTGACATTTTTGTTTTTATTTTATAAAATCTATTAAATCTATAGACATAGTAAATAAATATGAAAATATCGAAAAAAACTGATTATGCTATAAGATTAATCTTAGAACTTTCTTTAAACTATAATAAAAAACTTAGGATAAGAGATATTTCAAAAAGACAAAAAATACCATTTAAATTTTTGCAATACCTAGTTTCACAACTTCATTCTGCTGGATATATTAATACATTTCGTGGTAAAGATGGAGGTATTGTTCTTTCGAAAAATCCAAAAGATATAACTTTAAAAGAAATAATTGTGTTTTTTGAAAAAAGTTTACTACCTGTTTCATGTTTAGAAAAAGAAGGATGTAGTAGCATACAAGATTGTGTTTTATATCCTATATGGAGAGAACTTAAACTTAAGATAGAAGAAATTTTGGACAAAATTACATTTCAAGATATTGTTGAAAAATCTAAATCTTCACATTATTTTTATTATATTTAATTTTATGGAGTGCACCAACCATGTTGGTGCAAATAATTTTTAACTGAGAGGTAAAAATAATGAATAATAAATTAAAAAAGTCAGGTGATGAGATATCAAATAATGTTTTAGAATTATTTTTTAACACACCTATTGTAAAACTGAACAAAGTTGTTAAACCAAATATGGCAGAAGTGTATGCAAAACTTGAGATGTTTTCACCTGGTGGTAGTGTGAAAGATAGAATTGCATTTGCTATGATTGAAGAAGCAGAAAAAGAAGGTAAATTAAAACCAGGCGGAGTTGTTGTTGAGCCAACAAGTGGTAATACTGGTATAGGTTTGGCCCTTGTATGTGCTGTAAAAGGTTACAAATGTATATTAACAATGCCTGAATCAATGAGTTTAGAAAGAATATATATATTAAAAAGTTTTGGAGCAGAAGTTGTGTTAACACCTGCAGTTGAAGGTATGGAGGGTGCAGTAAAAAAAGCAGAAGAGATTGTAAAAAAAACAAAGAATGCTATAATGCTTCAACAATTTAAAAACAAAGCAAATCCTAAAATACATTCACAAACTACAGCAAAAGAAATTCTAAGTTGTTTCAAAGATGGTTTTGACGCATTTGTAGCAGGAGTTGGTACTGGTGGAACAATTACAGGTTGTGGTGAAGTTTTTAAAAAAGAGTTGAAAAATGTTTTAATAGTTGCAGTGGAGCCGAAAAATTCTGCTGTGTTATCTGGTGGAACACCAGGCCCTCATAAGATACAAGGTATCGGTGCTGGATTTATTCCTGATGTGCTTAATACAAAAATTATTGACAGAATCATAACAGTAGAAGATGAAGAAGCATTTGAGATGTCAAAAAGGTTAGCAAAAGAAGAAGGTATTTTTTGTGGTATATCTTCAGGTGCAGCATGTTTTGCAGCATTAAAAATTGCTGAAGAATTAGGTAAAAGAAAAAAAGTTGTAACAATTTTCCCTGATACTGGTGAAAGATATTTAAGTGTATATAGAAAATAAACTTTTTAATTTCGGTTAAATAAAAAATGAATTTTTTTTTAACTTTTCTTCAACATTTAAAGCATTATATTTCAGATATAATAATAGTTTTACCTATAGGTTTTCTTTTAAGTGGGATATTTTATGAGTTTATACCACAAAGTGTTGTTAAAAAATATCTTGTTAAAAAAAATTTTTTTACATTGTTAAGCATTATTTTTGTTGGGATGATATTACCTATATGTTGTATAGGATCTCTTCCGATGGCAATTGGGTTTAGGCAAAAAGGAGTGAAGTTGGGCAATGTCTTAGCATTTTTAGTTGCAACACCTGCTACTTCTATAACTTCTGTACTTTTAACACTAAAATTTTTTGGTGTATATTTTACAATATATTTATGTTTAAGTGTATTAATTTTAGGTTTTGTAATAGGTATTTTAGGGAATCTTTTTGATACACAGAAAGAAAATTTTAACAATATCAGTTATCAAACTGGCATAGATTTTTTAGTACAGTTTTTACCTAAAAAAACTTTTTTTGAGAAACTAAAGTCAGCGGTATATTACGCATTTGTTTATTTACCAAAAGAGATTGGTTTAGAAATTTTAATAGGTTTGGTCCTTGCAAGTTTTATAAGTAGTTTAAACATATTTAAAATTTTCATAGAAAATTTTTTAGTAGGTATATATGGATATTTATTTTCAGTAATTTTTGGCGTTTTAATGTATATATGTTCAACAGCGTCAGTACCTTTAGTATATGCGTTAAATCAGCAAGGATTATCAATAGGACCATCTTTAGTTTTATTAATTTTAGGACCTCTTACAAGTTATGCAACATTACTTGTTGTAAGAAAAGAATTTGGGAATAAAATTTTGTTTTTTTATTTAACAACAATTATTGTTTTTTCATTAATAAGTGGATATTTATTTAATATAATTAGTTTTTCTATCCGCTAATTTTGTATTCGCTAATTTTTAATTAGTTTATTTTGTAGTAGCAGACCTTGGTCTGCTGAAATAGAGCAAAGCAAGCTTTGCAGCTACAATATTTATGTAGTTTGTACTTTTGCGAGCATAGGCGCTGATATAAAATCAGCGGATACAATAGTAATTGGGAGCCGCAGGCTTTAGCCTGCGTAATAATTGCAATAACATGGTTATTGGAGTCCAAAAAATAGCGCTGATGTAAAATCAGCGGATACATTTTTATAAGTGGTTGATATAAATATGGATGAAACGATAGAAAAAATAAAACAACTTAAAAAAGAAAAAAATGCTGTTATTCTTGCACACAACTACCAACTTCCTGAAGTACAAGATATTGCTGACTATTTAGGTGATTCGTTAGATTTGTCAAGAAAAGCAAAAGAAACTAATGCTGATATAATAATTTTTTGTGGTGTGCATTTTATGGCTGAAACTGCGTATATCTTGTCAAAAAAGACAGTTATTTTACCAGATATAACTTCTGGTTGTCCTTTAGCTGATATGATAACAAAAAAAGATATTTTAGAGTTAAGAAAAAAGTATCCTGATGTTCCAATTGTTGGATATATAAACACATCAGCTGAAGTAAAATCAGAGATAGACTATTGTTGTACATCAGCAAACGCAGTTGAAGTTGTGTCAAACATACCTTCAGACAAAGTTGTATTTGTTCCTGATAAATACTTAGGAAGTTTTGTAAAAAGAAAGGTTAAAAATAAAGAGATAATTTTATGGGATGGATATTGTCCTACACATTTAAAAATTTTAGATGATGATATTAAAAAGTTGAAAAAGAAATATCCTTCTGCAAAAGTGGTAGTACATCCTGAATGTAATTTAGCAGTACAAGAACTTGCAGATGAAGTTTGTGGTACATCAGGTATGATAAAATATGTTAAAAACCATCCTGAAGTTAAAACGTTTATAATTGGCACTGAAGTTGGTATGTGTTATAGGTTAAAGAAACTCTATCCACAGCAAGAGTTTATACCTGCATCAGAAGTTGCTATATGTCCTAATATGAAAAAAAATACTTTAGAGAAAATTTTGTATAGTTTAGAAGAGTTGCAACCACAGGTTGTATTAGATGAAGAAATAGTTATAAAAGCAAAAAGATGTATAGAAAATATGTTTGAATTAATGGGTAAGTAAATTTATGAACAAAAAAGCAGTAGCATTATTTTCAGGTGGGTTAGATTCTACTTTAGCAATAAAACTTGTGTTAGAACAAGGTGTAGAAGTTATAGGATTACATTTTGTTACACCATTTTGCACTTGTGATAAAAAAGGTTGTGGAGCATCTACAATAAAAGTTGCACAACAACTCGGTATAAAAGTAAAAACAATAAGTTTAACCGATGAGTATTTTGAAATAGTTAAAAATCCTAAGTTTGGTTATGGTGCCAATTTAAATCCGTGTATTGATTGTAGGATATTAATTTTAAAAAAAGCAAAAGGCTTTATGAACGAGATTGGTGCAAGTTTTTTAGTAACAGGAGAAGTGTTAAATCAAAGGCCAATGTCTCAACGAAGAAATACATTATTTCTTATTGAGAAAGAAGCGGGTGTTGAAGGAATAGTTTTAAGACCGTTATCAGCAAAAGTTTTACCACCGACAATCGTTGAACTTGAAGGTATTGTTGACAGAAACAAGTTTTTAGATATAGTTGGACGTTCAAGAAAAATTCAATTAAGTTTAGTAAAAGAGTATGGTATAGAAGGATATGGTTGTCCTTCTGGTGGTTGTTTACTCACAGATCCTATTTTTGCAAAAAAGATGAGAGATTTGATTGAACATAAACCAAATTTTTCATTAACAGATGTTAATCTTTTAAAAATAGGTAGACATTTTAGAATTAATAATAATACAAAACTTATTGTTGGGAGAGATGAAAAAGAAAACAATTTTTTACTTAATATATCTCAAAAAGAACATTTTGTATTTTTACCTATTAACACAAAAGGTCCTGTGGGTTTAGGTGATGGTGAATTTAGTGAAGAAGAGTTATATCTCTGTGCAAAAATTATAGCGAGATATTCTAATAAGATCTCTGAAGGTATAAAAATAAAAATTTCTAAAAACGGGTATATTAAAGAACTTGTTTGTGATAGTATAATTACGCAACAAGAATTGGATAGGTTAAGAATATAAATATGAAAGTATATTTAGACAATCATTCTGGTACAAAACTTGACAGACGAGTAATTGAGGCAATGTTGCCATATTTGGAAGAACTCTATGGTAATCCTCAGAGTATGCACGATTTAGGAACACAAACAAAACAAGCAATTGAAACTGCAAGAAAACAAGTTGCAAGTTTAATTAATGCTAACGAGGAGGAAATTTATTTTACATCCTGTGGGTCTGAATCGAACAATCTTGCAATAAAAGGTGTTGCTTTAGCATATAAGGACAAAAAAAAACATATTGTTGTATCACAAATTGAGCATTTTTCTGTTTTGTATTCAGCAAGAAGATTACAACAGTTAGGTTTTGAAGTTACATATATCCCTGTTGATAAAGAAGGATTTGTTTTGTTAGATGAACTTGAGAAAGCAGTAAGAGATGATACTGTTTTAGTCTCACTTCAACATTCAAACCCTGAAATTGGTACAATACAGAATATAAAAGAAGTTGTTGAAATATGTCATAAAAAGGGTATTTTAGTACACACAGATGCTGTAAGTAGTTGTGGAGTTGTACCAATTGATGTTAAAGAATTGGGAGTTGATTTACTTTCTTTATCTGCAAGCCAGTTTTACGGACCTAAAGGTGCTGCTGCGTTGTATATTAAAAAAGGTGTAAGAGTTATTCCATTGATAGATGGTGGTGTACAAGAAAATGGTCTTCGTGCAGGTACTGAAAATGTTGCTGCTATTGTAGGTATGGGTGTTGCAGCAGAAATTGTTAAAACAGAACTTGAACAAAATTATAAAAAAATGATAAAACTTAGAGATAAACTTATAAAAGGGATACAAGAAAGAATAAAATATGTTTATTTAAACGGTTCTGTTGAAAATAGACTTCCAAATAATGTAAATTTTTCTTTTGAATTTATAGAAGGTGAAGGGTTGAGTTTATTGCTTAACAGTAAAGGTATTTATGTGACAAGTGGCTCTGCTTGTGCATCAAAAGCATTAAAAATGTCTCATGTTTTAACAGCGATAGGTGTTGATCCTGCAGTTGGTCAAGGAACAATTACAATGACTTTGTCAAAATATAACACTGAAGAAGAGATTGATTATGTATTAGAAGTTTTGCCTGAATTAGTTGAAAAACTTAGAAGTATCTCTCCATTGTACAGTTATTTTTTACAAACAGGACAAAGAAAACCAGCAGGTCCTGGTACAGATTATGATGAGCACCATCATGAGTAAATAACATTGTAGGTGCAACTTTTAGGTTGCGAAAAAAAATTGTTAGGAGGGACAATTATGCCTTTTTATTCAGAAAAAGTAATGGAACATTTTATGAATCCAAGAAATGTAGGTGAGATAAAAGATGCTGATGGTGTGGGTGAGGTAGGCAATCCTGTATGTGGTGATATGATGACTTTTTATATAAAAGTAGAAAACGATATTATTACTGATGTAAAATTTAAGACATTTGGTTGTGGTGCTGCAATTGCTGTTTCATCAATTGTATCAGAGATGGCAAAAGGAAAGACAATTGAAGAAGCGCTAAAGATTACTCGTGAACAAGTTGCACAAGAACTTGGTGGTCTTCCACCAAACAAAATGCATTGTTCAAACTTAGGAACAGATGCTTTACATAAAGCAATACAAAATTATTTGGAAAAGAAAAAAACAAAATAATGACAAAATAATGTAGTGGTTGCATTTATGCAGCAAGAAATGAAAAATAAAACAAAAGAAAAATGTATATGTCCATTTTGTGAAGAAGAACTAAAACTTTATTGTTTTGAACCTATTTTTTGTGAACATTGTAAAATAGTATTGATTAAATGTCAAAATTGTGGAGAATTATATAACGAGAAATTTGATAAATGTCCAAATTGTGGTAAAGAAAAACAAAAATGAAAAAAGTATATCTTGATTATGCAGCAACAACACCTGTTGACCCAAGAGTAAAAAAGTTTATTCAAAAATATTTTACTAACATTTTTGGTAATACTCATAGTATACACTCACCTGGACAAATTGCACATAATGAAGTAGAAAAAGCAAGAAGTTTTATATCAAAAATGTTAAACTGTGACCCAGAAGAAATAATTTTTACTTCAGGTGGCACTGAATCTAACAATACTGCAATAAAAGGACTATTTTTTGCTCAAAGAAAAATAAATAAACCTCTTCATATAATCACCTCAACTATAGAACACCATGCTGTATTAGAACCAATAAAGTTTTTAAAAGAGAATTTTAAAGATGAAGTTGAAGTAAGTTATGTTCCTGTGGAAGAAAACGGGATAATAAATGTTGACAAGTTGTTTTCTTAT
>Ga0185307_1000882_pt1 | contig 17673 bp, 19 predicted proteins | sample LHCtaG_FD_128010 | JGI IMG/M metagenome (GOLD analysis project Ga0185307, IMG submission 128010) | Hot spring microbial communities from Little Hot Creek, USA to study Microbial Dark Matter (Phase II) - LHC4sed_matched (SPADES... | ecosystem: Environmental > Aquatic > Thermal springs > Hot... | reverse complement strand
TGTGCGTCGTCGGAGAGGCTAAGGTGAGGGCCTCCTCCAACGCAGTAGACGAGATCAATGAAAAGGTCGAGCTCTTAAAGAGGCTCTACCCCGACAGGCTGAGGCCTAGGCTGCTGAGGGTCGTCTACACCTGCCTCGCCATGCCGGACTTAATCGAGAGGGCCGAGAGGGAAGGGGTCTGGGTGCTGAAGGCGACTGGCGACATAGTCAAGCCGAAGGCGTGAGCCCGCTAGCCTGGGTCGTTGCGAGCCCAATCATCGAGCTTATATGAGCGGCCGATGCGTACTGCGAGCGCGGCTCGTTCGTTGTTCTCAACGAAAGCCCCTTCGCCCTCTCGTCCGAGCCCTCCTAGCCCGATGTGCCGTCCCTCACCGTCGGCGGCGAAGCCCTTAATGGGCCTCTAATGATAGAGGTGAGAGAGGGGGATGAAAATCCATGAACCCCACAACGGTTCAGCCTTCACGATAGACTAGCGCCCCTCTAGCGAGCCGATGGTGGTCGCTAAAGCTTCGAGCTAGAGAGACCTCATTCGAGCCGGAGGGCGACCTCTCGATCTGCGCCTCGTACCAACTCGCGCCTCTCACGGGGCTCGCCCCACGGGTTGCCAGCTAGCGCTATGTTCTTGAAGAACTGCTCGGCCTTGGGGTGCTTGAAGCCCATTTTGACGAGCTCTGCCCTGAGCTCCTCGACCAGCCTCGGCACGTCGACCCTGACCGGGCAAACCTCTCTGCACCTCCCGCATCCAGTGCACAGGTAGGCGAAGAGGGCCTTGTCGAAGCCCCTAGTGTAGGCGGTCCACACGGAGCCCACGCCGCCGAAGTAGTTGTGGCCAAACCTCCCGTCCAGCACTCGATACACTGGGCACTCGTAGAGGCAGCCGCCGCACTTCAAGCAGTAGAGGGCCTCCCTGAACACGGGGTGCCTCGCTATCTCGCTCCTCCCGTTGTCCAAGAACACCACGTGGAGCTCCTTAGGGCCGTGGGCCCCGTAGACCACCTTCTTCTCTATGTCGGCCGTCCTGCTCGGGCTCGTTATCATTGAGACGTAGGCCGCCATGGTCACGCCCGTGGCGTAGGCTGGCAGTACTTCGATGACCTTGAAGGCGTCGCTGAGCGTCGGCACCACCTTCTCAATCCCCACCACGCACACGTGCACCGGGGGCGCGTTGGTCGAGAACCTGGCGTTCCCCTCGTTCTCGACTATGAATATCGTTCCCGTCTGGGCGGCCACGACGTTCGCGCCGCTGATCCCGACGTCCGCCTTCATGTAGTACTTCCTCAAGTACTCTCTGGCGAAGGCCACCAATGTGGGGATGTCGCTGGGCAGCTCCCTGCCAGCCAGCTTGGAGAACGTCCTCGCGACCTCCTCTCTAGGGACGTGGATCGACGGGTTGATTATGTGGGTCGGCTTCTCACCCCTTACCTGGACTATGAACTCGCCTAAGTCCGTCTCCACGACCTTGCACTTGAACTCCTCCTCCAAGTACTCCCTAAGCAGTATCTCCTCGCACGTCAGCGACTTCGACTTGACAATCAGCTTCCCCTCTCCGACTATCTCGGCCACGATCCTCCTGGCCTCCTCCGACGTCCTGGCGACGTAGGCCTTCCCGTTGTTCTCCTCTATGGCCTCCGAGGCCTCCTTCACGAGCTCGTGCATCCTGCTTATCGACTCCTCCTTTATCCTCCTCACCTCTAGGCCGAGGGCCCTCAGGTGCTTTAACTTGGAGAGGACCTTCTTCTTGTTAGAGACGTAGGACTCGACGGCCCTCCTCAGCGCCACCCTCCTCGCTAAGTCGGCCACGCCCTCCAGAACCTGCGCCCTAAGGAGCTCAAACAAGTCCTCCATGAGCTCTCCCCTCAAGCGAGGCCCTCACCACCTGGAGCACGTCCAAGACCCTTATCGAGTCGTCCGAGGCGGTCTTGAAGTTGTAGTAGCAGAAGGGGCAGGCCGTCACGACCGCCTCGGCGCCGAGGGACTTGAAGTAGTCCAAGAGCTCTCTGGCCACTGCCTGGGCCAGTTCCTTGAAGTAGCCCCTAATCCCTCCTCCAGCGCCGCAGCAGAGCGACTCCTCCCTGCTCTCCTCGGGCTCGACGACCTTTAAGCCGGGCACCATGCTAAGGAGGTGGCGGGGCGGCTCGTAGACGTTGAGGTGCCTCCCCAAGTGGCAGGGGTCGAAGTAGACCACCTTGAGCTCGAGGGGCTTCAGGGACGAGGGCTTCGCGTGCTCCGAGATCACCTCCGTGGAGTGCCTGATCTCCAGGCCCAAGTCCTTGATCTCTCGAGGGTAGTCGAGCTTGAAGGTCCTCATGCAACCCGGGCAGTGAGTGACGAGGCCCTCGGCCCCCGTGCTCCATATCTTGTTGGCGGTGTCCTCGGCCACCCTCGAGAACTCCTCCTTGAAGCCCAGCCTCAGGAGTATGGAGCCGCAACAGCCCTCGTCTCTGCCCAGGCACTGGTAGTCGACGCCCAAGGCCTTTAAGACAGAGACTAGCGAGCGGGCTAGCTCAGGGACTCTATAGGACGAGGCGCAACCGGTCCAGAGCAGTAGGCCTCCTCCCAAAAGCGCCACTCTCCTATGAGATTGAGGAGTCGCTCATTGGTCTGCAGATAAGCTTTACCCAGGGCTGATCATGAAGACACGCATCGGGCCTTGAGCCTGCCATTCGCCATATTGGCACCTCAGAGCCTCATGACGACCTCTGCATATGGGGCTCGTTGTGCGCTCGGGTCTATAGCTCGGACTGCACGGGCTGACCGACGATCTCGATGCCGAGGTTATGGACTCCATTCCTCCACGGCCCTGGGAGGTCGGCGAGGTCAAGGGCCGACTATGAGATTGGCCCCCATTTATCTACGCGAGCGTGCTAGCTCAGCCGTATTTATGCGCTTCGAGGAACCTTCAAGGAGAGGTAGATCGCGTGGGCCTCTTCGTGGAGCGACCCTAGAGGTAGACCCACGTGGACCCCGTCTTGGAGTCCATGACCTTAATCCCAAGGGCCGCCAGCCGATCCCTTATCATGTCCGCTACCTCGTATTCCTTGCGCTCTCTGTGAAGTTGCCTCACGTCTATTACTATCTTCACAAGCCTGTCCACGAACTCCCTGTCGAAGCCCCTAGTCTGGAAGACGTCTTCGAGCACCCCCAGCACTTGGTCGATCCTCTTAAGGGCTCTGAGGGCCCTGAGGGCCAGCTCGGCCTTGCCCGAGGGTATTATCGCGCTGTAGGACTTCGACACGAGGTCGTGGAGGTACGAAGCCGCCTTCGCGCCATTGAAGTCCTCCTCCATCGACTCCACGAAACCTAAGAGGTCTTCGTCCACGTCCCTGGCCACCTTCAAGTCCTCTCCAGTAAGCTTGAAGCTCAGATTACCCTCAGAGGCGATCCTCGTCAAGAGCTCTGCGCAGTTCCTCAGCCTCTCGTAGACCCTCTCGTAGCTCTCCAAGAGCTCGTAAGAGAAGTCTATCGTGCTCCTGTAGTGGGTGAGGGCGAGCATGAGCCTCAGGGCCTCGGGCCTGTGCTCCTTGAACAGGTCCCTAAGAGCTATTATGTTGCCGAGGCTCTTGCTCATCTTCTCCCCCTTTATCGTCAGGTAGCCAGCGTGGAGCCAGTACTTGACCCAAGGCTTCACTCCGTACCTCGCCTCGCTCTGGGCTATCTCGTTCTCGTGGTGGGGGAAGACCAAGTCGACGCCTCCGCCGTGGATGTCTATCCTGTTGCCTAGATAGTGGCTGCTCATGACCGAGCACTCGACGTGCCAGCCGGGCCTACCGGGGCCCCAGGGGCTCTCCCAGTAGGGCTCGCCGGGCTTAGCTCTCTTCCAGAGGGCGAAGTCGTAGGGCCTCCTCTTCTCCTGCAGGAACTGCTCCTCCTGCCTCCACTCCTCGCGGCTGACCCTCTTAGAGAGCTTGCCGTAGTCGAGGAACTTGTCGACGTCGAAGTACACGCTCCCGTTGCTCTCGTAAGCGAACCCCGCCTCCATCAGCTTGGATATGAAGTCTATGATCTCGTTAACGTGTTGCGTTGCCTTGGGGTGGAAGTCCACCTCTACGCGAAGCCTCTTCAAGGCGTCGAGGTAGTCCCTCGTGTACGTCTCGGCTATCTCCTTCCAGCTGACGCCCTCCCTGTTGGCCCTGTTGATTATCTTGTCGTCTATGTCGGTTATGTTCTGGACGTGTACGACCTCGAACCCCTTGAGTCTGAGGAACCTCTTGATGACGTCGAAGGCGACGTACGTCCTAGCGTGGCCCACGTGCGTATAGTCGTAGACCGTTGGCCCGCACACGTACAGCCCTACCCTCGGGGGGTTGAAGGGCTCAAAGGCCTCCAGCCCGCGGGACAGGGTGTTGTAGACCCTTATCGACAATGCATGACCACCCAACGGCCTAGCTAATACGTCTAGGGGCCGGTTTTTAACCCTCAGCACATGGAGGTTAGGGGAGGGCGCGTCGAGCGCTCGTCGAGGGCCTATGACCAGCTTTTCTAGGCATGAGGCGAGGGGCCTTCGCCGGCTTGCCCCAGGCCTACAACCACGGATGCCCTCTAAGGAGGGCTTGGCAACGACCTGGAGAAGTCTCGGTCCTTTTAAATGTCCTCTGCCCCAGTGAATTTCGAGTGCCTTGAGCACAAAGTGAGTTCGATGAACTTCGAGTTCATGGCCACGACGGTAGAGGGGCTTGAAGATTTAGCAGCCAGGGAGATAGAGGGGCTCGGCGGACGCGTCAACGAGGCCAAGCGCGCTCGAGTCTTCTTCGAGGGACTGCTGGACTTGATGTACCGAGTGAACATCAGCGCCCGCTGCGTCCACAAGTTGATACTTGTCCTGGGCCGCGGAAGAGCTCGAGGGCTGAGCGAGATATACCGATTCGCCAAGTCGATCGACTACTCCGAGGCCGTGAGGTTGGACCAGTCGTTCGCCGTTAGGACCACGAGGGTCGGAGAACATGAGTACACGAGCATAGACATTTCAGCCGTCGTCGGCCAAGCGATAGTGGACTACTTCGTAGAGGCCAAGAGCGCTAGGCCTCGCGTGGACCTCAAGAACCCGGACGTAGAGATAGGGGTCTACGTCAGGGACGACGAGGTCGTGATAGGCGTCAACACGACAGGCGAGTCGCTCCACAAGAGGAACTACAGGGTCTACGACCATCCGGCGGCTCTCAAGACCACCTTGGCGGCAGGGATGCTGATGCTCTCGGGGTGGCGAGGCGAGGGGCTCCTAGACCCCATGTGCGGTGGGGGGACCATAACCATAGAGGCCGCGCTCATGGCCAGGAGGTTCCCCCCAGGCTTCTTCAGGAGACACGCAGCCTTCACGAAGCTAGCGTTCTACGACCCCAAGGCCCACAGAGAAGAGCTCGAGAGGGCGTTGGAGGGCGCCAACAGGGAAAGCTATGAGATCTACGGCTTCGACATATCCCCAAAGCACGTAGCAGGCGCTCGTCTCAACGCCTCGTCGGCCGGGGTCCACGACACGATAAGCTTCGGCGTGAGGGACGCGACGAAGAGGGAGACGTACAAGGGCCTAGATGTGAGGCACGTGGTCGTGAACCCGCCTTACGGCATCAGGCAGAGCAGGCCCAAGGCAATCAAAGACCTCTACGCGAAGTTCTTGAGGGCTCTCTCTGACGAGCTAGGCGGGGCGACGTTGACGATAATAGTCGGCTTCTGGAAGGCGTTCGAAAGCGCCCTAGGGGGCGTAGACTGCAACGTCTTGGACGTGAGGAACGTGAAGCACGGGGATCTGCCGGCCAAGGTCTATAAAATAAGGCTGCGCTGAGGTCGCTTAGGCTCTATGACGGGTCCGGTCCCTCTCTTTTCTCTGATCCACCCATGGGTTATGCACGATCCCGTACGAGGAAAGGGTCGAAAGGAAATAATGGTCGCGAGCATTAGCACTAAGAGGGAGGAAGAAGATGAAGACTCCTTCAGATGGAGCTTCCTCCTAAGGCATCAGAAGCTAGTGAAGGGTGAACGCTGTGCACGGAGTCGTTTCGCGATGTTATCGCCTCACGAACACTGAGACGTTTATCGCGAGGCAAGCCGAGACCACGTCGACGTCGTGCTCGACGATGGACTTTAGCGCCCCTGCCCTATGTAGGCTCTGCACGAGGTCTAAGTAGACCAAGAAGGTCTTTGGCTCGAGCTCGCCCCTCTGGAGCCGCCAGTACCTCTTCTGATCCCTCTTTATGGCCACCATCCTCTCCGATATAAGTTCCTCGATGTCCACCTCCTTCTGCCACAGCTTCTGCGCCTGCGTCGTGCTCCACTCGTAGAGGTCTAAAACGCTGTAATCTGCTATCCTGAGGTGCAGCTTCCAGTCCTTCACGCCCATCTCTACCTTCGACGCAACCTCTTCGACTGCCAGGCTCTTCAGGGACTGTTGCGCAGTAGGGCCCAGCGCGAGGAGAGGGCTCACGTAGCACGAGGCTAAGCACAGGGCTTCCCCGACCTCGTGCTCTAAGCCCAATGAGCTCGCCACGAAGTCGACGAAGGCCTCGACGCCTTTGCTAGGATGAGCCAAGGGCACCAGCGGCCTCTTTAGCTTGGGGAGTCTCTCGACGAGGGAGGGAGGGACGCCTAGGACCCTGTACTTGAACCTCTCGACCAGCCACTCGAGGTCCTCTGACACCTCATCGGCCGGGTCGAAGAGCACCACGCCCCTCATGTTCTTGACCAAGGCCGCGTAGCGCGAGAACATAATTAAGTGTTCGACCTCCTTGGCCTTATTTTTAATGGGCCTCGCCCTCCAAGTAGAGGTTTTTGCCTCGTCGCCGGGCCTGGGCTTCGGACGGCGAGGGGCCTTGGCCAGTCCTAGCGCGGAGCCTCTTCGAGGCATCTCAGCTGAGACGCCGTCGAGACGGCGCTAAGTGCCCCTGACCACCACATAGCCCCCGATGCCAACACCGAGCTCTCTAGCCACGACTCCGCACTTGGCCCTCAGGAGGAAGAACGTCTTGGACTTGAAGGGCGTCTCCGACAAGTACTCGTAGTGCGCCATACCCTTGGCTATTATGATATTTGAGGTCATTAGCTCCCTCTTGGCCTCGTCCGATATCTCTTCCACGAAGACGCTCGAGCCGTCAGTGCCGCTCTCTATCAACCTATCGACCAGCTCTTGCAACCCGACCCGCCTCGCATCGGCTATGGTGGCGTCGTTCTGGAAGGTCCCCGACTTCGCTATTACGACGACGCGACCACCGAGCCTCTTGAGCTCAGAGAGCAGGACGTAGTCGAAGGGCAGCTCCTCGACGTTGTCCAACAGGAAGACCACCTTAGACGCCTTGACGGCTTCGTACAGCTGAGGCGTCTCGTCCCTCTCCACGCGCACGGAGCTCATTAGCTCACCTATTAGCTCGAGCTTCGGAGGGCTGAACTCTGCCACCCCATAGTCGAAGCTGTTGCCCAGCAAGGACAGTTTAACGGCCTCGCAGAACCTCCTATAGCCCCCGAGGCCCTCGACGGCTCTCATCGCCAAGTCCCTGATCTCAGAGAACCTGCTCAAGACTCTCTCGCGGACGTAGAAGTAAGGGTCTTCGATCGTCAGCTCCTTGAACTTCCTGTAGACCTGCGAGGCGAGCTTGGTCACGTTTACGTCCTCGCTGAGCAACCCGCTCATGTACTTTGTGACCTCGATCATGACCCTAGAGGCCTCAGCCTCGTCCACCTCCAACATCTCCAGCTCCCTGCGCCTGACCTCCAATATGCAGGGTATGCAGTCTGGGCTCAGCTTCACGCGAGCACCCCCGGGCGTAGAGATATAGGGTCGCTGAGCACCTTAGTTGGCACTAGGCATTTGAGGCTGGTGCGAGCCTATTGAGTTTGCTGTTCGTGATAGAGCACTTGGAGCCCCGCTTGAGCAAGTGGGTCCTCATAGAGTACGAGCACGCGTCGATAATCGTCGGGAGGGAGAACTTGGCTTTCACGAACGTCAAGAGGGGCTTTAAGACTCTAGAGAAGCTCGGGAGGGTCTACAGGGAGAGCGCGGTCGAGCTGTTCGACCGCGAGGACACCATAGTCCTCGACCCCAAGGCAGAAGAGCTGTTGGAGCCCTCGGACTTCGACCACGCGAGGGCCGTCGTGGTTGGGGGGATACTTGGGGACCACCCGCCCAGGGGCAGGACCTTTAAGTTCATAACGTCGAAGATGAAGAGGGCTAGGGCTAGGAGCTTGGGCAACTGCCAGTTCTCGATAGACGGGGCCGTTTACATGGCCCTCAAAGTGGCCAGCGGTGTGAGGCTGAGCGAGATACCAGTGGCCAACAGCCTGACGTTGAGGTGCGGCGACTTGGAGATACACTTGCCCTTCTGCTACCCGCTTGTGAACGGCAGGCCAGTTATAAGCCCAAAGCTCATCGACTATCTGCTGAGGACCGACATAGTTCAAGCGGGGACCGAGGATTAATGGCTCGTCGAGGACAGGCGGAGGCCTTCAGAGATCGCTACGATCCATCTAGAGCCCGCAAGGGCTCTAACGCAGCTCACCCCACTAACCCGCCAAGCTGGCGAGCCACAGTAGCGCCACTAAGAGGATTATGACTGCCGTGACGATCCCCATTATCGCCGTGACCTTCCTCGACGTCCCCCATATTATCGGCACCGGCCCTATCAGAATGACTCCCGAGGACTCGCACCTCCCCCTGCCAGACCTGGCTAACATTATCGAGGAGACTACGATGATCGCTATGCCCACGAGGACTAGCAAGAGGCCGACAACGAACATCGGGTCCGCGGGCACCGAGACCTCCTCAGCTCGCTTCCGCCTCCTATATGAGGGATCCCTCAAATAAGCTTTTGAGCGCGTGAGCCGTATAGTATGCGGGCAATGATGTTCCATTGCATGCCTGAGGAGTGATGTGTGACTCCAATGCTGAGCCCAAGACCTTCACGTTTTGGGGCGCCTCGTGTAAGCACTAACGCGATTTTAAGGCGTTAAAGGAGGTGCAATTCTTCGTAATATCTAGTGGAGCGCCCCTCTCGTAGAGAACCTCAAGGCTTAACAAGTTGTAGTACTTGCCCATCTCCTCGAGCCTGTGGGCGTCGGAGTTCCTCAATGGCAACAGGTTGAACTTCAGCGCCAGTTGCATTGCGAGGTCCTCGTCCATCCCCCTGTGCACGTAATTCCTGACCTCGATCCCCTGGCACGTGGACAATATCTCGGGGCGCTCGTCGTAGGGGTGTACTTGAAACCTGAATACTCTGTCGCCCAAGTAGAGCTCGACTACTTGTCTGTGAGTCGCCGGCCCTATGCCGCTCACTTCGAGCTCGACGCCCGGTATTATTATCACCTCCGGGAAGTACTCCTTAGCTATCTCAGCGGCCTCAAGCCCGTAGGAGCGCTCTCCATGTTCAGTTATCGCTATCCCGTCGAGCCCGGCCCTCTTAATCTGCCTCACTATCCTGGCGACCGAGTCTATGCTGGGGCTCGGAAACCCTAGCGCCTCGAAGGGGTGGGTGTGGAGGTCGAGCTTTAAGTACCTCATAGCCTCACGCCATCGAATCTACATCATTCGCTCAATACGGCTTACTCGGGCAGTCTTCCGGGCACTAAGTAGGGGAGCTTGGTCCTGAAGGCGACGAAGGGCTCCTTCATCTTCATCAGGTGAGTGAGGATGACCCTCCTGCCCTTATCGGTCAGGGCGAACACTGGTATCGCGACCCCAAGCTGAAACAAGGCCCTAGGGGCCACTCTCTCCCTAACGACCTTGGAGTTACAGGCCCAAATAAGGTCCGAGAGCAGGAGGTTTTGAGCGTCCTCGGGCCCAGACCTAGTGGTGCACACGGCGAAAACCGTGACGTCGACCTTGAGCCTCTCCTCCAGCTCCCTTATCCTCGGTATCTCCCAGCTCCTGAATCCCGCTACCGTTACCGCCACCCTCTTGTACCCTCTCTTAGCTACCAGCTCCACGCCCCTCACTTGATCTATGGCGGCAGTGCTCTCGTCGAGTACCACTCCACCACCGTCCTTCAGCTTCTCGATTATCTCGGGGACCGGCGTCGTCTCGACCACTCCTGACAAAAAAGCCCCTATCATCTGAACTAGCTCCGGGGTGGACGCCAAGACGGTCCCGGCACCCTCGCACACGGTAACAGCGCAGTCAAAGACCCCTTCCTCGAGGCACGACATTATCATCTCTGAGGCGCCGTAGGGCACTCGAGGCTCGGTGGTGAACGCTCTCTCCTTGGAGGCGAAGCCCAGCTTCCTTATCTTCATCTCCATCTTTCTCTTCACGACGTCCCTATCGATCTCATCGTATCCATAGGCCATGGACTGCAGGGGGCAACGCCTTGTCAGGGGCTCGTCGAGCACTCTCACTTCCGTTCCCACTATCTCTACCCTAGCACCGCAGCACATCACCACATGCCTTGACATGAAGCGCCTCCTAAGCCCGCCTCTCTCCCGCCCTCAGGACTGCGCATAGAGCCTCCCTAGCTTGAACTTCTTAGCTATGTACGTGGCCTCGTCTATGTCATCGGTTGCCCCTATGAACTTGACCTTCGACACCGCATTTCGAGAGCCGCACTTAAAGCACAGGAACGACCTCGCGGGCATCCTCACGACTCGCGGCTCTCCGCAGTTGTGGCACAGGGCCACTACGTAGCGCTTCATCGATGCTGGTATCATGCCGGCCCACCCGAGCTTCGCGGAGAGGTCGTAGGGGGCTACCTATATAACACTTTCACAAACCCCGCTTGGGGCCCCAAGCGCCTTTCTCGAGCGCGAGCTGGGCGCGTTAATCTCAATAGCCGAGCCCCTCGGTAAAAGTGAGTTGGGGGCCTTTGAAGTGGCTTCAAGGGGCTTCGACTTGAGAGCTGAGTTGCTCAGCGTCGCGAGGCTCTTCTACGACGACGTGAGCTCCATATTGGAGGAATTCGAAGCCCTGAGCCCCTTCGAGCTACTGATAAGCACGATAATATCTCAAAACACGAATTGGAAGAACGTTCAGAGGGCCATGAGGAACATGAGGGAGAGAGGACTCGTGACAATCGACGGAGTATTGAAGGCCGACGTATCAGAGCTCGAAGACGCTCTGAGGGTCGCCGGGCTATACAGGGTCAAGGCTCGAAGGATCAAGGAGATAGCCGAGAGGCTGAGGTCTTGGGGCGTGAGCCTGGATGATGTCCTCTCCATGCCCTTCAGCTATGCGAGGGCGAAGCTCATGGAGCTCCCGGCGGTGGGCCGCAAGACGGCCGACGTCATGCTGGCGTTCAAGTCCCGAGCCCCGGTCATCCCCATCGACACCCACATCGAAAGAGTAGCCAAAAGGCTTGGGCTAGTCGACGAGAAAGCCGACTACGAGGAGGTAAGGCTCGCGCTCGAGTCCTTCGTCTCGCCCCATGAGAGGGCTCTCTTCCACCTGGCCTTGATAAAATTTGGTAGAGAAGTGTGCAGGGCTAGGAACCCCTCGTGCTCTCAATGCCCTCTTAGCACCTATTGCAAGTCGAGCAACGTCAAGCTCTAGCCGCTCTCCCGAGCCGGGCGTGAGCCTGAGCTAGGTGGCCCGCTGCCAGCGCCGAGAGCAAGGAGACCTCGCCAGCTAGGCAGGCCGCTGCCACTATCTCGGCGAACTTCTTGGCGTTGGAGCCGGGCGGGTTCCCTGGCCCTGCACAGCCCATTATTGCCAAGGCCTCTCTCTGCGTCGGCAGGCCCGTGCCTCCCCCCACGGTCCCCACCTCGAGCGAGGGCAGTGTCACTGAGACGTAGAGGTCGCCCTCGGACGTTACTTCGGCAGTCGTTATGGCCATCGAGGACTCGACGACTTGTGCGCAGTCCTGCCCAGTCGCTATAAAGATGGCGGCGACTATGTTGGCGACGTGGGCGTTTAGGCCGTAGGCGTGCGCTAGGCCGCTCCCCAACAAGTTCTTCCTGATGCACACGTCGGCCGCGTCCTCTGGAGTTGTCTTCAGCTTCTCCATCACTACCTCCCTCTTTATGATGGCCTCCGCGACGACAGTCTTGCCCCTCCCAAGGAGCCAGTTGATCGCGCTGGGCTTCTTGTCCACGCAGAGGTTCCCGCTCAAGCTGACCATCCTAGCGAACTTCACGCTCTCCTCTATGAACCTCCCGGTCTTGTCGCAAGCCAAGGTGACGCCGTTCATGCCCATGGCGTCGAAGGTGTTCGCCGTGAAGCGGAGCCACACGTTCCTTCCGACGATCCATGGCTGAACGTCTATCAGCTTCACGTAGGGGTCTACGCTGTTGAACACCTCCTCTATCTCCTTCCTGTGCTCCCTGACCCACTGGACCAGCTTGTGGGCGTGCTCCACGCTCGGCGTTATGAAGAGGGGCGCCCTGGCCATGTAGTCCCTTATTATCTTCGCCCTCGCCCCGCCGGACTCGGTTATCGCCGAGCACCCCCTGTTGACGCTCGCTACCAAGGCCCCCTCCGTCGTGCACAAAGGTATGTAGTACTCCCCGTCCGCGTAGTCCCCCTTGACCCTGAGGGGGCCGGCTATGCCCATTGGGATCTGGCCGACGCCTATGGGGTTCTCTATGTTGCGCCTAGCTGTCACGTTAAGGTCCATGGAGTAGTGGCCTATGTTCTTGAGCTGGATGTCTAGCGTCTTCTCCAAGAAGAGCCTCCTCATCTCGGCAGCCTTGTTGACGTCGCCCACGAAGCTCTCGACCTCATAGAGCTTGATCTCCCTCTTGAGAAGCTTCTCCAAGACGTCGTTGGGATTCAAAAAACTCGCCTCCTCTCACAAGTTCGCATGGGGGGCTAAATTCCTTCCCACTTCTAGCGATGCTTAAGGGTCCTTCGCGCTCAAGCCCGCTCAATTATCTTTTGGGCCGCGGTCTTGACAGCCCGTTCTATGTCCTCGTAGCAGACGTCCAGCGTTACTATTGGTATCGAGACCACGTCCTTTATCAGGTGAGCGACTATCGGGGCGCAGACTATGGCAGTCGCGCCGTCGCTTTGCGCCCTCAACGAGGCCTTGATGGCTTCGTCGAGTGTCGAGACCCCATACTCTTTAACTGTTACGACTTGGTCTTGGAGCTTGAGAGTCAGAGAGCGCAACTTGCTCAGCGTCGTCACGGCAGCTATTACGGCCACGAAGGGCTTCACGGGCTTCCCCTCTATCAGCTCTATCGCTCTCAATATCTTCCTGAGCGTCGATAAGGTTACGCCGCCTCTTCCTCTCAGGATCTTCTTTATGGTGCTGAGCGGTATGCCAGACATCTTAGAGAACCTGCTCGCGCTCATGCCCATGTCGCCTAAGACCTTCTTCAACTCCTTAGCTAGCTCCTCGTCGGACTTTAAGGAAGCGATTAAGAGGTTCAAGCACCTAGGGCTTAGCTCGTGCAATGAGGGCCTCACTGTGAGTTCTCACCTCGGATCGTTGCTTGAGCCCGTGCTCGGCTCCCCCTTTTTGAGGCATAAGAGGGCCTTGACGTCAATTCGCCGCCTCCGAGCCCATCGAAGAGGACAGTTCGGCGCCGACTAGACTTATGAAAAATTGTGCTCACGTCCTTAAATACGCTCTCTCGCTCGACGTGCCATAGAAGTCCATTCAGCTTGATGGCCTTGGAGCTTTGCCTTCAATAGGCCTACTCGACGACGCGGTACACACAACGAGCGTCAGCCGCCAAGAGCGTCGCTGGCGAATTCCTGCTGTTGTACATTAACCATTTCGGGGACGTTGCCCCACATGCCCGCTAAGCCATCGAGCACTATTATCACGCCCCTCACCCCCCTTATCTCCTTGGCCCTCGCGAGGCCCTTCTCAATGGCGTCCTTTCCCTTCGTTGCGTTGCATATCGCTGTAGCGGCCGCGTCGGCTAAGCCCGCGGTCTCTGCTATCACCGTGACCGAGTCCGCCTCTCCGAAGCTCAGCGCATGGCCGTACTTCCCAGAGCTCGTCGCAATGCCGATCGGCATGTCCTCCGGCATGATCTTTAAAGCGAAGAGCACTCGCCCTCCAACCTTGACACCCACCACGAACTTCGCCCTGCCCGCGAGGGCCACTTCTCCGCCGTTCTCGACAGCTATTGCCCTAGCTCCGGCTTTCAACGCGTCTTCGACTGCTAGATCCGCTAGAACGCCAGCCACCGAGGCCATGGGCCCGACTCCGGCGATGCTCGCGTACTCTGCCATCTTCTTGACGACCAAGGGGGCATCCCCTTCGACCTGTACAGGGCTCAGAGCGTACATGAAGACGGGGTTCTTAAGCACGTAGTCCTCGAGGCACTTCCTGTGGTGCCTTATCGAGGCCAGAGCTGCCTCTACTCCCATCGCGGAGTCGCACACTATCTCTCCCTGAGAGGTCCCTACGCTATACCTCCTCTTTACGAGCCTCACGATAGGCTACACGTATGTGACTTGATTCAGAGGAGATAAAGCATATCTCTCAAGAGGTCAAGGCGTACAGTAGGTGGTCGCTTGAAGTCGGTTAAGGAGATAAACGAGAGAATTAGGAGGGGCGAGGCGGTAGTCCTAACCGCAAAGGAGCTCTGCGATATGGTCAGGAGGGGGAGGAAGTCAAAGAGGTAGACGTCGTCACCTCCGCCACGTGTGGCGTCATGAGCGGAACCATGGCGGTCTTCTCGTTCAGAGTAGCCGAGAGGGGCGCATTCGTCAAGGCGAAGAGCGTGTTGATGAACGGCGTGCCGGCCTTCCCGGGTCCCTGCCCAAACGAGAGGCTTGGGATAGTCGACGTGGTCTTGCACGGGACGTGCACGAGCATTTACGACCCGGCTAGGTATGGAGGAGGGGCCTTGCTCAGAGACCTAGTAGAGGGGAAGAGCGTCGAAGTCATAGTCGAGAGCGTCGAGGGGAAGACCATAGAAAGGGAGGTCACGCTCCAGGAGATGATCTATGCCAAGCTGATAACTACTAGGTCTTGTTTCAAGAACTACATGGCCTTCGTCAACCCTAGGGACCGTCCCGTGAAGTCCATATTTTCGCTAATTGAAATGGATGGTTGCCTGAGGATGGTGACGGTGTCGGGATGCGGCGAGATAAACCCCTTGGAGAAGGACCCCCTCCTCAAGGCCATAGGGATTGGGACGAAGATTTTGGTCAATGAGGCCGTGGGCTACGTGATTGGGGCGGGCACTAGAGCGACTAGGGATAGGCCGAACCTCTCCGTGTGCGCCAACATAAAGGGCATGAGCTCTTACTACGTCGGACAGTTCGTGACGGCTTTGGGCCCCGAGGTCTTTAACTCCATAGCCATCCCGATCCCGATCATCGATCACGAGGTCTTCGAGAACGCCAAAAGGCTCGACGAGGAAGTGACGCTACCCATAGCGGACGTGAATGACAGGAGGGTGATAGGCTTCGATAACTACGCGAGCGTCTGGCAAGGAACGGATCTGGAGGTGACGTACGATAAGGGCGTGTGCTACGAATGTCAGATTTCGCCTTGCCCCGTCGCTTTGTACTGCCCGACCGGGGCGTTCAACGAGAAGGGCCATTTAGCGAAGTACAGGTGCTTCGAGTGCGGAGCGTGTACGTGGCTGTGCCCCAGAGGTGCCTTTAAGGCTAAGCTGGGAAGCGTGAGGCTGGGTGATAGAGAAATACCGATAAGGCTTAGGCAGTCGTGCAGGAAGAAGGCCGAGGCCCTAGCGAAACACTTGAAAAAGCTCATAGAGAGCGGCGAGTTCTACTTGAGCGAGCCCAGCGACAAGATAACATTGTAAGCAGAGTGCCGCTTGGCCCTTCTAAGACTCGAAGCCTAGAAGTCGGCCTTAAGCACCACTCGCTCAATAGTCGACCAAGAGTTGGCTTTGAGCCATCGTCCTAGCGACGATCATTTCTTCGAGCACTCGAAGTAGCTCAAGCTAACAACGACTTCCTTGTCCGATTTTTAAAAATCGCCAAGCGAAGCCCTAAGGATGTGACGTTGCAGAATGTGAAGAAAAAATGTTGGGGAGGAGTGTTTATTGTTTCTTGGGCCTTATCAACGCCGAGACTATGGGACATACTATCGCTGACACTATGAGCGGTACGAAGAATGGATTCATCGGCAGAGACGCCACGAACCTGTCGTAGTATCCAAAGCTCAGGCCTACGACTAGACCTGCGATTATCGACGCGGCGACGCCAGCTTTCGTGACGAATCTCCGCGCGTAGAGCATGTAAAGCAAGGAAACGCCGAGCGTGCACGCCGCAAGCCCTTCACTCGTCCATATTATCCATGGTATTATAGCAGGCGGGCTAAACGCTATTACCATCGCTATAACGCCTATGATGACCGTGAAGATCCTCGTCCATAAGAGGAGCTTTTTCTCGTCTACGTTGGGGTTTACGAGTCTTTGATATATGTCTCTCGTGAATAGTGGTGCAGACATAGCTAGTAGCGTGTCGGCAGTGCTCATGCAGGCGGCGAAGAGGGCTGCTAGGAACAGCCCGGCTATGACGGGGTTCGTGAGGTAGTACACGAAGTATGGCAAGGCCCAGTCGCTGGTAGGGGGATTGGGCATCATGCCCTTCTCGACGGCGACCCTAGCGGCCATGGTGACGTACTTCGGCAATAGGAAAGCTATCCCGAAACCCAGCACTCCTGCCAGCGGTAGCCACTTAAAGTACTCCAGCTTCTTGCTGCTGTAAACTCTATGGACCATTCTCGGATGCGCGGCTATCCCTAAGAACAAGACGGCGTATTGAGTCGCTATGTAGGGCCAAACGAATGGCGGCCTCTCTCCCAGTGGTGTTACTAGCTTTGGATTTATTTTACTTAGTTCGCTCAATATCCCTTCCAAGCCACCAAACGCTGGTATCGCAATTGCGGCGATCACTATGACCGCTAGCGCGAAGCATATGAACTGCACCAAGTCTGTTATAGCAACGGACCAGATGCCGCCAGCAAAGGTGTAAAGGACGACTATCACGGTACCTACAATTACAGAGACTTGGTAGGGCACGCCTAGTATTAGGCTCATGCCTATGCCGATGGCGGTCCACTGAGCAACGAGCAGGATGACGACTGTTATAAATACGATTATAACGGCCAAGACCCTCATAAGCCTAGAGCCGCCGAAGTAGTGCTCGTAGAGGTCCGGTAAAGTCATGAGGTTGTTCTCTCTGGCGTACCTCCACAGCCTAGGGGCGAAGACCGTTGACACGACCAATAGGCACGCTATGGGCCATAACTCAGCAAACGCCGAAACGCCTAGTCGATAGTTCAACCCCGAGGCGCCTATCAACGCCATTCCGCTGTACAGCGTCGCCACCATGTGCCCAAACATCAACGGGAACGGCAGGTCTCCGATTACCCAGTCCTTCAGGCCCTTGACATATCTCTTGGCCCAGACGCCGAGAATAGTGATAATGACGAAGTACGCAACGACTACGCCGAGGATGGTCATGTGGGCTTCTGGGGCAACGCTCATACCCATCACTTCCCTTCTTTGGGCTTTTCAGGCTTGAACGCTATGGCCCACACGATGGCCAGTATTACTATCGCCATGAACAAGGCGAAGGCCCACGCTGGCATTCCAATGATTAAGTCCTGCAAAGCTCACCCCTCTTGTTGCGGGGCCTCTTCTTTTTTCATTTAAATTTTTTATTTAAATTTTTTCTGTGCACGGCGATGGCACAGCATTAAGTGCTGGCGCAAAAGAGGGGCCTCACTTTAGGGGCGAGGGGCATCTAGAGGGCGCGAGGTCTGGCGAGCCCTCCTAGTCGTGCTCCAAGGAGGTCCTTTGAGTACTTCCTTCTCTCGTTCTCGGCCT
>Ga0185307_1000880_pt1 | contig 17720 bp, 16 predicted proteins | sample LHCtaG_FD_128010 | JGI IMG/M metagenome (GOLD analysis project Ga0185307, IMG submission 128010) | Hot spring microbial communities from Little Hot Creek, USA to study Microbial Dark Matter (Phase II) - LHC4sed_matched (SPADES... | ecosystem: Environmental > Aquatic > Thermal springs > Hot... | reverse complement strand
AACCACTGGGAAGCCGGAACGCCGAGGCCAGGCCCGCGCTGAGGCTGGAGGGGCTTGGGAGGGAGCCACGCTAGACAACAGTGTAGTAGACTCTGTAGCCGAGCTGTTTCTCCACTCTGAGCACCTTTACTCTACCCACCTCGCCGGTTCTTCGCACGTGTGTACCGGTGCAAGGCATCGCGTTCACGCCGGGTATTTCGACCACCCTGTACACCTCGGCTGTGGGCAGCCTCTGCAGGTTGGGGGCGTTGTACAGGTACTCGGGGAGTTCCTCGGCCTTTACGAACCTGACAACCACGGGAAGATCGGCCTCGACGACCTCCCTGGCGATTTCCTCGAGAGCTGCCGGGTCGGGAGGGCTCTCCACGTCGTACTCCAGGTATGCCTCAGGAGGGCCGTGGAGCGCCTCCACGGTATCGACCAGCCTCCCGAAGAGCTTCGCCACCGCGTAGTCGAGTATGTGGCCTGCTGTGTGAAGCCTCATCACCGTGTACCTCCTCTCCCAGTCGATCTCGCAGATCACCTCGTCACCCTCCCTGAGCTCACCGTCAGCAAACACGCCCCAGTGCTTCAGCTCCCCGCCGAGAAGCAGGGCCTTCCTGACCTCCATCCGACCGCCCGTGCCAGCCATCACTCCCTCGTCCGAGGGCTGCCCGCCGCTCAGCGGGTGGAACACGGTCCTGTCTAAAACTACGTACGCACGCCTACCCTTACCGCGCTCGACTCCCAGCACTCTCGCCTCGCAGCGGCGCAGGTAGGAGTCCCTCAGGTAGAGCAGCTCTGTGCGCATACTGACACCGCGCTAGATCCCCCAGTACCTCTTGAGCAGGTACTTAAGCTCTTCCAGGAACTCCCGCGCTAGCCGCAGGACAGCCTCCCGGGACTGCTTCACGGGCCAATCGGCCTCCACGCCAGCGAGCGCGGAGGCGAACGCCGGGAGCCCCCTCGTGAGGCCGGTGGAGTAGCCTCCCTCGAGGACAGCGGCAGCGCGAGACACACCCACCATCCGGGGAATCCTGCCTAGCTCGTAGAAGGCCCGCTCGCCCGCCCTCAAGTGCGCCAAGCCGTCGCCCTCGAAGGCGTCGAAACCCGCGGAGAACAACAGCACCTCCGGCTTGAACTCCTCGAGCAGCGGGACCACGACCTCCTCGATGGCAGCCAGGTAGACGTCGTCCGCGCTTCCCGGCGGTAGTACGATGTTGATCTTCGTGCCCTCTGCTTCGCCGCTCCCCAGCTGGCTCGGGAAGCCCGTGCCCGGGTAGAGCGACACGGGGTCCTCGTGCAGGTCGATGTGAAGTACCCTGGGCTCCGAGTAGAAGATCTCCTGAGTGCCATTGCCGTGGTGCGCATCAAAGTCCACGATGGCGACCCTGCCGCACCCAGAGCTAAGCAGCGTCGCTGCCGCAACGGCAACGTTGTTGAAGATGCAGAACCCCTGGGTCGCGGCGCCCATCGCTCTCCCCCTCCTCCCCGCGTGATGCCCCGGCGGTCTTACAAGGGCTATGGCCGGGTTTTTCCCGGCCGTCCTAACTGCATCCACGGCAGCACCGGCAGCTGCCAGTGCGGCACTCATGGTCCCAGGCGAGGCGTAGGTATCGTTGTCCACCAGCGGCAAGCCTTCATCCACGATGCGCTGAATCATCTCGATGTAGTCGGCGTCGTGGACCCTGAGCAGGTCCTCCAGCGCCGCTGGATGCGGCTCGACCACCCTGGCTCCCCCCAGGCTTTTCAGAGCCTCAAGGGCGACTCGCAGCCTAGAAGGGTTCTCCGGGTGCGGGTAAGGGGGCTTGTGCTCGAGGAACTTAGGCGTGTAGAGGACCGTGATCTCGGGCAAAGTTTCAGCCCCCTCGCGGTACCCCCCTCACATGGATAAAGTTTGCCTGGATATCCTCCAGGTAGGCACCCCACCCCCCAACGCTCACTAGCTCCTTACCCGATCGGATGTAGAGGGTTGTAACCCCCCTCCTCATGTCTATGTAGACCTTCCTTGCGATGCCCGACACCTCGACAGGCTCATAGGTCTTCGTATCGACTCCCTGGACGAGAACCTCGGCCCGCATCCTACTCCTCCATAGCTCTCTCACCAGGCTCACCGCCCTCTGGAGGTAGAGGAACGACCTCTCCGTGATCTCCCTCCCGAAGCGCGTGTACACGAGCTTGGCCATCCCCCTCGCGATCATTAAGTAGTACTCGACGAAGACCCTCATAAGCTCCTGGTTGCTCGTCGTGAAAGCGTAGGCTTGCTCTCTCGCGGGGTCCCACCGAGTGGCTATGAGCACCTCCTGGCGGTCGGACACCAGGATCTGGGGTCCCCGCGTCCTCCTCTCGTACTGCTCATCAAGGTAGCGCTGAGGAGGGAGCTCGTCATAGGTAACGAGGCACACGGAGACCCCTCTCTCGGACGCTGCTTGTAGATCCCTCTGAAGCCTCTGAAAGGCGTCAAGCGAGAGAGCTGCCAGAACCTCGACTCTAGCGCTCGACAGCAGCGACGCCATCTCATACACCGTGGTGCTCAGCGAAGTCGTGCTCCAGATCCTCGCATCCTCCAGGAGCGGCTGCAGCCCGCGGAGAGTCTCCCCGATCTCTGCTGCCTTGGCGGCCATGCTGCTGAGATTCTTCGCCACTTCCTCTGAGTAAGCTCTCAGCGCGACCGAGGGCCTGATAGCTCTGTACACGCTGGGGCTCCCCCCGGAAACCGCCACGAACCCCTTCTTCATAAGCTTCGACACCACATCGTAAACCCGGCTCTGGGGGATGTGTGTGATCTTGCTCAATTCCGTAGCCGTCAGAGGCCCGTAGCGCACTAGAGCCGAGTACGCGCTAGCCTCGTAAGGCGAGAGCCCCAGCCTGCGCAGAAGCAGCTTGAACACCTCCTCCTCGCTCACGTGACTTTCAGCACCAAAGCGTGTACAAAAAGTATGCTAAACGTTTTTCTCTTACGTACCCTGCGTGCCCCAGTGTGTTTTGCGTACCACCGGGAATTTGCTGTTCTTCGTCATAGATCACTCTTAGCTGCCTCGAGGAACCGCTCTACCTCGTCTCTGCTGGGGAGAGCCTTTATCGCGCCGTATCTAGTGCACACAAGAGCAGCTACAGCGTTGGCGAAAGTCACCGCGGCTTCTAGGTCCATGCCCTCCAGAACGTAGGATACTAGGAACGCTGCCGTCCATGCATCTCCAGCACCCGTTGTATCAACAACCTTAACTTTGAAGGCTTTTTTGAAGGCTTCCCTACCCTCCCGCGTCCTTGCATAAGCCCCCTTGCTCCCCAGCCTCACAGCCACCATGCTGACGTTGGGGTGTTTTGCTAAGATCTTCTCAGCGACGTGCTTGTAGTCTGATGTGCCGTATATCGCCTTTGCCTCATCCACGCTCAGGGAGACTATGTTCGCATAGCTTAGGCCTCTCTCGTACGACCTCAGGGCATCTTCGACTGAGAGCCATATGTCCTCTCTGTAGGTAGGGTCGTAGGAGACCGTGATCCCTTCCGATAAGGCGTACTCTACTATGGAGAACACAGTATCCGACGTGGGGGCATAGGAAGTAGAGAATCCGGAGAAGTGCACGATCTTTGAGCCCCTCAGCTTTTCCAAAGCAACATCGCTGGGCGTGAGCATAGTGTCCGCGGTTTCGACCCAGGGCTTCCTGTAGAAGAAGAACCTCCTCTCACCCTTCTCGTCTACGATGACTATAGCTAGCGTAGTCCTAGCCTTCTTCACCCTCACAAGGTCCGTGTTAACACCGTTGGTCTGTAGCGTTTTGACAAGGAATTCTCCAAAGGGGTCATTACCCACAGCACCTATAAAGCCGGCTCTGTGAGCCAACCTGGAGACTCCCACTGCTAGGTTAGCTGGTGCTCCGCCGAAGTGAACCTCCATCCGCGCACCTTCCCCAAGTCTTTCTACGAGAATCATGTCGATGAGAATTTCCCCGACACTATACACCTCGATGTTCATGCTGTCAACCTCCCACTATCTCAGCTCGAACACTACCAGCTCGCTAGTAAAGGGCTTTTCGGCCTTAAAAGACACTACCCCGCTGTAGCCAGTCAGGTCGATGATGTTTCTACCCGGTTTCACCCCGATCTTGTCGCTGCCTCCGAGCATGGGCGGTATGGTCAGGAAGTACTCCTTTACGTTCAGAGTGTTCTCCCTCTCGCTGTACACGATCAGCCTGGGTTCCTTGAACTGGGTGAGCGGTATCCCGCCGAAGGCGTTCCCTCCCACCATCCATCCAGGGGCCACGATTGTGAAAGCAGGCGCGCTGCTTGTCAGCACGCTGTGGTCCAGGGCGACGAAGCTCCTGGTGCCCTGATCGAAGGGTGATGCGTCATGCCTCTGCGTGTTGGACATGGTGTTGGTCCCTAGGAGGATCTTCCCACAGACGGACTCGATGCTTGTGATTCGCGCGCCGAGAGCGGCCACCACCCTCACGTCGGGGGGTGTTACGTAGAGGAGGAGAGACGGGGACGACACAGGCCCCAGGAGCTTTCTCCACTCTCTCTCCTCCTCTGTCACAGTCTTTACCACGCCGTACGTGTACGAGTTGTAAGCTACCAGTATGCCGCCCCCTAAGGCTACGGCGTTCGTCCTCGTGGGCCCCAGCTGCGAACCCGGTATGTCGAAGAGCCTTACGAAGTAGTACTCCCCGCTGAAGATATCCCCTACTATCAGCCCTCCACGCGTGAACGCGAAGAGCCAGCCATAAGCTGAGGCGACAGGCCCGGCCCACAACCTGCTCGCAGGCCAGCCGTCTACAGGCACAGGCTTGATTTTCTTCACAAGGTGCTTACCCTCGACCATGTCCACGCAGGCAAAGCCTTCCACATCGTACGGGTGCTGGTCCAGCACAAAGCATGAGTACTCAAGGTGGTGAGCCCCCTTGAGAGCGAACCCTTCTAGTATCCTCCTGGCTGCTCCGGTGCGGGGGTCTAGGCTGAACACCCCGTGGCTCTCATGCCCGTCAGCCCTGGCTACCAGGAGCTCGTCGCGGTACGGGTTGTAGATTATCTCGGAGACCTCGCAGGCCCACCTCTCCGGGTCGCGGAGCCCCTCCTTCCACAGGAGCTCCACCCTGTCATCCTCGACGTCGTAGAAGTGCACATGGCTGTACTTGTTCCTGAAGTCTATGGTAGCCCCCTCGGCGTGCCTCCCCCTGTAAACTGCGGGGGCGTGAACCCACCCCCCGAAGTATATCCTCTCGTCCACAGCCTCGACCGCGTTGTACGTATCACCACCGGACACAGGCTTGGGACCCACTCTCTCGAACTCGTACACCCTCCGCAGCCCGTTTTTATCGAAAAAGTAGGCTTGGGCTTCCATGGCGAGGGTGTAGTACAGCACGCCACGGTGGTACTTCAGCCCGAAGATACCCCCACTCCCCCACTCGGGCCCGTACCGGGGTGGGTGCACGGATAGGTGATGCAGCACGTTCATTCACAGCACCCCTCGCAGCATTACGCTAGGACGAAAACCTTATATAAGAGTGTTGCGGATAAACGTTCGTAACCACAACAAGGTGGTAAAATGGCTGAAACTGCTAAAAGCAGGAAATACCTATACATAGCAGTAGCGGTAGTAATTATAGCTATTATCGGTATAGCGCTCTACTACTTCCTTACTCCGCCCCCCACTCCCACGCAGCCTACGGCTCCTCCGACTCAAAAGGTGAAGATCAGAGTTCAAATAGGCTGGTCGGGTAAGGAGCTAGAGGCCTTCGACCTAGCTGTGAAAGAGTATATGAAGAAGAATCCAAACGTTGAGATAGAGTACGTTATAATGAGGGCAGAAGACCTGGCCGCTGTACTACCCGCACAGCTCGAAGCACGCACCTACCCAGCGGAGATAATGGTAACACCCTGGTCGTGGTTCATAGTTGAGCAGGCCAAGAAAGGGCACCTGGAGGATCTGAGCAACTTGTTACCCTGGAATGACTTCGTACCCGGCTACACAGACTTGGTCACATATAATGGTAAGATCTACGGTGTGCCCTTCGGGCTGTACTTCAAGCCGCTCTGGTGGTACAGGAAGTCGGTATTTCAGAAGTACGGTCTCAGCGAGCCGAAGACTTGGGACGAGTTCGTGGCGCTGCTGGACAAGCTGAAGACCATCCCCCAGTTCAAGAAGCCTGTTGTCATCGGAGACACTCTGGGCTGGCCTGCTAGCGACGTTGTCGAGGGGTTCATAATCGCCCTAGGCAGCCCGGACATGCACGCCGCACTCACTAAAGGTACCCTAAGGTTCAACGACCCCGGCGTGCAAGCTATCTTCAGAGACAAGCTGGTTCCGCTAATCAAGGCAGGCTACTTTAGTGAGCCAGTGGAATGGACCTCAGCGCACGAGCTGTGGTGGAACGGCGAGTATGCTGTCTACCCGCTGGGCTCCTTCTTGGCTTCCATGGTGAAAGACCCCGAGGATCTGGGAGCCTTCGTGGTGCCGGGCTCCACCGGCCTTATTGGGAACGTGGATTTCTTCTTCGTGTCTAAGTATGTCCCTGACGACTTGAAACCCGTGGTTTATGACTTCCTCAAGTGGCTCGCCACGGAGGGCCAGGTGATAATGGCTTCCATCCCGTCCGGCAGGGTTCCCACGTGGAAGAAGGCCGACGTCAACAGGATCTACGCCCCGTTCAGGGACCTTTACCAGAAGGCCGTTACAGGTTACAAGTTCGTCCCCGACATGGATGACACCGTGGGAGGCGACTGGCAGAGGCTATTCTGGGAGTACTGCAAGGTGCTCTTCACCAGCCCGGACAGATGGAGTGAGATGCTCACCGAGCTGACGCGCCAGCACCCGGCGACGAAAGGATAGCATAAATAGAGATGCTGAACAACCGCATAGTAAGGGAATCATCCCATGAGGAGAACCCGTAAACAGATTTTTTTCTTCCTGCTGCCCGCGTTCTCCCTGGTTGCAGTCTTCGTTATCTACCCGATTGCGTATAGCGTGCTTTTAAGCTTCCTCGATAGATCCACGGGCACGCTCACGCTCGACAACTACATTAGGATACTGACGGACATCAACCCCCTCAAGGCGTTGGTTGCGAGGAACTGGGGTCCTATGCCTCCCTGGGGCGCTTTAGTTCACAATGTAGTATGGGTGGCGATACACGTCCCTGTCACGGTTCTCGGCAGCCTCTTGATAGCCTACCTTCTGAAGTATCATGTTAAAGGAGGCACGCTCATAAAGACCATAATGTACGTTGGCATGGTGATCCCACCAGCCGTGGGAGGGCTCATAGCCATGTTTATGTTCTACGAGCGGATAGGGGTCTTTCCGATTATATTCGGGTGGCTGGGGGTAGAGCCGCTGTCTAAGACCTGGGTGCTTTATAGAGAGACTGCGCTGTGGGCATTGATACTCGGGTCGATCTGGGTCTGGATGGGCTTCGGCATAGTAGTGGTGTCTGCAGGCCTTGAAGCGATTCCTCGCAGCCATATAGAGGCTGCGAAGGTGTTCGGCGCAAGCTCCTGGAAGATTTTCTGGAAGGTTGTGGTCCCCCAGCTTAAGCCTGTGATAACGGTGGTTATTGTCATGACAGCTCTCTGGGATATGAAGATCTTTGACTTCGTGTGGGCGTCGTCTAAAGGCGGACCGCTAGGGGCGAGTAATGTGATGGCGATAATAATGTATGACTACTTCATCAGGGACCTGAATTACAACGCTGCCTCAGCCGTGGCGGTGCTGCTCACGCTGTTCATCTCCCCGATAATCTACGTGGCGATAAAGAGGATGAGAGAATGAAGCCCAGGATCAAGCTCTCGGTAATAGTCATCAACGTTGCTATGTGGGCTCTCGCCCTAGTTTGGATATTACCGCTCTACGGTTTAACACTTGTATCGCTGATGCCATACCGCGTTGTTGTGACTGAGGGCTGGCTGAGAATACCCGACCTATCCGTGATCACACTCAAGAACTATATAGATGTATTAACAAACCCGCTGTATGACATTGGAACCGGGCTGAGAAACTCTTTCGTAGTGGCTACTCTCAGCACGATAATACCCGTTGTAGCAGCGGCTCTTGCTGCTTACGTATTTGCAAACTATGATTTCACGCTGAAGTCAATGCTCTTCACAGTGCTTCTCTTCGTGATGATGGTACCTCAGCAGCTTTGCGTCGTACCGCTGTTCTTCCTTTTCAACAGACTAGGGATTTACAACACCTTTACAGGGATCATCCTGCTGCACAGCGCATGGGGCATTGCATGGTCGACCTTCTTCCTTAGGAACTACTTCAGGTTACTGCCAAGGAGCATCATCGACGCAGCTAGGGTCGACAACGCGTCTGACTTCGCAATCTTCCGTAGGATAGTGCTACCGCTCAGCAAACCAGCTCTAATCACAACCTCCGTCATGCAGTTTACATGGGTTTGGAATGACCTATTCTATGGGATAGTGTTCCTGGTGAGCAAGGATCTGCAGGTGGTTACTCAGAAGGTCATTATGTTAAAGGGAGAGTTCGTAGTAGACTGGGGCTTGCTTTCAGCGGGGGCTATACTGTCTATGCTACCTCCGCTGATTGCATATGCGTTATTCAATAAGTACTTTATTCAAGGTGTTGCAGGATGGGGGGTGAGAAGATGAGCTTCTTACAACTTGTAAACATAACGAAGAGGTTTGGTAAAACGATGGCTGTTGACAACGTCAGCTTGGGCATTGACAAAGGAGAGTTCATAGTGCTGCTCGGCCCCTCCGGCTGCGGTAAGACAACCACGCTGAGGATAATCGCCGGCCTGGAGCTGCCCGACTCTGGTAAGGTGGTCATGGAGGGTAGGGATGTCACCTACTTGGAACCTGGTGAGAGAAACGTGGGGATGGTGTTCCAGGACTACGCTCTCTACCCTCACATGACGGTCTTCGAGAACATCGCCTTCCCCCTGGATGTCAACAAGAGGAAGCTCGGGCTCTCAAAGAAGGATATTGAGGAGAGGGTGCTTAGTGTAGCTAGAATGCTGGGTCTGGAGGAGCTTCTGGACAGGAAAGTCACGCAGCTCAGCGGTGGGCAGCAGCAGAGGGTGGCGCTGGCCAGAGCGCTGGTGAAGGAGCCTAAGATCTGGTTAATGGACGAGCCTCTTTCAAACATAGACGCCCTGCTCAGAGTACAAGTCCGCGCGGAGCTCAAGAAGCTGCAAATGAACCTGGGTATAACCACTGTATACGTCACGCACGACCAGGTCGAGGCTCTCACTCTCGCGGACAGAGTAGCGGTGATGAACAAGGGAAGAGTAGTCCAGGTGGGTGCACCGAGGGAAATCTACGAGAATCCAAGCCATGTTTTCGTGGCAACCTTTGTGGGCTCACCGCCTATGAACATTATGGAGTGCAAAGCCCTACAAGACAGAGTTGAATGCCCCGGCTTCAGTATAAAGATGCCCGAGGAGGCAAGGGTGCTGCGCGGCGAGACTAGAGTCTACCTGGGGATCAGGCCGGAGCACATAGAAGTCTTCGATAAACCCGTGACCGGCGCCATCGAGGGGAGGTTGTTCCTCAAGGAGACCCTGGGCTCTGAACAGCTTATCTATATCCAGCTTGGCGACGTAGTGCTCAAGGCCAGAACTGCCAAGGAGTTAGCGGTTGGCATCGGAGAACAAATATTCCTCAAGCTCAATATGACCAAAGCCCTGGTCTTCGACAGGGAGACAGGAGAGCTCCTACAAGAGCTTTCAGAGCACGTTAAAGCAGCATACCTCTAGGCGCATTATTCGAAAAGAACTTATTTCTCGGCGTGCCGGAACAGATATCCTTAGCGTGCTTAACCTTCATGTGCTCGGCAAGGAGAAAAAGCCGGCCAGCGGCATGTTTTCCATAATCCCTGCAAGCTAGGCACTGCGAATGCTTTCGGAGAGCAGGTAAGCTCTGAGGCGCCGCTCAGCCAGCGACGCTATGGTCATCCCCACCAGGACCTGCATCGTGTTGAAGGGCACTTCTGCTATTGCCGCTACCCCGAGCACCACCTGCTCGTAGAAGAAGTAGCCCAGCACCATCAGCGCGCCGCCGGCGGCGAGCGAGAGGAGGGTCTGGGATGTGCCCACCTCTCTGAGGGTTGCCCAGACGAGGTACGCGGCGAACAGGATCGCTGCCGCCAGCCATACTATCGCTGAGAGGTTGAGCGTGAGCACGCCGCCCACAGGGGGTGCTAGGTACAGCTCGGTACTGCCTACGTAGAATGTGGTGCCAACGACTGCCATAAGCGAGGGCACGGCCAGCGAGGCAGCAAGCCCCGGGGCTTTGCCCAGCTTTACCCCGGAGAGCTTCCTGAGGAGTAGCGAGGCCACGAAAGCCTCCGAAGCCTTCACCACGAGGGTGGCTGGCGCGTAGACGTAGTAGCCTAGGACCACATCGGCCAGCGCCGACCCCAGCCCTGCGGCGAGCGCTGCCCAGAGCGGTGGGAGGACCATAGCTGTCAGGTACACACCTGCCTCTCCCAGGTTGAAGTAGCCTCGAGTCTCGGGGATGTACACGGTCAGCACGACCGTGAAGAGCAGCGTCATCGCTCCGAAAAGCGCGGAGAGTGCGACCAGCTGGCTTTTCCTCAACCCCGCGCGCACCCAGCCCCCCTGGAGCCACCGGGTCCGAGGGTAAAAAGCTTTACATAAAGCTGTAGGGAGTGACCTCTCGTGAGTAGCGCGAGCTTGGTCGAGGAGGTGCGCGAGCTGGCAGCTAGGCTCGGCGCTCACGAGGCGCTAGTCCGCGTGGCACGCGAGCTCTTCGAGGAGCTTGCAAACCCGTTCGAGGGCTGCAGGAGGGTTCTCTGCGTGCAACCCCACCCGGACGACTGCGAGTACGGTGCCGGTGCCACTCTCGCCGACCTCGCCGACGAGGGGGTGGAGATCACCTACCTGACGCTCACCGACGGCAGCAGGGGCACGCTGGACCCCGGTGTTGAGCCGAGGCAGCTCACCGAGGTTAGGAGGAGGGAGCAGGAGAGGGCTGCGCGCATCATAGGCGTCAAGAGGCTTGTCTGGCTCGACTACCCGGACGGGGAGCTCCCCTACAGCGCGGAAGTCAGGAGAAGGATCCTCGGGGTGGTGAGGGGCGAGAGGCCCGACGTGGTCATAGCGCCTGACCCATGGCTCATGTACGAGGCTCACCCGGATCACAGGCTAGGCGGGCTCCTCACCCTGGAGGCAGTGATGTTCAGCCCCCTCCCCCTCTTCGACAGGGGCTCCCCGCCCCACTCGGTTAAAGTGGTGATGCTCTACTACACCGCCAGGCCCAACTACATCCGTCCCGTCGACAGGACATTTGAGAGGAAGCTGGAAGCGCTCAAGGCGCACGAAAGCCAGTTTGCGTCGACCTGGCAGACCTTCAAGTTGTACCTCGAAGTGATTGCTGCGGCCTACGGCGGGCAGGTGGGCTCCAGGTATGCTGAGGCTTTCAGAGTCATACCGGCTGTACTCCTGCATGCCAGCGCGCTGTCGCAGCTGGTCTAGCGCGGTCGTTACCGCGCAATCAGGTCGTAGACCGAGAGGAGCTTCAGCTGCCGGGCCCGCGGGCATAGGTAGAGGACTTGCTCTCTAGGCTTCACCTTTAGACAGCTATCCCTGTCCGCACCAGTAATCCTCGCACCAGCTTTCCTCAGGGAATCGATAATTCTCGCCTCCAAGCCCCTGAGCAGGCAGGGTATGTGCACCACCCCCTCGTGGTCGATTTCGACGCCGAGCTCGGAGAGGTGGAGCGGTAGGAACTCCAGCCCCAGGGCGTGGGCGGCTTCCGGCGAGAGGGCTAGCACCTTCGCGAAGACTGCTAACCTCTTCCTGACCCTCTCTAGGGAGCGCCTGTCCAGGGGACCCCCTCTGGTATACCTCGTGTCCAGCCCCCTTACCACTGCGAGACCTGCTCCCAGGCGCTCGGACAGCTTCTCGGCGTACTCCGTGTCCAGACCCTCCACAGAGACCAGCAGCGGCACCCCGCCCCTCACGACCTCGACCTCTATCTTCAGAGGCCTTCCGAAGGCCTCGGGCAGCTTGTAGCCGAGCGGGCATTCGAGCGTGCAGCGCCAGCACTTAGCGCACTTCTCCTCCCAGAGAGCAGGGCTCCTCGAGTACCCCAGCGGGCTCAGTGCCAGGTTACCGCTCTCCAAGAAGGTAGGGCAGCTCGCGAGGCAGATGCCCGGGCAGTAGAGGCAGGGGTTCTGCACTCTCCTGAAGGGGAGGAGCGCAAAGCGCGCGATGAGAGCGGGTGTCACCTTGACGGCTTTCAGGACGGTGAGGCTCACCAACTCAGCTCACCCGAGCCACTTCCCAGGGTTGCTGACACCTGCAGGGTCGAGGGCTTTCTTCACCCTCTTCAGGTAGTCCAGAGCTGCACCGAGCTCCTCCCCCACCCACTCCCTCCGCAGCAGCCCTATGCCGTGGTGGTGGCTGATGGTTGCGCCTGTCTCTAGGAGCGTCCGCATGGCCTCACGCCACATACTCCAGTAGACCTCCTCGCTGGCCTCGTACGTCAGCGTGAAGTAGATGCACGCACCGGTTGTGTAGAAGTGGGAGGCGTGGGCCAGCACCGCGTAGACTCCCTTAACGGCTCTCACCCGCTTCTTAAACTCGCGGTACACCCTGGGCAGGTTGCTCCACGTGGCTGCAGTTTCTATAGTGTCGAACCAGAGGCCGAGGGGGACGACGAGCTTCTTTAGCTCGCTGATCACGTCGAACCTTGTCCTCAGCCATTTCTCCACGTACTCCTCCCCCACATTCACTCCGCCGTGTTTCGCAGCTATCCTTTCTATTACCGAGACTTTAGCCTTCAGGAGCTCCTCCTCGCCCTCCTCAACGACGAGCAGCAGTATGTCGCGTGCGTCGTGGAACCTCGCGGCGCTATCATCCCTGTCGTACAGCCTGGCGACCGCCGGCGTGGCCCAAGCCAGCATGATTTCCCTCATGGCCTTGAGCCCGGCCTCGAAGCTGGGGAAGGCGAAAGCGCGCTTCCAGGTGTAGGAGGGCAGGGGGAATACCTTCAGCGCGGCCTTGGTTATCACGCCCAGCTGCCCCTCGCTCCCCACCAGGAGTCTCTTGAAGTCAGGGCCCGTGGCAGCTCTCGGGACTATGTTCCTGCGCATCGGTATCAGCCCGCCGTCGGGCGCCACCGCCTCTAGGTCCAAGAGGAGCTCCTCAACACCGCCATACTTCGTGCTGAACTGCCCTGTGCTCATCGTCGCGATGAGGCCCCCGAGGGCTGCCTCGGGGTAGGACTGCGGTATGTGCCTTAAGGTGAACCCCCTCTCGTTCAGGAACTCCTCCAGCCTCCTGAGCAGCACACCGCTCTCCGCGACCACCAGGGCGTCCTCCTCGGAGAAGGAGAGCACCCTGTTCATCCTCTTCACGTCGATGACCAGGCAGCCCCTGCACATCGTGCCGCCTATAACCCCCGAGCCACCCGCGTAGGGTACGAAGGGGATCTTGTACTCGTTGCACAGCTTCACCAGCCGGATCACCTCCTCCACGCTCTCCGGCCAAGCCACCGCGACCGGCCTGGGGAGCTCCTCGCCCCTGATCTCCTTCAGGAGGGCTAGCGGCCAGTAGTCGCGGCTGTAGAGCCTGAGGGTGTCTACGTCGCTCGCCACCCTACCCTCGACAGCCTCCTCGACTCTCTTCAGAAACTCCCCGAGAGAATGGGGTTTTTCTCCCATTTCCTCACCACCTCGAGAAACTCCGAGTAGCTTTCAAGAAGACGCTCCCGCTCCTCCCCGCTTAGGCGGGGCTCGAAAACCTTCCCGGGAGGCGGGGGCTCTTCCAGCTCCTTCCGGGATATCCTGCCGTCTGCAAGCGCCAGGAGCTTCGCAACACCCCTGCAGCTACTCTCCACGTCCACAGGCCTAGCGACTTTCAGCCCTGTAGCGTCGGCGAGCACCTGGAGGAAGTAGTCGGACTGAGAGTACCCGCCGGAAGCCCAGAGGGGGCTGCGGGGTGCGCCTACCCTCCTCCGAATCTCCCGGATAATGTACGCGATGTGGAGAGCTACACCCCAGGCGAGACCGGCTACCACCTCCCCCCTGCCCACACCGGGGTGAAGGCCTGTGATCAGCCCCCTCAGCCGGGAAGCGCGCGGGCACCTGAACCCCCCGAAGGCCGGGAGGACGAGCACGCCCCTCCCAGCCCTCGAGGCAAGCTCCTCCATCTCCTCGTAGCTGCTGAAGAACCCCGCCTCCCGCAGCCACTCCACAATCGAGCCCGTGGTGCGGACAAACCCCTCCACGCCGTAGACCCGCTGCCCATCGAGGCTGAGGAGGATCAGGGGTACCAGGCCACCACCGACCATTGCGAGCCTCCCCGTGCACTGCTCGACAAACGAGCCTGTGCCGTGGACGCTCTCGATGGCACCCTCTCTCAGAGCTCCTACGGCCACCGAGGCCGACTGCTGGTCCGCTATCAGCACGGAGATGTCGAGCCCCTCGAAGCTTCCAGCATCCACCACGTTGTCAACAACCTCAGGCACCCTCCTGGGAAGCTTCAACAGGCTGAACACAACATCAATCTCCTCAAGGTTCCTCGGGTGGATCAGCCCCGTGAGGGCGGCGTTCGTCGCGTCCGAGTAGAACTTCCCCGTGAGCGTGTAGAGGACGTAGGAGTCCACAGTCCAGAGGTAGGCATCGCCACGCTCAACCCTCTCGCGAAGCCCCTCAACGTGGTCGAAAATCCAGCGCATCAACACGGCCGGAGAATCCGGGCTCAGAATCTGCGAGAGAGCGCCGCTGATATTTCTCAGAAACCTCGCATAACCAGGCAGCTTCTCTACAACCTCCCTCCCGCGGCCATCAATCCACGTGATAATGTTTGTAAGTGGAACTCCGTCCTTGCTCCACGCTAGGACCGAAGCCCTGTACGTACATAAGCCGAGCTTCCTCGCCCCAAGGCCTTTAGCTTTCCTCGCGAAGCCCTTCACCACTTCTGCTAGCTTCGCAGCGTTTTGCTCCACGTAGCCCCCCACAGTCCTCTCAAAGCCCACCCTCACCCTCTCGTAGTAAACCCGCGATAACCCCTCATCGTACACAGCCAGCTTCACACCAGTAGTACCCACATCCACAACAGCGTACCTAGCCCCACCTCCCACGGAGCTCTCCTGCAGAATCCTGCATAAATACCTTGAATCTATGGACTGCTTTTAGTCTAGCGTTTCTGAGAGATCAGTCCTACGATGAAAACAGCAGCCGCTGCCAGCAGCGAGATCCAACCCCTAAGACCAGCTATCTCCAGCCCGTAGAAGAGCAGGAGCGCTCCAGCCAGCGCGAACACAGCTGCGAGCAGCTTGTCCACGAGGCGGTAGATAATCGCGGCCAGGGCGAGCGAGAGAAGTGCGACGGCCTCCCCACCGTCCACGACAAAGCCTGTCGACATTATAACATGAGCACTGAGAAAGCCCGCTAGCAGGGATAGCGCCAGCTTGAAAGCGGAGAAGCCTATGAGAGCCCCTAGCACGAGCCCTAGCAGGAAGAGAGCAGGGCCTCCCAGGCTCTCCCTCAGGCTTGGAGCCGAGTACGCGTAGAGCAGGTAGCCCAGGGCCAGCCCAAAGGTCAGCGATACGAGGAGCCTAGCCAGCCTTAAGCCCCAAATTGCCACGACGAGGCCCAGCAGGGCTAGGAGCGCGCCAAACCAGGTCGCCGGTAGGCTCACGTGCTCGATGCCGAGCGCCTGCCCTTAAATCTCTTCCACGAGAGCGCGAGGATGAGCGCAGCGACTGCCGCAGCAGCTACTAGCCAGAGCGGTGGCTGCCGCGGAACAGTCCATATCGGTATTTCCGCGTACCCGAGGGGTAAAGGCACCCTGCAGCCTAGCAGGGGGCTTGCGCCGGGTACTTCATCATAGGACAGCCAGGTGCCATTGCATAGCACCAGCCTCTTTTCCCACCCAGCCTTCCCAGCCGAGCAGGCTGCAGCCAGCCCTTCTGCGTCGGCCGGCCTCAACCCCTCCAGAACCCCCTCCGCCACCAACCTATCAATCTCCAGCTTCACCACCCTGCAGAGCTCTCCGCCGGAGACGTTGAAGATCGGCTTGCCCCCCTCTACAGGCACTTGGAACCTCACCGTGGGAAGCATCGTGCCTAGAGGTGGGGCGGGGGAGTGGTAGAGCGCGACTACTACCCGCTCATCGTAGCCGCTTCTGAACGCGTAGACTCCTGGGGAGACCTCCCTGAACGCGCCGAGCAGGGCAATTTTCAGCTTGACCTCCGCAGGGAAAACCGCCTCGACGGCGTAGAGGTCCTCTGGACAGGGCTGCGCCACAGCAATAGTCCAGGACGCCGCCAGCTGCAACAGTAAGACGCATACTGCGAGAGCGGTCTTCCAGTGCATGCCTTTCCTCGGCATAGCCCTGCTGACAGTACACACCCGGTTAAAGAACATGCTCGCTCCGAGGATCTCCCTTACCAGCTCCGCAAAAACTGCGCAGCTCGCGCTCCTCCTTAGTAAAATTTTTTCACGCAGGTTATACAAAGGGCTGCAGGGAGGTGCTCGAGGTGCGTCTCTTGAGCCTCGATGGCAAGGTGAGGAAGGTTCTCAGGAAGTACCCGGGCTACAACCTCTCCTATGAAATCCGTGACGGCGTGGTCTTCCTCTACGGGCGGGTCAGGAGCTACGAGGAGTGGGTGGAGATAGGGCTTGAAGTGGGCAAGATCAAGGGGGTTGAGGGGGTTGTCAACAAGATAGTCTGGGACGGCTACCCGGCCGAGAAGGTCAGGGAGAGGGAGGAGAAGCGGAGGAGGATCTTCGAGGAGAACAAGAGCAGGGTTGTTGGCAGCTACGATGTGGTAATCATAGGCGGGGGCGTCGTCGGGGCTGCTATCGCGCGCGAGCTCTCCCGGTACCAGCTGCGGGTCGCCCTGCTCGAGAAGGCCCCTGACGTGGCAACGGGAGCCACTAAGGCGAATAACGGCATGATCCACGCTGGGGTCGAACCTCCCCGAGGTACGCTGAAGAGGAAGCTCAACGTCAAGGGCTGCAGGATGTACGAGAGGTGGGCTCGCGAGCTGAACTTCAAGTACAAGAGGGTGGGCAGCCTCTGGCTGATCACCTCCAGGACGCTGGAGAAGTACAGGAGGTTCCTGCCAGGCCCCCTTTACACGCTCGTCCTGAAGTACATCCTGCCCTATCTCGTGGTCTTAAAGGGCCTCGTAAACGGTGTGAGCGGCCTCAGGGTCATCCGCGGCAGGAAGATATTCGAGATGGAGCCCTGCGCCGCCCGGGACACCCTTGCCGCCGTCTACGTGCCCTGGACCGCGATCGTCGACCCCTACGAGGTTGCAGTGGCGCTCGCCGAGAACGCCGCGGCGAACGGCGTGGATGTCTACACGAGCACCGAGGTCGTCGGCTTCCTCAAGGAGGGAGACGTCATTAAGGGCGTTGTGACGAACCGCGGTACATTCCTCTGCAGGTACGTCGTCAACGCAGCAGGGCTCTACGCGGACGAGATTGCCGAGATGGCGGGTAGCCCTGAGTACACGATACACCCCAGGAAAGGGGTCATTGTCCTCTTCCACCGCAGCACGGGCTCCTACATCAGGCACTGCCTGGCGGAGATCATCCTGCCGCAGCACCCGAGAACCAAGGGCGGCGGCATCAACCCGACGGTGCACGGGAACGTGATGTGGGGCCCGACGGCTGTCGAGGTGCCGGACAAGGAGGATGTCTCGGTGGAACTCGAGGAGGTTCAGCTCGTGCTCACCAGGTACTCCACCGCGCTCAGCGAGTTCCCCAGGGACAGAGTAATCAGGTACTTCGCCGGTGTGAGGGC
>Ga0185307_1000878_pt1 | contig 17773 bp, 17 predicted proteins | sample LHCtaG_FD_128010 | JGI IMG/M metagenome (GOLD analysis project Ga0185307, IMG submission 128010) | Hot spring microbial communities from Little Hot Creek, USA to study Microbial Dark Matter (Phase II) - LHC4sed_matched (SPADES... | ecosystem: Environmental > Aquatic > Thermal springs > Hot... | reverse complement strand
ATATTTTAAAAATGAAATTTGGTAAAACAATAATTAGGAAAGGGGAAAGCGCCTATTTTGTTATATCACCTTATGAAGATGGATTTGTTTCAGCAGGTATTTTTAATGAAATGGGACAAAAGATAGAAGATTTAGAAAAGGGAAAATGGATGGAAAAGGAAAAGGATTATTTAATTGAATGGAGACCCGAATTTAGCATTTTAAAATCTGGAAAATACTTCTGTATATTTTATCTTAACAACTGTCCTGTTTTAAAAGTCCCCATTTTCTTAGTAAAATAATGGATACATATAAAAGATTTTATTTATTAAAAAATATAGGAAAGGAAAAATTTGAAAATTTAAGGGGGAAAAAAATTCTTATAATTGGAGCAGGTTCACTTGGTTCAAATATCCTTTTAAATTTGGTAAGAATTGGTTTTAAAGAAATAAGCATCGTAGATTATGATGTTGTTGAAGAAGAAAATATTTGTGTTCAAGAATACAATGTTGATGATTTTAAAGAGGGAAAGCCAAAGGTTTTTGCTTTAAAGGAAAAATGTGAAAAAATAAATGAGGAAATTAAAATAAATGCAATTCATGAGGAAATAAATCCTGAAAATATTTATAATTTTTTAAAAGGAATTGATTTAATAATAGATGCAACTGATAATTTTGATACGAGATTTTTAATAAATGAAATTTCATATAAGGAAAATATTCCATGGGTTCATGGAGCAGTTATAGAAGAAAGGGGAGAAGCAGGTATTTTTGTTCCTGAAAAAACAGGTTGTTATAGATGCTTTTTGCCGAAAGTTCCAAAAGGTTATATGGAAACATGTGATATAATGGGTGTTCATCCTTCAATAATAAAAATAATTTCTGGTTTTGAAGTTTATCTTGCAATAAAATATCTCTTAGGGGAAAAACTGCCTCAAAACAAAATCTATTATTTTGATTTAAGTAAATTTGAGTTCAAAGAATTGGAATATGGAAAAAGAGAAAATTGTCCTGTATGTTCTAAAAAAGAATTTCCATTTTTAAAAGGGAAAGAAGGTTTCAATGCTCATGCCCTTTGTGGTGGAGGAACATTTCAAATAAAGTTTCAAAAAGAATTAGATATTGAAAAAATTGAAAAGAATTTAAAAGATTTTGGAGAATGTGTTTTAAAACCTTATTTTTTAAGATTTAAGAAAAATACCTTTGAAATAATGTTTTTCAAAGATGGGAAAATATTTATAAAAGGGAAAGATATTACAAAGGAAAAGGCAAAATTTATTTTAAAAAAATATTTGGGTATATGAGAAAAAGAAAATACATATTTGTAACAGGAGGTGTTGTATCATCACTTGGTAAAGGAGTTGCAACTGCCTCAATTGGTTTTCTTTTAAAAAAAAGGGGATTAAAAGTAACGATTCAAAAACTTGACCCTTATATAAATGTTGATCCAGGAACAATGAATCCCTTTCAGCATGGAGAAGTTTTTGTAACTGATGATGGTGCAGAAACAGACCTTGATCTTGGACATTATGAAAGATTCCTTGATGAAAACCTTTTAAAAATAAACAATGTTACAACAGGTCAAATTTATGGAAGTGTTATAGAAAAAGAAAGGAAAGGTGAATATCTTGGAGCAACAGTTCAAGTTGTTCCCCATATAACTGATGAAATAAAATCAAAGATAAGAGAAGCTCTTGATGTGTATAATGCTGAAATTGTTATAGTTGAAGTTGGAGGAACAGTTGGGGATATTGAATCCTTACCATTTTTAGAAGCAATAAGACAAATTAGATTGGAAGAGGGTCTTGATAATACCTGTGCAATACATCTAACACTTGTCCCATTTATTCAAACTGCTGGAGAGCTTAAAACAAAGCCAACACAGCATTCTGTTCAAAAATTAAGGGAAATAGGAATACAACCTGATTTTTTACTTTGCAGAGTTGATAGACCCCTTTCAAGGGAAGCAAGATATAAGATAGGACTTTTTGCAAATCTTCCCCTTGAAAGGGTTATTGAAGCAAGGGATGTTAAAGAGAGTGTATATGAAGTTCCCCTTATATTTCATGAACAGGAACTTGATTCAAAAATCCTCTCCCATTTAAAAATATATGCACCTTTACCAGATTTATCAGATTGGAAAAAATTTACTGAAGGAATAATGAATCCAAAAAATGAAGTAAATATTGCAATATGTGGTAAATACACAAATTTAAAGGATTCTTATAAAAGCATAATTGAGGCATTTGTTCATGCAGGATATGAAAATGATTCAAGGGTTAATTTAAAATTTATTGAAACTGAAAAAATTGAAGAAGGTGAAAATATTTATGAAATATTAAAGGATGTTCATGGAATACTTGTTCCAGGAGGTTTTGGAAAAAGGGGAATTGAAGGAAAGATAAAAGTTATAAATTATGTAAGGGAAAAGAAAATCCCCTTTTTTGGAATATGCCTTGGAATGCAACTTGCAGTTGTTGAATTTGCAAGAAATGTATGCAATTTAAATATGGCAAATTCAACGGAATTTGAACCTGATACCCCCCATCCTGTTATAAAAATATTACCTGAAAAGGAAGGAATAAAATATTATGGAGGAACTTTAAGAAAAGGTAGTTATCCATGTGTTATTAAAAAGGGGACACTTGCCTACTCAATATATAAAAAGGAATTAATTTATGAGAGACATAGACATAGATATGAATTCAATCCTGAATATAGAGAAATTCTTGAAAGAAATGGACTTATAATAAGTGGTGAATCACCTGATGGATATTTGGTTGAAATAATTGAATTAAAGGAACATCCCTTTTTTATAGGTGTTCAATTCCATCCAGAATTTTTATCAAGACCTTTAAAAGCACATCCAATTTTTAGAGAATTTGTAAAGTCTGCTTTAAAATATAAAAAAGATGTATCCTGAACTTTTAAGGATAGGTAATTTTGTAATATCTTCTTATGGTGTAATGGTGGCAATTGCCTTTTTAACGGCAACAATTCTTGGAGAAATTGAATGGAAAAGGAGAAAACTTGATATAAAGGATTTTAACAATATATTTATAATATCTTTAATTTCTGCAATAATAGGTGCAAAATTAATGTTTGTTTTTGAAAATTATTCTATTAAGGAAATAATTAAAGAACCTTTTGGAATAATTTTTTCAAGAGCAGGCTTTACCTTTTATGGTGGTTTTCTTGGAGCAATTTTTTGTGTAATAATATATTCAAGGATAAAAAAAATTAGTGTATTAAAAATTGGCGATACATTGTCACCTTCACTTGCAATTGGTTATTCAATTGGAAGAATTGGGTGCTTTCTTGTAGGTGATGATTATGGAAGACCTACAAATTCTTTTCTTGGAATTGCATTTCCAAAGGGTTCTCCCCCAACATTTGCTAAATCTCTAAGAGAAAATTTTGGAAATATTATAAAAATTCCTGATGAAATTCCTGATGATACTCTTTTAAAGGTATGGCCAACACAGATTTTTGAAACAATATCAATGTTTTTTGTATTTTTAATTCTTTTTAAATTGAGGGATAAATTGAAAAATGGAAAATTATTTGGTCTTTATCTTTTACTTTCAGGAGTTGAAAGATTCTTAATTGAATTTTTAAGGATGACAACAAGAAGTTTTATAAAATCTTTGAGTGTAGCACAATTAATAGCAATATTTATAATAATTTCAGGAATTATAATATTATGGAGAGAAAAGATTAAGAGAAGCAACTGAAAAAATTATATGAGAATAATATTATTTACAGGGAAAGGGGGGGTTGGGAAAACAACAATTGCATCCGCAACTGCTTCTTTACTTTCTGAAAATAATTTAAAAACACTTGTAATTTCAATAGACCCTGCTCATTCTTTAAGCGATGTTTTTGAAAAAGAACTTTCTCCTGAACCTTTAAAAATTAAAAAGAATTTATATGCACAGGAAATTGATGTATATTATTCAATTCAAAAACATTGGAATGCATTAAAAAAATATTTAAAAGCAGTATTTGAATGGAGAGGATTTGATGAAATAATAGCAGAGGAAATGGCAATTTTACCTGGAATGGAAGAAATTGCTGGTTTTTTATGGGTTGATCACCACTTTAAAAATGGAGAATATGATGTTATAATAGTTGATTCAGCACCAACAGGGGAAACATTAAAGTTTTTATCAATTCCTGAAATTACTGAATGGTGGTTTAGAAAAATATTTCCAATCCAAAAGAAAATAGTTACTACTATAAGACCTGCTTTAAAAAAAATCACCGATTTTCCAATTCCAGAAGAAAAAACTTATGATGATGCACAAAGATTATTTGATTCCCTTTATTCCTTACATAAAATAATGCAAGATAGCAGTATTTCAAGCATAAGAATTGTTACAAATCCTGAAAAGGTTGTTTTAAGGGAAACGCAAAGAGCATTCACATATCTTCATCTTTTTGGTTATCCAGTTGATGCTGTAATAATAAATAGAATAATAAAGGATAAAATCTTTGAAGATTTAATGAAGGTTCAGGAAGAATATATTAAAAAACTTTCAGATTTTTTTGCTCCAATTCCAATTTTTTATTCTTCCTTTTATAAAGAGGAAATAACAGGTTATGAAAAACTATTAAAATTTGCAAAAGATTTATATAAAGATAAAAATCCAGCAGAAATTTTTTACAAGGATATTCCAATTGAATTTAAAAAAGATGAAAAGGGATATAGAATAATTTTGAAAATTAAAGAAGTTAAAAAAGAGAAAATTAATATAGTTCAAAATGATGAAGAGATAACAATAACAATTGGAAATTTCAGAAAATACTTGTATTTACCAAAAAATTTATCAAATTATAAAGCAAAAGGAGCAAAAATAGAAGAGGAAAAATTAATAATTTTTCTTGAAAAGTATTGAAAATTTCTATCTTCAAACATTATTATATAATTTTAAAATGATTTTTGATCTTTTAAAAAATATTGAATCTGAAGAAGATAGGATTTTAAGGGAAAGTGTAAGAAAATATGTAAAAGAAAGAATTTCCCAAATTGCAAAAGAAATTGATGAAAAGGATGAATTTCCAAAGGAAATATTTAAGGAAATGAGTGAGCTTGGCTTTACAGGAATACTTATTCCTGAAGAATATGGAGGCATTGGTGAAAGTGTTTTGCAAGCAGTTATTGTTCTTGAAGAAATTGCAAGAGAAAGTCCATCAATTGCTTTATCTCTTTTAGCACATTCAGTTTTATGTGCCCATCCAATTTTAAGGTTTGGAAATAAACAGCAAAAGGAAAAGTATTTACCAAAACTTGCAAAAGGTGAAATAATAGGGGGACTTGCAATAACAGAACCTGATGCAGGCTCAGATGCAGCAAGTATTAAAACAACTGCAATTTTAAAAGATGATGGTTTTATAATAAATGGAAGTAAAATTTTTATAACAAATGGTGATATAGCAGATGTTTTAATATTATATGTAAAGACATCACCTGAAAAAGGAAAAGATGGGATTTCATCATTTATATTTGAAACAAAAACCCCTGGTTTTTCTGTAAGTAAAAGATTTGAAAAGATGGGAATGAGGGGCTCACCAACAGCAGCCCTTTATTTTGAAAATTCTTTTTGTCCTAAGGAAAATCTTTTAGGAGAGAAAGATAAGGGATTCAATATACTTGTTAAATGTTTTGAAATTGAAAGAATAACAATTGCTGCAATTTCAATAGGTATAGCAATTTCTGCCCTTACTTGGCAAATAAAACATTCAAGAGAAAGGAAACAATTTGGACAAGAAATTGGAAACTTTGAAATGATACAGCAAAAAATTGCTGACAATTCAGCAAATCTTGAAGTTATAAGAACTTACCTTTATTTTTTAGCAAAAAATTATGATTTTAATAAAGATAATAGGGTAGAAAGTGCAACTGTTAAACTTTTAGCAGGAGAACTTGGAGTAAAGATTTCACTTGATGCAATTCAAATACTTGGTGGATATGGTTATACAAAAGAATATCCTGTTGAAAGATATTTAAGGGATGCAAAGTTGATGGATATAGGGGCAGGAACAGCAGAAATAATGAGGTATATAATAGCAAATGTTTTGTTAAAAAAATATTTAATTTAGGAGGTTTTATGAAAGAAAGGGTTGCAATAATAGGGATTGGATATACACAATTAAGACCTATTTCACCTGAAGTTTCCTTTAGGGAAATGATATATGAGGCAGCATTAAAGGCATATAACGATGCAGGTATTGAACCAAAGGATGTGGATACATTTGTGGCAATCTCAGAAGATTATTATGAAGGAACTGCAATATTTGATGAATATGTTCCTGACCAGCTTGGTGCAGTTTTAAAACCTGTCCATACGATAACTCAAGATGGAATTACTGCACTTGCTGCATGCTGTATGCAAATAAAAACAGGAATTTTTAAAATAGCAGTTTTAGAAGGACATTCAAAGGCATCAAACATTTTATATCCTTCACATATAGATGCATTTGCACTTGACCCAATACTTGTAAGACCCCTTGGATTTAATCCAGTTTTCCTTGCAGGACTTGAAATGCAAAGATTTTTAATTGAAACTGGTAATACTGAATATCATACATCACTTGTTGTTTTAAAGAATAAGAGGAATGCCCTTAAAAATCCAATTGCTGCATATCCAGCAAATCTTTCAATTGAAGATGTCCTTTCATCAAATCCTGTTTCTTTTCCTTTAAAGGAACTTGATATATCAAAAAAGGCTGATGGTGCATTTGTTATAATCCTTGCAAAAGAAAGTATTGCTAAAAAACTTGTTGATAAACCTGTTTATATAGAAGGGATTGGATGGTTACAGGAAACACCAAATATAGAAAAAAGGGATCTTGTTAATGCTATTTATTTACAAGGTGCAGCAAATATGGCTTATAAAGAAGCAGGAATTAAAAATCCCCTTGAAATAGATTTTGCAGAAATTGATGACACTTTTTCTTATAAAGAACTTCAACATATTGAGGCACTCGGAATTGCTCGTCCGGGTGAAAGTGGAATAATGCTTGAAGAAGGTTATTTTGATCCTGAAGGAGCAATTCCTATAAATATATCAGGTGGTTCTCTTGGATGCGGAAATTTACATGATGCAAACTCTTTAAGGGGTATAGTGGAAGCAGTTTTACAACTCCGCAATGAAGCAGGTGAGAGACAGATTGAAAATGCTGAAATAGGACTTGTTGCTTCATGGAGAGGTATTCCAACTGCTTCAGGAGGTGTTGTAATTTTATCAAATAGAGAATAAAAAGGAGGTATCATGCAAAAAGTTGCTATTCTCGGTGCAGGTTTAACAAAGTTTTCAAGAAGAGCAAAGGAAACAGGGAAAGAACTTGCCTTTTATGCAGCAAAGATGGCGTTAGAGGAAGCAGGACTTGAAATAGATGATATTGATGCAGTTGTCTGTGTATCTGCCCCTGATGCCTTTGATGGAGTTCATATGAAGGGTGAATATCTTTCAGATGGATGTGGTGCCTCAAAAAAACCATTTATGAGAAGTTATGTGGGTGGAGGTTCTGGTGTTTTTGGAATAATAAATGGTTGGTATCATGTAGCATCAGGAACTTTTAATACATGTCTTGTTGTTGCAGAAGAAAAAATGTCTTCTTCAATGCCGCATCCACAGGGAATTTTCAATGCAATATATGACCAATTCTTAGAAAGACCACTTGGAGTAAATCTTTTGTGGATATTCTCTCTTGAAATGCAAAGGTATATGGCTGTTCATAAAATACCACTTGAATTAATTGCACTTGTTGCAGTGAAAAATAAGAAAAATGCAATTGACCATCCATGTGCACAAGAAGGAATACCAGGAAATTACACAGTGGAAGAAATTTTAAATTCAGAGATAATGTGTTGGCCAGTAACTCGCCTAATGGTATCTCCTGTTACAGATGGTGCTGCTGCTGTTGTTCTTGCCTCTTATGATTTTGCAAAAAAATTTGGAAAAGAAAATATATGGATTGAAGGAGTTGGATGGTGTCTTGATACATCTTATTGGACAAATAGGGATTTGTATTATCCAAGATATGTTGAATATGCAGCAAGAATGGCTTATGAGATGGCAGGAATAAAGGATCCAAGAAAAGAGATACATGTTGTTGAACCTTATGACCCATTTGCATATAAGGAATTGCATCACCTTGAAGGTCTTTTGCTTGCTGATAAGGGTGAAGCACCACGCCTTTTAGAAAAGGGATTTTGGGATAGGGATACTTTAAATGGGATACCATCTTCACCATCAGGAGGACTCTTAGGTGTTGGAAATCCAATTGCAGCAGCAGGACTTATGAAAGTTATTGAAATTTATTGGCAATTAAAGGGAAAAGCAGGGAAAAGACAGGTAAAAAGAGAAATAAGAAGGGGTTTAGCCCAGGCATGGGGAGACTTAATGCAAGTAGGAACTGTTGTTATTCTTGGAAAATAGGGGGGTAAAATGGAATTCAAAGGAACACCTTTAAAGGATAAAGACATAAAGGAAAAAAAGGTTTTTTATGTTGACTGGCATGTAAAGGCAAATTATGCATGGGATTGTGGAATTGCACTCTCCTATTTTTTTGAAGGTCTTAAAAATGGTAAAATTTATGGAAGAAGTTGCCCAAAATGTAAAAGAATAACTCTTCCACCAAGAATGTTTTGTGAGCTGTGCTTTCATCCAACAGATAAATGGGTTTTGTTAAAAGATACAGGAAGAATAAATACATTTTCTGTTTCATACTTGAACTGGGATGCATCAAGAAGGGAAAAGCCACAGGTTCCTGCTGTTATTGAAATTGATGGAGCATCAGAAGGAATGGGAATATTGCATTTAATTGCACATCCTGAAAAAATTGAATGGGAAAACCTTGATGAAGTTTTAAAATATATAAAGGTTGGAACAAAAGTTAAAGCAGTATGGAAGGATGAAAAGGAAAGGGAAGGAAAAATAACAGATATAAAATATTTTATACCAATTAAGGAGGAAAAATGATTGAAAAGATTGATAAATTTGATAAAATAAAAATTTTAAAGGGTGAAAAGGTGGGATGGCATAGGTATACTTATGGAAATGGAGAAGAAATATTTTTTAAAAATTTGATTGATAAAAAATTTTTTGCATCAAAGTGTAAAAATTGTGATAAACTTTTTATTCCAACAAGAATATATTGTGAGGATTGTTTTGAAGAAATAAATGAATTTGTTGAAATCAAAGAACTCCCTTACATTTATTCATATACATTTTTGTTTAAAGACCTTGAAGATAATGATTTAAAAGAGCCAGAAATTGTTGTATTTTTAAAATGGGAAAATGTAGAAGGTGGATTAATTCATAGATTAAAGGAAACAAGTATTGATGAAGTTGAAATTGGAATTAAAGTTGAACCTGTTTTTAAAGAAAAAAGAGAAGGAAACATAAACGACATTTTATATTTTAGAATAAAGAAATAAAATTTATTCTTTAACAAGATATAACTTTATATCTCCACCTATTGAATTTTGACCAACAATTGCATAGGCAGGAACACAATTTATAAAAGAAGATTGAGTATTATTCCATGGAATATAATGAACACAACCTGCATTTTGTGGAATAATAACACTATACCAGTTTGGTGGAGGATTTGAGGCAGTATAAACTGGATTAGAAAACCAAGCTAAAGCAGGAGGAGGAAGAACAGGATTCACAAAATTATAAGGTAAATATACACATGCATATGTAGGAATAACACATCCACTTGATTGTCCTGCAATTGATTTATCTCCTTCATTTATTGGACAATACTCAAGGGGTGGGAGCCATAATTCATTTCTTATCTCATTTACCCATGTGCCACAATTTATTGGATAATATCCATCACATACTGATGACATTTCTTCAAGTGCTGTTTGCATCATATGCATATTTGATTTTATTGCTACATCTTTTGACCTTTTAAACATTGTTATAAAATTTGGTATTGAAATTTGTGCAAAAATGCCTATAATTAAAAATGCACTTATCAACTCTTTCATTTTTCCTCCTATTTGAATTTTAATTATAATATATTCTATAATTTAAATTCAAAATTGAGTTGGGTAAGGTAACGGGAAGAGGGGTGAAAATCCCCCACGGCCCCCGCCGCCGTGATAGGGTTTTCCCCTTTCAATATGCCACTGGGTAAAAGGGTCCTTTAAAAGGGCTCTTTACCTGGGAAGGCGAAAGGGGAGTTACCTTAAGTCGGAAGACCGACCTTACCCAAAAACTTTAAACCTCCGGGGGTAAGGGGTTTAAAGAATTCAGAATTTCTTTTTATCCCCCTCCCTTGGAGAATTTTAAAAGGAGGTAAAATTATGAAACTCTTTATGGCAATAATATTAACACAAATGGGAGGGATAAAAGATACAATAAAAGAATATGTATTTCCCACATATGAGATAACATCAACACCTTATCTTGAAGAAAGTCATAAATCAAAGTCATCAATGACATATATAAATTCATTACAAATCAATGCTTTAAATCCAATATCTTTTGAAAATCTATTTCTTTCATTACCAGGTTTATTTATTTTACCTTCTGGAAATCAAGGAATGCTTTCAACTTCTATTTTAAGGGGAAATTCATCAAAGGAAACTTATCTTTTTCTTGATGGTTTTAGATTGAATACAAAAAGGGTTGAATCCTTTAACTTATCAATTTTACCTATTATAAATTATGAAAGAATTGAAATTTTAAAAGGTGGAAATAGTGCATTTTTTGGAGAAGGTCCTTCTGGTGGAATAATAAATTTTATAACTCCAAGTATAAATAAAAGGTTTGCAAGTTTAAAGACAGAATTTGGCTCTTTTGGATACAATTTACAGGAATTCATTTTTAATCTTTCTTATGAATACAATCTTTTATTTTTATTTTCAAGGACTCATAAGGATGGAAACGATTTAGTAAATTTCAGGGGATTTAAATTAAAAAGAGAAAATTCTGATTTTACAAAAAAGACATTTTTAATAAAACATTCAAAAGAGAATTATGAGCAAATTTTTCTTTTTTCTGAAAATAAATCAGGTATAACAGGACCCCTTTATGATTTTTATAATGATTCTGCATACATTTTAACTCCAAATGCAAGAGAAAATGATGAAATTATTCTTTATGGAATTGGATTTAGTTCTGAAAATTATTATTTTAGGAATCAGATTTTAAGGGATAGAACATATTTTTCTAATCCTGATTTTTACGATACTTCTTATTATCAGAGTTTATCATTGAGAAGCTCCGGTGGATATAAAATAAATTTATGGAAATCAAAAATTCATATAGGTTATGAAGGATATAGAGAAGATATAAAAGTTTTTAAAGGAAATACAAAACAAAAGAAGGATACAATATCTTCATTTACAATTTCAACTGGTTTTGAAATTCCTAAAAAAATTGAACCCTTTTTATTTTTAAGTAAAGATATTATTTCAAAGGAAAAATTTGTTCCAATAAAAAGTGGTTTATCAATTTATTTAAATGAAATTTCAAAATTTTCCTTTATATATTCAAAATCTTTAAAAGAGCCAACTTCTTTTGAAAAGATATATTATGAAGAATATCCAGGATTTATAATAAGGGGGAACGAGAATTTAAAATCGGAAAAATCAGAAGGATATGATATTTTATTTAAAATCTTTCCAAAAAATATTCCCTTATATTTTTCAATAAATAGTTTCAGAAAAAATTCAAAAGATTTGATTGAATGGATTTATTATTTAAAGGGTGATACTTTTATATATGAGCCAAAGAATTTCTCAAAGGGATATTTAAAGGGATATGAAATTGAAACAAAAATTGGGAAAAGAAATTTATTTTTAAATATTTTCTATACATATACAGATGCAAAAAATTTAAAGGAAAATAGAAGAATTTACTATATTCCATGGAATTCTCTAAGAACTGAAATAATTTTTGATAATGATAAATTTTCATCAGGAATTTCTTATTCTTATAATTCAAAAAGATTAACTCCACAAATAATAAAAGGTGACATTTCAATTTTGAATTTTTCCTTTAAAATTAAAAAGATTTATTTCTTTGATTTAGGATTTTCAATTTACAATCTTTTAAATAAAAATTATGAATTTATTCCTGGATATCCAATTGAAGGAAGAAATTTTAAAATAGGAATTGAAATGAAAAAGGAAGAAATATGGTTTTAATAACTTTAATTTTTTCAATTTTTCTTTATGACGATCTTGGAGAAAAAATAGAAATAAGAGCTCCACCTAAAAAAGTTGTTTCACTTTCTCCAAATTTAACTGACTTTTTAATATATCTTAATTTAATTGATAGAGTTGTTGGAAAAACATATGTTGATAAAATAGATGCTGAAAATTGTTTACTTGAAACTGGATTTTTATCAAGGGAAAAAATTTTAAATTTAAAACCTGAAATTGTTTTTGTAGGTGATATAAATTCAATTGAAGATATTGAATGGATGAGAAAAAACAAAATAAATGTTTTTTATATAAGGTGCCAGAATTTAGGAGATATAGTAAATGCCTTTATAAAATTTGGAAAAATATTTGATAAAGAAAAAGAGGCAATATTAAAATTAAAGGAATTTTTAGATAAAATTTTTGATGAGAATAAATTTAAGGGAAATGCATTTGTTATAATTGATTTAAAAGGTGGGATATGGTCAACAGGTAAAAATACATTTATTGATGAAATTCTTGAAATTTCAGGATTTAAAAATTTTGTTGATTTTTTTGAAGGATATAAGATAATTTCACCTGAAAAGATTGATTTTGAAAAAATAGATTATTTTATAATTTCTCATCCAGATATTTTAAAGGAATTGAAGGAAGAATTTTTTTATAATAAAATCAAAAATAAAATTTATGTTATAAAAAATTATGAATATTTTACAAGACCTTCACCTTTTATCTTTAAAGCAATAGAGGAATTAAAAAATATAAAGTGAAGAAAATTTTAATAGTTTTAATTTTTGTTTTAATAATTTCAATTTTTATAGGTCCTGCAGGGATTAAAAAAGAAATAATTTTAAATTTAAGATTACCAAGAATTTTGATGGGATTTTTTGTTGGTGCATCCCTTTCCCTTTCAGGTCTTTCGCTTCAAGGAGTTTTTAAAAATCCCCTTTTAGAACCCTATTTAATTGGAATATCATCAGGTGGAGCACTCTTTTCATTTATTTCCTATTTAATTCCTTTTGATTTTATTTTAAAAACCCCTTTATTTTCCTTTTTTGGTTCAATTTTTTCCGTTACACTTATTCTTTTAATTTCAAGATTTGCAAAATATAATCCATATTCAATTTTACTTCTTGGAATATCAATTTCAATATTATTTTCAAGTATTTTGGCATTCTTAATTTATCTTTTACCTTCTGAAAGAATTCAAATATTTTTCTATTTATTTGGGGGATTGTCAAGGTCTTCATGGCTAAAACTTTTTATTGTTTTCCTCTCCTTTATTTTCTCATTTATTTTCCTTTTAATAAAAAATAAAGAACTTGACATAATTTTATTAAAAGAAGAGGAAGCATTTTCTCTTGGAGTAAATCCGGAAAAATTTTATATTGAAATAATATTTTTTTCATCAATTCTTGCCTCAACTTCTGTTGCCTTTAATGGAATAATAGGATTTATAGGATTAATTGTTCCTCATATTTCAAGAATTTTAATAGGTGAAAAACATATAAATTTAATACCCTTTTCCTCAATTTTAGGGGGAATAGTTTTAGTTTTATGTGATGACTTATCAAGAATTTTAATTAAAGGAATTGAAATTCCTGTTGGAATAATAACATCTTTTATTGGTGTTCCCTTTTTTCTTTATCTTCTCTTTAAAAAATTATGAAAATAATCATTAAAAATTTATTTTTTTCCTATAAAAATGGATTTAAAATTGAAAATTTAAATTGTGAAATTGAAAAATTTACCCTTCTTTTAGGACCAAATGGATGTGGAAAGACAACACTTTTAAAAATAATACTTGGAATTCTAAAACCAGAAAAGGGAGAAATAATATTTGATGGAAAAAATTTATTAAAAATTCCTTATAGAGAAAAAGTAAAATTGATATCCTTTATACCTCAATTTTATTCTGAAATTAAGGGATTCAGCGTATTTGATATGATAATGATGGGAAGAAATCCTTATAAAAAGGGAATTATAAAAAGGGAAAGTAAAACTGATTTTGAAAAGGTAAAAGAAGTTATTGAAAAATTATCTTTAAAAGATTTGGAAAAAAGGGATTTTTATTCCCTTTCAGGAGGTGAGAAACAAAAAGTTATAATAGGAAGGGCACTTGCCCAGGAATCAAAAATTTTACTTTTGGATGAACCAACTGCCCATTTGGATTTAAAAAATCAATTTGAAATATTAAAAATTTTAAAGGAAATTTCAAAGGAAAAAATTATTCTTGGAGTATTCCATGAACCCTTTTTATCTTTAAAATTTGCAGACAAATTAATTTTTATGAAAGAGGGAAAAATAGAATATGAAGGGAAACCAATAATTGAAAAAATTTTTGAATTTTATGGAATTTCACCATTAAAATAAATAAACATGATTTTAAAACAAAAAGATATAAAGGGAATTGAAATTTTTTTAGAAAAATTTAAAATAGAAAGAAAAGAAAATAATTTAAATTTTATTAAGGAAATATTGTCAAAGTTTAAAAATTTGCCTTATGAGAATATGACAAAAATTACATATTCAGAAGAAAAGGATATAAATAAAAAACTCAGAACACCCTTTTATATTGTTAAAGATTTTTTTGAAGAAGGGGCAGGTGGAACATGTTTTTCACTTGTATATTTTTTAAAAAGTATCTTTGATTATTTAAATTTTGATTCTCGTTTTGTTCTTGCAGATAGAATTTATGGTGAAAATACCCATTGTGCTTTAATTTTAAATCTTGAAAATAAGGAATATCTTGTTGATATTGGATATTCAATATATGAGCCAATTGAAATAAAAAATAAAAAAAATTTTAAAAATGTTGCCTATGAGTTTTTAATGGAAGAAAATGAAAAATTTATAAATGTTTATACAATAACAAAAAATAAAAATTTAAAATTTAGATATAGAATTAAAAAAGAAAATGTTTCATTTGAAGAATTTTTGGATGCATGGGAAAAATCCTTTTATTTTGAAATGATGAATTATATTGTTGTAACAAAAACAAAGGAAGATTCTTTAATTTATTTAAGGGATAAAAATTTTCATATCATAAAAGATGGAAAAACCTATTATAAAAAAATTGAGGAAGATGAAATTCCATTAATTTTAAAAGAACTTGGATTTAAAGAAGATTTATTTTTTAAAGCAAAAAGTTTTTTAAAATAACTATTTTTCTAAATAAACCTTTATTTTTTCTCCCCTTTTAACATTTTTAAAAATTTTATAATCACCTTTTATTTTTCCTATGACATTTACATCACTGTAAGCAACTATTTCATCCTTAGAAATTGGTGTTTTTCCAAAAAATATACATAAAGATGGCTCTTCTATCCATATTGCAACTTCTCCCTCTTTTACAACTTTCCTTGGATTTTCTGGCTCCACTTTTTCAATCGGCAATTTAAAATAAATTTCTTCCCCCCATAAATTTGCTTTCCCTTCAAATGGAATTATCTCTAAGAATTTTTTAATTGTTTTAGGATTTTCATTGGTTAATTCAACTTCAACTTTCCCTATATTTTTACTTTCAATTATAACTTTCATATCTTTTTAAATTTTGCAAAAAATTTACCTCCTAAATGTAAAAGAAGTTCTTCCTTTACCCAGTATTTTTTAAAATGTTCCTTTGAAACTTCAGCATGAACTATTTCACCTATGAAAAAGTTACATTCGCCTGTTTCAATAACATCTTTTACCTTACATTCAACATGCCCTATACATTCCTTTATTTTACATACATTTACCTTTTTTGAATTTTCCTTTGTAAATTTTGCCTTCTCAAATTTATCAATTTCTCTTCCACTTTTTGAACCACATAATAAAACCTTATCCTTTAAATTTATATCAGGTATATTTATAACAAATTCTTTTGTTTCCTTTATATTTTGAGAAGTTAAGGATTCTTTCCAGACAGAAATACCAACAAGTGGTGGCTCTTCTGAAAGAGGGGTTAACCATGCAAGTGCCATAACATTATCCTTTCCATCCTTACCTTTTGATGTTAAAAGATATGTAACCTTTGGATGAAAAATATGATATATATTTTCCTTTATCTCTATTTTTTTCATTTCAACCCCCTTCGTTCCAATGTGTCTATTCTTTAAACCTCAATATTATAAAATTTTCATTGCCCTTGAAGGTTGGAGTTTGTTTGCGGTTAAATAAACGCTGTGCCCAATATGAAACATTTTCAATACAATACTCTTTTATCTCTCCAAGTGTTATAATTTTATCTTTATTTTTATCGCATTCACCACGCAAGGATTTTAAAAAATAATAGGTGAATAAACTATGTCTTTGCTCAGGATACCAGGAAGAAATTTCTTCAGGTCCTGATGAAGTAAAAACATTTAAATTTCCCATTACTTCTTTTGGGAGAGATGCAATAACGAGGGGGCTTGCCTGTGCAATTAACATACCTTTTTCTGAAGCACCACTAAAACAGGCATCAATAACAACTAAAATGCTTTTTGCAGGAATTTGAGCTAAATTTTTATAAAAGGTTTCAAGAGCATAACCATTTAATCTAACATAATCAGGGTGACAATCAACAGGAACAAAATAAGCACTTTTTGTTTCAATATCAGGTGCACCATGACCTGTATAATAGATAAAAACATCACTTTTATTTGGTTTTACATAATTATAGAGCATTCCCTTATATTCTTTTTCGGTCCCAAAAATTTTTTCAAAATCACTTTTTTTGGCATTTAGTTTAAAAATAATGTTTTCTTCTTTGTATCCAAGTGTTTTTATTAAATATTCCTTTAACACAAGGGCATCATTCTCCGCATATTCAACATCAGGAACACCTTCTCCTTCATAGGATTTGTTTCCGATGATAACTGCAATAGCATCAGGATTTTGAATATTTAATTGAGGAATATTAATATCTACATCACTTGTAAGACGCGGTGGCAAAGTAATTGCTTTTTTTTCTTCAACACCTTTTATTACAACTTCCTTTATTTTTTGAACAGGTTTATTTAGGGGAAAGGAAACTGTTAAAGATTTGCTGAATTCTTCTCTTTTTTCATTCAATCTAAGATTTATTTTTAAACTTTCTGCCTCATATCTTGCACCAACAAATACTGGAAAATCTATCCTCTTCCATTCACCCGGTTCCATTTTCCCAAGATGAAAGATTGAACTATCCCCAAGATATGTTATACCCGGCGGAACCAAAATCTGAGCAGTTACATTTTCTGCTCTTCCAACTCCTTGATTATAAATTATTAAGGATATGCTTGCTGATTTTCCACGCACAACTTCACTTTCTTCAACACCTTTATCGGATATAACGAGTTCTGGTGGTTCAAATTTTCTTGTTTCAAATTTTAAAATCTGTGGCTCTGCATCTGCCTGAAAATATGGCTCTAAAATCTTTATTTCTGCCTCTACTAAAGAAGTCGGAATTTCTCTTGTTGCTTTTATCGGAATAACAATCTTCTTTTCCTCCTTCGAACCAATTATATCAATTCTTATATTTTCTGGAATTTTGAGCCCGGGAATTTTCTCCTTTAATGTAATTTTTACTTCCAAATCTCTCGCAATTCCTGGACCTGTATTTTTAACAAATAAAACAATTCTTCCTGTTTCCTCAGCATTTAAAAGGAAATTTCTATCA
>Ga0185307_1000877_pt1 | contig 17774 bp, 20 predicted proteins | sample LHCtaG_FD_128010 | JGI IMG/M metagenome (GOLD analysis project Ga0185307, IMG submission 128010) | Hot spring microbial communities from Little Hot Creek, USA to study Microbial Dark Matter (Phase II) - LHC4sed_matched (SPADES... | ecosystem: Environmental > Aquatic > Thermal springs > Hot... | reverse complement strand
GCGTTGGAGAGGGAATATTCGGAGCACTAACAGTGGAGTTCGGAGACAGAATAAAAGCGAAGAGGAGGGAGTCAACAGAAACAAGAATACTCCTAAGAATCATAATATACTGCCTAAAAATCATAGTAAGATGGATCTATGAATAAGTTGGACACGCCCCGGTTTTGTTTACTCATTTACTTCCATTATTCTTAAATTATCGAGGTTACTTTGACTTTTGATGGTATTACTGAAAAGGTCGATATAGAATTTTTTAGGGGACTGATTAACTAATTTATTGCTCTCTTCTTTTATAGAGGACTCCTTTCGGATCTTTAAGTAGTAACGTGATTTCCCAAATTGTTAGGGCTGCTGTGAGTAGTATTACCCCTAAGACTCCTGCCTCAACAGTTAACTCAATGAATTCTCCACCCTCAATTAAGTAGCCCATTAAGTGGTCTACAAAAACCATGATTGCTGCACCCCAGAGAATCAGCGAGAGAAATTTCAGCATGTACTTATCGTTTTCGGCTTTTGAGTACCATACTGCTGTGGCAATTACGGCTGATAATGTTAGGATTATAAGCCACATCATACCTCACCATTAAGCTTATATAATAGTGTTACGATTTTTAAATTTTGTGTTACGGAGGCTAAAGGAATGGCTTGTTTTCTAATGCCAATGGGCATAGCTATTATAACCACAATTCTACAGGGAGCCAAAAGAGACTTAACTAAAAGCATAAAAATTAATATTCTAAATGCTCTGCTCTGGGGAGGCGTAATACTTCTGGCACTCGAGCACATATGGCATGGTGAGGTAGTGCCTTGGCCCCCATTCTTAACCGCTATGGCGAATCCCGCAGATATCCCAATAATGCTCTATGAAATAGCAACAATAGGCACGGGCATGACATTAGCAACAACAGCTATTTGGGGAGCCATACTCGCAATAAACCATTACATGCCGAAAATAACGGCATTAAAATTAGCTGAAGGAAAACTTGCAGCAATAAAATCTTAAGACCCGTTCCGGTCTAGCGTTAACTTTCATCCCTTCCCTCCTCCTGTCATGGGAGGGCTTTCGGGGTGAACGGATGAAGACCCCACATCCATCTGGTATGCGGTGTAAATGTAGTGCGATGGCAGGCTAGGATATTTCATCCTTAATTCGTTGTACTTTTCCGCTTTCAGCCTTTTGAAGCTCGTAATCCCCTTTGCCCAGGCGTAGTCGAGCAAGCGGTTTACGATTTCTCCATACGTCGAGAACAGGTTCTCTGGAAGTTGCCCATTCAGCTTAAAGCTCGCTGTGAGCTTAACAGTCTCTAATGGCATTTTCAACCGCCTCCACGACTTTTCTCTTTTTATGACTTCTTGCTCCGTAGATCTTTCCAGCAAAGCTTGTTACTATGGCTATTAAGTCTTCGACAAGTTCTTGTTGAGTTTCCTTAAGTTCTTCGGCATCTACGGTTTCTATCCTGCAACCATGGGAGCTGAAAAAGGCTTCCAAATACCTGAATCCAAACCGCGTGAGCCTGTCTTTATATGTGACAAATACTGCCTCTATCTGTTTCTGAACCACCAGCTCAAATAGTTTAGCTAAGTCCTCCCTGTTCTCATTCAATCCAGAGGCTACATCCTCAAGAACGATTATGTCCCGATACCCCTTGCTCCTAGCATACTCAACGAGCCTCTGCCTTTGCCTCTCAAGATCCTCCTTCTGGTCAGCTGAGCTGACCCTTGCATAAACTGCAACCCTGCCCTTCGGCATCCGCTCGCCCAGAAGCCTTCTGACCTCGCCTTCAGGGTACCTGTACCTTCCACCTGGAGTTTTAATATATTTGATCTTCCCGGAATAGGCCCACTTCTTCACAGCCACATAGGAGACACCAAAGATCTTCGCAACCTCGCCAGTCGTGTATAGCTTCTCCGGCATCAATGTTATTGAAGTTATTATAGTTAATAAACTTTACGCTAAACGGAAGCAGTTTTGAGCCCCATTTTATTTCTACTCACCTATTTCAAGAATAATTCTACTAAAAATTGACAATAACCCATTATATGAAAACCTCAGTTAAACTTTAAATATCTCGAAAAATAATCAAAATAATGGCGCCGCCGTAATGAAAACCCGAACAAGCCGCCGTTCACGCAATAAACATGCGTGGACGAAAGCTCAGTTCGGTAGAGCAGCGGACCCCTAGGCGAAAAACCTAAAGGGGACTGAAGCTGTTAACCCGTTGGTCGACGGTTCGAGTCCGTCCGGCGGCGCCACAAACAAACTAGCGACATTTCTACTTCCTTTTTCAGAAGAATTTAAATCCGTCTTGCTCGCAGACATACTCGAAGCCATCTTCTATAAGCTGGGCGATCTCCTCCAGCGTCCTCGCAACCTTATATATGAACTCATCTTCTCTTAAGCCGTCAACTAAATGCGTATAGATTAACGTGTTCTTTAGACTTCTGTGCCCGAGAAGCTGAAGAAGACGTGAAAGCTGGAAGGGTCAGAGACTACACAGGTCCCTCAAGGAGCTGAAACAATCTGGAGAAATATAGTCTCAAAGTCACCAGTAGATTTGAAAAAAGATTCCGAAAATTCAACAGTCAGCCTAAAAGAAGGTTAGATTCCGTCATAAGAAACACGAAGTCAACCCCTACATCGGAAAGCTCCTTCGAGGGGAACTCTCGGCAAATGGAACCTAAGGATTGTAGACTACAGGATCAGGTTTCCAGCTCCAATGCGGTATGCGTTTTCATATCTTCTAAGCTTAGCAGCGTCAAACTTTCTAACACTCTCCACGGCTGAAGTCGAGGAATTCTTGCTTCTAGGGTGATCAGCATTGTATTTCTTAAATGGTGTCAGGTTTTATGCGCGTTAAGCCAGGCACTTTGTCGTATGCTTGATCGAAGGAGATAATTTCTCTATCATGTTTTAGTGCGGTTGCTGCATAGTACGAATCGAAAATGTTAGGTTTAGCGTTTGCCTCAAATATACGCTTGCAACAGCCACGTCAGGCGTTAGCGCAATGTATTTTACATGTGGCAATGCTGCTATGGCTGCCAGGTCTTTAAGAAGTTTGTCTTCCATTTTTTTCGCTTCGATAGATTAGCTCCATCTCGATTAGACTAACGCTTGAAATTTCCACGTTTATCTCGCCATTATGCAGTTTTTGAAAGATTCTTTCAGATATTTCATGGTTAGGGTCATACTCGTTTAGATAGGCGAAAATAACATCGTTTTCTAAAAGGGGCATTTAAAGTTCAACTCCAATCTTTTTTCGCTTCATTTTCAGCGGTTAACTCTGCTCGTTCCCTCAGTTTTTTGAAGGGTTTCTTAACGTTAAATGCAGCGTGAAGGATTTGAAGAGGGTTAGAAGGTAGGGGAATTATTTTAAGGTGGTCGCCAGCATTTATAATTAGAACCTTTTTACCTATATTAAGGGATTCCCGAATCTCCTTTGGAAGAGTTAACCTTCCCTTCTTATTCAATTCTAAAATACTCAATTTCCCACTCACTCTTTATTTAATTGGACCTGGCAACTTAGTATATAAAGGTTTTATATGTTAAGTTTTATTTTTTATAAGTGGGTTTTTAACTGTATTAAGCGCGCGAAATGAAGACAGCGCACCGAGAATTTTGTCCATGAATTGTCGCATGAGATTTTGGTGAAAACAGCGCTTAGATGTCTAAAAACTTTGTTATAATTCTCGCTAATTTTCGCTGCTATTTCCTTTATTAAGTTTCGTCTTCCTTGTTTAGGGCTGAACGAAACATAGAAGCCTACAAATTGATTAACATAACGACCCTAGCAGAATATTCCGAGAAGTCGGCGGCGACATCATGTGACATCATAGCGGCCACTTATTTTTGATGGGAAGTATAGATTTGATTTATGGTGGTTTAGCCAGAGCATATTATGTTACTTTTGAGCCTCTCAGCAGTTGCAATAAGCTCCATTAGAGCCCTCGCATGTGATCTTACAGCGTCTTCTTCTTCGCTAGTCTTAGCTAAATGCTCAAGAGCTTCTTTAAGTAGTCCATAAACTTGCTCATCATACCCTACCTCAACGTCCATAGCTCCACAGAACATTCTGAGGGCATTTGATATGAGCCCGGCACTAATACTCCTAGCCTCTAAATATCTCTCAACTTCCCCTCTAAGCTTAAGGCAATTCTCATAGCTCATACTATGAACCCAGCGCCCAAACCTCCTATGAGCCTCATCGAAGCTGTTAAAGTCGCACCCATGCTTCTCCCACCAATCACTCACAACCTTAACTCTCCACGAGACAGTCACAAGACTCCCCTCCTGAAATATTACATTTTCAAGTATGCCTAGTTAACATTTTCCTCCCACCAGTAATATTCTTCCTCACAATCAAAGATGGGAGAAAATGTAAAAGGAAATTTTTGGAAGAAAAGTTGACCTCGGGGTTTTCAGCAGTATAAACCCCATATAATTGATGGTGCGAAGAGAGAAATGATAGTTGTCTATGAAAGAAAAGATGGAGCATATCTCATACATATAATGGAAGAGACAACCCAAAAACGATTATTGGCTTAACGGCTAACAATTTAGATGAGATGTCTTCTTAATCCTATAATTTTCCTTCACTTATCTTTTACCGCTCTGTTATTTCTTCAACTTCTTTTCTGCCCTTCTCCAGCTCTTTAGTTTGCTCCGCATCCTCCTCCAGCAATAGTGCTTGGAACTCTCCAACATGCGTCTTCTCCTCTCTAGCTACTTCCAGCAGAACCCTTCTAATGGTTTCATTATCTGTTGCAGCAGCCAGCTGCTCATATAGGTTTACAGCATCCAACTCAGCTATTATTGCTACCCTCAATATTTCTCGATCTAAAATTTTCCTCTCGATTTTCTCAATCTTTATCGGTATTTGAGATATCATTTTCACATTCACCTGCAATACTATCATATGCTTAAGCCCATATTAATTTTCATGAAAAATTCCTTTTCAACCTCACAATAAAAGATGTGGCAGAAGAAACAACAGATTTTCAAAGATAAAATCTGCTAGGAGAATCGGGGACTCGCCAGCCAGTTAATTATTCTATTAATTGATCACATATCAATTACGCCAATATTTTCTTTGTTTTCTTCTCGATCTCCAGAATAGAATTCTGAGCACAGCCACAACTAACATGATAATGGTCAAAATAATGAGAAATTCACCGGGGAAAGGGTTGATTCACTTAAATCGTAATTAACATCTTATATGATTTAGTTTTTAATGTGGAATTGAGTATCTTGGTAATATGGAGCCTGAAGAAATAATATTGGTTGCCCAAAGGAATGAGATTACGGAGCATTTTATCTATGAGAGGTTGGCGCGGTCAGTAAAGGAATCAAATAATAGGGAGGTTTTAAAGCGAATTTCAAACGATGAGCTAAGACACTATAATTTTTGGAGAGAATATACTCATAGAGATTTAAAACCGGATAAATTAAAGATATGGAAATACTTTTTGATTTCAAAGATTTTCGGGATAACTTTTGGAATAAAGCTTATGGAGAGAGGTGAGGAGAGAGCTAAGACAATCTATGAGAAAATATCCGAGTTCGTGCCTGATGCCAAGAACATCATAAGAGAGGAGGATGAGCATGAAAGTCAGCTTATTAATTTAATTGATGAAGAAAGGTTGAAATATATTAGTTCAATGATCTTAGGCTTAAATGATGCCCTAGTAGAGCTCACCGGAGCCCTTGCAGGCTACACATTTGCCCTCCAAAACACCCATCTAGTGGCAATAACCGGACTAATTACTGGAGTTGCAGCGTCACTATCAATGGCTGCTTCAGAATACCTGTCAACTAAATCGGAGGAAGGCGTTAAAAATCCTCTTAGGGCTGCCGCATATACTGGCATCACTTACATTCTTACCGTCCTGCTCCTAATATCCCCATACCTGCTTCTCACAGAAACATATACTTGCCTAGCCTTAACAGTGGTGACAGCAATAGCGCTCATCTTCCTATTCACATTCTATATTTCAGTAGCAAAAGACCTGCCCTTTAAAAGAAGATTTCTAGAGATGGCGGTAATCAGCTTAGGAATAACAGGCTTAGCATTCGCCATAGGATTTCTGGTAAAAATACTCTTAAAAATAGAAATAGACTAATTGCGATTTCGAGGTTTTCATATTGTTTGAACCGATGATGCCTTGAACGCTATGAAAACTTTTGAGTCTAGGGTGAGATGCATTTCCCTGAGTGACTTCTTAGTTATTTGGGCTGTGAATGTTTTTTCCGCCCCCACCTTTACCTTTAACTTCACTATATGCCCTAGATCCGATATCTGCACTATTCTACCTTCAAACATGTTTCTTGCGCTTGAAAGAAGCGGCTGAGTTGACATAATAATGTCTTCCGGCGGCACATGCACAACCACATTTCCTACCTTTCTGAACGCTGCCTCAATCTGTAATCCTTCATCTATATCAATTATTGATGTGCCTTCATCGGTAACCCTTGAAAAACCGTAAAAGATATTGTCCAGCCTGGCGAAGTTTCTCACCGATTCTATTGGTTTCCCAAAAACCTCCTGAAATGTGCCTATGGTCTCTATCCTCCCCTCGTTAATAACAGCTATCCTATGTGCCAGATTCTCCGCCTGAAGCATGTTATGCGTCGTCATTATTATCGTTGTTTTCCTCTCACTATTAACATGAAAAAGGGCCTTCTCAATTATTGAAACATTCTTTGGGTCGAGATTCGCTGTAGGCTCATCTAGGAGTAAAAGTTCAGGTTCTGCCACTAAAGCCTGGGCTATAGATACCCGCTGGGCTTCTCCTCCAGATAAGGATAACGCATTTTTATGCTCAAAACCGCTCAGCCGCACTAATTCGAGGACCCCCTTAACCTTCTGCCTAATAGTATGCTCATTTTCTCCCCTAACTTTCAGCGGATAAGCCACGTTATCGAAGACACTCATGTTGAAGAGAACCGTCCTCTGGAAGACCATCCCAATCCTTCTACGTAAAGCAACTTTATCCCTCGAAGAGTAGTCTACGAGCTGCCCATTGAAGAGCACTCTACCACTTGTAGGCTCCTCAAGTAAATCAAGAATCCTAAGAAGCGTGGATTTTCCAGCCCCATTTGGACCAATAAGGACGAAAATTTCCCCATCATTAACTGTGAAGTTTACGTCCTTCAGAACTTGTCTACCCGAATATTCCTTAAAGAGATTTTGTACTTCTACTGTGGACAATTATCTTCCAGCCCCCTTAAACTGGATAATTGTTAACGCTAGATTTATTGCGAATGCTATGGACAATAAGATGGCCCCAAGCGTTAGCGCCATGGTGAAATTACCCAGCTCCGTTTCAACAACAATGGCGGTTGTTAGGGTCCGCGTCCACCACCTAATGTTGCCGCCAGTGATTATTATGCCGCCAACCTCAGATATTGCCGCGCCAAAAGCCGCAATAATTGACGTTAAGACGCCCATTCGAGCCTCCCTTAACACTAGCCACGCTGCTTGGGCTTCAGTGGCGCCAAGCGCCAAAGCTCTTTCCCTAATCGTCCTTTCAACGCTTCCAACAGCCGACATTGTAACCCCGATTATTATGGGCACAACCATTATGAGCTGCGTTATAATCATAGCTGTAGGCGTATATAGCAATCCCAGCCAGCCCAACGGTCCGGAAGACGTAAAAAGCAGGTAGACCACAAGCCCAACTAAAACTGGGGGCAAACCCATAAACGTGTTTATCACGCTTCTTAACATAACATCTATAAAACGCATCAATACTCGCTTTCCCCTAAACTGCTTAAAACCAAGAAATGCTCCGATTGGAATCCCTATTAAAGCCCCTATTAACACGGCTGTTCCCGAGACCCTTAAGGATAGCAATGTTATGTTTAAGATTTCCTCCCAAAATGTGCTCTCAACCATGCTGCTTCAACCAGTCTTAATTGCTTTTAAGCTTAAGAAGTAAATGTAGAGAATAAAGATTTATGGGTCTTGTTCATCATACCATGCAACCTCCCTCTCTTGTTCCGGGAAACCCAGCATGCGGGCTTTATCAAAGTCTCGGGCTATAGGCTCAAATAGGGTTTCACCCTCCTTCTTGAAACTCGCTATAAGTTTTTGTCCCTCCTCAGAGAGGATCCATTTAGCCAGCTTAAGGGCCCCCCTATAATTTCTTCGCGGATACTTCTCAGGATTAACGAGGATTATCGCGTAGGGATTTAATAGGATCACATCTCCCTCAACTAGGACCTTCAAATTCGCCAGCTGACCTTTAAATGAAAGCCATGTAGCCCTGTCCGTAAGCGTATACGCCTCCTTCTCATTAGCCATGCGCAGAACCATTCCCATTCCGGCGCCAGCCTCTAAATACCATGATTGATTTTTGCTTGAGGGTACACTTCCAAGTTTCCTCCATATGCTTAGCTCCAGCATATGCGTACCTGACTTGTCCGCGCGGGAAATGAATACGGCTTTACCTTTATCCCCCGCCTCAGCAATCTTGCGGAAGGCTTCAGTCGCATTTGATAGGCCCTCTATCCCTGCTGGATCACTTATGGGACCAATTATCACAAAATCGTTGTACATTACGCCGACCCTATGGATGCCGAAGGCGCTGTTCACTATCTCGATTTCAAGCTGCCTTGAATGCACGAGAATGAGGTCAACATCGCCCCTTTTAGCCATCTCTACAGCTTGGCCCGTCCCGACCGCAATAACGTGAACTTCAACGTTATATTTACTTTCAAAGATAGGTATTAGATAATCAAGGAGCCCGGAATCATAGGTGCTTGTGGTAGTCGCTAGAATAATAATCTCCCTTTGGCTGCTTAGATGCCATTCGTAGGCAAGCATCCCGAAGACCGCAACCGCTAATACTGAAATCCCCATTAACATCCTTCTCATTTTAGCCATCTCTTAACAAAAATGTTATACGCCAATTTTTAGGGGTTAATAACTGGGTTAATCCAAGCGCATTTACCCTCACTATCAACTACTTCAACCCTTAAGTATGGGTATTTAAATTCCTTCTTAACTTCAAGCTTGATGATGCCTTTATTGTTTAGTTCGATTAAAATTTTTTCGTTCTTTTTAGTTTCTATGTATACTTTTTGTTTATTACTTTCATCTAGGTAATCGATGTTTGCTACAATATCTTCGCATATTTTCCTTTTATCCGGGTGCCTCCAAGATTCCAGCAATCTTGTTATTGTGTCAAGGGTGACCGAGAGACCCTTCCCATTTGATGTTATTAAGTTCACCCTGTTAACTGGGGTAAGATCTATTGAAAGAGAATTTAGCGTATGATCGAAGAGAAATATTTTTGGGGACATGCTCGAGTAAAATCTTCCGTTCCTTATGGCTTTTAGAGCTTCTTCAGCGCTCGCATCATTTACATTAGCCCATATCCACCCGCCATCCGCATCTATTGGTGGCTTAAAATATCTGTGGGAATCATCTACGGCTAGACCCCACACTTTTCTGCCTGATGATAAGAGGCAATCCCAATATGGTAAGCTATATCCCTTAGCTACCTCAACGTCGCATCCAGTATTATATATTTCTATGCCCACGTAACCGTCCAATGTGGATAAATCTTCATGCATAAGATTCGACCAGTAGGGATGCGCTATAAACGCTAATCCACCTGACTCATTAATGTAGTCTATCGTGGACTGAGCATCATTTATATTTAGGATTGCAGGATCATCGAGCCCTAAAGCCACAATGTGATAAGATTCCCCCAGCTTACACTTACCCTTAGAAACCTCAATTCCATAAATATAGATCCCCCTAAACTCTTTAACCTTACATATCTTATTATGGTCAGTTATTGATAGCAGCATGTAATTTTTCTCCTCATAAAATCGCGCTACAGCCTCTGGCGCAAGGAGACCATCAGAAAGATTGCTGTGACAGTGAAGAGATCCTTTAACCCATAAACCATCATTCATCGTAAAGCCCACCACGCAATATCACCTCCAGTAACATAGTCTGCTTTAAGGCTTCTTTAGAGCGTTTTCAGACATATAATATAAAGAAAAAGGTCGACCTAAATATTCCTACACTGGACGCTTAGCTTCGCTATGTCTTGGAGGTCTAGGGCTATGAAACCCTCACTTCTAATTCTCTCTTTTTCTCCTACTCTTTTAGCCATCACCCCTAAAATACATTCCTCTACGTTGCGTATTTGTCTGGCTTTTGTGCTTAGCTGGGATAATATTTTCTTCGCCTCCTGATAGCTTACCTCTGACCATTTGGCTTCAATAGCTAGCGCTCTACTATTTTCTAATCCCACCACATCTATTTCCGTTTCCTTCCACCACCATCTTCCAATCTTGCTAACCTTTATGGGGAGAAGGTTCTTCCTCACCATTTCGGTTAAAACTTCAATGCAAACATCCTCAAAAACATGCCCCAGATGCGTCTTGAAATCCTCTTTAATGCTTCGCCATACATTTCTCTCCAGTCCTAACTCAAGTTGCCTTTTATTAGGCCTAACAAAACTAAACCAGAATTTAAAGAAAGGATCTTTTATCTTGTAAAGCCCCCTCCTTGCTTCAGGCTCAGTAACTGACGTGACTCGTTCAATTAAGTCGAGAATTTCCAGCGTTTTCAGATATGTTGTGGTGTTCTCCCGGTTTAGCCCAACGGCGTTAGCGATTTCGCTGATAGTGTTTTTTCCTTGAGATATCGCTGACATTATATCCATGTAACGCTGCGGTGCCCTAATTTCTTCCATAAGAAGAATTTCAGGTTCATCATGTAATGGTGAACGCTTGCTTAAGATCTTCTCAATAATGTTATCTTCCACGCTCAAATTCTCATCTACATGCTCCAAATAGGCGGGGGTTCCTCCGAAACTCCCATAAATAGCCATTATCTCTTCAGGCGAATATTTTCTGAACCATTCAAAAAGATCTAAGTATTTCAGAGGTTCAACTTTTAAGGTTAGGGTTCTTCTCCCATAGAGAGGCGCATCTCCACTTAATGCTACTCTTCTTATAGTTCCAAATGATGAGCCTGAAAGTATGAGGAGACATCTACTTTTAGAGAGCTTTTCATCCCAATATCTCTGCAGAATCAATATGGCACCATTAATGTTTGTCAGTCTCTGAAATTCGTCAATAGCTATAACGTCATTAGCGCATTTCTCCGCAAGATACTCCATGAGGGAAGAGAAGCCCGCAAACCTAAAGCCCTTGAAAAACTCGCCCTCAACAACGCGGGAGAACTCCGCTAAAATTGTTTTCTCTTCGGCATTTGGAACATAAAAGTAAAGCCCACGTTTATTCTTCATAAATTCCTGAATAAGCCTAGTTTTTCCAACTCTTCTCCGACCATATAAAAGCACAAGAGAAGCCTTTCCCTTAGCAAGGAGATCCTCAAGCGCATGCATTTCATATCTTCTATCAATAAATTGTAGATTCATGATTGTAACAATTAAGATTGTAACATTTAAAATTTACTAAATCCCTCTGATGGAAAACCCTTAAATGTAATAAGTTAACGGGGGTATTGGCCCTATGTTCATCAATATTTTTAAGGCATTTTGCTTCAGATTTAAGTAGCAGGTGCTTAGGCATGGTGATGGGCTTTTGGGCGCTAAGAAGAGGGTTGATTCTCAAATAATGGGTTTTAGGGGTAAGGGTTTAAGAACGCTATTCCTCATAATACTTTTATCCATATTGTTATCCGTATTGAATCTTTTGTTCGGCTGGTCCTCTAGGGAGTCTATTCCCGGTTTTCTGCAGCCCTATAGCGACATAATATTGTCCGTAAATCCATACCTAATTTATATCCAGTCCGCGCTGGTTTTAGCGCTAGGATACTTAATTGTCAACTCCTTTAGTAACGCTGTTTACGCTTATGCACGAAGGTTGACTGATCATCCAACGGCTGCAACAATAAAGACAATTGTTTGGACAGCGGGCATAGCAATCCTAATTGTAGCGGTGACATCAATGCTAAGCGCGGGGCCATGGACAGCCTTAACAGTCGGCTCATTTGGTGGTTTAGTTGTTGGCTTCGCAACCCAAACTGTTCTCTCGCATTTTATTGCAGGCATATTTATTATATTGACGCGTCCATTCAAGTTTGGCGATATAATAACAATAGCTGGGCAGACCGGAATAGTTAAGGAGATGAGGATAATGCATTTAACGCTTGAGACGAAGGATGGATCAAGGGAGATACTTATACCAAATGGGATGGTCTTCACACAGATAATCTTAAAAATGAAGGCAATGGAACCAGCGGTGCAAACTAGCGAATTAAGTGAAGAGATCGAGTCAATTAAGAAGGTAACTGAGATGAAATCATAATTACTTAAAAAATATGGGGAAATTATTGTGCGATTTTCACTCCTCAACCGCTAGTTTTTCCTACGAGAAGCTTTAGGAATTCCCTCATGAAAGCTGGCAAATCCGGCCAAGCCCTACTTGTAACGAGTTTCCCGTCAACCACCACTTCTTGATCAACATATTCGGCTCCAGCCCGCTTTAGATCCGGCGCAACAGCCATATAACAAGTCATCTTCCTACCCTTAGCCAACCCGTATCCGGCGATAACTAAAGGTCCATGGCATATAGCTGCCACGGGCTTGTTATTTTCAAAGAAGTGTTTTACAATATGCTCAAGTTCAGGATACGTTCTAATGTATTCGGGCGCTCTCCCACCAGGTATTATTAGTCCATCAAAATCCTCTGGTCTAATATCCTTGAAGGATGAGTCAACCCACCCAAACCTATAGCCTGGCTTCTCAGTATACGTCTCCCAACCCGGCTCAAAATCATGGACAACCGTGAATAACGTCTTTTTTGACGGGGCCGCTATAACGACATCTATGCCCGCCTCCTTAAGTCTCCAGAATGGATAGAATATTTCCTGGGCTTCCACACCATCTCCGGCAACAATTAAAACCTTAGGCAAAAACCTCACCCAAAGTATCCTTAAGTATCAAAATCATATAAATTTTCAGCATTACTCATTCTTTGCTTAAATAGGCGTGACTTCAGAAAAGGTATTAATAGATTGTTGGAGCTGATAATTCTTTTGGAGGTATCATTTTTGGCGCAGAGCTGTGGTTATGAAAGTCCTACATATTTGGATTCGAGCCAGCCGATTGAAGTGAGGATTGAGGATCTTTTGAGGAGGATGACCCTTGAAGAGAAGATTGGGCAGATGTGCCAGTATAGCGGTATAACGAGAGAGCATGAGCAGATGATTAAGGAGGGAAAGATTGGATCTCTACTAAATGTTTTCGGCGCTGAGGAAATTAATAGAGTTCAGAGGATAGCTGTTGAAGAATCGAGGCTTGGCACACCATTACTCTTCGGATTGGATGTTCTACATGGATATAAGACCATTTTTCCAATACCGCTTGGATTGGCAAGCACGTGGGATCCGGAAGTAGTTAAGAGGGTTGCCTCAATAGCTGCAGCAGAGGCATCAGCCAATGGAGTAAGATGGACATTTGCGCCAATGGTTGATATTGCACGTGATCCGAGGTGGGGAAGGATCGCTGAGGGCGCTGGTGAAGACCCATATTTGGGATCTGTTATGGCGAGAGCCTACGTTGAGGGTTATCAAGGGAGCAGCTTATCTGATCCAAATGCTATTGTTGCATGCCCAAAGCATTATGTTGCGTATGGTGGCGCTGAGGGTGGAAGGGATTATAATACTGTTGATATATCTGAGAGAACTTTAAGGGAGATTTATCTGCCGCCATTTAAGGCCGCTGTTGAGGCTGGCGCCGAAACGATAATGAGCGCATTCAATGAATTAAATGGCATCCCAGCCTCAGCGAACCCATATACGCTTAAAACTATTCTCCGTGGCGAGTGGGGCTTCAAAGGTTTTGTTGTCAGCGACTGGAATGCTATAGGTGAACTCATTAATCACGGAGTTGCCAAAGACATTTACGAGGCAGCTGAAAAAGCCCTAAAAGCTGGCGTAGACATGGATATGCAGGGCGACGTGTATCGGAGGACCCTAATAAGCCTTGTTAGGGAGGGGAAGATTTCGGAGGATCTTATAGATGAGGCTGTTAGGCGAATACTTAGGGTTAAGTTTAAGCTGGGATTATTTGAGAGACCGTACGTTGACCCGGATAGGGCGAGGAAAATAATAAAGTGTAGGGAGCACATCGAAGCAGCCTTAGAAATAGCTAGAAAATCAATTGTGCTATTAAAGAATGAGGGAAACCTACTGCCGTTAAGCAAGAATATTAGTTCGGTGGCAGTTATAGGACCATTAGCCGACGACCACGAAGCACCCCTTGGACCATGGTCATGTTTAGGGGATCCAAGAGACGTTATTACAGTTTTAGAGGGCGTTAAAAGCAAAGTTTCCCGTGAAACTAGGGTTCTATATGCTAAGGGCTGCGATATAGACGGATATTCTATGGAGGGCTTCGATGAGGCTGTGAAGGCAGCTAAAGAGAGTGAGGTAGCAATCGTCGTCCTGGGCGAGAGCAGGGATATGAGCGGGGAGGCGGCGTGCAGAGCAAACCTAGATTTGCCGGGGGTCCAGGAGGATCTTTTGAGGGAAATACATGCGGCAGGAGTCCCTATCGTACTGGTTTTGATGAACGGTAGGCCCCTATCGATATCGTGGCCAGCGGAGCATATACCAGCAATTATAGAGGCTTGGTTTCCGGGCATACAGGCGGGGTATGCTATAGCTGATGTAATATTTGGGGACTATAATCCAGGCGGCAAACTGCCAGTAACATTCCCACGCGCCGTCGGGCAGGTGCCAATATACTATAATCATAAGAATACTGGTAGACCCCCATTACCAGATGTTAAGTGGACATCCAAATACCTAGATATACCGTATACGCCCCTATTCCCATTTGGGCATGGATTAAGCTACACAAGGTTTGAGTACACTGGGTTAGAGATAAGCCCCAGGGAGGTTGGGTTAAGAGATACTGTAAGCATAAAGTTTAAAGTGAAGAATGTTGGTGATAGAGTGGGCGATGAAGTTATGCAACTATATGTAAGAGACCCCGTCGCAACGGTAACTAGGCCAGTTAAGGAGCTTAAGGGATTTAAGCGGATAACACTTAAGCCCGGTGAGGAGAAAACTGTTGAATTTAAATTAACGCTTGAGGATATATCGTTCCTAAATCATGAAATGAGGCGCGTTGTGGAGCCTGGGGAAATCAGAGTTATGGTCGGCTCATCATCAGAAGACATAAGGTTAACCGGAAGCTTTGTGGTAAAGGAGTATGTGGAGTTTCCATCCGAATAAATTTCGGCAAACTCAGAAAAATAATTAAGTAACCCCATCCAATATTACTTAAGGTTCAAGCCGTATTTAGTGAGGTGTAGGGAATGGTTGTTAAAGCCTATGTGCTCTTTAAGGTGAATTCTGGAACCGAGAAGGATGTCTGTAAGAAAATAGCCGACCTAGATAATGTATTAGATGCAAGCATAATTTATGGAGAATATGATATAATTGCAAGGGTTGCAGTGCCGGAGCTCACCCAACTAAATGAACTTTTAGATAGGGTTAGAAGCATGCCAAGCGTCATCCTAACATCAACAATGATAGTTGCACAAGAATATAAGGGAAGAAATAAAAGGGAATCATTAAATACACAAAAGTAGCATTAACTAGAACCTAAAATTATTTATGGACATAAGGAATTAGTCATCTAGAAATATCCCTGTAGATTTGCGAACAGCAAACCTGCGAGAAACTTATCTCTAAGCCTAATTTTTCAGCTTTTTCTATCGCCTCACTAGATGGGAAAGCGATGGCATTGACACCAACCTCAACAGCTAGAGTATCCGTTAATATTCTATGATCTCCTTTTGGCCTTGCGCAGCCAAGAACTATTGGAACATTAGGCATCATGAAACGCGCCTTTACAAGAACATTTAGTATGGTTTCAGGGGGTGGTGGACTAATAAATTCCATTTTCGTACCTTTAATGGGGAAGAAGACTATTAATATTAGGGCTGATGGATTATATCTCGAAATCATTTTTAGGGCTTCAAACTCCCCCCTTATGTTGCCATAATGCAATCCAATGAGCACATGTGGGGTGAATGGTATCCCAGATTGCTCTAGAGCCTTCAGCGTCTCAGCGTACTTCTCTACTGAAGCCTTAAGGTGGTATATTTCCCTAATAGTTTCATTTGAACCTATTATGTCAATTGACACTGCATCTACGCCAGCCTCCCTAAGTCTCTTAGCGGTTTCAAAATCAATTAGCCCCGTGTGAACAACAATAGTGAAACCTAAACGCCTCTTAACATCAGATATGGCGTCTATGAACCTACCTATTGGGACGGAACCGTTAGGCAAACATCCCCCGCTTATCAGGCAGCCGACTGCGCCACGCCTCTTTAAATCTACGCAGACATCTATTAACCTATTTGGAGTTTCGGCCGGAATCATTGTTCTAAGAATCTTGCCGCCGCAATGATCACAATTTAGAGAGCAGCGTGAGCCAGTAATAGATATCGATGGAAAACTTGAGGGAGAAGGCCTAAAATGCCTATTATTATAATATGTGAAGCTTGGAGCATAAAAAAATATTCTCTTACCAAACCTCCGCCAGCTCTCATCTCTCGCCCTTAAAACATTGTCCCAAAAACCTTCAGAAAGCTTTACGCTCAAACTCTGATTTTCCATAATCTTCGATAGCAATAAATCGAGTCTCAATATTAAAATATTTTTAAAATTATTTGCCTTACTTCCTCCGCTTCCTCATAAGCCTTATAAATTATGGGTAGCAACAATTAACTAGGTGATTAACGTTTTGAACCCGACTAAGCTTCGCGAGTTTTTCATGAAAGGTGCTGTGATGCGCGTTCAATTGACTCCCTTTAAGGAGAATGAGGATGTTGATTACGATGGATTAAGAGAGAATACAGCTTTTTTGATAAAGGAAAGCAAGGGGGAGCCACTAGTTTTAACGCCCGTTGGGAGCACTGGAGAAAAATATGCAGTTACAGATGAGGAATGGAAAAGAATCGTTAAAACTGTTATAGATGTTGCAAATGGCAAGGTTCCAGTAGTGCCAGGCGCCTCGCATTCTGGCACTAGGGTTGCTTTAGAAAGAGCTAAATATGCGCAGGATGCTGGAGCCGATGGCGTGATGATAGTGTTGCCTTACTATCATGTTCCTGAGGAAGAAGGTTTATATCTGCATTATAAGAGGATCGCGGATGCCTTAGATATAGGGTTCTGAGCTATGTAGTCTTAAATAGACTTACATAGCTCTTGGGATTCATGAGCTTTGGGCTCCTCTTGAGTTCATTGGAGCCCTCATCAGCCTCCTCCCCTGTCTGGGTGAACCCACTCCAACCCCTCATCAGCTCCTCGAATGGCCTTTGGGATGGAGGAAGCCCCTCCATCTGAAGGTATAGGTTTATGGCAGCATTAAGCTGCCTATCCACCCTCAACCCACATTTCCTGCATTCATATGATGCTCCTTTCGAGGCATTGATCATCCCACATCTGGAGCACCTTCTGGTGGAGTTTTGCGGGTTGAGGAGCTCAACTTTTGATTTGTAACTCATGAGGGTTATGATTGTTTTCCAGTCGCTCTTTGAAATACGCCTATTGTGTTCCCTTGAGCCGTTGAGCATTCTGTTCTTTCTTAAGTCTTCGAAACCGTGAGCGTAGCCCTTGAATTTCTTCGCCATAAATGTTGTCAACTTATGAATGTAGTTCTTAGCCCTAGTTCTCTCACGCTTTGAGTATTTTGCCAGAACCTTTCTAAGCGAGGGCTTCTTTGACGCTTTCTGCTGCAACCTCATCCTCTTTATTTCGTAAACCCTGTGA
>Ga0185307_1000875_pt1 | contig 17780 bp, 16 predicted proteins | sample LHCtaG_FD_128010 | JGI IMG/M metagenome (GOLD analysis project Ga0185307, IMG submission 128010) | Hot spring microbial communities from Little Hot Creek, USA to study Microbial Dark Matter (Phase II) - LHC4sed_matched (SPADES... | ecosystem: Environmental > Aquatic > Thermal springs > Hot... | reverse complement strand
CACAGCACTTCCACCCGTTCTGATGAAAAACTAAGGAGCGCTTAAAACGTTGCGCACTAGGCACTACTGCTGGGAGTAATGTACTTAGCGAGTTCTGGTCTCTCGCTGGCCAGCTTCTTGAAGAGGTCTACGGCTATTCGATCCAGGAGTGATCTGCCCTTACTGGTCAGAACCCTACCCTTAGGCGTCTTCTCGACAAGCCCTGCCTTCTCGAGCTGCTGCAGAGCCTTCCTGATTGCAGAGCCACCAGCCTTCTTGAAGTGCTTTCTTTTCATCGTGTTCCTAGTCCTCCCCCCATAAGCCGTTCTCAACCTCTCCACGCCCACCGGACCACAGAGGTACAACTTGCGGAGGAGCGAAGCGCACCTCTTGTACCACCAATCTGGGTCGTCTGGTACTCGGTCCTTGAAGCAGCCAGTCTTGGCGTAGAAAGCCCACTCCGGCGGCTGTACTTCTTTCACGTTCTCCTTCAGGTGCTCGGCCAGCGCCTCTATCAGCAGCTTTGGAGGCACAAACTTCACTCCGACCATGAGGTGCGCCCAACCCCTCACGGCCCGCAATTTTTAAACTTTCTCCGGTTCGCGAAGCGTTAAAGCTTCGCCGAGGCAGTGTGCACATGCTTCGAGCTCCCGGCAAGAGATGGGCGCGTAGCCCTAATCAGCTATAACATTTATATAAGCACGGTGGATCTAACTCCTGACCAGGGTTAAGAGCATGTGTGAAACAGATGTGTACATAATTGATACGGATGGTGAGAAGCTTTTTGCAAAAGAGGTTGCCTCCATGTCACCAAAGCAAAATGGTTACATATTCGTGGATATTTACGGCAGAAAGTATGAGGCTGACAGTGTCGAGATAGTGTACATAGACTTCATAGGACATAGAGTTATACTAAGGAGGCTAGGATAAAATGAAAATCGTTATCGTTGGAAAGGGTGGTGTTGGAAAAACAACTGTTGCCGCGTGTCTAGCTAGGCTTATTGGAAGAAGTGGCTATAACGTCATAGCTGTTGATGCGGATCCCAGCCTAAACCTTGCAAGAGCTCTGGGTATAAGCTCCAGCGTTGCGGATTCGAAACCTGTTCTATTTGATGACTCGTTCATAAGGGAGAGGACATTCCTTCCCAACGGGGTTTACAGGCTAAACCCCAAGGTGGACGATGTTGTGGAGAGATACGGCATTAGGGGGCCTGATAACGTGACTCTGCTTAAACTGGGCTATATAAGTAAGGGTGGTACTAGGTGTCTTTGTCCAGAGTACGCATTCCTGAGGGCGCTTCTCTCACATCTGATCCTTGGCAGGAAAGACATAATCGTGGTAGATATGGTTGCAGGACTGGAACCTATGAGTAGGGGTGCTGCTAGGGGAGTGCACATGATGATCTGCGTGACGGAGCCCACAGCTAAGTCAATAGATGTGACACGAGAAATTTACAGACTATCTAAGGATATTGGCGTTGGGGACTTTGCCGTTATGGGAAACAAAGTTATGTCTGAGGAAGATAAGATATTCATAGAAAAATCTCTAACTGGAATAAGGATACTAGGGCATCTACCCTATGATGAAAGCGTTGTCAGAGCGGATAGGCTCGGAGTATCCGTCCTAGATTATAATCCAAGCTCACCCATGGTTACAGAGCTGAGCAGGGTGAAGGAAAACATAATAATAAGAAGGGGGTGAGCAGACCCTGTGGTGAACAGCTAGTTTTGGGTGCTTGTTATGTCCATATCATTTAAGGATGTCAGGGTAAGTCTTGAGGAGCTAAAGAGCGGCTCTGCCGAGATCAAGGGGCTTAATATAAGCATCGGCTACGTTGTTGAAGAGTGGGAGGAGCCTCAAGGACCAACACCATTCCCGGCAATTGTTACTCTTAGGAAGTGGGACCATGCACTACTGAGCAGGTATAAACCCTTCTTCTTACCTTACTGTGATCTTTGCTGCCTCTGCACGTATGGTAGGTGTGACCTATCCAGAGGGAAGAGAGGCGCCTGCGGGCTAGATCTCTCGGAGCAGCAGTCGAGGCTGGTGGCACTGGTGTGCTCGATAGGTACTGCGACGCACGCTAGCCACGCTAGAGAGCTACTGGACAGCCTCATTAAGAAGCTTGGTGAAGACTGGCCAATAAACCTGGGGAATGAGGTCTACGTGGAGATGCCTGTAACGAGGCTAGTAACGGGTGTTAAGCCGAGGACTCTAAGAGACTTGAAAATAGTAATGGAGTACATCGAGAGGCAAATTGTTCAAACGCTTTCAAGTATTCATACGGGACAGGAGGGCGACTGGAAGGACTATGAGTCAAAGGTCCTCCATCTCGGTATGTTGGACCACGTGGCAATGGAGATCGCTGATGCTGTCCAGGTAGCAGCCCTAAACTTCCCTAAAGCTGATCCTGAGTCTCCTCTCGTGGATTTAGGCATTGGTACTGTAGACTCTTCAAAGCCTGTAATTATGGTTGTGGGCCACAACGTCCTGCCCTCGGTGGCTATCGTAAACTACCTCGAGGAAACTGGGCTAAGGGATAAGGTAGAGGTCGTGGGGCTATGCTGCACGGCTCACGACATAGCGCGTTATGAGAAGAAAAGAGCTAGGATTGTTGGACCGATATCATGGCAGCTGAGATTTATAAGAACAGGCGTGCCTGACATAGTCGTAATCGACGAGCAGTGCATATACACTAATATTGTGGAAGAGGCTAGGAAAATAGGAGCTGTGGTTTTAGCTTCTTCAGACAAGGCTTTGAGAGGGCTCCCAGACAGAACTCATGCCCCTCCAGGCAGTGTTGTAGAGGAGCTAGTTGCAGGAAGAATACCTGGAGCTGTCATACTGGATGAGGAGAAGCTTGCAGTAGTAGCTGTCGAAACCGCTCTGAAGTTGGCACCGCTGAGAGCAGGTTACAAGTGGAGTTTACTCGACGAGAAAACCATTACCGAGTACGCGGAGAAGTGCACAGGGTGTAGAAACTGTGAGAGAAACTGCCCACAGAATCTGCCAATATCGGCAGCGATGCAGAGAGCGGCCAAGGGAGATACATCATCCTTGAAGTCCCTATACAGCAAGTGCTTTTCATGCAGGAGATGCGAATATGTGTGCCCCAGAGGTATACCTGTGCTGTCACTGATCCTGGCAGCGTCCAAGCCTCTCATGGTGAAGGAGCGGTATAAATGTAGAGCTGGTAGGGGCCCCATACAGGATACTGAGATAAGGGCTGTCGGTAGGGATGTCGTGCTGGGCACAATACCAGGTGTCATGGCGTTTGTTGGCTGCGCCAATTGGCCTGATGGGGCAGAAGATGTAGCTGAGATGGCGAGGGAATTTGCATCAAGGAGGTACATTGTCGTGGCGTCTGGGTGCTCAGCTATGGCTATAGCTATGTATAAAAATGAGGAGGGTCAGACGCCTTACGAGGAGTTTTCCGGAGCTTTTGAAGCGGGCTGTATTGTCAATGTGGGGTCCTGCGTAGCAAATTCCCACATAGCTGGCGCTGCGATAAAGATCGCGAATATATTCGCAAAGCTGCCGCTGAGGGCAAACTATGCCGAAATAGCTGATTATATCCTAAATAGAGTCGGAGCCGTTGGGGTAGCATGGGGCGCTATGAGTCAGAAGGCTGCAGCTATAGCTTCCGGTTTCTGGAGGCTTGGCGTACCTGTTATTGTAGGCCCTCACGGGATAAAGTACAGGAGGATGCTGCTGGGAGACGTGGAAAATGAGGAGGCGTGGTATGGATACGATGCTATAACCGGCGAGAAGGTGTGGCTGGGGCCGGCTCCCGCCCATCTGTTCTACGCTGCAGAGTCTAAGGAAGAGGCCATGGTTATGGCTGCCAAGCTCTGCATAAGACCCGCGGACACGCCGCAGGGCAGGGCTATCAAGCTCACAAACTACGTGTCTCTGTACAAGAAGTTCTACGGGGAAGATAAGCTACCAGCAGATCTACACTTGTACGTGAGGACCGAGGCAGATATACCAGTGCCATTCAAAGAGGAGATCTTGGAGTACCTCAAGGAGGTTGCCTGGAAGGAAAAGCCATCAACCTCAAACCCAACACTTCTCGAAGACATCGTCGAGTTATACAGGCGTAGGAGAGAGGAGAGGTGACCATGGCTCAAGAGTACTGGCATTACGGGGATGTACCTCCTGGACCAATAAAAGCATCTGTGATTGCAGATGTAAAATCTATACCTGACATAATCAAGAAGTATAGGAGCAGACTGCTAGCGATAGGGTATCAGTTAACGAAGCTGAGTGATCTAGTAGCACCGGATCTTGTGGATAGAGTGTTGTCGATAGCGCTGAGCTTAAATGCATGGATATCCACATCTTCACCAGCTGTTGTAAAGGCTCTTGATGCGAGAGGTATTAGGAACCATGATATTGCATTCTTAATCGAGCTTATTCAAAGAATTTCGAAGAAGGGCGTGGAATTAGTGATGCTGATAGGCTACCCTTATGCATACGAGTGGCTTATCCTAAATTATCTTAAACATTATGTACCAAGTGTTGAAAACATTATCTTTAGAGCCCTACGCGCAGCCAAATGCTACGTGGACTCTAGCATCCTTACCTCTTCCAATATGGTATAGAAATATATGCAGCCTGGAAGAATTGCTGAAAAAGACTTAAAAAAGCTACAGTATTAGGTTTACGGAGAAGCAAAAGGTGAAGAATAATGCCTGTTAGCATCACGCTGCTAGAACCTGTAAAGCTACCTGAGGATGTTAAAGTCCATGTCTTCGATATTCCCCCAACACCCCCAAAAGGTGCTTTTAGTGACATGCCTGTTGATGTAGGGCTTCAGTACCAGGGGCAGAGAGTCAGAGGCCCTGAAATGTACGTTGAACTAGGAGGTCCAAAGGTTAAGTACAAGTTCGAGCTGTTTAGAGTTAAGAGTCTTGAGGAAATAGAGGATGGCAAGGTAATACTTATAGGTCCTGATATTCCCGAGCTTGAAGAAGGCTCTAGCATTCCGTACGCAGTCATAATAGAAGGTGCTGGCAGAGGGCTCGAATCCGAGGGCGAGGGCGTCCTTGAGAGGAAAATTCACGAGTTCAGTAACTATATTCAGGGGTATATGCATCTCAACCAGCGGTATGATATATGGCTGAGAATAAGTAAAAGATCTGTCCAGAAGGGTCTGAATTCATTTAAATACATAGGCATAGTCCTCTACAGGTTATTTAGATCTGCGTTCCCGATAATAGAGAAACTGAGGGTGATAATAATCACAGATCCAAGGGTTGTAGAGTTCTTGTATCCACAGGCTGTGAAGATCTATGAAGACAGGGATCGCAGAGCACTTGGTCTAAGAGATGAAGATGCAGACATATTCTACTCGTGCAAGCTTTGCCAATCCTTTGCACCAACACATGTATGCATTATTACTCCCGAGAGGCCGTCTGCTTGCGGTGCTATATCGTGGCTTGACGCAAGAATAGCTGCCAAGATAGACCCTAAAGGTCCTATACAACCTACGCCAAAGGGCAGACTGCTGGACCCCGTGGGAGGTGAGTACGAGGGGGTGAATGAAGCCATCAGGAAGCTTTCAAATGGATCTATTCAGAGAGTAAAGTTATACTCGCTTTTCAACTATCCTCCAACGATATGCGGATGCTTTGAAATCGCAACATTCTACATTCCGGAACTCGATGCTGTGGGTCTTGTACATAGAGGGTTTACGGGCACTACACCGATTGGGCTTAGGTTCACCCAAATTGCAGATACTGTTAGCGGGGGTAAGCAGGTACCCGGGTTCCAGGGAATAGGTCTCCTCTACCTATGGAGCAAGAAGCTTTTCCAAGCAGACGGGGGCTGGACAAGGATCGTGTGGATGCCCTCAGAACTCAAGCAGAGAGTACTAAATGCTATACCACCTGAGCTTAAAGACAAAATTGCCACGGAGAAGGAGGTAACAACAATCGAGGAGTTAAAGAAGTTCCTGGTGGAAAGAAATCATCCAATAGTGCAGAAGTGGAGGGAGAAGATCGAGGAGAAAGCTCCTACAGCCCCCTCAGCCGTGCCCGTACAGCCGCAACTACCAGCTCCACAACTAGTCGTGCAACCCCAGGTCGCCACAGCACCCATGACACCTCAACAGGTAGCTATCTCGCAGCTAGTAGCTGGAGGTACGACATTCGTACTGAAGGGCGTGAGGATAAAGGTTGAGAAGCTTGTTATCAAGAGGAGCGAGGTTGGTGAGGGAAAGTGAGCCGTGCATTGCCTAAAGAGGATATAGATGAAGCAAGAGCAAGGCAAGAGGCCATTGTGTACAGCCTGCTTGCCAAAATCAGCGAGGCATTGGAGAAAGGCATTGTAGAGCTTCACGGCGTCGAGATCGAGGCTGATGAGATTGAGATAAGGCTTGCTGCAAAGGTACCGCAACTACTCACACCTGTTGTTTCCACACGACCTGAGACAATTGCTGAGGCTAAGCCTGGAGTCAAGGCTGCATACGGAGTTGCAAAGGTTATTGAAGTTGTTGCCGAGAGGGTTACTGAGTTAACTAGGATAGCCTTTGAAGAGCCTAAACCCCAGTTCAGCGGTAGAGTCGTTGAAGTAAAACTCGGAGCCTCCAGAGAAGAGGGAGGAACAAGAGGGAGAACCTATGTAGTAGGGGGGCACACAATGCCTGCATACTACTACTTAACGGGGTACAAGCCCCCTCACCCGCCAGTATTTGGGGGAGATGTCTTCGACATGAGGATAGCCTTACCAAAAGCTGTAAAGCTGGCCTTCGGGGACGCCCTTGACAATCCGGTCGAGTGGGCTAGGATATGGGTTGAGAAGTACGGTGCAGAAGCCGTGGATATTCACCTCGTGAGCACAGACCCCACAATCAAAGACATGTCCCCAGAAGAGGCTGCGAAGACAGTTGACGCTATTCTCCAAGAGGTCAAGGTGCCCGTAGTCGTAGGTGGATCTGGGAACCCCGAAAAGGACGTTAGCGTCTTCGGGAAGATTGCTGAGGCATATCCTACAGAGGGGCTTGTATTCAATAGTTTAAACCTCGATATGAAGCTGGAGGATGTATGCCCAAGCATAGCCAGGACAAATGCTGCTGTTATAAACTTCTCGCCAATGGACCTGGACAAAGCCGAGCAGATAAATAGAAAGGTATACGACTGGATACCAAGGAATAGAATACTGCTAGATCTAAACATAGGTGGTATAGGCTACGGTACAGAGTACGGCTTTACAACTATGGAGAGGGCTAGGCTATCTGCTCTAATAGGCAATGAACTGCTTCAGCACCCATTCAACGTTGGAGCTGCAAACGCTTGGGGTGCCAGAGAGGCTTGGATAACGATGGACCCCTACTGGGGGCCAAAGGAGATTAGGGGACCCCTTTGGGAGACGCTCACAAGCCTTATATGCTTACTAGCAGGAGCCGATTACTACATGCTTGTACACCCACTATCCGTAAAGACGTTGAAAACTGTCAGAGAGTACCTTCTCTCTGAACCTAAGCCAAAGGAGCCTGAAAAAGCTCTGGACTGGTTATCAAAATCATTGCCGGTGATATAAATGCCGTGGAAGCCCCCCGCGCCCATTGATGTATACCAGCTTCTACCAAAAACAAACTGTGGAAAGTGTGGAGAAGCAAATTGCATGGCATTTGCGGTAAGACTCATATCTTTAGAGGTTAAACTGGAAGATTGCCCTCCGCTCATTGAAGAGGATAGGTTCAGGGAGAGTTACGAGAAGTTGAGGAAGCTTCTCCTACCCCCCGTGAAGGAAGTGGAGCTGAGGAGTCCTAAAAGATCCATCAAGATCGGTGGCAAGTACGTTCTTTTCAGGCACGAGCTGAAGTATCACAATCCAACCGCGATAGCTATCGACGTGGACGACTCTATGGAGGTAGAGGTTTTAACCAGGAGGGCTCAGATTATAGAGGGTTTCGAGTACGAGTACGTAGGTCAAAAGCTTAAATTGGATGCTATTGCTGTAAGGTCCGTAACCGGTGATCTGAAGAAATTTGCAAAGGCTGTTTCTGTAGTAGCTGAAAACAGCTCCCTGCCGCTAATCCTTTGCTCAACAAACCCGGCATTAGTAGAGGCTGCGCTGGAGGTTCTCGGCCCGCCCTATCACAGACCTCTGATCTACGCTGCCACTAAGGACAACTGGAGGGAGATGGCCGAAATTGCAAAGAGGTTTGATGTACCACTTGCTATTGCAGCCCCTGGAGACCTCGACATGCTTGTTTCACTAGCTAAGACTTTGTCCGAGGGCATGGGCCTGGAGGAGTTAGTCCTCGACCCAGGATGCTTAGTGGGACCCGGAGGTCTTTCGTACACAGTCAAAGCTTACTCGTGGCTTAGATACAAAGCTGCTTACGACCTCTGGAAGTATGCTGGATACCCACTACTAGCTACACCTATCTCTGTTTGGACTCAAATGAGCGGAGATCCTAGAGATGTTATGTGGTGGGAAGCGATACTGGCGACGATACTCATGACGCGCTACGCAGATCTGATCATCATGCATTCCCTAGATGGGTGGGTTCTGCTGCCTCAAGTGATGTGGAGGTTTCAGCTTTACACAGACCCCAGGAAGCCGGTCTCAGTACCACCTGGTCTAAGGGAAATCGGGAAGCCGAACGAAATGAGCCCTGTCCTTGTAACCACAAACTATGCCTTAACGTATTCAATGGTCTTGAGTGACGTTGAAAAAGCCAAAGTAGATGCGTGGCTACTGGTCGTGGATACTGAGGGTTTAGCTGTAGACGTTAGCGTAGCGGGTAGGAAGTTTGTAGGGGATAAAGTTGCTGAGCTAATCAAATCCTCGGGGCTTGAGGGTAAGGTGAAGCACAGGATCCTGGTAATACCCGGCAAAGCCGCCAGAGTCTCTGGAGAAATAGAAGACGTAACGAAGTGGAGGGTACTAGTGGGGCCTATGGACTCCTCAGAAATTGGGAAATGGCTGGAGAAGAATTGGACCTCAGAAAAAATAAGAGAGCTTATGGAAGAAGTGTAGGATCTATCCTCTAACCGGAGTGTTGTAAAGGTGTTGCTTATGGCGGCTGAGGACCACGTAGAGTATGCAGTGCGTTTCTTACCTCACAACGTTGCTGCTAAGGTGGTTAGAGGCACTACTATTCTCGAGGCAGCGATTAAGTGCGGTATTGGCGTTAGAAGTGTGTGCGGGGGCAAAGGGCTTTGCGGGAAATGCAAGGTCGTCGTGAGGAAGGGTAGTGTTGAGGCTAGGAAAAGTGATCTGCTGAAGCGTGAAGAGGTTGAGAGGGGTTATGTACTCGCTTGCCAAGCTAGGATTATAGAGGATATTGAAGTCGAAATTCCAATTGAAAGCCAGATAGGGAAGCCGAGATTACAATCATCTGTAGTGTTGCCAAGCGTAAAGCCTAAACCTGTGATCAGGCAGGAGAGCCTCCCCCCGTCTAGCCTACCTGGCATATTTCCCGCGTACAGGCCTGGTGCAGGCGTTCTAGAGAAGCTCTCGGAAATTGAGAGCAAAGGCTTGCAGAGAATCTACGCCGTGTTAAGCGATGCCAGGAGGAGAGTTGTAGACGTTAGTGAAGGCGAGAGGGGGCTTTACGGGCTGGCTGTAGATATAGGTACGACAAAGATCGCTGCTGCTTTAGTTGACATTAGTAAAGGTAAGGTTTTGGATACTGTATCCGAGTTCAATAAGCAGCTAATTTATGGTGAAGACATAGTTTCTAGGATTAGGTTCGCACTTGACAAGGGTGATGGATTGACAAAGATGCAGAAGGCTGCTGTGGAGACCATAAACACAGCGATCGAAGCCTTATGCAGGAGGCACGGAGTACCGAGAGAGGATATATACATGGTTACAGCGGCAGGGAATACTGCGATGACTTATTTATTCGTGGGACTTGACCCTTACCCGCTGATAAAATCCTTTAAAGAGCGAGCAGAAGTGCCTAGAACCCCCTACTGGCTAGAGGCAAGAGATCTGGGTCTCAGCGTGAATAATAATGCTGATATCTATGTGCTTCCATGTGCTGGCAGATTCCTAGGCGGCGACGTTGTAGGAGATATAATAACAGCTGGGTTAAACTTCTCCGAGAAACCAGCACTCCTCGTGGACATAGGCACGAATACCGAGGTTGTAATCGGTTGTAGAGACTGGTTCCTAGGGACAACAGCGCCTGCAGGACCAGCATTCGAGGGCTGGGGCTTAGCACATGGAGTTAGAGCCATTGCTGGAGCCATCGAGAGTGTGACAATAGACACTAAAACCTGTAGAGCTGTCTATAAAACAATAGATAATGCTAAACCTATTGGAATATGCGGCTCTGGCTACATAGACCTCCTGGCCCAGCTTTTCGTTAACGGCCTAATAGATGTATTTGGGAAGTTCTACGGAGACTGCGGATGCCCCTACATCAGGAGGAGAGAGAAAGGGTATGAGTACATTGTTGCGCCGGCCGAGGAGACCGCTACTGGAAGAGATATAGTCGTTACTGAGGAGGACCTGCATAATATTATAGACTCTAAGTCCTCTGTCTGCAGCGCTATATCAATCCTTCTAAAGAAAATGCTTCTCACAGTACATGACATCAGTAAGGTCTATGTATGTGGAGCTTTCGGAAATTATCTGAATCTAAACAGCGCCATGACCATAGGTATGATACCTGAGTTCACTGGTGCAAAAGTAGAGTACATAGGTAATGGCTCGCTGGGTGGAGCCATCCTCACACTTCTCTCAGAGGATTACAGAGCTGAGGCTGAAAGAGTCGCAAAGCTGCTTGCCTCCATCGAGCTACTACTAGACCCTGACTTCGTGGAGGAGTACCAGGCGGGCTTCATTTTGCCTGGGAAGAAGGAGCTATTCCCGACATGGAGAGATGCGAGCAGGAATATAAAGCCCTGGAAACCCTCCTGCTAGCAGAGGGCTCACTATGCCTAGGAGACCCCTCTACGCTTCCATATCTGGGAAGGGTGGTACAGGCAAAACTGTACTTACGGCGCTCCTGCTCAGAGTTCTACTAGATGAGTTAACAAACGATGAGATCTTAGTTGTGGACGCGGATCCTGCGACAAATCTGCCGCAAGCCCTGGGGATACCAGTTAACAAGACTATCGGCGATGTAGCTGAGGAGTTTAGAAGGGAGTTTCAGAAATTCGATAGCTACGGCTTTGAGAAGAGCGCCCTTCTTGAATACTACATTGCGAGAGATTGCATCGTTGAGGCGGAGAAATTCGATTTCATAGCAATGGGTAGGGGTGAGGGCGAAGGCTGTTACTGCTATGTTAACGCACTTCTCTCAGGAATTCTAGGCAAGCTCATTCAGCACTATAGCGTTGTCTTAATGGACATGGAGGCCGGTCTAGAGCACCTGAACAGGAGATTGGATAGGCATGTGAACACATTCATTATAGTAGTTGATAACTCTCTTATGAGCTTAAAAACAGCAGAGAAAATTAAAGAGATAATTAGAGAAGTAGGGCTGAAGGCTGATGAGGTATACGTGGTGGGGAACAGACTAACAAGTAGAAGAGAAGAAGCCGTAGTAGGGTGGGCCTCCCAAATCGGGTTAAAGTATGCAGGAACGATTCCTGAAGACAGGAATGTAGCTGAATACACTGCTAATGGAATGCCACTATTAAACCTGCCGAGAGACTCCGAGGCTCTGAAGGCGGCCTGCAACGTCGCAAGGTATATTAACTTAGTTTAATTTTACAAACTTGACGGCGAATGTCCTTTTGGGAGCTTTACTCATGGGAAAGAGTAAGGGACAAGATAAGATCTCTGCCTGGGAGGCTAGGATTTGAGAAAGGGGATAAGCTAAGCTTCTTCGGGCTCACGCTCGATCTTGAAACCGGCTACATCTACGATAATGTCCTAGAGGAGTACCTGTCGCAGAAAGATAGAATAGGTATGTACTTTATTCTTTCACTATACGCCGAAACGAAGATAGATGTTGGAGAAAGTGGCGAATTTATTTCTTTAAGGCAGATATGCCCCTTTGTCCACTGCCCAAACCTCAAGAAGAATATCGCTGCCCTTGAGATGATCTTTGGAGAAAATCCAAAGTTACTATATACAGTTGCGAAACCATTTGACTTTAAACCAGCGGATTTGGGAGATGCTGCTATAAAAGTGTATGCGCTACCACGAATTCCAATAACCTTGGTTGTGTGGGCCGGGGAAGAGGGGCTACCACCGTCCTCCGAGATACTCTTTGACAAATCGGCGCCTCACTACTTGTCAGGAGAGACTTCAGCTGTATGCGAAGCTGCACTAGGACTAGCACGCGCCCTAACAGGTAGGCTCATACTAAAGTTCGCCAAAAACCTGGAAATGAATGCTTCCGCGATCGAGTTTGGGGGATGCGGCTACACATGTGCAGAGTAGCCTAATCTCTCTCAAATCTCACCCGGTTGAGGGAGTACCTTTCTCAGGCTCTACAGGGGTTACGCCTTAGGGCTTCGGTTGGTCGTGGGCCACACAGCTTGAATCAGCGTCCCGGCTTCGCGGCTTCACAGTCTCTTTGATCCCAGCGCTAGGTCCTGCTAAGTACCCTTATTTTTGCTGATGTGCTTCATCACTGTTGGATACGTACTCAGGTTTCGGTGCGGGAGGAACAGAGCGTTCATGAACTCTTTTTGAAAGTCTGGATGCGCTGTCAGCTCTATATAGCGTATTCTATTTGAGAGCTCACCAGCTATTTTCCTCATGTTTCTCGATAGGAGGCACATCTTCGCACCGGCTATGGCTGTGTTGCCAACGAAGCTTATCTTATCCAGGGGGATATCGGGGATTAGCCCTATGAAGAGAGCGCTTTCAGGATTCAGATATTTTCCGAAGGATCCAGCTATGTAGAGGTGAGCTATGTCTTCCTCTTTAACTCTCCTCTCCTTCATTAGCACCGCTATCCCTGCGCGTATAGCTGCTTTCGCGAGCAATACCTCCTGGATATCTCTCTCGCTGACTGTTATATCTCTCCCCGTCGCAGTCTCGTCCCTCCAAGCCATCACAAACTTTACTGCGTCATTTTCCCGTCTTAGGCGCTTCGTGTTTAAGCTCTTTTTAAAATGCCCGCGCTCATCTATCAGGCCGCACCTAAACAGCTCAGCCACAGCATCCACGATGCCTGAGCCGCAGATCCCCACAGGTTTAGCACCGTCTATTGTTTCGTACTCAACTTCGAAATCTTCAGGGTCTATTTTGATCTTCTCAATAGCTCCCGTTACCGCCTTCATTCCATGCTCTAGGTGCATTCCCTCGAAAGCTGGTCCTGCAGGAGTGGAGCACGAGACTATGTCCTCCCTATTACCCACGAATACCTCGCTATTTGTTCCCACGTCTATGAGGATGCTCATGTTATCTGACTCGTAAATACCGGTGGCTAGGACGTCCGCCACGGCATCAGCCCCCACAAATCCTGCGATATTCGGGAGAACGAAGACGTTTGCAAGTTCATAGACCTTGATGCCTAGCTGTCTCGCCTTCACGCTTACTGATCGCCTCACCACCGCGACGTAGGGCGCAACAGCCAGCTGCTTTGGGGAGTATCCCAAGAATATGTGGTGCATCGCCGTATTGCCTACAACCGTGACTTCGTATATTCTATCCCGCTCTATACCGGCTTCCCGGCAGGCATCCTCGATTAGAGAGTTTATGGCTTCAATCACCAATCTTTGAAGCCTCGCCAGCCCGCCCTCCTCAAAAGCTGCGTAATTTATCCTCGAGATGATATCTTCCCCGTAAACCAGCTGGGGGTTCTCGGCCATCTTTACGGAGAGCGTCTCGCCAGATCTCAGGTCAACTAGGTGCAGGACGAGCTTTGAGGTTCCTATGTCTACTGCTGCTCCGTAGACCCCCCTCTCCCCGCTTCCTCTCTCTACCGCTATTACCTCCTCGTCCATCCACAAAATAACTTCAACATTCCAATTTGCTTCCCTTAAGATCGTCGGTAACCTTTGCATAAGCTCATGCTCTATCTTTATTTCGCCGAGACCTCTCTCTTTCAGAGCGTTGAACAGTCTCTCGAAATCCGGGGTTGTGTCCAGCAGGCTCGGCTTGGCGAGGACTACGCGCACACTTCTTACTGCTGGATCAAGCTCAAACCACCTTGAAAGCCCCTCAGCCAGAATCCTCCTGGCTTCAAGTCTGCTCTCAGGCGGGATAAAGACTGTTACATCTCCCTCGACAACGCTCTGACATGCAAGCCTATATCCAGCTTTAAGCCTGGCACTGGATAATAGACGAACCTCATTGTCGGACGGCGGGCTTAAACCCTTTTGATCCTTAACCACAACCAAGCACTTCCCACAAATACCTCGGCCACCACAGTCAGATCTTATCCCCACGCCCGCTATACGAGCAGCATCCAGCAATGTTAGCCCGTGCTCCACCTCTATCTTTTTACCCTGAGGTTCAAAGCAGACTGTAGCCTTCCCGAAGCTATTGCCCATCATAGCAAGTGTGTGCATGCAAAATAATTATGCCTTTTTTGCCTGTAACGTTAACTCAACTGCCCACTAGAGGCTAAACCTTGCGTGCACCGCGCTGCCGTTACCCTGTTTTCGGCGCGAGGCTCTCAGGTTTTTCCCTCTTTTCCTTCTCCTTCATTCGATGACTCCGCGGGCATCGGCATGAGCTGAGCACTTTAAGGCGCTCCAGAAGCCTGCCTCCAGCCCTCCTCAGTATGTTGGTAGCGGTGGTGAGAGAAGTCATGGGCAGGGCACCGCTAGGGCTCACACGCGAGGTACTGCACAAGCGCGTGGGAGAGCTTGCCCAGTGTCCAGTGCCTAAGCGGGCGCAGCACACGCCGCTACCAATAGCTGCTACGCTAGGTATTCAACTCCCCGCTGAGGGTGTGCTGGAGCTCATGGAGGTACTTAGGCAGCTAGAGCTTCTGGAGGAGCTTTACCTCCTGGTGGAGAGAGTAGAGGAGGGCGGGGTCGCTGGGACTGGTTTCTAGGGGTGCGCTGCCTGTTGCAGGTGGCTTTAGTTGAGCGCTTAATGATACTTGTGCAGCGTTAAATTTTTAATCCTAATTAGAGCATCTCAGCGAAAAGAGCCATGAAAATCTTACATGAGTTTGTACCTACGAGAAAATTCCTCAAAATGGCTGAAGAGACAAAGGATCTTGTTGACGGCTGGAATGTTACCGACAGCGCAGCCGGCATTCCTGCACCAAGCGGTACTGCAGTTAGCTGTGTTTTGAAGACGAAGTACCCTGACAAGGTGGTAATACCCATATTCGTACTGAATTACAAGGGTCCCGTAGAAGTGGGAGCCTTAGCACTGGCTGCAGAGGCTGTGGGCCTGGATGGCATAGCTATGACTATGGGTGATGAGCCTAAATACGGTGACCCTTTAGGACCAAAATACTGGAGGAGAACCGAGGATGCCAGGGACTTCTTGAGGAAGGAGATCAAAATAAAGACCTTGAAACTTGGATGCCTCCTATCGCCGAGACCCTGGAGGGAGAGGTACGGCGTAAAGGAATTTAGCGCGAGAGATATGGTTGAGAGAGTGAAGACAGGGTGGGACATCGCGTTCTTCATGAGGCTCACTCAAGAGACTCTACCAGTACTTGCAGAGGTATCTAGAGAGCTTAAGAGTGCAAACATACCTTTGTACGCATACTTCCTAATCGAGACTCCCCGCAACATAGAGATACTGAGGAGGATTGGCTGGAGCCCCACGACAACCATCGAAAAAGCTGTCGAGTTTGCCGAGAAGCTTGAAGGTCTAGTTGACGGAATCATAGCAACATGCGCAGGAGACTACCAAGGAGATTTGGAGCTCTTAAAGGTGCTGCAGAAACTCAGGGAGAAGTAGGTGGAACAATGTCTGAGCTAAAATTTAAACCCATATTTATATTCCTCGATACCGATAAGCATGCAAGCCCATTCGACATACTCATGACAATAGACCTTATACCTGATGTCGTAGTGCTCAAGTATGAGAATGTAGCCCCCGAAGATGTTGAGAAAATTGTCTACGATGCCCTATTTCCCAGAGGTCCGAAAGGAGTAAAGTTCACGAAAATTTTTGTCAACGGAAGCAAGCTGGAAATAGTAAACGCTATCGTCGAGAAGGTGAAGAAGTGCATGTTCCCGCCATTTGAGCTCTCTGTGATAGTTGACCCAAGAGGCTCTTACACGACAGCTAGCGCAGCTGTGTTAAAAACCCTCGAGGTGATGCAGAAACTGGGCTTAGGCACGATAGAGGGTAAAAGCGTCACAGTTCTAGCTGGCACGGGCCCGGTAGGAGTCGCAGCCACATGGCTCTACGCAGCTGAAAAAGCCGAAAAGGTTATTGTAACCTCAAGGGAACTAGCAAGGGCGCAGAGCGTAGCATCTAAAGTCAACGAGGAGCTGAAGACAGACGTCGTGAAGCCTTTCCAGGCTAGGACCCCAGAGGATGTGGGGAGGGCCGTAGAGGACGCAGACATAGTCCTCGCTACAGGCGCGCCCGGAGTACAGCTCTTACCGCTAGACACCCTGAAAACACATGGAAAAAGAGTGAAGGTAGTCGCAGACTGCAACGCAGTCCCGCCGTACGGCGTAGAAGGCCTCGAACCGAAGTGGGATGGAAAGGAAATTGTACCCGGGGTCTACGGAGTAGGCGCGCTAGCCATAGGTGTACTTAAAAACAAAATCGAGGCAGAGCTCATCAAAAAAGCCCTCCAGGAACCAAAGGGTATATTTGACTTCAAAGCAGCCTATGAAATAGGTAAAGCAATGCTTTTCCGATGAAGAGTGCGGTGCAGCACGCGTTTGTTAAATTTTGAGGAGAGCTTTAATAATACCCATTAACATTTTGTGCTGCGAGCAACATGAGCCTGTCAGAAGAGCTTGTAAACGCTATCGTCAACCTTGATGAGAAGAGGGCTGTCGAGATTATAAGAAGGCGTTTGGAGGCAGGCGAGGACCCTCTCAAGATTCTAGAAGATTTGACTAGGACTGCCGACATTATTGGCAAGAAATATGAGAGTGGCGAGTTCTTCATTGCCGACCTTGTCATGGCTGGCGAGATTCTCAAGGAGGTTTCCGACCCTGTGAGAGCTAAGCTTAAGGAGCTCGGCAAGGCTAGAACGCCGATAGGCAAGCTCGTTATCGGCACTGTTCAAGGCGATATACATGATATTGGCAAGAATATTGTTGTGACGATGGCAGAAGCGGCCGGCTTCGAGGTCATCGATCTCGGTGTTGATGTAGCACCGGAGAAGTTCGTTGAGGCAATAAGAGTGCATGAACCTGACATAGTTGGGATGTCGGGTCTGCTGACTGTTGCCATTGAGTTTATGAAAAATACTGTTGACGCGATTAAAGCTGCTGGATTGAGGGATAAGGTTAAGATAATAATAGGAGGGGGTAGAGTGGACCAACACGCCATGGAGTACACTGGGGCAGATGCGTGGACAACTAGTGCTGCAGTAGGAGTAAGGATAATGCTCAGGTGGATGGAGGAGAAAAAGAAGAGGTGAGCGAAATGTCTAGGAGAGAACCAATAGACGAGTGGATCGAGAGGCACGAGAAAGAGCCTGACGTGGTGGCTAAGGAGAAAGCTGAGAGATTTATAAAAGCTGTAGAGCTTAAGGTTCCTGACAGGGTACCTGTAGCAGGTGTTGCGGGAGACTTCCTCTGCAGCTACACTGGCATCACGTGGCAGGACCTTTGCTACGAGCTTGACAAGATCACGCCTGCAATACTTAAGTTCGCACATGACTTCCCGAGCGATTGGGGTATTGTGTTTGCTCCCTACATGCTAGAGGGATTCATACTGGCATTAGCTTTTGCAGACTTCCCTGACTTCTCAAACACCATCAGGTTCCTGACAG
>Ga0185307_1000874_pt1 | contig 17808 bp, 19 predicted proteins | sample LHCtaG_FD_128010 | JGI IMG/M metagenome (GOLD analysis project Ga0185307, IMG submission 128010) | Hot spring microbial communities from Little Hot Creek, USA to study Microbial Dark Matter (Phase II) - LHC4sed_matched (SPADES... | ecosystem: Environmental > Aquatic > Thermal springs > Hot... | reverse complement strand
CTGATGATTTTGAAATAAACTATACTCTTGGCAACATGTATTATAAAATTGGATTTTATGAAGCAGCAGAAAATATATTTTTAAATTTAAGAAAAAATACAGATGATCCCAGAATAATATATAAACTTGCTGAAATATATACAAAAACAGGAAGAATTTCTGAGGCTGAAAAAGAATTAGGGGAAATAAAAGAAAACTCCCTTATTTATAATGAGGTGATGCTTCTTTTATCAGAAATAAAAGAAAAAAAAGGAGAGTATGGAGAGGCTTTAAAAATAACTGGAAAGCTTTTAGAAAGTAAAAAGGATGACCCAAAAGTTTTGATGAGATTTGGAAAATTGCTTTTAAAGATGAAAAGATATGAAGATGCGAAAAAAACATTTTTAAAAATATTGGAAAAGAAGCCATCTGATAAAAGGGTAAACTATTATCTTGCTCAGGTTTATTTAAATAAAAAAGAAATAGATAAAGCAAAAGAAATTTGTGATGCTCTCCTTATAGAGGAAAAAAATGATCCTTATCCACGCCTTTTAAAAGCAGAAATACTCGTAAAGGAGGGAAAATATAAGGAAGCATTGCCATATCTTGAAGAGTGTATAAAAATAAATTTCTGGATGCCTCTTGCTCATTACTATTTAGGAATTGTTCATGCTCTTGAAGGAAGGTACGAAGAGGCAATTTCATCATGGGAAAAGGTTGTAAAGATGGAACCAAATACAAAGATGGGCGAAAAAGCAAGAGAATATATTAAAACAACTTTAAACTTTTTGAACATGTTTAAGAGGGAGGTAGAATAATGCCTATTCAAGGAAATTTAAAAGAACTTTCAATCGTTGATTTCCTCCAAATTCTTTATATGAACAGAAAATCTGGAATAATGGAAATAAAAGGAAATGGAAATAATTTTAGAGTATTTATAAAAAATGGAAATATAAAATTTATAGAGGAAACTGGTAAAAATGTACTTTTTGAGGAAATAAAAAAAACGGGGATATTGAAAGAAGAAATGATAAAAGTTTTTGAGAAAGTTGAAGGAGAAGATAAAATTCTGGAAAAAATTTTAAAAGAATCTTTAAATAAAGAAATAATAAAAAAAATAATAATAAATCTTATAAATGAAAGGATGTTTTATTTAATGCAGATGAAGGAGGGAAATTTTATTTTTAATGAAATGGGAGAAGAAAAAATACCGGAAACAGATTTAGAAATTTCTACACAAGATATAATACTTGAAAGTTCCAGGAAAATAGATGAATGGATGAATATAACGAGTAAAATACCTGATTTTTCATATATTTTATTACTATCAGATGAATGGTTGAAAAAGGAAAATTTTAAATTAGAACTTGATGCACTTGAATGGAAAATTCTTTCTCTTACTGATGGAAAAAGAAATATCTCAGAAATAATATCAATTTCAAAGGAAAATCCTTTAAGGGTCGCGAGGAAAATATGCGATCTTATTGAAAAGGGAATTTTAAAAGTTAAAGAAGCGAAAGCATTTGAAGAAGAAGTTAGAAAGAAAAGGGCAGAAGAATTTTTTATAAAAGCAAGAGAATTTGCTAAAAATGGAAATTATCTTGAAGCAGAAACATTCCTTTTAAGAGCAATATCTCTTGCACCGGATTTCTTGATGGCTCATATTGCTCTTGGAGATGTCTATTATGTCCAAAAACAGTATAGGCTTGCTATTCAAGCGTATTATGAAGTTATAAGAAGAGATCCCGAAAATCCTCTTGGATATTATAATCTCGGATTTGTTAGAATAAAGTTGGGAGACATTCTTGGAGCATTGGAAATAATAGAAAAGGGAGTAAAAAATGCAACAGGAAAAATGAAAGAGGAAATGGAAAACCTTGTCAAAATCTTAAGAAAATTAATAATTGCCACTGATTCTAAAAGGAGCATATTTTAATGGAAGAAACTTTAAAATATGACCCAAAATCTTCACTAATACTTGATTTAGTAGAAGAATATATAAATCATTATCTTTATGAGGAAGCAGAGACTCTTTTAAAAGATTATTTAAAAGATTCTCCTATAAGTGAAAGGGCAATAAAATTGTGGATGAAAATAGCAGAAGCTCAGAAGGATTTTGAAAAATATAGAAAATTGAAGGAAAAATTTGAAAAAATTGAAAAAATTTATTTTGAAGAAAAAATAAAAATTAAAGAGAGGGAATTCTTAAAGGAAAGAAAAGAAATAGAAGAAATAAAAGAAGTTAATGATTTCCCATTTGTTGAGATAAAGGAAGGAATTGAGATATTTCTAAAGGGATTTGGGCTTGGCAGTGTTAAAAAAATTATAACAGAAGACAAAAATATAATTCTTTATATTAAAAAGGATGAAAAATGGAGGGAAATAAAGTTTAAAGAGAATACAAAATTTCCTCATGTTACATGGGTTATGAAAAGTATTGAGAAAATAGAATGAAAGAAAATAATTATTTGGAAAGTATTGTTAAAATTCCGGGGGTAAGGGGGGTTTATGTCTTTGATGAAAATGGAAAAGAAGTTTATAGAGAATCAACTTTTTCTCGTGATAAAGAATATTATAAATCCTTAGTCGAATCCTTCTTAAAAAATAAAGAGAAATTTCCAAAAATTCTTTATTTATTTACTGAAAAACATCTTTTAATCCTTGCCCATAATAAAGAAATTTTTAAAGGATTTTTAATTTCAATTTCTTTTAAGGATGTAAATCTCGGTCTTTTAAGAATAAAGATAAAAAAATTTTTAAATATTGACTAAAAAAATTAAATTATCCCCTTTTTCCAAAAAATCAAAATCTAAAAATTTCTTTGCTACAAAAATTGCAGTTTTAAAATGCTCTGTCTTTTTTGACAATTTTATTTTACCTCCTGCAAGTGAAAGCCATAAAACAAGATTATCTGATAAATGGTAATCTACTGAATTATTTAAAGAAATATCAATAAACTCATTAACACAATCTTCTGCAATTTTTTCTGATGGAACCCCTTTTTTACATAAAATATCATTTCCAACAATACCGTTATTCTCCATTTCCCCCCATATTGTAAAACTACATCCAGGTGAAATTGAATCCTCATAAAAATATTTAAAATGAAAATTTCTAAAACCTTTACTTATCAAAATCTTCTCCGCCACCTCTTTCATCCTTTCACAAACTTTTTTTTCTTTAAGAATATTTGAGGAAGAAATCATTCCATTTATTTCTAATAATTTTCCTCCTTCAAAATTTAAATTTAGATTTTCTTTTAAAAATTTTCTAAAATCTTTAAAATTATTAAAATCATAAAGAGATTTTTTTCCCTTTAAAAATATTTTTACCTCACCACCCCCTTTTGGATAATATCCTCTTTTTAAAATTTTCATTTCAAATTTTTCTATTATTCTTGAAACAATTTTTACTATAACATTTTCAAAATAGTCAATTGTTGGTGCTCCTGGAACATCTGTTCCACCTTTTAAATGCAAGTAAATGGGTTCCTTTGAAAATATTCCAACTGGAAAAATTGTTTGAAGAAAAAGAGAAATACTTCCTGCTGTTCTAAAATCCAAAAAGATATTACCACCTTTTATTTTGCCTGGTTTAAATTCAACTTCAAGAGAACCAATTTCATCACCCTTTACTTCTGAATCACTGATCATCTTTAATGCCTTCAAAATGTTTAGATGTTGTGATTTAAGACCAGGATTTGGTCTTCCTTTTCTTATATTATAAATTTTAAAGGGTTTATTCAAAAAAATTGAATAAACAAGTGCATATCTTAAAATCTGCCCTCCCCCTTCACCAAAGGAACCATCTATTTCTATCATATTCAAATGGTATACCCCTTTTAAATCCTAATTTTTCTGCATATTTAACAACTTCCTCATATTCCTCTTTTGTTATTCTTCTTGATAGTTCCTCAAAAGAATATGCTTTATAACAGGGTCTATACTGGTCCATTATGTTTACATAAGAATTTATTGAAATTTCTTTTGCTATAAAGTCAAGAATTTTAAAGGAACCAGCAATTTTATTAGGTAAAACAAGATGCCTTATTAAAAGTCCCCTTTTTGCTATTCCATTTTCTATTACAAGGTCACCAACCTGCCTATGCATTTCCTTTACAATTTTTTTTGATACCTCAAAATAATTTTTAACATCCGAATATTTTTTACCCTTTTCTGAATCGGAATATTTCATATCAGGCATATAAATATCAATTATTCCATCAAGTAATTTTAAAGTAATTAAAGAATCATATCCACCTGTATTATAAACAATTGGTAATCTAAATCCCTTAGGAATTGCAATAAAAAGTGCTTCAAGTATTTGTGGAACAACATGCGTTGGGCTTACAAGATTCAAGTTGTGACAGCCCATCCTCTCCACCTCTAAAAATATTTCAGCAAGCGTAAAAGGGTCAACTTCCTTTCCTTCTAATAGTTGACTTATCTCATAATTTTGACAGAAAACACAATGTAAATTACATCCCGAAAAAAATACGGTTCCACTCCCTCTTCTTCCAACAAGTGGTGGCTCTTCTCCAAAATGGGGTCCAAAAGAAGATACAATTGCAAATCTACCAACTTTACACTCTCCTTTTTCATTTTCATATCTATTTACCTTACATCCCCTTGGACATAAAATACATTTTTTAAGATATTCAAGTGATTTTAAAACCCTTTTTTCAAATTCACCTTTTTTATAAATTTCAATATAAGAAGGAAAACTCATTCTATTTTATATTTTTCAAAAAATTTTTTTTCAAATTCCAAAAGCCTTTTTTCTTTTATTGCTTCCCTTATATTTTTCATCAATTTTGAATAAAAATATAAGGAATGATAGGTTGAAAGATAAAGGGCAAGATATTCTCCAGAAGAAAAAAGATGCCTTATATAACCCCTTGTAAAATTTTTGCAAACATAACAATCACATTCAGGGTCAAGTGGTAAGTCATCCTCAGCATAAATTGCATTTTTTATTCTTAATTTTCCATAAGAGGTAAAAACAAGACCTGTCCTTGCATTTCTTGTTGGAAGAACACAATCAAATATATCAATACCATTTTTAACTGCAAAGAAAATATCTTCAGGATATCCAACCCCCATAAGATATCTAGGTTTTCCTTCAGGATAATAAGATAAAATTTCAGAAATAATTTTTTTTCTATCCTCTTCTGGTTCTCCTACTGCAAGCCCACCTATTCCATATCCATCAAAATCATATTCTTTAAGAATTTCAATACCCTTTTCCCTTAAATCAATATAAATACTACCCTGCCCTATTCCAAAAATTAATGGTCTTTCATTTTTGCCTTTAAAAATTTCATCAAAAAATAACTTTGACCTTTTCGCCCATTTAATTGTTAATTCTAAGGATTCCTTTGCATATTCATAAGAAACAGGATAAGGAGGACATTCATCAAGTGTCATGAAAATATCACTTCCTATATCAATTTGAATTTCTATAACCTTTTCAGGTGTAAAAAAAATTTTTCTACCATCAATATGGGATTTAAATTCAACCCCATCCTCGTTTATTTTCTTTAAATTTGAAAGGGAATAAACCTGATATCCACCTGAATCTGTAAAAATAACACCATTAAAACTCATAAATTTATGAATACCACCAAATTTTTTTATTATCTTTTCACCCGGTCTTTGATGAAGATGATAAACATTTGTTATAATTCCCTGTATTCCTATTTCCTTTAAAGAATTTGGAGGCATTGTTTTAACAGTCCCAAAGGAGGCAACAGGAAGAAAGGCGGGTGTTTCAATATATCCTGATTTTGTATATAGAATACCATATCTTGCATTTCCATCCTTTTCAAGCACCTTGAACATACATTTGAAGTATTTTTTATTTATAATTTATAATTTTAAAGTATGGAAGAAGAAAATTACAAGATTTTGAAGGAAATAGCAATAGATGAAGGAATTTTTGACTTTAAAGTTTGTAGAATAGATGATTTAAAAGAATATTTTAATTTACCTTATGAAAAAATAAAAGATTTAAAATATGGAATATCAATTGCAGTTTTTGTTCTTGAGGAAGTTTTAAACACCTTAGAAGATGGCCCAAATAGATTATATTTAAATCATTATAAAAATTTAAATTATTACCTTGATAGGGTTTCATTAAAATTATCATTTCAAATAAAAAAAATGGGCTATAAAGCATTACCAATACCTGCTTCCTCTATAGTTGATTGGGAAAAACAGACATCCTTTCTTTCCCATAAGATGATTGCAAAAAAGGCGGGAATGGGATGGATAGGAAGAAATAATTTAATAGTTCATCCAGAAAGGGGAGCAAAAATAAGGATTGCTTCAATTTTAACAGATATGCCTTTAAAAACAGATAAAGAAATTATAAAAGAATGTAAATATTGTAGAAATTGTATAGAAATATGTCCTGCAAAGGCAATTGGAGAAAGTTATAAGGACTATGATATGAAAAAATGCCTTGAAAAATTAAAGGAGTTTGCAAAAAAATATGGATTTGGAAAACAATATATATGTGGGTTATGTGTTAAGGTATGCAACGGAGAAAAATAAAACCAAACCCTGTTAAATTATTTGTAGCAGTATTTACTGCTAATATAAATCTATTTGAAGATGTAAAAAAAATTCTTGAAGAAAAATTTGGTGAAATTGATTTTGAAAGTGAAATTTTTAATTTTGATAATACAGATTATTATGAAGAAGAAATGGGTAAAAATTTAAAAAAGAAATTTTATTTTTTTAAAAATTTAATTTCTCCTGAAAAAATTGTAGATGTTAAAATTGAAGCAATGAAAATTGAAGAAAAATTTATGGAAAATGAAAAAAGAAAAATAAATATTGATCCGGGATACTTAGATTTATCTAAACTTGTTCTTTCTTCAAAAAAGGATTATTCTCATAGAATTTATCTTGGTAAAGGAGTGTACGCAGAAGTAACGCTTTTTTTTAAAAAGGGAAACTTTTACACATTCCCTTACACATATCCTGATTATAGAAGAGAAGATTATATAAGAACATTTTTAAAAGTAAGAGAAATATTAAAAAAACAGATAAAGGAGTTATTTGACAAAATTTAAAAATGAACTTAAAATTATAAACTTATTTTAGGAGAATTAAAATGAAGAATGAAACTTCCTTATTTGAGGAAGAATTTTATGAAATAACAAATATTTTAAAAAAACTTTTAGAGACAAGCAATTCTAAAACTGTTCTTTTAATAGATAAGACAGGACAACTTATAGCTTCAGCTGGAGATACAAGAGATTTGGATTTATTGTCCTTTTCAACACTTTCAGCAGCAGATTTTGCAGCAACCTCACAGCTTGCGGAACTCTTTGGAGAAAAGGAATTTTCTTCTCTTTTCCATCAGGGTGAAAAAGAAAGTATTTATATTTCAATGGTTGCAGAAAGGGTAATACTTGCTGTCCTCTTTGACCAAAGAACAACACTTGGCCTTGTTAGGGTAAGAGTAAAACATGCTTCAAATGAACTTGAAAGGGTTTTTAATAGAATATTTAAAAAGATTAAGAAACCTGTGAAGGAAGAGAAAAAATTATTTGATGAGGAATTTACAAAAGAAGCAGAAGAAGAAATTGATAAACTTTTTGGATAATTAAAATGGCTCTTATAAATTATGCTGCAAGGGAAATAAATTGTAAGATTGTTTATTATGGACCTGGACTTTCTGGAAAAACAACAAATATAAAATATATATATGAAAGGCTTTCACCAACAATTAAAGGTAAACTTGTTTCCCTTGCAACAGAACAGGAAAGAACGCTATTCTTTGATTTTCTTCCTGTTGACCTGGGAACAATTAAGGGTTTTAGGACAAGATTTCATCTATATACAACCCCCGGACAGGTTTTTTACAATGCTTCAAGAAGATTAATACTAAAAGGAGTTGACGGAATAGTTTTCGTTGCTGATTCTCAAAGGGATAGAATGGAAGAAAACATTGAAAGTCTTGAAAACATGCAGGAAAACCTTTCCTTTTACAATATGAAACTTGAGGAAATCCCTTTTATAATGCAATATAACAAAAGGGATCTTCCAAACATTGCAACTGTTGAAGAGCTTGAAAAAGCTCTTAATCCATGGAAAGTTCCATATTTTGAAGCAATAGCAACACAGGGTAAAGGTGTTTTTGAAACTTTAAAAGAAATAAGTTTAAGGGTATTGAAACATCTTTCTCAAAGAGCACCCACATAAAGTGATAAAAATAGGTGTAATAGCAACAGGTGATGATATTTTAAAGGGAATAACTTTAAACACAAATTTTAACTATATTGCAAAAAGGATAAATGAAGTTGGTGAAATTGTTTTTGAAATTTCTGTTCCTGACGATGAAGATAAAATAAATGAGGCATTAAATTTTTTAAGGAAAAAAGTTGATGGAATAATAATAATAGGGGGGCTTGGTCCAACACATGATGATAGAACAAGAGAGGGAATATCAAAATTCTTAAAAATAAAACCCTTTTTTGATGAGAATATATGGAAGGAATTAAAAAAGATTGAACCAAATCTTTTAAAGGAAAAACATTTTAAATATGCATGGAATTTTAAAGGATTTAAAACTTTGGATAATCCAAAGGGAATAGCAAAGGGATATTTTTATGAAAATAAAGATTTCTTTTTATTCTCCTTACCAGGTCCTCCAAAGGAATTCATTCCAATGGTTTCAAAATTTTTATTGCCTTATTTAAAGAAAAAAACAAGAATTAAAAAAGAAGTTTTAAGGATAAGAACATTTGGAATAAAGGAAATTGAAATTATGGAAAAAATAAAGGAAAAGGAAGAAATTTTAAAGCCCTTTAGTATTTTGCCAAGATTTGAAGAGGTTGAAATTGTTCTTTATGGAAAAAAAGAGGAATTAAAAAAGAAAAAAAGAATAATAAAAAATTTGCTTAAAGATTTTATTTATTCAGATAAAGGAGAAAATATTGAAGAAGCTATTGGAAAAATTTTAAAAAAGAAAAAATTGAAGATTTCAACTGCTGAATCGTGCACAGGAGGACTCTTAGGAGATATAATAACAAAGGTTTCTGGAAGTTCCGAATATTATAAAGGTGGGATAGTTGCTTATAATGAAGATATAAAGATAAATGTTTTAGGAGTTAAAAAAGAAACAATTGAAAAATATAGTGTTTATTCAGAAGAAGTTGCAAAAGAGATGGCAGAAAATATTAGAAAAATTTTTGGAACAGATATTGGAATTGGAATAACAGGAATTGCAGGACCAAAAGGAGGAACAAAAGAAAAACCTGTAGGAACAGTTTATATGGCAATCTCTTATAAAGATAAAAATTTTTTATTCAAAAATATTTTTAAAGGTGAAAGAGAAGAAATCAAATTGAGGGCATCATACTTCGTTTTAAATAAACTTTTCAAAATTTTAAAGGAGGAGAAATGAAAAGGAAAAAGAGAAACATATTTATAATTACATTCCTTCTTGTTCTTTTATTTATATATGTTATTTTAACAGGAATTAAAAAAACATCTGTATATTACTTTACATTTGATGAATTTTATAAAAATAAAGAAAAAATTGGGGAAAAAGTTATAAGAGTAAGTGGAAATGTAATTAAAAATACAGTAAACTTTAAAGAGGGGATAGGTAGTTTTTATATAGGAAATGAAAAGGAAAATTTAAAGGTGATTTATAAGGGAGCACTTCCTGACCTAATATACCAAGATAGTGCAAAGGTTGTTGTTGAAGGTTTTTACGATAAGAATCAAAATATATTCAATGCAACATTTTTGATGACCCAATGTCCTTCAAAATATAAACCAAAAATTAAATGATAATAATTTTAATCTCCCTTTTAAAATTATTTGGAAATATTCATGGACATACATCATATTCTGATGGATGTGGAACACCTTGTGAAGCCTATGAATTTGTAAAATCAAGAAATATAAAGATTTATGGAATAACAGACCATTCACATTTACTTTCTCAAAATGAATGGGAAGATTTAATTTTTTGTTCAAATATTCATAATGATAAAAATTTTGTTGCACTCTTAGGGCAAGAAGTTGGAAAATTGAATTATTTTGGTCATATAAATTTATATGGTGAAAATTTAGAGGAAATTGTTCCTGAAAAATGTTTTTATCATCTTGATTCCCTTTATGAATATATAAAAAATAAAAATTTGATAGGAATTTTTAACCATCCTTGGAAAAATCATTTTGAAAATTTAAAGTTTAGGGAAGAATATAAGGATTATATGTGTGGAATTGAAGTAATAAACAAAGATTCAATATATGAAGATAAAGTTTTGAAAGCCCTTCTAAATGGATGGGAATTATGTTTTATTGCTTCCCAAGATAATCATACATGTTTTTGGGGAATTGAAAAAAATAAAAATGGAAGAATACCATTAACATGTTTTTTAGTTGATTCCTTATCAAAAAAAGAAATTTTTGAAGCATTAAGAAAAAGGATGACCTATGCCTTTGAACTTTTCCCTGAAGATGATACAATTTATGTAGATTTTAAAATTGATAATAAATATGAAAGGAAAATTATTAAAAATATAAATGAAATAAATTTGAGTTTAAAAGCTAAGGCAAAAATCCCCTTTTTTAAAATTTTTGTGTATATTGATGAAAAAATTGATTCAATATCCTTGTATTCAAAAAATGTAGATTTTGAGAAAAAATATTATTTACAAAAGGGAAAGCATTTTTTATTCTTAAAAATTCTTCAATCAGATTTTGATAAATGCTATGTTTCACCTTTTTTTATTGAAATAAAAGATGAAAGGATAATATATCCTGAAATAATTAAAAAAAGAGATTTAAGTGGATTTAAAATTTTGCAAATAGATGGAAGATTTTGTAAGAAAACAAGAAGTGGAATTTTATTTTTAAAAAATGATAAAATACAAAAGATAATATTTATTGAATGAGAAAAATCTTTTTAATTTCAATAATTTTTGAAATATTTATTTTTTCAATGGGAATTTATTTTTATTTTAAAAGTTTAAAATATTCTGAAAAGGGAATTAAAATAAAAGGTAAAAATTTAATAAACACAATATATTCACCAATTGTAAACTCAATAAAGTTTTCAACATATATAGAAAGAGCAAATTTGAGGGAATTAAACTTGTTGATGGAGACTATAAAAGAGGGAAAATTTAGCAAGGAAAAACTATTTGAACTTGGATTTAAATTTGACCTTTTTGAAATAACGATAATTGATAGAAACAATAAAGTTATTGAATCAACAAAATATAAAAAGGGGGAAATTTTAAAAGAAGAAAAAATAATAAAAGGGATTGAAGAAAAAATAGAAGAGGATACCCTTTATTTTTTAAAGGATTTTGGGGATTTTAAAATTTTGATTTTAAAGGATTTAAGGGGAATAAAACTTTTGAAAAGGGAATATGGAGTTAAATATTTACTTGAAGAAATATCAAAAGACCCCGAAATTGATTTCTTTTTATTTCAGGCAAAAGAAGGAGTTATTTTTGGAACAAAATTACCTGAAAATTTAGAAAGAATAGAAAATGATGATTTTTTAAAAAATTGTTTAAATACAGATAGTGTATGTATTAGGGAAATTTTAAATAATGGTAAAAAATGTCTTGAATTTGCTAAATCTATTATTATTTTTGGAGAAAAAGAGGGAATTTTAAGAATTGGATTTTCAATGGATAACTATTTTTTATTTTTAAAAAATTTAAGAAATTTCCTTTTAATTTTTCTATTCTTTTTTGTGATTCTTTTTTTAACATCATTTTTTTCTTTAAAGATTTTAAAAAGAGAAAAAGAGATAAAGTTTTATGATAGAATTTTAAAAATTTTAAAAGAATATGAAAAAAGTCCTTTAATATTTGTGAAAGAAAATGGCCAAATAATTTTTACAAATAAAAGAGGAGAAGAAATTTTAAGAGAAAAAAATATTATCAATAAAAATATTTTTGAAATTGATAAGATGGATATTTTTAAAATTAAAAAATGTAAGGAAGAGGAAAGAGAAATATTTTTTGATGAAAGGATAAATGGGAAACTATTTTCAGGAAATGTTTTTTATCTTAAAGAGGGAAAAAATAAATTTTTCTTTTCAATTTTAAAGGATGTAAGTGAAGTATTTGAAAAATTAAAGGAGGAAAAATTTTCTGATTTTTCTCAATTCCTTGCAGGTCTTGCCCATGAAATAAAAAATCCCTTAAATTTACTTTCTCTATCAATTTTTGAAATTGAGGGAAAGCTAAAAGAAGAGGAATTTTTAAAAATAAAAAATGCATATAAAGAATTGAAGGAAAAGGTTGAAGAATTTTTAATTTATTTAAAACCTTTTGACATTGAAAAAAAAGAGATAAACATTTTTGATTTATTTAAAGAAATTGAAGAAGAAAATAAGGAAATCTTAAAAAGACAGAAAATTGATTTTAAAATAGAAGGAAAAGATTTAAAAATAATTTCTGATTATAAAAAGTTAAAAAAGATATTCTCAAATATAATAAAGAATTCAATTGAAGCACAGGAAGAAGGTGGGATTATTGAAATAAAATTTGAAAAAATAAATGATAAATTAAAGGTAGAAATTTCTGATAGGGGGACAGGAATTCCTCCGGAAGATATTGATAAAATATTTTCTCCTTTTTATACAAAAAAAGAAAAGGGAACAGGTCTTGGTCTTTTCCTTGTTAAAAAACTTCTTCAAGATTTAAAGGGAGAAATTAAAATAGAATCAAAATATGGATTTGGAACAAAGGTAATAATTGAATTTTAAAGTTCAAGTTTATACGAAGAAATCAAAATAATTCCCTTTTCTTCTGCATATTTTTTTATTTCAGGTGTAAAAATGTAAGAAATGAGAACCTTGATTGATTTTTCTGAAATTTTTTCACATTTTGATATAAATTCATCAATTACCCTTTTTGAAACTCTTGACTTTACTTCCCCTATTAAAGAATATTCTTCTCCCTCTTTCCTTGCTTTACCATAAATATTTACTTCAATATATTCTCCGTCAATTTCAATATAATCTCTTTTAAGTTCTCCAATTATTTCAATATCATAATCTTTTTTAAGAATTTTTGGAAGAGATTTCATTGCTCTATCTTCAAGAACATAACCAAAGGCATAAGTAAGCCCTCCTAAATGTTCTCTTGTCTTTGCATGTTCTTCTGTAAGTTTATCTATCCTTTCTGTCAATTTTTTTATCTCCTCTTCAGTTTTTATTTGTGCCCGAGCCAATTCTTCAACCCTCTCCTCTGTCCTCTTCTCGGCCTCCGCAAGCTCCTCTAACCTCCTTGCAAGCATCTCAACCCTCTCCTCCGTCCTCTTCTGCGCCTCCGCAAGCTCCTCTAACCTCCTTGCAAGAATTTCAACCCTCTCCTCCGTCCTCTTCTGTGCCTCTGCAAGCTCCTCTAATCTCCTTGCAAGCATTTCAACCCTCTCCTCCGTCCTCTTCTGCGCCTCCGCAAGCTCCTCTAACCTCCTTGCAAGAATTTCAACCCTCTCCTCCGTCCTCTTCTGCGCCTCCGCAAGCTCCTCTAATCTCCTTGCAAGCATCTCAACCCTCTCCTCTGTCCTTTTCTGTGCCTCTGCAAGCTCCTTTATTACCTTCCATACTTCTTTCAATTCATTCTTCATTTCTACAAGTTCCTTATGAATTATGTCTTCTTTAAATACCTGAAATGCCTCGTATATGGGAAGCCTTATACTTTCAGGAAGTTCTTTGATTATTTCTTCAAGTGTTCTCATTTTAATATTTTAAAGAATTATATAAATATAAATCAATAACTTAAATTAATTTATTCCTGTTAAAAATCCCTTTCTTTAAACACACCTTCAACAATCCCTTATATGTTCCAATATCAATTATTTCACCTTTTAAAACATATCCCTTTAAATCTTCATTTTTTATCATTTTATAAAAGGCATCTATTAAATTGCTTTTTCCTTCTGGTAAATAATTGAAAAATTCTTTTCTAAAAATTCCGATACCAGAATATGTTAAAACCTTTTTCTTCTTTTCATTTATCAATATATCAATTATTTCATCATTTTTTAAAAAAAATTCACTTTTTGAAAAATTTTCAAATAATAAAAGAGTTGCTGTTTTTTTATGAGATTTATGAAATTCAATAAAATCTTTTAAATTTAAATTGTGATAAATATCAACATTATGAACAAAAAAATCATCATCTATATATTTTTCAAAATTTTTTATTCCACCACCTGTTCCCATAATTTCTTTTTCCCTATAAATAAAAATTTTATCCTTAAATTTTGAAGATTTCAAAAATTTTTCAATCTTTTCTTTTTTGTAATATAAATTTACATAGAATTTTTTAACACCAAATTTTTCAAGATTTTCAATTATATGAATTATAATTTCCTTACCTTTAATTTTTATAAGGGGTTTTGGTATAAAAAATGTTATTGGTCTTAATCTCTTTGACCAGCCTGCTGAAAGGATAATTGCATTTAAAATTTCCACAATTTATTAAAATTTTTTATACCTTATCTTTTCTTCAGGTAAATATATAGGCAAATTTATTCCATAAATTTTTTCTCCAGAATTAATAACAACAGAAAAAACAGGAGGTAAAATTATTTCTTCTAAAGGAACAGAACCTATTTCTATATTATACATACCAGGAGGCAAACCAGTTAAATAAAATACACCTTCTTCAGAAGTTATTGCAGAAGCTCCATTTATCAAAACTATTGCATTTTTAACACCTTCTTCATCCTCATCTTTTTTTCCATTTTTATTTTTATCAATAAAAACTATTCCTTTAATTTCTCCCAAAGGCACAATAGGTATAGAAAATTCTTTAAAATTGAAAAAACCTATTTCAAATTCAAATTTTTCCCCTATACCACTCCCATATTGAGCAGGTAATGCACCATATCTTATCTCAAGTTTATGCTTTCCGGGAGATAAAAATGGAAAATTAAACCTACCCCTTGCATCTGTAAAACATTCTTTTTCGCCATCTAATATCACCTTTAATCCTTTAACAAACTTTTCTCCTATATCATATTTAAAATTACCATTTTCATCCATAAATATAAATCCATAACATCTTCCTATTCCTATTTCTCCTGTTGTTATTTGTCCTGAAAGAGAGAAAGAAAAAGTAGAATAAATATCTCTATTTAATTTTGTAAAATAAGAAGAAATTATAAAATTAAACCTTGATTTCCTAAACCCCATTTCAAAGCCATAAAAATTTTTTCCTTTTTCATTTATTTCACCTCCAAAATAATTTTCAAAGTAAATGAATTTTTTTAAGAAAATACCAAGAGAAATTCTATAATTTTTTGGTTTTGAAAAAATAGAATAAATATTTATAAATAAGGGATACTTACGAAATTCAAATCTTATCTCATTTCTTTCTTTTAAACTTTTTGAGTGGGAAGTTCTAAAATAAATAAACTTTTTATAGTAAAAAAATTCTATGCCTCTTTTAAAGAGAAATTTCTTACTTCCTTCTATTCCACCTAAAATACTTATTCCAGGGAAAGAAGGGTATGAGAAAGTTAATTCGTAGTCGTTTGAGAAAAGCCGTGAAAATGAGGAATTATAATAGTAAATTCTTGAAATACCCATTAAATAGGGAGACAATTTTGAAAATCCTGTGCATGATACCCCTATATAATAATCTTTTGAGCCATTATAGGAAAGAGAATAATCTTTTGTTTTTCCACGAAATATAAAGTTAAAACCTTTTTCTTTTTTAAGTAAAGAAAAACGCATCTCATCAGCAAATCCAAAAGATGAATTTGAAGCTAAAAATCCTATTCTTTTATCAAAATTAATTTCATTTTTAGAATATGTAAATCCATTTGAAACTCCAAAGAGAAGAGGTTTATTTACATCTTTTTTAAGAAAAGCCGAAATTTTAGACTCTATTGGAAATTTTGCATAAATACTCCATTCACCAAAAGATAAATATTCATTTTCTTTAAAAGAAGGTGGTAAAATTTCAGCGCTTCTTTCCTTACCAATGGCAATTTTATATTTTTTATCAACAAATTTTATTCCTCTTACATAAAAAATAGTACCAAAAGGAAAAAAGGGGTAAAAATTAAAATCAAAAAAGGAAAGAGTCTTCTCTTTAAAAGATATAGAAAATTCTAAATTGTTAAGATAATATAAATTTCCTGTTTTAGCAATTGTTGATGAAAAATTTAATCCATCTTTTTTATAATATGTAGAAAAGAAAGTTGTATTTGATAATGTGTTAAGAAAAAATTGATTATAGGAATATATGGAAAAGGAAAAATATTTTAAAAAAATAAAGTAAAATAAACACATTTAAGGTAATATTAATTCTTTCTCGCCTTTTAAAATTTCTCCTCCACCATAGTCAACTTCAGCAAAAAAATGATATTTACCTTTTTTAACATTTTTCGGAACATCAAAAAGATATTTTCTTTTTTGAAATGGCATTATAACTTCATTTAAAAAATTCTTTTCAAAAACTTTTTCATTATTTTCATTTATAAGAAAAATCTTTCCATTTGTTCTTAAATGAATGGGTGAAAAATTTTTGAGAGAAAAATAAATCTTTTCTCCATCTTTCCCCATTTCAATCAAATCTGCATTTTTTATATTACCCTCTGGTAAGAGGACATAAATTGGAACACCTATTTCCCCTACGAGTTGAATAAAAGGAATTTTTTCCTTTTTTGGATAACATCTAAAAACAAGCATGCACCATTTTTCATAACTTTTCATAGTATCTGGTAATGTAAAAGAAACCCTAACTTCTTTTTTCTCATTTGGTTCCATATCAAAACTTCTTGGTGTTATATTAATAAAGGGCGAAAGGGAAAAATTATAACTCCCAGGTTTTTTAAATTCAGCTGCTCCATATTCATTTATAAAAAAATCTTCAACATAAATTTCAATATGTGCAGGAAAATCTTTTATTTCTACCACAAAAACTTCTGTATAAGTTTTATCCTTTCTACAAAATTTTTCTATTCTTGAAGGGTTTACAAAAAATCTTGGAGATTGTGCAAATATAAAAAAAATAAGAATTTTATCCAGCATTTATTCTTACCTGAAAAGTTAAATTAAATTTACCAATACTATAAAATCCATCAACCCTTAAAATAAAAATTAAAGGTAAATTTATTTCCCCTTTTTTCATTTTACAAGGAAATTTTCCTATTTTTATCCAATCAGAAGATAAAATTTTCCATCCTGATACATCATCACCTTGAGGTAATGGTAAATTTTCCGTTGAAAATAGAAAATTTGAAAAACTTATACCTTCAGGTAATTCTCCATAACCCCTTATATAAATTTCAAAGAATTTTATAGTATCTGAAGGATCTTTTTCATATTCAAGTTTTAAAATATGTATACGATCTAAAGAAGGATAATAAAAGGGAAAAAAGGGTGGTGGATATGTAAATTTTTCTAAATCAAAAATTATTGGTGGAGATATTGAAACTGAAATAGAAAAAGTATAAATTAATAAATTAAACACTTACCTTTTTATTTACCTTCCGAAACTATTTAATTATTGAGCCCAGAGCCTAAAGAAAAGTGTTCGAGTTGCAGATGATACAGGTTCATCATCAGCCTGTGCCTGGAAGATAAAGTCTTTATTATAATGTGCCCATCCATTTGTCTTTTGTCCAGAATTAAGTTCTTGAAAAGTTGTTGAAAGAGGTGTCCATGGAGAAGGAGGAGTAGGAGTACCTTCTGCAGGAGGTGTTGTTCCATCAGGTGCTATATAAAGCTGGTCAAGAGATATTGTAGGCGTAAAATCTCCATCACCCCTTATTTCAAGATGCCATGTATGTGTAGTAGAGTTTGAAAATACTTCAACCACAA
>Ga0185307_1000873_pt1 | contig 17811 bp, 17 predicted proteins | sample LHCtaG_FD_128010 | JGI IMG/M metagenome (GOLD analysis project Ga0185307, IMG submission 128010) | Hot spring microbial communities from Little Hot Creek, USA to study Microbial Dark Matter (Phase II) - LHC4sed_matched (SPADES... | ecosystem: Environmental > Aquatic > Thermal springs > Hot... | reverse complement strand
CTGAGGCTGTCTGGTTGCGAGCCAACAATTGGAAAAGAACATCTCCTAAACTTACTACGATATGTAGAAGAGTCAAAATACAAGCTTTTCATACTTGAAACGAATGGTATAATCCTTGGAAACGACAGGGATTACGTGAAAAGACTCTCGGAGTTTAAGGACAGGCTGTATGTAAGGGTCTCCATTAAAGCAGCCACACCAGAAAGCTTCACACAAAGAACAGGAGCCGCGGGCGAGTTTTACATGCTCCCCTTTCAGGCACTAAAGAATCTATTAGACGAGGGAATCTATGCAAGAGCAGCAGCCATGACAGACGAAAGAATAATGCCCAAAGAGGAGAGGCGAATCCTCATTCAGATGCTGGACGAAATAGACCCGAAAGCAAACTATCCGAAAACCTTAGAGGAAGAGGTTATAGACGCATACGATACTACGATAAAAAGGATTAGAGCCTACCAAGACGAAGAATACGCAAAAAAGTTAACTGAAGAAATTCTAAAAATAGGCTGATAAAAATGGAGTGTTTTGTCGGCACGTCTGGCTGGTTCTACTCCTGGAACCCCTATGGAAGCTTCGACTGGTTTGTTAGGCATTCAGGACTGAACGCTGTTGAGCTAAACATGAGCTTTTATCGTTACCCATTTCCAAACATGATTCGCTCATGGGCTTCAAAGGGAAACACGCTCAGATGGGCTGTCAAAGTGAATAGGCTAATTACCCACACATTCAAATTCAACGAAAGAGCCTACGAGCTATGGCAAAAATTCCAAAACCTCTTTAAACCGCTCGAGCCAAGCGTAGACTTCTACCTGTTCCAGCTGCCGCCATCCATGACCCCCAAATCCATACAAACCCTAGAAAACTTCATAACAAAAACAGGTCTCGGCAAAAGGTTCGCCCTCGAAGTTAGAAACGTGAAATGGTTTGACAAACCCTACATTGAATGGGCTTCAAGGCTCAACATAACATGGGTAAGCGTTGACTCACCAGACTTCCCCCTCGACATATACAACACAAACGGCATAGTCTACGAAAGAATGCACGGCAGAACAGCATGGTATTCCCACTACTACACAGACCAAGAGCTGGAAGATGTAGCCAACAGGATAAGAGAGGCAAACCCGGAAAAGGTCTACGTATTCTTTAACAATAACCATGCAATGCTTGAAAACGCGAGAAGAATGCTACAAATACTCTCAGCCTAAAACTAACAGTTCTCGTCTTAGACGAGATCGTTGCAATTATCCAAATTAGTCAAAACTTCAAAGGATAACATCGTATCCTTTTATCGGTTTTTAACTGGTATCGGCAATATTATTGGAAACCACCAGAAGAAAGGCCAAACAATCCAACGTTCTTCAGCTGTCTCTGGTTGTATTGTGAATGTTGTTCCGCACTTCTTACACCTTAGAGTTCTTCTGCCTACGATTTCAAGTTCCTTTGAGCCGCATTTTGGACAGGCGTAATCTTCAACCTTTATGGCTGGAGTGGGCGGGTAGGCTGGTGTTCTAAACCATCTGATGAAGGATAAAGCCATGATAGCAAACATGAAAATGAATATTAATAGGGCGATTACGAGTAGGGCTGTTGCCAGTATGGATTCGAAGCCCATACTTGCTATACAACTCCAGGTATCAGTTCCTCTCTACGCTTTCTTTTCCTTGAAAGCCAGGCTCGGATAAAGTATTCTATTTCACGTCTATTATACGGGTCTTGCCATGCAGCCTCCAAGGCTTGGCACTCGTCAATTGCACCTATAAGCCCAAAATAGGCTATTAGTTCATGGTATAATTGTTCCCGTTCAATTTCGTTTAGCATCACTTGCATGGCGTTTAAGATCGCGTCTAAAACCGCCCTGCTCATTTTCTCCAAATTTATTGTTCTTTTTCTTATTTATAAACCTCTATATCCGAGCCATGGGAGAAACAGATCTATTCAAAGTTAATGATTTAGACATTCATTACCTCTGGACTTTCTCTGTTACGAGGCTTAGCTTTTCCACTACACCTCATAACTCTTCAGAGTTTATTTAAATTCATATACGTTCTTGGCTCTCTTAATAATTCATTTACGCACGGCGAGCTTGAGTTTAAATAAAACCCATTTTGTGTATGTTCCAACTTTAGACATTAACCTTGCAATAATAACTTTTGCATATTACCTTGCATATCTCTTATTGACTCCGAATTTCTCCATACTTTGCTTAGCTATTAAGCGAGCAGCCTTCTTTAACGCCTTGTTTTTAACACGCCTCTAAACTTGCTCGTCCGTCCTATATACCATGATGTGGATTTATAAAATTAGCTTAGCAGAAGCCATCCTCAGCCTATTCCCAGTATATTTAATCTTCTTCCCCTGCTACCTCCTCTACCTCCTAATTTGGATCATAATCTGCATTTATATACGTAAATTAATCCACAAGCGTAGGCAACCCAAAATCAAAATCCTAAGCGGATAAGAAATGGCTGAGAGTGTGAGTTGAAGCTTGTTGTTGACTATTATGTTTGCAGGTCTCGTGATGCTATGAGGAAAAGGATGAAAGCGTCTAAAAGTGTTGTCTGGTTTTATTTTAGGATTTCTTTGGTTTTTTCGATTGTTTCTTCTGGTGTTTTTGCTTCTATTAGGCGGATTTTGTAGTGGTTTGCGAGTTTTCTTCCGTTTTCGCTTATTCTTGGTATGGCTATTAGTATTGCCTTTTCGATGTTTGAGTCGTAGGTTTTGGCGAACATGTCGATTATGGCGTGTTCTGGGACTGGTTTTCCGTCGGGCGATGTGGATATGTTTATGGCCAGTCTTTTTGGTTTCTTTCCGTTGTTGTAGGCTATGATGTCGAACATGTGTTTTACGCCTGATCTGCCTTCCATGAAGCCTGGAGCTTCCACCCTAAAGCCCTTGTCCTCTAGCAGTTTCTTTATCGGCGCTACTATAGCCCATTCTGAGGTTGCTGTTTTAACAACGTCCTCGTTTAGGCGATATGTGTAGGCTTCTTTGATTTTGGCGTTTTCGAACGTGAAGTTTGTTTGGCAGTTTCTGCAGAAATGCCTTGGAACTGGTATGTCGAAGCTTCTTCCGCATTTGTTGCATGTGCACCATAGGCCAGCCCTCCTATAGTCTACATCCTCCACATTCAGCTGGCGTTTACATTTTGGGCAGATTAGCCTATCATCGCTGACAAACTTCTCTTCAGCATCCATGTACCCACATTTAATGTGCTCGATTAGTGAGCTCTTTTTGATGTCAAAGGATAGGCAGAATGGGCAGCAATATTGAATCGAGACGTTTGCTGACCCACATCTTGGGCAGCAAATAGTTTTGTCGTAGAGCTCCCGCCTAAAAATGTCAGCCTCAACAAGCATTTCTAAAAACTTTTCAGCATCCTCGGATTCACCGATTATCTCCTCAACCTCGGGATAAACGAAACCCCGCTTTAAATCAAAAATTGGTGTTAAAGCCTCAATGCTTCCGCTCATAAACTTGTTTAATAAAGCCTGAACACGCCTATCGTCAAGCGGGCTTTTAACGGTCATCGCCTCCTACTCACCGTTGCCAACCGCTTGAAACTCAAACTCGCATATTCTGCCTTCCCAAGAAGCGCACCTCCGCTCTTTAACAGCCACGTTTTCCCCAAAAAGTTCCGAAAGGAAGCCAGCCATAAAATTTGAAAGGAAATGGCAGCCAATGTTGCCGCCGGCTTTTTTGACACGCGCTTCAAAGGAGTTTCGAACTAAAAACTTTCCTATTCCAAGTTCCGTGTCAACGTTTGAAAAGTTAAGTTCTCCCCAATTCCATCCGCCCAAAGTTTCGCAAAGCTTTTCCAATGTCTCCTCAACGCTGAGACTCTTTCTAAGTTTTTGGCATAGCCTTTTCCCGCAAGACCTAGCCATAGTAGCGATAATGACTATGGCGCCTGATGCAAAAAGCTGTTGTAGTGCATTCTCCATTTCCGCCAGCATTTCAAACTCTATGAAGAATCCGCCATTCTGCTCAAGAATGCTCTTCATTTATAAAGCCTCTCAAATCATTTTGGAATTGTCCAGTTCTTGTATTCAAGGTAGATGCCGATTAACGCAAAGACTCCGCCCAAAAGCATTAGTAGGCCGCCGGCGGCATGAGCCTCAAAACGACCGACATCCAATATATACTTGAAAGAGAAAATGGATGAGCCTATAGCTAAAGCTAAAACGCCAAAACAAACAAAAATCCATGGCCTACTCATAACGCCACCCTTAAACACTGATAGCAATCTGCAGGCAAAATAGACTAAGCAAACGTTCACGGCTAAACCCACAATATTCAAGATAACATGAAACAGTTCCACCAGCAACCCAACCTTAAAACTCAACAACACAGTTTAACAAATTAAAATTGCGAATCACAAATACATACCCGGAATCATGATTTCAAAGAGCGTCAAAAGCTTCAAAATGCCGACCATACGATGAGGGAAAAAGCTTATTCTCTAATCTCAACGGACTCTAAGCAGTCAGCCCAAGGAATCATAAAAACACCCTTACTAACCTCGCGTTTAATCATAGCCAACAAATCCTCATCAGCCACCCGAGAAGCCTCGGGAATCAAACGAACAACAATCAAAACCCTCTTAGACACCCAAAACAAATGAGAAAATAACTCAGCTTAGAGGCTGAGTTTGAATATGTATGCGAGCATAATGAAGCCAAATTCTTCAGAAAACGTAAATGACAACGCTAAAAGTCTGGGGGTTCATTCCAGAAAGCCGAGGTGGGAGTTGGGCCTTAATTGCTTCTTGAGTTGGACAAATTCTCGAATGAGACGTTATCCATAATCATATTGTCCATGCCGTACTTTTATTTTATTGCGAACTTGTAGATGGAGCGTCCTAAAAGGAATGAAGCTAATGATGTTATCGCTAACAAGATAAGTAGTTCAATTGGTTCAATGGATAAGCCGAAATAAGAACTCCTTATTAAGTCAACAATATACGTAAGTGGGTTGACGTATCCTAGCATTCTGATAAGAGGTGGCGTTTGATTTAAGTTGTAAAGGGAAGAACTCAGAAATGTGGCTGGTGTAGACACGATTAACATTATTATATCTCTAGTTAGCTCATTTTTAACGTATAAACCACATATGGTTCCTAAACTGAACCAGAATATAAGCCCTATAAACATGAAAATTAGTGCAAGGCAAGCTCCAAGAGTTGATGGAAGAAAGCCAGATAGAAGGTATGTCAAAAACACCACATATATGAATTGAGCAGAGAGCAAGGAAAATATAGTAACTATTCGTGCCATTATGTATTTATATAATTTTGTATTGCTTGTCATTAAAACCGTTAGAAAGTTGGTGACAACGTCCAGTCTTGTTAATGCAAAAGATTGGTTAAACATGGATAAAGTTTGAATGCCTATGATTCCTGCAGCGATAAATGAAATGTAGTTTACATATAAGCCTTCGTAAAATATTGTTGGAGATATGCTTGTTGAAACCGTTAAGGCAAAGATCACAAGATAAATCGTAGGGGTAAGGATGTATGATATAAGTAAATAAGTTGTAGTTCCAAGTTTGAATTCTCTCCATATAAGAGCTAACACTTCAATCCACCCCAAACATTAAAAGGAAGACATCCTCAATGCTAGGTTCTATTGTTTGAACTTTAAGTAGCTTAAATTTTCTATTAATCAGTTGCGAGACAACTTGATGAATTAGAGATGGATCGTTAACGGTTACATCCAAACTCCCATCCTTATATTCGGTTTTAAGCACACCTTCAATGTCCATAAGGAAAGAAAAGTCTGTTCTTTCTTTATTCTTAAGAGATAATTTAAAAATCGTCAACCCCTTAATTTTTTTAAGTCCTTCAATATCACTGACAATTATCGGCTTTGTCTTCAGCATCATGACTCTATCACATAAGACTTCGGCTTCTCTCATATCGTTTGTAGCGATAATCACGGAAGCTCTATTATCTTCAACTAAACGCTTGATTAAATTCCAAGCCTTCATCTTTCCGATCGGATCAAGACCAAGAGTTGGCTCATCAAGAAAAATAACATCTCTTTTAACCAAAAAAGCTCTAGCTAACTGAACCTTTCTCTGTAGTCCGGTCGAAAGCGAAATAACCTGTGAATTAATCTTATCTGTAAGTTCAAGCTCATTTAACACGTTTAAGATGAGTTTTCGTCGCAAGGCCTTAGGGACTCCCTGCAACCATGCATAAAAATAAAGGTTATCATAGACAGACAAGAATAAATCCATCGCAGGTTCTTGCGGAACTAAAATAATATGCTCTCTAACGCGGTCTTTATCGGTTTGAACATTATGTTGGCAAATATATGCTGTTCCACGAGTTGGTCTAATAATTGTTGTTAGCATACCGATTGTTGTTGTTTTACCTGCACCATTTGGGCCAAGAAGGCCAAATATTTCACCTTCCCTCACCTTGAACGATAAATCCTCAACGGCTTTAATAGAACCATAAAACTTTGTGAGATTGATTGCTTCAACCGTATCCATTTACCTCATCCCTTAACGGATACTTTGTTGAACATTCAACAAATATTCCTTTCTAGGCAATATATTCTAAATATCATTTTATATCAATCAAGTAGTCCCTTGAGAAGGGTCCCCTCAGTGATAACTATCTGTTTCACATTTAGCTCGTGAACATCATCGATCATACGAATAACCTCTTCATATGACAATTCTTTTCCAACATTTATAGGTGTCGTTGAGTTCGTTGGTGCATAACAATATCTGCAATTTAAGTGGCATCTAAAGGTAATACAAAAAGAAAAAAGAAATAGCAATGCGTGCACACTTTTGCGAAGAGTGTAAAAACATCTTCTGCATCAATGCAAGAATACGCCGCACATATGCTGTGAAAGCATAAGGGAGGGGTAGAGGCTAAGGTAAAAGCTTCCATGGAAGAAGAACAACGCCTTCTTAAAGCCTTCTTAACCTTTGAGTTAGAACGTAAAAAGGAGAAGCGCAGCCTAGCCATACGCCTCTACGAAAATAATGTGACTCACAAGAAGAGATTGCAAAAATACTCGCTGTAGCCCAATCCACTGTCTCAGAATGGCTTAAAAAGATTAGGGATGCTAAAGAGGAAGAACGGAAAAGGCTGGTTTTAGAGTATTATCTTCAAGGCCTGTTTAAGCTCTTTCTAGGGATGAGAAACGAGCTCAACAGAAAACGGAAAAAACATTGAAGGAGTCATAATAGAGATGCTCAGAAGGATATACTGAGAAAAATATAGATGAAAAACCGATCAAAACCGCCTTTCCTTTTGAAAAGCCACTTAGAAAGAGGAAACAATAGTATTGTTTCATTTTCTCTTATCTGTCAATAACAGAAATATTTAGTTAAAAGCATTAAAAATTCTGAACAAAAATAAAACGAACATAAAAAAAGGAGATTTTGCGGGAAAAGCTCTGAACAAAGCTAAGCCTGACTGTGGGTTCATTCCGAAAAGCCGGGGGTGGGATTTGAACCCACGTGTAGCTGCTCTGCAGGCAGCCGCCTGGACCGCTCGGCCACCCCGGCGTTATTATGTATTAGTTTTGAGTTTGTGGTAATAAATGTTGTTAGGTTAGGCCTATTTTTTGTTTGATTTCTTTGTAGATTTTTGTGGCTGTCTCTTCGTCTGGCACGTTTTTTATTAGGGTTCTTCCGTTTTTGAATAGGGTTATTTCGTGGTTTTTGTGGGTGAAGACTATGGCTGTTGATGTTTTAATGCGGATTTTGAAGTTTTCTTTTATTTTTTGGTGGATGGTTTCTAGGTTTAGTTCTGTCGGTTTTTCTGGGTTTATGTTGACCGTGTTTCTTCCGCATAGCCATATGAGGTTTCCTTTGTTTTTTGGGGTTGGTTGTTTGCCCTGGCATGCTGAACAGTTTGGTCTTTTGTGGAGTTCTATGGTGGTGAAGTACATGTCGTTGAAGTCGCATATCATTAGTTTGCCTTTTAGGGGTTTGCCGATTCCCGTCAGTAGTTTTATGGCTTCTATGGCTTCCATTGTGCCTATTATGCCGGGTGTTGCTCCAAGCACTCCCCTTACGTCGCATGTGGGGAGGGTTTTGTCGTCGATTTTTGGAAGCACGCATTCGAGACATGGGGTTTCTGGAGGAGCGAAGACTGAAAGGTTTCCTTCAATGCCTATGGCTGCTCCAAAAACATATGGAATTTTTAGTTTCGCACAAGCTCTGTTGACTATGTAGCGAGTTCGCATGTTATCTAGGCCGTCGACGACGCAGTCAACGCCCTTTAGAAGTTTTTCAACGTTTCCGGCGTTCACATTCTCCGGAAACGCTTCAACCTTTATGAAAGGATTCACTTCCATAAGTTTTTTTGCAGAAACCTCCGCCTTCGGGTAGCCTAAATCCTTTGGCGTGTAGAGCACTTGTCTGTGAAGGTTGTGGGGTTCAACAGTATCCTGGTCTATGAGGCGTAAGCACCCTACACCCGCAAGGGCGAGGTATAGGGACGAAACTGTTCCAAGACCACCTAAACCAACAACAGCCACTTTCGACTCAGCAAGTTTCTTTTGTCCATCCGGTCCGAGCTCTTTGAGGACCAGCTGTCTGCTGTAGAATTCATTGTATGCGATTCTGGGTCTTTTAGGGTTTACCATTTAAACCAGCCCTTCAGTCGCTGTTTGATGTTTTCGAGTCGAGTTTTATAACGCCTTTCTTTGAAAACTGGCTTTCATAAATCTCCCTCACCCTCTGAATCGTGTCAGCCTCATCCGGGGTTTTGTCTTCTCTTACGCGGGTTATTCTTGCAAAGCGCAGTGCCATGCCGCATCGGTATTTCGGGCTCTTCTGAATTTCATTGTACGCAACTTCTACGACTATTTTGGGAATTACATATACTCTTCTCGGCTCCTCTTTCACGGTTAACTCTTTGAGGCGTTTCGTCATTTCAACAATTTCAGCGTCAGTTAACCCTTTAAAAGTCTTCCCAACGGTTAAAAACTCACCAGTTTTGGCGTCCCGCGCCGCCAAATAGTAGTCAGAAAGCCATCCACGACGTCTCCCATAACCATATTCAGCCGCAACTATCACTAAGTCAAGAGGGGGAAGCGTGGGCTTTATTTTAAGCCAGCGTTTTCCACGAATTCCCGGAACATATTCACTCTCGACTTTTTTAGCCATAAGCCCCTCGTGGCCGGCGTTTACAGCCTCCGCCAGAAACCTTTCAGCCTCCTCTACGTTGTCGGTTATTATTTGCCTTGTTAACGGAATTTCTCCAGCGTTTTCAGCCAGAATGCGTCTTCTTTCAATGTATGGAAGAGATATTAGGCTTTGTCCGTTTAAGTATAGTATGTCGAAAAGGTAAAGTTTAACAGGGATTGCTGAAGCTAGATATTCAACCTCGTGAACCCTTTTGAACCTTCGCATTAAATGTTGAAATGGAAGCGGATGCCCCTCCCCGTCGACGGCTATGACTTCGCCTTCTAGAATTGCGTTTTCAGCCTTAATATTCCTCCTAACCAGCTCAACGATTTCCGGAAGACTCTCCGTGACGTCGGAGAGTCTCCGGCTGAATATTCTAACGTTCTCGCCCTCTTTGTGGATTTGAACTCTAGCCCCGTCGAGTTTATATTCAAAGGATGTTTTCCCGCCATGCTCCCTTATGGCTTCAGCTACGTCAGCAGCCATTTGCGCCAACATTAGTTTTACGGGTCTGAAGATTTTGAAATCCAATTTTAGGAGGCCATCTCTGCCTTCGTTTTTGGCTATTGCCGCCACTACCCCAACATCACCTAGAACCATGCCGGCCCTTTGGACGATTTCCAATGGAACGTTGAAAGCCTCTGAGACTGCTTGTTCCATTAAGCCTTCATGAAAACCCGTCCGCATCTCTCCAATGATTATTTTGACTAGGTATTTGGCTTCAAGGGGCGAGGCGGAGCTAAGTAGGGCTTCTATTAAACGTTCTTTTTTCTCCCTTGAACCTTGTCCAGCGGCTTCGGCTATGGCTTCGAAGCTTCGACGGACACCCCTCACCGTCAAAGTCTCCCCGAACAAAGGCATCTGCTTTTTGACCCTACTATTTTCAAAAACTATTTTTGCAGCAGCCCCTACGTCTCCGGTCTTGTTAAAGGCTTCCGTGAAAACTTCCCAACCCACTCCAGTTATGCGTTTTATAATCTCGCTTAATGTTGCCCAGCTTACATCAAGGGATTGTTGACTGCCCTGAGGAAGAGCCCTTCCCAAAATCATCGAAACGGCAGGTTCAATCTCTTCGGGTTCAAGGGTCTTCAGAAAATTGGAAACAAGTTTGACCATTGGAATACGCTTTTTCATACCCTCCAACTTGTCACATAACTCAGCCAAAGCCTTGAAAGGGGTCGGCATAACCGATCCTTGACTGGTCTCCATGGTAGTTTATACAAGCTTTGCTAAATAGGTTTTAGAGGAACAAAAATAAAGTGGTTGCTAGAAGGCTTGCTCCAGCCTCGTTTTGACCTCTTTGATTTTTCTATCCAGCTCTTCAGCCTTCTCTTTCTGTGCTAATGCCTTATAGCAGTCTCTCGCGTATTCCAGCGCGCTTACACCGAATCTTTCAAATCCCTTGCTGAAAGATAGATCTGCGGATTTTAGGAAGTATTCGGTGGCTTTCTCGTAGTCTTTGAGCATGAAGGCGCATTCTCCAGCTTTGAAAAGCGAGTAGGCTGCGTCGAAGAAGTTGTTCAATTTCTGATAGAGCTCGAAGGCTCGTAGAAAGTTTTCCTTAGCCTCCGCGTATTTTCCAAGCTCATAAAGGGTGTTTCCGTCCTTGTGCAGTTTAACGGGATCCTCCTTTTCTGCCATCTCAACCAACCATTTTAACAACTTTTGAAGAGCATTTACGCGTTAACTAGTTTAAACTTTCCGCGAAAACCTTTGCTTTGAAGGTTTCAACAAGCGCTGCAGGACCCCCGTTATGAAGGCTAGGGATCTAGCGATGTCCAAGAAAGGGTAGGCTAGCATTCGCTTATACATGCCGTCTCCGGAGCGGAAGGTTCTGAAGGCATAGAACACCATAAGCCCAATGAGGGGGAAGAAAACGAAGGAGAAAAAGGTTAATAGTAAAGCGGTGGAACGAGTTAATGTCGCGTACAAGGCCAGGGCTATGGCTGAGAAAAACCATAGGGAAAAGGCTGTCATGCTCAACAAAACCCACTTGGACAAGGTACTGTTGACTCCTTTAATTTTGGGAATCAGCCCTCCACCCTGCCCATAGCGGTAGGCTTGTTTAAGAAGTTCGGACACTGTTGAGCGATGCTTATGTCTAACGGTAATTTCCGGGGTTAACAGTATCCTGTACCCTTTCTCGCAAACTCTTTCGGCAAACTCCAATTCGTCGAAGCCGTATTCAAACCTTTCATCGAAAAACCCTGTTTTCTCTACAGCTTCCCTCTTCACAGCGAAGTTGCATCCAACGGGATAGTAAGCCGGAGAGCTTATCTTACTCAACAAAACTTTCTTGTTGAAGATCCGCATAACTGGAATAATGCTTTCGTCGGCGTACCTTGCCAGAAAATCGTTATTATATCTTAAAATTTGGCCTCCAACACAGCCAACTTCCGGGTCTTTTAGGTTTTCGACTATCTTTTTAACCCAGTCTCTTGGAACAACGCAGTCGTGATCGGTGAAGGCTATGATTTCACCAGTGCTGTTTTTTATCCCCGCGTTTCTAGCGGCGTTGACTCCGGGTTTTTTCTCGACCAGAAGTTTAACTGGGTACTTGGAAACTATTTCCCTTGTGCCGTCTGTTGAGCAGCCGTCCACAACTATTATCTCAAGCTTATTCCTGTCATAGTCGATCTGCATTAAAGAGTCTAAGAGATCACCTATTTTTTCAGCCCCATTTTTAACGGGGATAACTATCGACACTTTGGGGAAACGGGCTTCACCTTTCTCTTCCAACGGTCATTCCTTCAGTTCGTCCCTCAAAATTTCTTCAGCCGCCCTTTCTACGGCTTGACGGCTGTTTAGTTTGGGTTTCCAACCTAGCTTCTTAAGTTTGTCAATGCTTAACTGCATAAATTTTACGTCTCCTTTCCACCCTCTTCCACCATTAACTCCGCCCGTGAACGTGTACTCAACGTCTTTCAAACCCATTTTCATGCAAACTATGTCAGCTATTTCTTTAACTGTTATATGGTCTTCTGAGCCCACGTTGAAAATTTCTACCCTTTCACGCGCCACATTTAACCCAAATAATATGGCGTCCATGCAGTCTTCGACGTGTAGGTATGACTTTTTCTGGGTTCCATCCCCAAGAATCTCAAGTTTCTTAGGATTTTCCAGCAGTTTCCTTACGAAGTCGTAGACAACCCCGTGGCGCGCCCTTGAACCAACTATGTTTGCCAGCCTATAGATGACTGTTTTGAAGCCGTAGTTGTAGGCGTAGCTTGTTATTAAAGCCTCTGAAGCCAGTTTGGCCGCCCCGTAAACTGAGATGGGTTTCAAGGGACCGTAATCCTCTGGTGTGGGGATTTCTTCGGAATCTCCGTAAACCGCAGATGTGGAGGCGAAAACTATAGTTTTAACGCCGCCTGTTTTGCGAACAGCCTCTAAAAGGTTGAACGTTGCAGCCACGTTCTGTTCATAATGGATTTTAGGATTTGCCGAGCTTATTCTGACCTCTGGATTTGCCGCAAAATGAAAAACTGTTTCACAATCCTTCAACGATTCAAGGATTCTTTCAAAGTCGTGAAGAAGGTCGCCTAAGACAAACTTGAAGTTCCGGGTGTTCAACCATTTTTCAACATTTTCCAGTCTCCCAGCGCTCAAGTTGTCAAAAACAACAACTTCCACTTGTTTCTCGCAAAGTTTGTCGACTAGATGGCTTCCTATAAAGCCAGCTCCCCCTGTTATGAACGCCCTTCCAAAGTTTGAGTAAGCCATCCTTCTCCCTTTTAGTTTTAAAGCTGAAGCCCTTGAGGTTTATCTGCATTTTGCTAGGGCAAGCCACAAATGGTCACTGCGCGGACGGGGAAGAGGGGCTACCTCACCATTTTTCCGTACTAAAAGTCGCTGCTTCCTGGAGGGGAGAAATTCGCCGATTATGGAGGCCTTTATACCGTTTTTATCCAGCTCTTCGACTATTCTTTCAGCTTTCTCCTTTCTTGAAGCTATGAGCAAAGCTCCGGAACTTATTAGCTGAAGTGGGTCTATTCCATAAAACCCACATATTTCGAGGGTCTCCCTAGCTACGGGTATTTCCTCCTCAAATATTTTCACGCCAAGACGCGACGCATCAGCCATTTCGTGGACGCCTCCCAGAACACCGCCCTCTGTTGGGTCGTGCATGGCGCTCACACCGCCCGTTTTGAAGGCTAGAACTGCTTCCTTCACGACGCTTATTTCATCAAAAAATCTTTGCGCAGATTTCAATAAGTCGGGGTTGAAACCGTTTTTCAAAAGGAATTCGTAGTGTTCCGTTGCAAGAATTGCCGTCCCCTCAACTCCAGCGCTTTTTGTCAAAATCAGCACGTCTCCAGGTTTAGCCCCTCCAGCCGTCACATATTCACCCTTTTCAGCCAATCCTATGGCGCACCCAATTACGATGGGGTTGGCAAGACCCGGAGTGACTTCGCAGTGCCCTCCTATTATGGCTACTCCGATCTCTTTAGAGGCTTTATCCATCTGAGAGCATATCATCTCAACCTTCTCTTCGTCAGCTTGTTCCGGTAGGAGGATACACGAAGAGAAGAAGGCTGGCTCAACTCCGAAGGTAGCAACATCATTAGCATTTACGTGAACTGCAAGCCAGCCTATCCTCTCCACGGCTCCCGTTATGGGGTCCATGGAAACAATAAGGGATTTATTGCCTAAATCTAGCACTGCCCCGTCGAAGCCCGCTGAAGGACCTAAAACAACCTCAGCCCTTTTCACCCCAAGATTTTTGAAAACAACCCTTTCTAACACCTCAACTGGAACCTTTCCGGGAGGTAGTTTCAAGTACTGTTCGCCTCAACTCCCTTATATTTTAAGTATAGCTTTAATTTGCGGTAAGGCTCGCCTAACAACTTTCACGATGGGTGTTGCAACGGTTAAGCCTACCGTCATCTGTCCAATGTTTATGGGCACCTCGGCTAAAGCAAAAACTCCGAGGGCGAACTGTTCATATAGGAAGTAGCCCAAAACCATAAGCAAACCGCCGAAAACACATGAAACTATGGTAAAGCCGAATTCTGGGTCTGATGTGAACGCCAGGGCTGAAACCATGAAAATGGCGAATACGCCTACTCCAAACCAAAACTCCACGGGGATGAAAATCGTCGACGCAGAGTTTTCCAGAGCAAATCCATAGTGAAACTCGGCGAAACCGCTGTAGTATAGGATGCCCAAAGAGATTATGAGAACGCCCAATAAGACACCTGTGATCGTAGTGAAAGCTCTGAGCTCAAACTTAGTGTAAGTCCCAGTGGAGATGCGAATTTTCCTGCTTAGAAAGCCGACAACAAAGCCCTCAATAGCCTTCACAATAAAGGTTGCCGGGGCATAGTAGTAGTATCCCAATAGGATGTCGGCAAGCATAGATCCCACGCCTCCAGCGAAGGCCCCGATAAGGGGTCCAAAGAGTATGGCTGCAGTGTATATCATGGCCTCTCCAATGTTGAAGTAGCCTTTAGTGCTTGGAATGTATACGGTAAAGCTTATGGTTGTGATGCAAACAAGGGCTGTAAAAACGGCTGCGATGCAGGAATGAACTGTTAAGCTTGTTTTCATAAAGGTCAATAGTATAGCCACAACTTAACTATTTAAATGTGCCGCCAACAAACGGCCGAAAAGTTACGTCAGAATTTTAATGGCATCAAACGCCCGGAGAACTTCCTCTCCACGTTTCGTGATTCGGAAAAACTTTCGTCCATCCTTTTCATAGCATACGACAAGTCCTTTGCTTGAAAGTTCGTTAAGGTGTTGGTAGACAGCCGCTCTAGTCATGGTTTTTCCAAGCTCTTTCCACAGTTCATAACCGTATGCGTCTTTCTCGCTTAAAATTCTCAATATTTTTTCTTTAGTGCTCAACTCCAGCCCGATAACAGCCATTTTCCTTCTTTTGGTTAGGGCTTGTAGGACATCGGTTGCCTTAAGTCCGCTTCCAGTTATCAGACACACGACCTTGTCCGCCCTATCGACTAACTTTTGGTCCACAAGCTTTTTGGCAGCGGCATAAGTGGCGGCGCTTGCTGGTTCGGCGAAAATTCCTTCAAGTTTTGCTATTTCCTTCTCCGCCGAGAAAATTTCCTCGTCTGAAATTGCCAAGGCTAAACCCCCAGATTCCTTTATAGCGTTGAGTGCAAGACGTCCATAGATTGGGTTTTTAACCAAAATTGCAAGGGCTTGAGTTGAAGGCGAAGCCTTAAAAACGGGCTTGCTTGTTTTCTGTAAGAAGGCGTCAACTAGGGGAGCGCATCCTTCAGCTTGAACCCCAACCATCCTTGGCAAAACTTCAATCTTGCCAGTCTCCTCAAGTTCTCTAAACCCCTTCCATACAGCGTGCAAGGTTCCACCACTCCCCACTGGAACAATGAACCAGTCTGGAGTCCCTATTTGCTCGAAAACCTCGTAGGCTATCGTTTTGAGGGCTTCTAAAGCCAAAGGGTTAAGCTCTACAGAGCCCTGGTACCAGCCTGTTTCCTTGGATATTTCCTCAGCCCTTTTCAAGGCCTCATCAACTACTTCGCCATATTCCTCAATCACAGCGTCGTAAACGATCATTTGGGCGAGCTTCCCCATATCCACGGTTCTAGGAACCACAACGTGGCATGTAAGCCCAAACTTTGCACAATAAGCCGCCATAGAAGCCCCTAGGTTTCCGTTTGTGGCGCAGACAACGGTCTTAAAGCCTAGATCCAAAGCGTTTGAAACTAAGAGGGCTGCGCATCTGTCTCTAAAGGAGTTTGTCGGGTTCCGCGTTTCATCCTTAAAGTAGAACCCTCCGAACCCCATGGTTTTGGCAACCCGCTTTGCATCGTGAATGGGGGTTCCACCCTCCCCCATGGAAACCATGTTTCTAACTTCGGGCATAAATTGTCTATAACGCCAGAAAGAAAATTCTCCAACAAACCTCGCCTCTTCAAGCTTTTCACGGTCATACTTATACTCTAAAAGCCCACCACATTTTTCACAAAGACGTTTAGGCGGGAAAGCGTCGAATTTTGAGCCGCAGGAACTACATTCAAGAAAGGACACACACACCGCCCTACATTTACCAGATTTACCAGAAAAGGCTAATTATTAAGAGACACAAATATCTTTCCAATAAACCGTTTTGCTGGCCCGGTCTATGGGAATGTTTTCGTATACATAGGGATTAACGATTTTTTAAATAGGAAATAAGTGTTGCCGCTTAAGAGCCATATTAAGGAGAGTTTTAAATAGCCATTTTTCTGAAACCTCCTGGTGGAGACATAGCCGTAGGCTTGCTTTACAAATTTTATTTTTCCAATTCTGTTTAACCTTAAAGAGCAGTCGATGTCATCTATACAGACACTCCCGGAAAAGTAGCCAATTCTCTTCAAGGCATACTTCTTCATCATGACAGCTGTTCCCAACTCTGCATACAGTGTTTTTCTAGCAAAAGTTCTGGAGAAAAAGTTGGTGAAACTGAAAATACTGTAGACCAGCTTGTTCTTGACGTTGTCTTCCATAGGGAACAAATCGCCGTAAACGGCGACGACGCAGTTATCCCTCAAATGGGGGATTGCGGTGTCTATCCAATTTGGAGCGAGAACCACATCGGCGTCTACAAAAAGTAGAAGGTTGCCTCTGCTTTCTTTCGCTCCGATGTTTCTGCCTTCAGGAATGGAACACCTTTTAACTACAACTTTATCAGCGTATTTTTTCGCTATTTCAACGGTTTTATCCTTTGATTCAGAGTCCACCACGATTATTTCCTTGCAAGGATAGGATTGGTTGCGCAGTGAACGTAGACACTTTTCGATGTACTTTTCCTCATTGAAAGTTGTCACTACGATCGAAACAAAATCGTTCATACTTTCGTCTCCGCTCGCACTTCAAAGGGGGCTTTTGTATTTTGGTTTTGTAGCATCAACATTAAGCTTTCGCAACTTAGGCCTCTAGGTTATGGAGTGCCGCTAAACTGATGTAATCTCCCATAGGAGTGGTCGTCGGCCTTTGAACTTTCTGGAAAACCACCATTCCCATAACACTGACCCTGGCCTCTTAATCTTGCGCATATTGAAATGTTGTAGGAGAAGGCGAACATTAAGAGGGGGATGAGCCCCTGCGTCCTTGATCTGCCATCCAGGTATACGCCGGCACTCACTTCATAGAAGGGAGCGAAATTTCCCACGGCACTGTACATTGAAACAAGAGTTGCCGTCCATAAAGGGGATTCCACGTCCGTCCTCGTTCCCACGACGGTGGACAACTTTGATGTAGCCGTGGGCTTTAGAGTATTGGTCAGCTATTTTTCCAGAGCAACGTGCTCCAAGAAGAGGAGAGAATTTCCAACCATGAGGATTACTGTCTTTCTTTTCAAGGAGCCATCTAACGGAAAAGCGTACACACAAAAAATATGTTAAAAACCAGAATTGATTGAAGGATTTCGTCCAGCACGTTAAGCAGACGAAAGAGGTTGTTAAAAATAATCCAGTGGTTAACCCGCAGACTACATACTCCAATAATCTCCACCTCCGATGTTAAGAGGAAACTTGGAGGACTCTTATAGAGGTGATTTACAGAACTCTCAAAGATTGCGAGATTTTGGCTGTTTGTTAAAAACCATCCTGTCTAAAACTTGAACTAAGGTCTGGAAGACCTCTTCCGCCGTTAGATGGTCTGTGTCGAGTATTAGGTGGAATGGTG
>Ga0185307_1000872_pt1 | contig 17827 bp, 18 predicted proteins | sample LHCtaG_FD_128010 | JGI IMG/M metagenome (GOLD analysis project Ga0185307, IMG submission 128010) | Hot spring microbial communities from Little Hot Creek, USA to study Microbial Dark Matter (Phase II) - LHC4sed_matched (SPADES... | ecosystem: Environmental > Aquatic > Thermal springs > Hot... | reverse complement strand
CTAGGGTCAAAACCACTAACGCCAAATAAGCCTATAGGAATTAGTGAAGTAGTAAGCATTAACAGAACCAATACGGAAAAGGCTTTACCTAAAGCCACCATAATTCACCTAATACTACATACCTAGAATAAATATAAATTTTCCTGAAAAAAAATTCCGATAGGAATCTACTAACTGTTAATTCTACGTTACCGGTTATGTATGAGCTTATGTTTTACCATTCAGTGAAGTTTCCAATAATTGCTGTTGGTGTAAGTATGTTTTTCATTGTTATTAGTCCTGGAGGGGCTTTATATACTCTAGGTATCATGTTAATAATCATTGCTGCTGTAGCTATATCTCCTGCTGTTCCATATTCATTCCTCCATTTAAGTTTAGGCTCTCCATCTATTATAACCTCGTCATAGTCTTCTCTTCCAACACTTGCATATAGTTCAAGCCTTATAAACTCTCTTCCTTCAACATATCCTATACCGTATCCTCTTACTCCACATACTTGTCCAGGTTGGATTTTGAAGTATTGGGTTTCCATGTATTTATCAGCTATTATAGGTTCTTGACCTTCCTCAACTCTATCTATTTTTAATCCTAACATGTATGAGGTAAGCATTATTGATTCTGCATATCCTACATGAGCTGTTATCTCCCCCCTAGATATCTTATCCTGGAATTCCTGTACTGTCATGCTTAAGCCATACTTCTTCTGGAATGAGTATCTTCTCTTCGATGCATCAATAGACCTAACAATATGAATTCTATCTATAGCAACACATGCTGAGCTTAGGAATGCTGGTAGAGTATCAAATATAAATCCGGGATTAACACCAGTACCGAGAACTGTAACGTTTTGCTTTTTCGCCACCTCATCAATTAGGAATGCAAGCTCAGGATATCTATACCATGGATATGCTAGTGTCTCTGATGTGGAGATAACGTCTGCTCCAGCCTTAATGCATTTAACGATCTGTGGATATATTTTATCAAGATGTGTAGATGTTGAATGTAGGACAACATCAGCTTCACGTAGGACTTCCACAGCATTATCATCATGAACAACAGACATATCTAAACTTTTACCTAAACCTACAACTTCACCTATATCTCTACCAACCTTATCTGTAGATATATCAATACCTCCAACTAACCTAATGCCAGGCTTCGTAATGACATGTTTAGCTATTAAGCTACCTATAGAGCCAAGACCATAAATAGCAATCCGAATACTCAAATGAGACGCCGAGATAGTTAAGAGCTAGGCTATATAATTCTTTCTATAAAACAGCTGATCCTGTTAACTTAGTATTACATCTTCTGTTTATCTATATGAGGGTTTTCCACGTGGCTACTGCTTACAAATTCTGGTACTCTATATCTTAGAGTATGTCATGTAGAATCTCTGTTTAAAGTATCTGGAATCTCTTAACAATACTTCTATCATAAACCCATCATATAATATTTAACTCTTCACTGATAGTGAATTTCCATCAACTATTAATGGCTTACCACATCTCTTCAAGTATCTAATAAGCATCAATACCACCATAACACTCATAGAGACATCATTTAAAAGAACAAGGCTTTCCTCAACAACATAAACCTAATAAATAGAGGTGAGGTGTTTAAAAAGTTAATAACATACTGGAACCAACTAATAAAATCATTCATACTATTACAATCATTTAAGAAGGGGGTTTAAGTTGTCAGATCCACTATAAGGGACAGCTTAGGAGGTTAAGTAAGGTTTGTTGCTGTACTCTATTAATTATGCAGATGCTGTATGTTATGTAGTTTAATGGTTGTTTCTTCCTATTAACGAATATTATGTAGTTAACAGCTCAGCCAATTCATAAATCAGTTTTCAAAGATGTTAAAAAGATTTTAAATATGTAGCTTAACTATCATCATAAACCTGTAGCTTAGCATATCATATTTAGCTTAAGCTGCCGCATCAACTATAAGAAACGTAAAAACTTAATAAGAGTGAAGTATTAATAGCTGGTGTTTCACATATTTATGATCGTTTATATGGTTTAATGTGGCTTCATATGGGGTTTAAGAGGAAGAGGACTGGGAGGAGGATGTTAAAGAGGAAGATTCCTCTTATTCTTAAAGCTGTGTTTATAGTGTTTTTGCTTTGTGCCTTGGTGTTACTTTATTCTAGATGGTTTTCCGGTGTTAATCAGCCTACATCTAGTGGTGGCTTGGGAGTTGATGTGTCTAGGGCAGCTGTAGTTGATGGCATAGGGGTTACTAAACCTAATCCTGAATTCATACAAGGTGTTAAGGAAATTTTGGAGAGAGCTGGATTAAGGGTTGATGTATATGGTGGTAGGGATGTAACGATAGATTTGCTTAGGAATATCGGTGGATACGGTCTTCTGATCCTTAGGCTACATAGTGCAATAGATCTGAAGTATGGCTTTCTATACTTATTCAGCGCTGAGGAATTTGATGAGGTTGAGTATGATGCTAGGTTTGGTGTGGAGAAGGGTTTTGGAGCTGTTAGGGAGGGAGTTACATTTGAAAATGAAAGATACTTTGCTTTAAGAGCTGACCTACTGGGATATATGGGGCCGAATGGATTGAATGGCTCAATAATAATATTGATGGGCTGTAATGGAACAGGCTCAGAACAGGCATTAAATAAACTATTTGGAAGAGGTGTTAAGGCTATAGTAGCCTGGGACGGCTACGTAGACCTAGAATACACTGATAAACTAACGCTAAACCTCATAAAGACAGTCTATGATGAAGACCTAAAATTTCCGGAGGCTGTTAAAAAGGTTATGGAGGAGTATGGGCCAGACCCAACCTATAAAAGTAGGCTTAGACATCTAACCAAATCATCTAATCAACAACCTTAAGAACTAGGTTAAACATGAAATAATCAAAATACCTGAGGAATAGAGAAGGTTTGCTGAGAAATTACCGTTATGAGAATAGTTATCCATCTACTTTAGATTACATACACTTCATCGCAGCTTATGTAGAGTTTAATTCTTTAATTGTTCTAGCCGGGTTGAAGTTAAGTTTGAAAACTCCTTAACTCTAAGACATATGTTCCAACCACCCTCTTCCTTAACTATTTATTGATTTAAACTTTCAAACATCTCTATCAGCCTTGAGAACAATGCTAAGTTACACTTATTCTTAAGGATTTGTAGTAAAACCTCAATCTTCAATCTGGAGCATGCTTCCTGATGGTGATCTACTCTACTTCATTCCTAATGGCTTTACATTTAATAGTTTAATTACTTAATCCATTTTAGAAGTGTTTGACGTATTCCCTCTCTTACTGTATCTGCTATGTTTCTATATGTTTTCCTTATCTTTCTGTTTTTTGTCTTTAATGCCAGCTTCTCAACTACTAGTTCTGGCGTGCTTACACCTAGCTTGTTGAATATTGGCTGTCTATCAACTATTAAATTACCCTCTTCATCAAGCCCCTTAGCAATTATCCCATCCACTCTTACATTTCTTAGTAGGTGGGGGGTTATTTCAGCTGCTAGATGTGTTACTAGAATCATGTAGGTGTTTAGCGGTGTATTGTTTATTATTGAAGCTATTATTCTACCCATAGCTCCAGGCTCTGTTAATGCTTCAAACTCATCTATTAAAACTAGTTTAGCTCTATTATCGCTAAACATTTTCCCTATTGATCTTAGAGATGCTTCAAGGCTTCCAGCCTTCCTAGCTGTTTTCCTCCTAAACATGTAGAGGGGAATTAGGGATAATTCAGCTTTCTCCGCTGGAACAGGTAGTCCATGTAGGGCTAGTATATGTATTATTGCTATTGTTTCAATAAGTGTTGTTTTACCTCCACTATTAGCACCTGTTAGTAGAGCTATGTTTTGGGGTGTTGCATCCCTAACCCTAACAGTATTTGTCTCTCCTAGAGCATAGGATACTGGTTGAAGCTTTAATCCAAGCTTAAGCTCTTCAGCCTGTAGTAGTAGGTTTCTACCGTTTATGAAGGCAAACCCTCTATTACCTATGGTAGGCTTTACTAATCTATATTCTTCAGTAAATAGTGCTAACGCTATCTTAAGGTCAAGACTGAAAACCTTTTTTAAAGCTTTATCAACATCGTCAAGATAGGCTTTAAGCTTTAAAGCTATTTCCCTAAGCTTTACATGTTTATTCTCCATCATCCTCTTAACGTATATGGATTCCAGAATCCTAATTTTTACTGGATGAAATTGGAAGGGTAGCTCAAAGCTTTCAAATGTAGCTTCCCATAGAAGCCTACGTTCATACTCAGTAAGCTTTAAGCTTCCAGCAATATCCCAAAGTATAGATTCTAGAATTCTCCTAAACTCCACGGTTGAACCGCCAATACTGATAATCTTTTTTAATTCATTATTTATCTTCTCCTCATATCCAACAATTACCTGCTTAAAGTCGGGGAGAAGCTGTTTCTCAGCTTCATTTATAAGGCTTAAAGCTTCACGTACACGCTCTAGGAGATTTATGTCTGAAAACCCTTCAACTAAACTGTAAAGCTCAGTGAAGCATTCAAGAATTTGCTTTCTAGTAGTAAAGTAGCTTATAAGTATTGATGGATTAACATCAATTAGGCTTGGGGGCTCAGTGAAAACTATAACTCCAGGCTCATGTATAGGTTCATCTCCAACATATATTATAGGCTCGTTTAAGCCTAGAAGCTGCTTAAACTTATCCTTTGAATCTATAAGCTCAACTCTATGAATTACACTAAACATTCTGGATAGGATACTATAATACTCCCTGCTTGAGGTAGCTATAGTTAATGGTTTTTCACGTGGGGGTTTAGTAAATTTAGCTCTTGAAAGAATGCTTAAAACCTTTGAAAGCAATCCTTTACTTCTTAATTGTTTAAGAACCTCTAAGCCATCATCAACTAGTTTAAACCTATCTTCAACAACGTTCCTATTCAACGTTGGGGTAATGGATAAAACCCTACATCTGCCAACATCAGTTACAGGATATCTTGAAATAAGCTTTAAAACCCTCTCCGCTAAATTTCTTACATCTTTAGTTCTTAAAATACTTAAAACCCTAAATCCAGCTATAGCCTCACCATATCTTCTAACAATACTGTAGCTATCATCAACACCAATACCTAAATACTCCGATATACCCTCAAAAAATCCTAACTCTAGGAATTCAGCAATTGATCTTAACTTATAATCGTCAATATCCTTCAATAGCTTAGAGTAACGTTCTGAAAGAAAGCTTAAAGTTCTTAACCTATTTTGAGTTTCATAGCTCATTTATATAAATATCAGTAAAGACTTTATTAAATATTTCCAGCTAAATCTACTTAGGAGGTAATGTTCAGCATCTCCATAGCTGAGAATGTAGTTTAAAGACTTAATACTCTAGCTAGAAACTCTGTTAAGTCAAGAACTTCAAGATCGGATTCAAGAGCTGATACACCATCCTTCAACGTCATTTTACATGATGGGCAGGAAGTAACTAAAACTTTAGCTCCTATGTTTAAAGCTTGCTTAACTCTTTTTATAGATACTTTAACCCTAACATCATTATCTACTGCTTGAAGTAATCCCCCACCACCACAGCACTCAGAGTTTAAGCTGTGGCTAGGTAGCTCCCTGAAGTTTTTAGATGTTTTCTTAAGGATTAATCTCGGCTTTTTAATTATTCCTCCAAGTCTTCCAAGCTCGCATGGATCATGATATGTTACAACATCATTAAATAAGTTTGCTGGCTTTAAGCTACTAATATGATTTGCTAGAAGCTCAGTAATATGTACTACTTTAAAATTTAATCTTCTACCTAGAAGAGATGGATAACGCCATTTAAACATTCTATAGCATGATGGGCAAGTAGTTACAACCTCCTTAGCATTAAGATCCTCAATAAGCTTAACGTTATGCTCAGCATGCTCTACAGCCTTCTCCTCAGATCCAGCCATAATCCAAGGTGCTCCACAACACCATTCATCACTACCCAGAAAACTCCAGTTTAACTCTAACCTGTTAAGAAGTAGGGATGCTGCATAAGCTGTTTCCTGACATACTCCTTTAAATGCAGGAGTACAGCCAACAAAATAGATGATATCAGCCTTCCTGGATATTGGAGGGTTTTCCAAGCCTAAATAGTCAACCCAGTCAAATCTGGATTCAGCCATCATGGAGTACGGATTCCTAAACTCTTGAAGACTACTAGTAATAGCGCTTAGGTTTTCAGGATTTTTACCTAAACTATAAACATAGCCTCTTAAACACTCCCAAAGATCAACAGTTGAAATACCGAATGGACATGCCTCCATACACCTACCGCAGAGAGTACATTCATAAACATTTAGAAACTCAAAGCTATCAGCAATACCCCTACCCTTAACAACATTCTGCATAAGTCTTAACCTATAAACTGGACTCTTACCTAAATCTTTTGTTTCCAAATATACATGACACACCCCCCTACATACCCCACATCTTACACATACATCTAGAAAAACTGAAGATGTAAGATCTCGAAACCTAATCATTTAAACACCTACAACTAAATACATTACAGTATTAACAACTTAACAAACCAACATATTTAAACTTTACCTAAAGTAGGGATGTGCTGTAAACTTAAACATGTTTCACCACCTCCATCATGGGTAACGTCTTTTCTATGAATTCTTTGCTTAACTCTTCCATTTATTAATGTTCATTTATCATTATCACTATTGACTTTAGGAGAAGCTCCGCATGCTCCTTATCACATTTATCCTTAATGCACGGCATTAGTTATCGAATAGCTTAGTTATATTCTTAAACTGTATTATCTTCTCCATCAATTTCCTAATCTCAAAGCTATACACTCCATGCTTAAATTAAGGATTTTACATGAAGCCCTGCAGTAGGAAGCATCACCAGTCAATACTGTTATCTTGACCCATAAATAGCCTTAATCTTCTAAAGAATATAGGATATTAATGTGTTAGCAGCATCAAAGGTCATTATTAAGACAATCCTCCTAAATATGGCTTGAAAACAATGTATAAAATCTCCTCACTAGAGCCTACCTAATCAGTATCGTTAACCACAATACTCTAGCATCTCTACAAATACTCCTATCACTAAATATAAGATTAAAGACCCAAACCATTGAATGATGAGTTCAAGATGAACCACTATGACTTACCTGCAAGCCCACAAGCTTCAGCTGGGGTAGTTGATAGTGGCATCCATTACTGATCAATAGCTTTTTCTAGGAATAAAGCTGATGTCCTGTGTTCTGCAGCTTTTCATCTAATGCTTTATCTACTAAATCAGACTTCCGTAAGTGGCATAGTTCTTAGGTCCTTCACAGCTGTATAAGCCTTGTCCATCGAAGCAATAACTCCGTCGAAGAGCACAGCAGTGGCTGCATGAAGAGAGTCGAAGAACGAGAGATGATACTCCTTCCGGAGTTCAGAGGCTTTTATCAGCGCCTCGAGAGTTAGGGGAGCCTCATCCAGGTTGGGGAAGTTCTTGAAGAAGAGGAGGTCTTCTCTTACGTCATCCTCACCGTAACCTCTTGATCTAAGCAGTAGAGAGTACTCTAGGTAAGCTGAGGCAGCAACCTTCACGTTCTTCAGCTCGCCAGCAGCCACACGGCTCAACAGCTTACTCATGACTCTGTGGTATCTGTCTCTTCTGTTCACGTAAGCGATCAAGGCATCAAGCTCGATTATCACCTTCTAGCCTCCTTCATCAGAAGCTCATCAGCTTTCTCCTCCACAGAATCATAGGTCAGCAATGGATCATCATACTTTCCCTGCAGCGCTTTGACAGGGTTCTTCATGACGCTAACCATAGCTCTATTCTTCTCAACTTCCCACATGAGAATATCCCCTACCTCTAAGCCTAGGGCTTTCCTCACCCTTGCTGGAATGCTTGTTAGGAACTTTCTGCTTACCTTGCTGAGCTCCACATTAACCCCTAGTTCAACTAGAAAATCTAGGCTTAAAAATTTTTCTAAGCATTACAGCATAGCTAAGCAATTCTGTTCAGAACATTTACTATATATGTGAACTGCAATTTTAGTATTTAGCAAAATGTGAGTTTTCAGAATGTGGTTTTCCATCAGTATAAAACACGGAGGATATAAAGAGTATCTTAGGCGTAGGGGTATAAAGGCAACATAGATGTAAACCCAAGAAGTAAGTCTAAGCAAGGAAGACCTTACAGATTTAACCTTGAACCTACAGGAGGATGAGGAGTAGCGTAGAGAGATTCTTTGTATAGCTAAAACTGTTTAGAAGACTAGCATTAGGGTAAAGGGGTTTATATCAACATTCCTAAACTTCATAAAACTAACATACATCATGATATGCCCGAGAGTTCTCAGATGAATTCAATATTAATGATGCTAATGCGCTGACAGCATTAAAATCATGTAAACAATCTCCTAGGTAAGGCTTAAAGACAATGTATAAACCTCCTTACTAGAGCCTACCCTAATTCCAGCATCATCAACCAATAAAACCCTAGCTAAAATTCTATGAATATCTTTATAATTAAAGGAGGATAATAATTTAACCATGATAGAATAGATTATGAATCCTACAAATCATGAAGCTTAAAATGTTTGAGGCAGCTCTTGATGAATGAAATATGTAACAATAAATAATTAAGATAAAGATTTCACTCCCTAATAACTTTAGACGTAGAATCACTATAGGTAAGGAGAGAAACAAGATAAAGCTTAATTTTACAAAGCGGCTTAAAGGACTTGGACTTAACATATTGTATTTAACATCCTAAGCTGCTACATCTGCCTTAAACACCGATAGATTTATATACTATTTACGAATTCTTCTTTATGTTCTATTTTAACGACTTTAAAGTAGGGGATAGGTTTATTTCTAGGTCGCGAATAGTAACTCCTACTGACGTAGACTTGTTTACTGGAGTTACTGGTGCTGTAAATCCTTTATTTCTAAGTGATGAAGCTGCTAGGAGAAGAGGATTTGAGGGAAGGATTACGCCTGGACTTCTGATTTTAAGCATTGCAGTAGGACTTCTCTACCAGCTTGGATTATTTGACAACATCATTGCTTTACTAGGTATTAACGATTTAAGATTTACATCACCTGTTAGGCCAGGTGAGGAAGTTAATGCTGAATGTGAAGTTGCTGAGAAGAAGGAAGTAAAAACAGGCGATAAAGGAATAGTGAAGCTAAAAATAACTTGTAAAAACATAACTAAAAACTCTATCAGCATAGAGGGCTTCATCACACTCCTCTACCCTAAAAAACCAGCTTAACTCCGAAATATTCCTAAGGAAATCTAAGCTACACTACTCTTACAGAATCCTAATATCTAAAGTTTAGATGGGTAAACTAGTGGAGGATTTAAAGTCTACAAATTTAAACATGTATTACTCTTCAAATAAGAAGTTAAAATGCTTGAAATTAATCATATAAATATGGGGTGAAGAGTTTACTAGCTTAGCAGTAACTTTCCCACCTGCAGTAAGATAACTTATTCTAAGGAAATATTCTAAACACTTCTAGATTTGCATAAATCTCTCAATACTATACAAGCTTATTTAAGCTTAAATTCTATTATTCAGGATATTTAGAAGTTTGGAGCCTAATAAGAAACTGTAGCTAATAGTTTAAGCTATTAATGACTAATATTAGGGATCATAGTATCTCTAAGATTAACAGATACCTTAACAACATCACCGTCATTTAGGCTTAGTTCCTTTCTAAGATTTAATGGGGATATAACTTCTAAAACATCTGGTCCGTAATGAGTACGGGAGCATATTATTACAGCAGCTTTTATTGAGTTATTAACTAATGCATGGTAACATTTCACAGAACCATAGGTTCTTGAACTGTTTGAATATCCCTCTATATTAATAGATGGGAGAAGCTCTAGATTTCTCCTTTTAGCTACATCATCAACTGATTTAAGCCTTAAATTAAGAGTACCGGGATAAGGTTCAAAACCCAGCTTATCTATAAATTGCTGCTTGTAGAATGGAAGAGATACGTAGAAAGCTCCTTCTCCAAGTCCAGTAAATACCATGCCCTCAAACTGAATACTAGTAATATTGTTAAAGATCATGTGGAGATTCATATACACCTCTCTTAAAAGCTCTACACCCTTACTAGTTAGTATCAATGCCTGTCTTCTCTTCGAAAACGTTCTTTGAATATATCCACCTTTATAAAGCTCAACAATTCTCCTTGAGGCTGTTTGCTGAGAGGTATTGATATATCTCGATAATGTTTTTGTATCTATCTCTAATGCTTTACCAAGTGCACCAAGCTTTGCAAGTACATAAAGCGTTTGTATATACCATCCCTTCATATCCATCCATTCACTCCAACAATTTACACATGCTCAACACTTATTTATAAATCTTAACTTTAATTAAAATTTGCAATACATATATGATAAGAATACTTATAAGCTTCATAGCTTCACCATAAGTAGGAGGGGGACAAGTGAGGCTGAAGTTTACAAAGCCTTAAGCTATAAAGCAAAATTTATATATTCTAATATTTCTCTAGCTTGGAGGATTATGAGGAGGGTTGCTATTATTGGTGTTGGTAATTCTAGGTTTGGTGTACGTAATGATGCTATTCTTCAGGAGATAGCTTTTGAAGCTGTTAAGGAGGCTTTTGAAGATGCTGGTATTACCCAGAGGGATATAGATTTAAGCATTGTAGGATCTGTAGGAACAAGGCTTTATGAGGCTTTACCTGCTGTTCCCGTAAATGAGTATGTTGGGCTGGATGGGAAGGGACCTATAAGGGTTGAGGCTGCATGCGCTACTGGAAGTGCAGCAGTATTTACTGCTTATAATGCTATAGCATCAGGATATGTTGATACAGCTATTGCTATAGGGGTGGAGAAAATGTGTGAGGTAGATACTCCAACCTCAACAGCTGTAGGTGGTAGAGGTGGAAACTATCTATGGGAGTTCCATATGTTCGGCACAAGCTTTGCAGGATACTACGCATTATATGCTACAGCACATATGTCGAAATATGGAACCACGGAGGAGCAGCTTGCTAAAGTAGCTGTGAAAGCTCATAAATATGGAGCAATGAATCCGAAAGCCCACTTCCAGAAGGAGATAAGTATAGAGGCAGCTCTTAAATCTAGAGTTGTATGTTGGCCTCTTAAGCTATATGATTGCTGCCCAATAAGTGATGGAGCTGCTGCCGTTATATTATCCTCTGAGGAGAAGGTAAAGGAGTTTAGGATAGAGGATCCTGTATGGATTAAGGCTGTAGGATATAGCTCAGATACTTCAAACCTTGTTAGAAGGCCAAACTACGTTGGGCTAGGAGCAACAGTAAAAGCTGCCGAAATGGCTTATAAAATAGCTAAAATAGAGCCTAAAGATGTTGATGTAGCTACTGTTCACGACTGCTTCACAATAGCTGAAATAATGGCTTACGAGGATTTGGGATTCTGCAGGAAGGGGGAGGGGGGAAAGCTTATAGATGAGGAGCAAACATACATAGGAGGTAAAATACCTGTAAACGTTGATGGAGGACTTAAAGCTAAAGGACATCCACTAGGGGCTACTGGATGCTCTATGATGTATGAGTTAACGAAGCAGCTGAGAAATGAAGCTGGAAAAAGACAGGCACCATTAAGGAAGAACATAGCTCTAGCACATAATGTAGGAGGAACTGGACATTACTGCTACGTAACAATTCTTGAAAGGTGAAAGAATGTCAATAAAAAGTAGACCGTTAAGCTTCATACATGATGTCCCAATCACTAAAACAAAGATGTTCTGGGATGGTTTAAAGGAGGGGAGAATATATGCAACGAAATGTAGAGATTGTGGTAAAATATACTTCCCCCCTCAAGTCGACTGCCCTAAATGTTTAAAATCGAATTTTGAATGGATTTCCCTAAGCAATGAAGGGGAAATAGAGACCTTCACAGAATCCCATCTTAAACCACAGGGATTCACACATTATGAAAAGCCATATATAATAGCTATAGCTAAAACACCGGAAGAAGTAAAAGTTATGGGCTGGCTTGAGGGAGTAGAGGTTGATAATGTAAAGGTAGGGATGAAGGTTGAAATAACATCCAGAATACAGCCAGACGGATACCCAGCAATAATATTTAAACCAAGAATACATGAAGCAAAAACTATTTAATTCACTTTTTTACTTATAGAGACTTAACCCTAAATAAATTACTTGATGTTCTCAACATATTCATCTCGTAGAAAACCATATCCCCAGAATTTGAGGAGAGATCTTTGTCTTCTTCTCAAAGGCTTCACATCACTTTCTAAAATATTCCTCAATAACTGAAAGTCGGTGTCTTTATTTAAACTTTTAAAAGAACCTAAGTATTCTCTCAAGGCCATCTTCATTGTAGAAGATAATTCATGCTCTCCTAGTTCTTGAGAGGCTTCCTTTTAGGATTATCATTCACTTATCAAAACCGATATCTCCAATTCTGAGGCTAAGAATTCTTCCTGCTAAACTCACGTTTAACCTAGGCTCTTTAGAAACATCCACTGCCCTAACAATATTTGCTGAAGCTATAGCATATATCGGCATCCTGTCAGAATCGTATTTCTTAATCTTTCCCACATCCATTAGAATAGTATTAACCTTCAACGTTGTCCTATCATTTAGTTTGTAAACGTTCCAGTCCTCTCTTTCAACCTTAAGTTAATTTCCTCTGCTTCAGCAAACTCTTCTGGAGTGAACTGCTGCCAGTTCATAACCCCACTTCACACACTCTAGTTTTATCACTATTCTGTTCCCACCTACGTATTCTACTATTATTTTCACCATTTACCAGTCTTTCAGCATCATATTTCTCGCTGATAGGTAGATGCTTCCCCTTAACCATATATTTTATCGTGTCTGCTACATTCTTGCCCATTTGTTCATGTCATCATCCAACTCGTGAAATGGAGGTTTTAAGAAAGAGCTTGCTCGAATAGCCCCTCTTATAGTTTCTAAATTTTATCCTAAGAGGACATGCGCGATGAAAGAGGCAATAAGTGTTTTTCTCTTAATTCGAAGCCATCCAAATATAATTCCGTTTAGAAAAGCGCTTATGAAGAAAGGCCAAGCTTCTAATGGATAGTATCCAATATGAGCAATAGAAAATACTAATGCTTGAAGAAAATTACTTCGCCACTGCCCAAATCTTTCTTTAAAAGCATGAAATAGAAAACCTCTGAATATTGTTTCCTCCTGAAAGCTTGCAATTGCAAAACCAAAAATAAACTCTGAAAATATGAAACTACTGTAACGGTATTAGACGTTATATTTTGTGGAATAAAGCCGTAATTTAAAGCTAAAAGCATTATTGCCAAAGTCGATGTGAAACAGAGTAAAAACCAAATATTCCCCATACTATGTCCTTCATAAAATTTCCTTTACTAAATCGCCACCACCATCTTAAGTCTATTTTAACCCATTTTGTGAAGCCTAAATAGACTAAACATATTGAGCCAGTAAAGAAAGCACTAAGTAGGAAAAGGATTTCATTCTCAATCTTTGATATAGTGATCCTTAATATTACGAAGATCAATAGTATTAGAAAACCCTTAGTTTTGCTGCTTATTAGAAAGCTTTTCCTGCATATTTAGCCCTTATCTAGCGTTAATACTATTTCTATTAAAATTTCTTATTAATGATTTTAAAATTATTTCCAATTATTATTGATCTTCACATAAAAGACTTATCCCCCATTAATGGAGGATATGCCTGATTTGTTAATCTAGTTTAAGGTATGGGAAAATGATTATTTCAAAATCTAAATATGGATATTTGGAGGTAGAATCACTCTAGTTCAACAACCATTTCGCAGTAGGGATCTCCTGCTGATCGAAGCTTTTCAAATCTTACCTTTAGCTTAGGGTTAAGTAGTTCAGCTGCTCTTTTCTCAAACTCAAAATGTCCTTCACTACATAGCCTAGCTGCTATTAAATCAGGCTTCTCGAAGAAGTGGCATGTATGATATCTTAATATCGCCTTTTTCTCCGATGCCTCCACGATCTCCATCTTATATCCCATTATTTCTTGAGCTATCTTAAAATAGGATACGAATGCTTTAGCATCGTTTCCCTCTATGTTAAAGCTTTTCATCCCTCTTAGGAAGAAGTTTTCAGCACCCTTCCTCCATACCTGCTTAATTACTTCAAGTCCTTCCTCCCCAAATCTATTATAAACTGCTCTTTCAAGCTCAGCCATATACCAGCATCTGGTTCTACCTGTAGCTTTCCATTTTCTCTCGGTAGACCATTCCTCCGAGGGCTTTACTTCACTCAATTCTTACCCTCCCCTCAACTAGGCTTCTAGCTATAAGGTCTCTTAATGCTTTCGGCGCTCCTTCAGCTCCCTGAATGTATGCAAATGCTCCTAGTAATGCTCTAAATACAGGTAGCTCAGTGAAGTATGCCATTCCACCGAACCACTGCATAATTTCCTCTGAGGCTTTAAGAGCTACTTCTGTTGCTTTTGTTTTAGCTGTTGCTCCTGCAACACCTATATCTATAGGCTTTACTGTTGGGTCTTTCTGCTTGTAGTATCTATCTGCAAGCCATGCAGCCCTATATACTAGCAGTCTAGCAGCTTCAAGCTCCTCATATATTTTAGCAAGCTCGAAGCTTACTCCCTGATATGATGCTAGAGACTGTCCGAAAAGCTTCCTCTCCCTAATCCACTGTAATCCCTGATTTATAAGCCATTTAACCCCTCCCAGAATTGAGCCTCCAATAAATGTTCTTCCCAAATTAAATCCTTCAACTGCAACTCTAAAACCGTCATTAACACCTCCAACCCTATATTTATCCTCAACCTCCACCTTATCTATAGTGAGAATATCACTATCTAATGCATGTCTACCCATATGCTTATATCTACTATAGTTTACACCGCTAATTATTTCACCTTCTTTCTTACGGTATATTATGAAGTTTGTTAGGCCTTTATGTCTTGTTTCTATAGGTGCTGTTCTAGATAGTAGGAACCATCCACCACCCCACGGCATACTATCTATTAAAGCTCCACCACTAACTATACTCTTCTCCCCTTCAATTATCCATTTATCCTTATTGATTTTCCTAGCCTGTACTCTCTGTATTCCAGCTAGATCTGTTCCACCCTGAGCTTCTGTAGATGCTATTCCTAGAATAGCATCTCCCGAGGTTATTTTGGGGAGAAGCTCACTTTTAGCTTCACTACTTCCATAGGTTTGAACTATGTAGGGCCAGGAGTTTGAAAGCCCCATAACCCCTGCAGTAACAAGAGTAGGATCATGTGATGATAGCTCCTCCTGAACTAATGCTACATCTAGGAAGGACATATCTGAGCCTCCGAACTCCTCCGATAATACTCCTCCATGAACTCCAAGTCTAGCCAGCTCCTTAACAGTATCTGGTGGAAATCTACCCTCATCATCTATTTTAACCCAGTTTGGATCTATGTTTTTCACGCAGAATTCATGAATACTATTGATTAGAAGCTTCTGCTCGGTAGTTAGGAGGAAATCCATAACAACACCTAGATATCTTTTACCCTAAGTATTTAAGATTATCGTCCCTTCCACTCAGGCTTCCTCTTCTCCAGGAATGCTTTCGCCCCTTCCTTCTGGTCTTCAGTACTGAATAGATTTGCAAATATTTGAGCTTCGTATTTAAGCCCTTCTGTTAAACTCATCTCCATAGATGCATTAATAGATTCTTTTGCAGCAGCAATCATAACTGGGCTTTTACTCTTAATCTTCTCTAGAAGCTCATTAACTGTATCTATAAGCTTATCTGGGGGAACTACTCTATTTACTAATCCAAGATCAGCCATCTCCCTTGCTGATACTCTATCCCCTGTAAATATTAATTCTTTAGCTTTCTTCTCCCCTATAAGTCTAGGTAGTCTTTGGGTACCTCCACCTCCAGGTATAACCCCAACATTTATTTCAGGCTGTCCAAATACAGCATCCTCAGAAGCTATAACGATATCGCATGCCTGTGTAAGCTCAAATCCACCTCCCAAGCAGTATCCGTGAACTACTGCAATAACTGGTTTAGGCATCTCCCTTATTATCCTTGATATTACGAATGAGGTTCCAACCTCCTTAAAGACCTCCATTACCTTAAGAGGTGTCCATTCAAGGAAAGCTCTAATATCAGCTCCTGCGCTGAATGCTTTACCAGACCCCCTTATAACAACTGCTCTTATATCTCCATCTTTACCAGCATCCTCAAGAGCTTCTTTCAGCTCTTTACGCATCTCATAATCTAAAGCATTATATCTCTCGGGATTGTTTAGGGTTATCCATGCAACATTATCCTTCTTCTCATAGATTACACGTTTAAACCCACTCATACTTTCACCATTTATAGAAGCCTTCTCCAGCTTTTTTACCGGTTTTTCCATTTTTAATAAGCTCTAGGAGTAGTTGATCAGGCTCGTAGAAGAGTCCGTAGTCCTCCACTACCTTCCTCCTCTTATCCCTTAAGATATTTACAATATTCTCTAAGCCATACTCGTCAGCTATCTCCAGTATTCCCTTTGGGAAGTTATATCCAAGCTTTAGGGAGAGATCTATTTCTCTAGCTGTGGCTACATTGTTTCTAATTAGCCAGGAGGATAGATTAACTGCTGGAGCTAGTACCTCTATTGGATTTATTTTCTCACCTGCTTCCTTAGGGATATCTACTTTAACCCATTGGCCTGGTTTAGGGTAGCTGTAGAATCCTTTACCTGTTTTAACTCCAAGCCATCCCTTACTATGGTATTCTCTTGAAAGCCTTAATGCATACTCACGTATTCTAACGTATTCCTCATGGGGCTCCCATTCAGGACATTTATTAATAATATCCTTAAAGTATAGGTCTTCAGCAATCTCTATATCTATTGCTCCAGTAAAATCAACTAGTTCAAGAGGACCCATAGGTATGTTAAGCTTATATCTAAATGCTGAATCTATCTCTACTGGTTTAGCCTCTCCTCTCTGAATCATTGCGTAGGCTTCATATCTAATTGCTCTATAAACTCTATTAGCTATAAATCCTCTTATATCCTTGTTAACGATTATAGGCTCCTTCCCAAGTTTTTTAGCTAGCTTAAAGGTTAACTCAGCAACTTCACTACTTGTATATTTACACTTCACAACCTCTATAAGCCTCATTATTTGGGGAGGGTTAAACCAATGCATACCTACAACTCTATCTGGCTTACTGGTTGCTTCAGCCATAAGTGTAATTGGTAAGCCGCTAGTATTGGAGGCTATTACAGCGTGAGGAGGAGCTTTTTCATCAACGTCTTTGAAGATTTGGGTTTTAAGATCTATTCTTTCAGGTACAGCTTCAATAATAAAGTCAGCATTTCCAACAGCTTCCCTAATGTTAGTATATGTTGAGATTCTACTTAATGTTGATTCAGCATCCATCCTACTAATTCTTCCTCTTTCAACAAGCTTACTTAGGCTTAGCTTTATCTTCTCAAGAGCATTATTTAATATTTCATTTGAGATATCGACTAAATTAACGCTGTAGCCATTCATAGCGAAAACTTGAGCAATACCGTGACCCATAATGCCAGCACCAATAACGGAAATATTTCCTAAACTATCAAGCCTTAAACTCATAATCAGCAACACCGCTACTTCTCAGCAAGAGAAGTATAAAAATTTTGCTCCAGAGTTTTTCGCTTTGTAAACTTAAGCCTTATTTGGGGGTTCTCTCCCTTAACTATGGTGAAACTATGTCTAAAGTTATTAGATTTGTTAGGGGAGAACCCCGTTTATCTTAATTATTTATGGTGCTTATATATATTTTCGTTCATTTTCTTCAAGAGCTGCTTCAGATATTCTAAGCTTCATAATATGTAGGA